>ERZ1026854.9-NODE-9-length-175233-cov-137.067103_pt1 | contig 175233 bp, 144 predicted proteins | sample MGYA00380157_ERZ1026854 | MGnify/ENA primary metagenome ERZ1026854 (study PRJEB33269, sample SAMEA4719793) | human gut metagenome | biome: human-associated habitat; feature: organic feature; material: feces | place: Cameroon | collected 2013-10 ...
GCACCGGAACTCATGCTGATTTATTGAGGCTGTAGAAAAAACAAGCGTTGCTTTTTTCTACTTCTCCTCCAGCTCCAGGCGGTCTCCATAGTGCCTATGCAGTGACTTTAAGTCCATAATCATCACATAAAATACTCTGCCATTGTGCACTGAATCCACTATCCTGCCATGGTCGAGCACTGAAATATATTTACCGTCTGCTTTTCGCATATGAAAGAAAATATAATCATTTGAGTGTCCTCCGTTAATCTGCGACCATATGCTTTTTTGACAGCTTTCCTGTTCATCCGGGCGTATCAGATTGCAGAAGCTCTTACCTGTATATGCAAGCAGCTCGTCCATATTTTTACAGCCTGCAAGCCGAAGCAACTCACTGTTTGCAAGCAGAATCTCATCATTTTCTTTATCTGCTCTGTAAACAATAAAAGCTCCCGGCAAATTATCAATAATATCCTTCATTATAAAACCAAGCTTTGCGCGACTCTTTACTTGATCACACTTATAGTATTCCATGCAGCCGTTCTTCCCATGCATTTTCACCCCATAAAGTGCCATATCCGCACACCGCATGAGCTGTGAACGGTCATCAGCCAAAACAGGATACTCCGCAAAGCCCAGTGAAATGGTAAATGCACGCTCTTCACCTTTACAATAAAATTTCCTGGTTTCTTCTGTAAACTTCTTAAGAAAAGGCTTAACCTCCGCAACCGTGCAATCCGGCATGAAAATGCTAAACTCATCGCCCCCGTTTCTGCCGAGTATGGCATCCTTTGAAAAATATTGCTTCATGCTCTCTGCAAGCTTCTTAAGTACACTATCGCCCGCCGCATGTCCATACATATCGTTTATCAGCTTAAAATCATCAATATCAAGCATTGCCACAACACAATGCTTTTGCGGATTCTTTCTCATATATTGCTCAACCTGATCATCAAAGCCGCGCCTGTTGTAGATACCGGTCAGTGCGTCAGTCACAGCAAGTCTCTTGAAATTCTTCCTGTTTTCATCGATGAAAATCAATGCTGCTGTAAGCCCTGTCAAAAGCAGGACTATAATTACACCTCCGATGAACATATATATCAGGTATTTATTATTGTAAAACCCACTCTTGGGTAAAATCTCAAGCCTCCACTTGTTTCCATACACGTCGAAGTCATATATCACCGGATCGTTCAACTCTTTCTTTGAACCATAAACCCTCTCATACATATCATCCCACGGCGAAGCACACTTCTGCAGACTGTACTTATATCCAAAATTGGAAAGAGCCTCTACAGAATTAGAAAAAATTTCCGGAACCTTCAGTATAACAATTGTGAAGCCCCAAAAGCTCTTTTTACCATTTTCATCCTTCAAATAAACCGGATTGCGCACTGCTATACCATATCCGCCCTGCTTCAGCTCAAATGGTCCCTGCATAATTACAGTGTCATTATCCCTCGCATAGCGCGAAATCTCTCCCCTGTCACTATCATTTATCAGATCTATCTTGCCGGATTCATTCACATCCTCTGGATATATTTCATTCACAACTCCATTCGGTGCTATCTGTATACTCTGAATTGAATCGTCCATCATATTTGCTGCAACATCATAAAATTTATTAATATTTCCATTACCACTTATGACAACCTGCTTTAAGGTATCGGTAACTCCTATTCCCTCCATAAGCTCGCCATATATATGCCCCGCATATGTCATCGCATTGAGCTTTGCATTTGTCCTGTTCTGCTGTTCCTGACTCTCGCCGACTACATATATTTCGCCGATTAACGCACACATACCCAATATAAATACCACTGCCGGAACAATGAATCTCTTTTTTAGCTTTTTCATTTGTATTACCCTCTAAAATCAATGCCTATCTGTTCTATATGTTTTTAATATTATAGCTCTACGATAAGAAAATATCTATGAATTTACCTGAATTTCCAACACTTCAAACCCATAAGCAAAACTAAAAGAAGCCTCTACTTTCAAGTCTGTCCAATTCCATCAAAGAAACGGAAAAAGAGGCTGGTATCACTATTTTTCTCCGCAGTAGAATCGGAATTACTCTGACAAAAGATGGTGCTGAATTTCTCGGTTATGCTCGTCAGGTGATACAGCAGATGGAACTGCTGGAGGATCGGTATGTTACAAATCTTCCGGAAAAAGTGTCATTTGGAGTATCTTCTCAGCACTATACTTTTACGGAAAACGCTTTTGTGGAGTTGGTTAAGCGTTTTGGACAAGAACGATACGCTTTTTATTATAATGAAACCGGAACACATCAGATATTGGATGATGTGAAAAATCGTGTCTGTGATTTAGGCATCCTTTATTTATCGCATGAAAACGAACTTGTCATGCGGAAAGTGATAGAGGAAAACCATCTGGTGTTTATCGAGCTGTTTTCAGCAAAGCCTCATGTTTTTTTGCAAAAAGATCATCCATTGGCATTGAAAAAAGTAGTTTCCGTCCATGACCTTGCACCTTATCCGCGGCTAAACTTTGTACAGGGAGAGTATGAATCTGTCTATTTTTCAGAGGAACTGTTCAGCTCCATCCCGGTGGATAAGGAAATTCGGGTCAATGACAGAGGGGCTATTGTCAACTTCATGCTCGGCCTGAATGCCTATACTATTTCAAGTGGCATTTTTCCGAAATATTTAAACGGAGAAAATATCATCTCTGTTCCGCTTGCAGAAAATGAAACAATGCATATTGGATATGTGTTGAATGAAAATCAGGAATTAAGTGAACTTGGAAAAAGCTATCTGGAAGAATTACGGAAATATGCTCCAGCCAATCAATAGTCGTAGGCTATGGATAATCATATAAAATAGGTGTTATGTATGTACCGCTGTTTGCTGATATAATAACAGCAGAAAGGTGGTTGAGGATTATGCCTATGGCGGTACTGAGCAATTTTCTGATTTATTGCGTTATAAATGCCTTTACTCCGGGACCAGGAAATATTCTGGTATTAAATACCGTAACAAACTATGGATATAAAAAAGGAAAGCCGTTGTTCTTTGGAATTTTTGCAGGCTACTATGTAGTGCAAATCTTATGCGCAATTTTTGTATATGGGGTTAATTCTTTGCTTCCAAGTGTAATGGAAGTGATGAAGTACATCGGAGCAGCCTATATCCTGTGGCTTGCGATTCATATTGCTTTCAGTAAGCCGTCAACAGAAAACGCAGAGCAATCGGCATCGTTTCTGAAAGGCTTCATGCTGCAATTTGTCAATGTGAAGATCTATATGTTCGGAGTTACCGCACTAACGGGTTATGTTGTAGGATATATGTCCTCTTTTCCGGCGTTGCTGTTTTTTGAGCTGGTTATTGCAACAATCGGAACGATCGCAACCTGTACTTGGATTGGCTTGGGCGTAGTGATTCAGAAGTTTTATCTGCGGCATTTCCGTGTTATTAACATTATCCTTGCACTAACATTACTGGAGTGTATTTGGGGAATGTTAAGATAATTGTTGCTTTGAACGCAATTCTAATTAACAAATTCCAGTTTGGAGAATTGAGAAAATCGGAATTCAACAGGCAGAAAATTTTTGACGTAAAGGAGGTAATCACATGAATTACGAATGCAAAATTACGGTATTGGAGACAAAGGTGTTTCCAGAATTACAGGAAAAGTATTTGGCTGATCCGAAATCAGGTCCGTGTCCTTGCTTTAAGGCGGGAGATACATTTATTCTGAAAAGAACGCCAAAGCAGGATGACTTTTACCATCTAATGAACGGAAAATTCTGCGGAGAGGCATGGGATGCCATCAGCCGAAATGTCTATGCCGCTCTGCAGGGCGGCTCCATTATGCGTAAGTGGACAAATGACGACAGAATGATGATCGCCTGCTGTAATGACGGAACACGCCCTGTTATCTTCAAGATCGAGCGGATTGACATTCCAGAGAATGAGGAAGAAAAGCAATGGCTGGAAAAGCAGAATTTCAAGAATACAGCTGATGATGCTTATACCGGTTAACAACTTCCCGTTTATCTGGAAGTCGCAGAGAACGACAAACCGGAATTCAGATGGAAGTTTTCAGAATGAAAAATGATATTTTATTGAAATATAGAATGTTAAATGCAGAAGAAGTAAATCGAGAGATATTTAAGGATTTTATTCGATATCAAAATGTCTCAAAATGTTGGCGCAAAGAAAATGGCAAATGGATAATCAAAGATGCTCCTTTTATTGATGATTGGACAGAAAAGGATTATCGAACTTTGATTTTCTGCCTGAAAAATACAATTGCTTCTAACGGTTTTGTTTATGCCGCTTTTTATGACGGAAAATTGAAAGGCTTTGTTTCAGTAGAATCAGAAATATTTGGTGGTAAACAAGGATATTGCGACTTGTCCAGTATCTATATATCGGAGGATATGAGAAGAAAGGGAATCGGCAGAACACTTTTTCTTGCGGCAAAAGAATGGGCGAAACAAAAAGGAGCTAAAAAGCTCTACATATCTGCACACTCAGCCGTTGAAAGTCAAGCCTTTTATAAATCAATGGGGTGTGTTGAGGCAGAAGTTTATAATCAAAAACATGTTGAAGATGAACCGTATGATTGTCAATTAGAATGCGGTCTTTAGGCGGCAGTATTCAGTATATAACTTCCAGTTTAACGAGGAGGAGATGATAATCGTATGAAAATCCTACATGAACTTTCGTGGTTATGGAAAACGCTGGGCATTGCACTTTTTGCTGCGGCATTTGTGAGCGTGAATGGCACAAAAATCAGCTGGTTGTTCAGCACGAGAACGGCTCGGTTCTTCTGAAATTCAGCTCGAACCAGAATAGGTGTAAAAAAATTATGAAAACCAATGATTTTTACAAGATTATAAACGATATTGGGAGTTTTTTTGAAAAGGAAGCTATGATATTATTATCACGGAAGTAATGAACAGAGATTAATCGAGAAAATTCGGTTGCTCTTTTTTATTGTGAATGTGCTTACATGTAATACAATAAAAAAAACAACAAATCGGAATTTGGAGGGAAAAATGAAAAATATCAGAGTAAAATTGGTTCCTTTAGCAGCAGATGACCGTGAGCAGTTCATACTGGACAATCAATGGTCGTTCAAGCACAGTGCACTGTTGGAATTCGGTGAACGTGATAATCACATTGATGCAGACGGAGAAATCATATCTCGCAAAACCGTTGAAATGTGTATGGATGCGGAAAATTCGGAAACCTACAGAATCGTTCTTGACGGCAAAAATGTAGGAGGTATGATTTTGCAGATTAACAAAGAAACCAACGAAAACGAGTTGGATACTCTGTTTGTGTTGCCGGAAGCGCACAGCAAGGGTATAGGCTACGGAGCGTGGCTTGCCGCCGAAGCTCTGCATCCTGAAACAAAAATCTGGAAAACCTGTACGCCGTATTTTGACAAGCGCAACATCCATTTTTATATAAATAAGTGCGGATTTCAGATTGACGAGTTCTGGTGCGAGCATTTTAAGCCAACAAAAGAGATTCCAGATGAGGCACCCGATGAAGGTCCTGATGAAATGTTTCATTTCATTAAGGTTATGAAGTAGCTCGGTAGAATAGTAGGTAATGAAATTCCAGTTTAACGAACAGGAGATGATGATCGCATGAAAATCCTACATGAACTTTCGTGGCTATGGGAAACGCTGGGCATTGCACTTTTTGCTGTGGCATTTGTGGGCGCGAATGGCACAAAAATCAGCTGGTTGTTCAGCACGAGAACGGCTCGGTTCTTCTGAAATTCAGCTCGAACCAGAATAGGTGTAAAAAAATTATGAAAACCAATGATTTTTACAAGATAATAAACGGTATTGAGAGTTTTTTTGAAAAGGAAGCTATGATATTATTATCATGGAAGTAATGAACAGAGAGTAATCGAGAAAATTCGGTTGCTCTTTTTTATTGTGAATGTGCTTACATATAATACAATAAAAAAAACATTTGTAAGGAACAGAAACTTTGAAGTTTACAGCGAGGTGAAAGATGTTGAATTATGTAGAATATGGAAAAGAAAACAAATATGATGATGATATATTTTTTCAAAAATACAGTCAAATGAGTCGCTCACAGCAGGGACTAGCCGGTGCAGGAGAATGGGAAACATTGAGAAAGCTGCTGCCGGATTTTAAAGATAAGCGTGTGCTTGATTTAGGATGCGGCTATGGATGGCACTGTATTTATGCGATGGAACACGGAGCGTCTTCTGTTGTAGGTGTTGATATTTCTCATAAAATGCTCGAGGTAGCCAAAGAAAAAACACATTTTCCACAGGTTGAATATAAATGCTGTGCTATAGAAGATGTGGAATTCCCAGAGGAGAGTTTTGATGTAATATTAAGTTCACTTGCGTTTCACTATGTAGCAGATTATGAGATTTTAGTAAAAAAGATATATAGAATACTGAAGTCTGGTGGTAAGCTAGTTTTTACGGTTGAACATCCTGTTTTTACTGCCTATGGAACACAAGACTGGTATTATAACGAAAAAGGAGAAATACTGCATTTTCCGGTGGATAATTATTATTATGAGGGCAAACGAACAGCTGTGTTTTTGGGAGAAAAGGTTACAAAATTTCATAGAACACTGACCACATATCTAAATACACTGCTTTCAAATGGTTTTATAATAAATCATATTGTGGAGCCGCAGCCGCCGGAATACATGATGGATATTCCGGGGATGCAGGATGAAATGCGCCGTCCCATGATGCTGATTGTATCGGCGAACAAAAAAGTGGATAGATAGAACTAAAACACCTATAAGGTATAAATGGAGGATATGGATGAAACTGTTTTTATGTTCGCACTTTTCAAGTGTAGGAAGTTTGATAAAAGAAGAAATTGATAACAAGAAAGTCGCATTTATTCCAACAGCTTCGCTGCGTGAAGGCTATACCGGTTATGTCGGCTCGGCTCGAAAGCTATTCAATAAACTGGGAGCAGCCGTAACGGAAATTGATATTTCAACGGAGGCTTATTTAACGATACAGTCTGTTTTTGAAGATGCGGATGTGATATATTTTACTGGTGGAAATTCTTTCTTCCTTATGGACCAGCTCCGTAAAACGGGAACGGATGAGCTATTGAAGAAGGAATTGGCAAAGGGAAAACTGATGATTGGTGAATCGGCGGGTGCGATTATATGCGCTCCAACTATCCAATATATTGAACAAATGGATGAAAAGCCGGAGGACTACTCACAAGAAGATGATGCAGGGCTTGATTTGATTGATTTCTATGTTCTTCCGCATTATCTTACAGCACCATTTAAGAAAGTTACCGAGAAAATAATGACTGAATTTTCGGATTTGAATCTATGCCCAATTAACAACCGTCAGGGAATTGTAATTGATGGTGAAGGTTCAAAGGTTGTTTGCAAAGACTAATTTGAAAATTCAAGTTTGTAGGGATGATTCAATAATTATTTTTGCATGAAAAGGGTGCGACAGCACCCTAGTCCGTCCAGGGCGACAGCCTTGACCCATAGATGTTTATTATCTGTCACGCTTGCCATGTACGAGAAAGTACGTTGATAGATGAGATGAAACGAATAACTCTTGAAGTTCGATATCTTCCAGGTTGTTGATGAGAAGTAGAAACGGGAAACAAACTTTATAGTAACTTCAAGTCACTGCTGATTTTTATTATAATGGCATTAGGTAAAGAGGTGGCGGTTTGTACGACGGGGACGTTATTTTACAGGTATTATAAAAGAAAATTAGCTGATAGAATTAAGAAAAAATTAGGGGATGTTTAAAGGGAGGATTAACATGACGGAATTAGAAAAGTGTATGTCTGGTGAGTGGTATAACTGCCATGACAAAATATTTTTAGATATGAAAAAGACTGCAAGGGATTTATTGAAGCAATATAATGCTTTTTCTTATGAACAGAAACAGGAAAAGACGGAAGTTCTAAAGCAGCTCTTTGGCAGCATAGGGACAAATGTATCCGTAGGTCTTCCCTTTATTTGTGATTATGGGAAAAACATTCATATAGGAAACAACGTGTCTGTTAATATGAATTGTACTTTTGTTGATTGTAATAAAATTGAAATTGGCAATAATGTTTTAATTGCATCCAACGTTCAGATTTACACAGCAACGCATCCCGTTGAGCTTGCAGACAGACTTACCCCGGATTGGAATCCGGATAGCGGGGAATATTTTTGCCGTACCTATGCATTGCCGGTGAAAATAGGAAATGGCTGCTGGATAGGTGGTGGAGCGATTATCCTTCCGGGAGTATCCATTGGAGATGGTACTGTGATCGGTGCAGGAAGTGTTGTCACGAAAGATATTCCGGCAAATTGTGTTGCAGTTGGCAATCCATGCAGGGTTATAAGAAGTATTAATGAGAAGAATTCATGAAGAGGAAAAGGCGAAAAATGTTGCGTTAACTGTAGTATGGTAGAAAACTCTCAGATTCTTACGTCTTTTTCCGGCTTCTTATTCTGCCTGTTCGCCGACAGATTGTACGATCAGCCGGGGAACAGGTGTAGGTTTTCCGTCGGTGTCGATGAACCTGTTCTACTTTTGATTCGGAAATCTTTTTCTCAATGTGCCATCCTTTTAAATATAGGAAACCAGTTCATCCATACGGATACGCATATTTTTATGACGATCAGTGGATGCATCCGGTTCATCACTGTAGCCAAGCACTAAAATATTGACCGGCTCTATGAGGTTGAAAAGAATTATAATTTACCTAAAAATGAAGATAGCAGGCAGCCACTGTGTCCAGAAGATAAAGAGAGTGCAATTGTGGAGGCATTGAAGCATTTTAAGATGATTCAGAAGAAATAAAAAGAGTCTGATAAATCGGGATTTGTGGAGGTAAAATATAGATGAATCAAGGTAGAATTATTGTAATCACAGGTGCGCCGGGGACAGGAAAGAGTACAACGGCATCTGCTGTTGCAAAAGAATCAGATTTGGAAAAGTCTGTGCATATGCACACAGATGACTTTTATCATTATTTGAGTAAAGGGGCAATACCACCGCATTTGCCAGAATCAAATGAGCAAAATTTGATTGTCATTGAAGCGTTTTTAGAAGCTGCGAAGCGATATGCTCGTGGTGGATATGATGTAATTGTTGACGGTATTATCGGACCGTGGTTTTTAAAGCCGTGGCAAAGTCTTGTTCGGGAACATTATGAGGTGCATTATATTATTTTAAGGGCAAGTAAGGAAGAAACCTTGAAGCGAGCTGTTGAACGCTCAAAGTTAGACCGAAAGACAAATATCGAATTGGTAGAAACCATGTGGGAGCAATTTTGCAATCTGGGAATATATGAATCGAATGTTATAGATACGACCACTTATTCCATTCAAGAAACTGTTTCCGCAGTACAAGAAAAAATCGCAAGTAGGGCAGCGTTGTTGTCTTAGATTGTTTTGGTGCAATTCCAGTTTATAGGGATAATTCAATAATTATTTTTGCATTAAAAAAGGTGCGAAGCACCCTGGTCCGTCCAGGGCGACAGCCTTGGTCCATAGATGTGGTGTGACACATCGTATTGGGTTATTATCCTGTCATGTTTCGCTCAGATAACGTAGCTTTTCTACGAAAAGAAAAATTAAATTTGTAAAGAAATCAGTAGTGGAGTGATACAATAAAATGTAACTGCGATTTTGGAAAATCTATAAAATCCGCTTGTTTCATGGTATAATTGCAACGTTTAATTTACATTTAGAAAATTTGGAATTACATTATGAACATAAACCTAACCCCGCTTTTAAAATCAATCTTCGACTACGACCCGGACGCTCCTAACATGTGTAAGACCGCTGGCGGTCGATGTTTTATAGAAAAGCGTTAAAAAAATTGCAAAAGCAATTTTTAGCTTATCCTGCATTTCATTTGATGGCGGTGCACGGCTACAGCCGGCTTATTGCGCAGATGGAGAACGTGGACGGGCATACGCTTTTTATAACGGAAGTTGCGGCGTATCTTCACGACATCGGCGTTAAGGTGAGCAAGGAAAAATACGGAAACAGCCAGCCTCAACATCAAGAGGCGGAAGGACCTGCAATCGCGCGCAAACTCCTTGAACCGCTCTCGCTTCCTGCTCCCGACGTTGAGCGAATCTGCTTTATAATCGGGCACCACCACACGTACAAGGCAATCGACGGCCTGGATTTTCAGATTCTCGTTGAGGCGGATTCCGGTTTTAAAATTTTTAGTAAAACCGGAAAACGGCTGAGTCAAGACTTTAAGCGAGCGGAAGCGAACGTGTCTTGACCAGACGTACTTTATCGTGAACGTTATGGAAGGCTACTGCAAGCGCGAGTCAGTTCCGGCGATGAAAGAAAATGTGTTCAAGACCGCAAGCGGAAAATATCTTCTGGAGCAGATGTTTGAGAAGTCCTTCCCCAATTAAAAATTTTCCTTTCAGAATGACTGTTTTTTTAGTATATTTTAAGTATCTTAAAAAACTATATCGGGAGAAAAATGTCTAGTCCGCAAATCCAAAATGCCTTGCAAACTGTAAATCGCCTTGTTCCGCTTGAGGAAGATGCAGAGCGTCATTTTAAAAGCGCGCGCAACTGGAGTTTTCTTGATGTTTTAGGCGGCGGCTTTCTGACTGATTTGGTTAAATACCACAAGTTGAACAAAGCCAGCGATTCCATGAACGAAATAAATTATCTTATGCAAAAATTGAGCCGTGAACTTGGAAGCCTTGAAATCCCTAACGATTACAGAATGCAGCTCGGCGGCTTTCTGACATTCGCCGATTTCTTCTTTGACGGCGTTTTCGTGGATGCATATATGACTTCAAAAATCATGAACAGCCTTGACGAAGTGCAAAAACTTAAAGAAAGGCTTTATATTTTGAAGTCAAAACTGGAACAGATGTAAAAAATTGAACAGAAACATGACAAATGTTTAAAGCCTCAAAACTAATAAAAAATCTAATATTTCTTCTGCTCTTTATGCCTTCAGTTTCTGCCCATGCGGAAGGACAATCTCTTGCAGACTCGCAAAAGCCGGGGCAATCACAGGAAATTCAAAGTCCTAGCCAAGAAATTCCGTCTCTTCAGCAAAAACAAAAAATCTCATTTTTCAATTCCCAGAATTTCAACTTCAAAGAAAAACGGATTTTTTCCCTGGACACAGCGTATCTTCTTTCCGGCTTAAAAAATAACGGCTGGGGCTTGGGGCTTGGCTACGAGCAGCTTGTGCTTCCGTTCCTTTCCATAAAAAGCGATTTTTCCCACGTGACAATTTTCCCCACAAGTTACGACCTAACCATAACAACAGTCGGAATTTCTCTGAACGCATTTTATTATCCACTCAATAAAGGTCTTAATTTTCTTTACGTCGGGTTCGGCTGCAGAACAGATTTTCTTATGTACTCAGGCGACGACGTTCCGTCCGACCACAAAAAGGACTCTTTAATTCGACTTGCCCCAAAAATCGGCTGGAAACAAAGCATTTACGACTACGTCCTTGTCGATATTTATTACAGCTACCGTTTTTCTGTTTTTTCCAGCGACTTACCAGATTCAGTCGCAGACATCAAAAGCAACGGAAACGGATTCGGCGTAAAGTTAAAATTCAACCTTCAAAAAATATTCAAGGCAGTTTTCAGAAGATAGAATTCAGGGGCATCCGGCAAGAAGTTTCTGCCAGGCTTTTTACAGGTTTTCTTTAAAAACTCGTATAATATAGAAGAAAAACTTATTAAAAATGTTGAAGACGCGGCTCCGCTTGTTCTGAAAGATTTGGTTCAATGCGAAGAAGGAAAAACTGAAATTACAGTCTTCGGAGTTCCGCACATTTTGAAAGCCGGCCAGGTAATTGTAATGCCAAAAAAAGTTTCACATTCGCTGAAGGCGCTTACAAAATTAAAAATTAAAGATGATTTTGACGGTTGTAAAATAACAGCTTATTATGCAAGATTGACAAAGTATCAATTTGCATTAAAATAAATCTATGTTTAATAGAAGATTTTTGCTGGCATCCTTGTTGATTTCTTTGTTTTCCTTTGGATTTTTAGTTTCATGCGATTCAGTTTCATGGGCAGAGGAAAACTCTGAATATATAAATTCAATAACATCAGAAGAATTTCAGTCCGTGGAGGAACAAAAGCTTGCGGATGAAGCCTGTGCTCCGACAAACGGTTTCTATAATTGCGGTTTTTATGATAAGAAAATTCTGGATGCAATCAATAAATACATAAAACAAAGACGCCCGGATTCCATCATGTACTATGATTCGGGCTTGCATAAAATCTGCATAAATCATTCAAAAAAAATGGCAAATAAAAAGCAGATTTTTAATATAAATGTAAAAAAAATATCTGCTGGCTATAAATTCGTTGCTCAAAATGTTGCTTTTAGCAAGACTATGACTATGGATGATGCTGCAGTCGATGAAATTGTAAATCTTTGGGCTTCAAATTCCCGAACCAGAAAAAATCTTGAAAATCCAGATGTGAATTATTTTGCTGTCAGCAGTGCAAATAAGTCTGGAGCAAATAATGTCAGCGACGGTTGTTATTACACTTTGATTCTTGCAAAAAAATGATAGAACGCGGGCTTTGTTGTAAAAACAATGGAGCAAAAATCAAGGGCTTTGTCTCAAAAAATGCCCCAGGCGACAGCGACTCTGTAGCAGTTGTCAAAGTAAATTGTAATAATTGAAGTTACATCAAAAATCTGTTAGAATCGGCGTATGAAAATAAGCAGCAAATTTACGGTGGCGGTTCACACGTTGTTGTGCATTTACCGTTTTAACAAAGAATACAAGGTTACCTCGGATTTTATTGCCGGAAGCACGGGCGTAAATCCTGTGATTATACGGCGGACGCTCATTTCGCTCAAGGCGGCGGGGCTTGTGAACGTTGCGGCCGGAACTGGCGGAGCTGAGCTTGCGGTAAAGCCGGAGGATTTTACACTTTTTGACATTTACAAGGCTTCGGGCAGCATGGAAGAAAATATTTTTGGTTTTCACGAGCAGCCGAATCCCGCGTGCCCTGTCGGCGGAAACATTCACAACATACTCGACTCCCACCTTGCGGACGCACAGAAAGCGTTCGAGCAAAAGCTTGCGACGGTAAAATTTTCCGACCTTGCGGCAGAACTAAAAAAGGCGGAATCTGCGGAGAAATAACAAATTTGCGTTCCCACAATGCTTTGCATACGTGGCGGTCCGGCAATCACCTCCGGTGCTTGCCGTCGCTATGTCCGCAACTTGCTGCGCGCGGTTCTCACTTCGTTCGGACTGCCTCCGGCATTGCTCCCAGCGCTACCGCATCCGCCTAAAAAAGTTCCTTTAGATTTTCTAAAACTTCCACATCCGCAGGAAGCCATTTTACGCTTTTAAGCTTTTCCTCGGAAAGCCATGCCGCGTTCTCGTGCTCAAGCAGAGTAAGCTTCCCGGAAACGATTGAGCACAAAAAACATTCCATTGTCAGATGAAAAGCAGGGTAGTCGTATTCAACCGTGCAAATCTTGCGTTCCGCCCGGATTTCCGTCGCAAGCTCCTCGCGTATTTCCCGCACAACCGCCTGTTCCGCGCTTTCTCCATTTTCAATCTTTCCGCCCGGAAACTCCCACCAGTCCTTCCATTCACCGTAGCCACGCTGCGTCGCAAAAACCATTTTTTTGCCGCCAGCCGCAGTACGAAAAATTACCGCCGCAGAAACGTGGATTTTCTTGAGCGGTGTGGTTTGGGTTTTAGAATCGTTTTTTGTTATATTTGCGTTGTTCATTTTTTTCAGTCCTTTTTTGTAAAGTCAATTATCGCTGTTTTTTCCCATTTTGTCAGTGCGTGTTATAAAGTCGTTGAAAAGCTCGTCAGGAACACGGCTATGAAGCGCGAATTTCATTGTGATTGGCTTGTTACCTTCCGCGCTGCCCGGAAAAGTTGAAACCTGACCAAGATAAATGAACGGCTGGGTTATGTTTTCTACCTTTTCAAATTTGCGTACAAAAAGATGAAGTCGAATTTTTCTTTCGATGTTGCGGATTAAGTTCTGCCCGACTTCAGAATTTTGCGTTGTGCTGTTTGGCGACTGCCACTGAAAATGGTCCGGCGTTATGAATTTGTCAGCATAATTTATTGAATCTTTTATGTCCGCATCCTTGTGCAGGTTCACAAATAGAAAATAATCCGGCTTTGCGGAAGTTATAAGTCCTTGTCCGCGGAACGAAGAATGGATTTTTGTATAGTCGCATAAAAGAGCCGCGTCGCGCATCGTGTATTTTTGGTAAAGCTTAAAAAACGGCAAAGTTCCGTTTTCAGAATAATCATCTGAGCCGAATTCGCTTTGGTAACGCAAAAGATTGTATTGAATCAAGTCTTCTACCCAAAGCTTCTTTTGTGCGGAAAATCTTGAATTTTCAAGGAAATCGACCGTGTTTTTATTGAATGAAACTGAAGTTCCGTCAAAATTGAAAATCGCTTTTTCGTACCGTGTTTTTTCGCTTGTGTCAAAATATGTTCCGCTTAGCGTCTGGCATGCGTGAATGATAGAACTTTTATTCACAAAAGAAAGGTATTTTTTTGCTTTTTTTTCAATTTCATCAACAGGAGCCGAATAGTTTTTTGAATTAAAAACTGTTTCCGCAATAATCCATTCTTCCGCGCGTTTTGCAGGCGAATAAAAACTCAAGAGTCGCATAATTTGGCTGAAAGATTCATCTTCGTTCATCAAGGAAAATTCAGGATGCGATTCTTTTTCAATGTATGCGGTAAATTCAAAATACGTCTTGTAGTTCTGGCTGAAAACCGTGAACCGCGAAGGATCAATGCTTCCGTCATGCTTTAAGTAATCAACAAGAAACGGGACTTTTCCGCCGCATACATGCTTAAACGAAAAATATGATTCTTTCATATATTTAAGCGACAAGAATTTTTCATTTTCAAGCTGGCGCAGAATCTGTTCCTTTGTGATTTTGTCCATGTGAATGTAAGTTCCGTTTGGCAAGTCCGCAAAATCATTTGCGACTTCAAGCTTTAAGGAGTCGCGGTCGTAATCCTGCTTTCCGTTCAGGGCAATCGCCATCAAGAAAGACTTTTTGTAGTTTCCGATAAAGTCCAGAACTGTTACGAATTCTTTGCCGTCCAGTTTGCGCAAGCCTCGTCCAAGCTGCTGAATAAAAATTATTGAAGAATCAGTAGGACGCAGCAGCAAGACTGTGTTTACTGATGGAATATCAATTCCTTCGTTAAAAATATCGACTGAAAAAATGTATTGAAGCGGAGAATTGTCATCTTCCAAAAGATGCGCATATTTTTCGCGGACTTCAACGCTGTCATCTCCTGAAAGAGCAACCGCAACTTGTCCATTATTTTTTGAAAGTCTTTTGTTAAATTCTTCCGCCATGTATTTAGCATGCTTTACAGTCGCGCAGAATCCAAGAGCTTTTGTCTTTTCGCCATCGTGTCCGTAGAAATTTATTCTTTCAATGATGTAATCAACGCGGCGGTTCACCATGAGCATATTTGCAATTTCTTCTATATATTCGCTTGTTCCTGGCTCGGCCTTAATTTTTGAATAGTCGATTCCTTCCGCATCTGTAAGGCCAAAATAGTGAAAAGGGCAGACTAAATCATGCGAAAGCGCGTCCCGTAGCCGGATTTCCACGGCAACATTGTTGTCAAAAATTGAATATATGTCGCCATTGTCGCTTCGCTCTGGAGTTGCTGTAAGACCGAGCAGAAAATCCGGAGTAAAATACGCAAGAATATTTTTGTAGCTTTCGCTTGACGCATGGTGGGCTTCGTCCAAAACGATATAGTCAAAAGCATTTTTGTCAAATTCCTTGTAATGCCGGCTTAAAGTATCGCGTGTTGCAAAAAGATACTTGCAGTTTTTGTCTTTCTGGCTTCCTGTGAAAAATCCTGATGAATAATTTTCTTCTGTCGCGGAGCAGATTGTGTCAAAAGATTCCTTCGCCTTTTTCAGAATGTCCTCGCGGTGAACAATAAAAAGCAGATGGTTGGGTTTTACCTGCAGCGCGTCAAAGACTGACATGTAGGTTTTTCCGCTTCCGGTTGCGGCGATTGCAAGCGCTTTTTTTGCTCCGGTTTTTCTAAGCCGGTCAAGCTTTACAATCGCTTCCTGTTGCATTTCGTTTGGCTGGATTATGGACGGGGAATTTTCGTCTGTAAAACTGTTGTATGAAAATAAAAGTTTTGATTCCTGCTTTTGTTGGCGTTTTACTTTTGCAAGATAGTCTCGGTAAGAAATCAAAAATTCATCGGAATATTCTTTTGCCCACGGACTTTTCCATAGAGTTTCAAATTCGTCAAGAACAGATTTTGTAAAAACTCCGGGCTCCTGCCGCTCCCCGCAGTTTTCATTTTGGAGGACATTCCATTCAACATTCGTCTTTAGTGCACGGCCTGTTATGTTTGAGGAGCCTATTATGACAGTCCATTTTTCTGATTCAAGGCTGGTTTTATGGAACAGATAGCCTTTTGCATGAAAGCCGTCATTTTGTGTCGGCGGAACATAAATCTTAAGATGAATATTTTTGAATTTGGAAAGCCGCTCAAGAACTTGCGGGCTTGTCATTTCCTTGTAGGTTGTTGTAAGAATTTCGCCTTGAATATTGCACATTTCAAGAGCCTTTAGTGTTTCAAGCAGAACCTGAAGTCCGCCATAAGTTATAAACGCCACGCTTATTTTGAACTGGGAGCAACTGTTAAGATTTTCAATAAGCTCATTGTAAAAACTGCGGACAGGTCCGTTTGTTATAAGGAAAGATTCTTCCATAATACCGCCGAAACCTTTATTTTGTGGTGAAAAAGTGCTCCAAAAAACGGACGTTTTTTGTGCTGATATTTTCTTCGTTTTTTTGTGATGTTTGCATTGTGTCCATATTTTTCTCAAAACTGAATTATAGCAAGAAAATATCCTTGTGTCAAAATCGTGAAGCAATATCATGAAACCCGGTTCAGATGCGGCAAGGATTGCTACGTGCAACCACGCTGCGAGATTTTGCCGGTGCAAAACTCGTTTTTTTACGAGTGCGCTTTGACGTACAAGTAAAACGCATACTGTAGGTTTGCTATCCCTAAGCCAATTTGGAGAAAATTGTATCCTCTTTTTTTCCGTTTTTACCGTCTAAAAAAAACAGTCTTTAAAGCGCAAGAAAACGGAATCTGTCCATTAATTTTTTTGCAGGCGGCGTAAGTTCCATGCCTTTTTTCCAGATAATAAACATCGGACTTTCCAGTAAAGGAAAAAGTGGAACATAAACCAACTGACTTTCAGTTCCTGTATTGATGATTTTGTCAAAACACAAAAGCGATCCGACGCCCTCTTTTGCGAGGAGCGAAAGGTTGAATGGAATATCGCCCGTTGCGACAATATTAAGCTTTTCAACCCTCTCTCCGCACCATTTCTGAAAATCATAATGAAGGCTCTGCCGTGAAACAATCAACGGCTCGTTTGTTTCTATCAAGTCATCTGCTGTAATCTGCTTTTTTTTCGCAAGAGGATTGTCGCGCCGTGTAATCAGCCCGAATTTGTCAGTATACGGCAGCTTTAAAAATGAATATTTGTTCACATCGAATTCGCGCACAACAACCGCAAAATCAAGCTGTCCTCGGTCAAGTTTATATTCAACCATCTCGCTATCGCCGGAATAGATGTTCACCGTAATTCCTGCGCTTTCTTCCTGAAGCTGTTTTATGATTCGCGCAAGATATTTTATTGAATCGCTTTCGGCGGCCCCGATATTTACGTTTCCTCCAGTTGGTTCTGTCATAGATTTAAGTTCGTCAACAGTTTCGTCCGCAAGCGAAACTATGTCCATAGCTCTCTTGTAAAGAATCTGCCCCTCGGCAGTAAGATGCATTGAATAGTTTGAGCGCTTAAAGAGCTTTTTTCCAAGCTCCTCTTCCAAATCTTTTATCTGCTTGGAAAGTGTCGGCTGAGTGATATGCAGAATTTCCGCCGCCCGGCTCATATTTTCTTCCTTTGCAATCGCTAGAAAGTATTTTAACACACGAAATTCCATAATTTGACATTATATTTATTCCTAAAAAGAATATCTAGTTATAAAAACAAAATATTGGCAATATCTTCTGAAATATTTTATATTTTTATTGTCGATAAAAACTAAAAACGGATGCGCACCGTAAAAACTTTGAACAGAATGGAGATTTTAAGAAAATGAAAAAATATCTAAGGAATTTTGCTGTTCTTACGCTTGCTTTTGTAGCGGCTAGCGGAGCTTTTGCAAAAATTAAAAATCAAAAAAAAGAGGTGGCAGTAAAAATGGAAAAACTTAGGCTTGACTCAAAATGGGATAAAGTGTTCCCTAAATCTGACAAAGTTGACCATAAAAAGGTAACTTTCGTTAATCATTTTGGAATCACGATTGCAGCTGATATGTATACTCCAAAATCAGTTCCTGCCGGCGGAAGACCGTGTCTACAGAATTTATTATTATGGAACTTACAGAAATTCGGTTCTGGCCCGAAACCGTGTTGTAGTACGACCGTGGGTTCAGGCTTTTTACCTGAACGTAAGCTACGACCGGCAGTATTACGGCAAAGAATATGTTTTAAAGGAAATATTTGGCGTGCGTGATTCAGTTGACCACGGCTATATGTATTGGAACAACTCTGGAAATTACGAAATGATTTCGCCGGATATTGCAAAGGACGAGCCATTTATTGGAACTTGTCCGGAATCCAGCCCGGCGTTCAGAAAGCCGGCTTTGGGAACACAGGAAGCGCCGGAGTTTACAAATGAAGGCCTTTCCCGCGCTGATAAAATTTTTAACCGCGAAAAAAAATGCTGGCACTCAAATGATTCCGTCTTCAATCCGCTCTTGCAGATGAAACTTTTTAATAAGAAGATTGAAAAAAAATAACTTTTCAGCCCTGGCACTATTAAATTTTAGCCAAGGCAGAAGTTGACTAAGTTTTTTCAACAAATTTTATAAAACTCAAGGTTGCGCACTAGGCAAAATGCGGGGGGGGGGGGGTAGAATGTCCTATCTTATTTTGAAAGGGGACAAAAATGAAAAAACTTCTTTTTGCATTTTGTGCGGCAATCGCATTGTTTGCAGGCTGTCAGAATGATTCATCTGATGATTCGGCGTCTGTTCAAATCTCATTAAAAGAACGTATTAATACGGCAAGGGATGGCGATGTAATCGACTTGGGAAAGGCGAACCTGAAAATTGATGAAAACGATTCTTATACGATTTCAAAACCTTTGACAATTAAAAACGGAAACGTAAAAAATGCGACATTTACAGTAGAAAGCGATAAGGTTGTTTTTGATAGTCTTATGAGCATAAATGGCGTAATCGTGCACGAAAAAGTGGGAAACGGCGACTTTACATTGCAGAACTGCTATAGGGTTAGTGAAGTTTATGTAAATGGTGGCGGAAGCAATTCCATTCACATTGCAAAGACAATTGTTGAAAAGCTCATTGTAAATAAGAAGGGAGTGCGGGTAGCGCTTTCAAATGATGGTTCTTCAAAAGTTACTAAGACTATGATTTTTGAAGACTGTAAGCTTGATTCAGAAAATGAAAATAACTCTTTTGAAAAAGTTATTGTTGAAAAAGCTGTAAAAAATCTTAATCTTGCCGGAAAAACAAAAGTGGAAAGAATTGTTTCTACGGAATCGTCCGGTTCTGAATCGCCGACAATTAAGATTATCGTCAGTGTTGAAGTAAAGGTTGTTGCGGCGGACAGTACAGTAAAAAAATCTATAGAAGAAACAGCTGGCAATGAAGAGTTTAATAAAAAAGAACCTGCTATAGAAGATACGGAAATTTCTGCTGAAGAAAAAGCGGACTTGGAAGAAGAACAGGAAAAAGTTGAAAAACCAGGAGAAACAGAAAAACCTGGTGAAACGGACAAGCCTGAAACTCCGGCTCTTGAAAATCTTGATTTTATTATTGTGTCTAAAGATAAAATTTCCGAAAAACTTGATGCCTTTCCGGATTTTGCTGTTGGGGCAATCAGTGAAATAAAAGTTGAAAAGACCTCTTCGGAAGTTATTGTTACAAACTCTGCTGCGTCTGAAGATTATTCAAAAATCTGGGATTACTGGCTTGTTTCAAAAACTCCGGTAAAAGCAGAAAAAGGCAAGAACTATAAAATCAGTTTTGACCTTAAGGCAGACAAATCCTCAAGAATATATCTTGCAACGCTGGATGCGGCAACGTCGGAAGATTCAAAATATGTTGAGTATAATGTAGGAACAGAATATAAAACATATTCAGTGGAAACAGGAACTACACTGACCGACTGGTCGGCAGAAGTTCCCCTGCTTGCAATTGGTTCTGTTTCAAAGCTTTATATTAAAAATTATAAGATAGAAGAAACCGATCCAAAAATTGGTTATGCAATTTTTATTTCAGATAAGAATGATTCCATTTCCTGCGAGGCATCGGCAGACGACATAAGCGTAACCTTTGGGGAAAACGGAAAATCAGGCATTAATATCTATCCGCTTGCTCTTGAAGTTGGCAGGCTGCACAAAGTTACATTCGATGTAACTTGCGACAAGGAAGTTTCTGATGTAGCCATTTTTGCAAGGGCAAATTCTAATGAATGTGCCACAGCAGGCAGTGGACATTTTGATTTTAATACTGAAAAAAAGACCGTTACATTGTATGTTCCGGTGTATCAGAAAAACAATGAAACATTAAGAACCCTTCTGGTTTGGGTTGATTCAGAAACTCCATGCAAACTTACATTCTCAAACTTTAAATCCGTGGAAACGGACTTGAATTCAGTGCTAAAGGAAAATAAAGATCTTGGGCTTTACTTTGCGGGTGATATTTATCTTTCAGAAGCAGAAGGTAAGCTTTGGAGAGTTCTTTCTGCGGACAGACCGATTCAGCTTTCTCCTGGCTCAAGGGTAGAGGGGCAGGTTCTTCTTTGTGATTATGCGGCATGGGATTCTGTGGTGACAAGTTTTAGAATGATTTCAAAAGACTCTGGAGCTACAAGAGAAAATGAAAATATTATTTTTAGCAACAATTCGTCAAAAACAGTTTCACTTAGTTTTTCAATTAATGATAAGCTTGAAGCTGCGGTTGCTTGCGCTGAAACAGAGCTTCCAGACTGTCTATGGATTGAAGGTTTTTGCTCTGGTTATGAGCGTGAAAAATTTGAAGTAATAGATGCAAATACTCAGAAATTTAAATTTAAGTACGACGCAGAAAAGCATACTGGCTGGGGCAGTAAAAGAGGCACTATATTTTTTAAGGTTTGCGCTGACGAAACAGGCTGGCGTTTGAATTTTGGCGGAACTAGAGGGCAGGAATTGTCTGTTTCGTTGAATGGGGACTTTGTTCCTCTTCATGCCAGTGGCGTAGACGGAATTTATGATCCTGGCAATATTGTTGTAAAAAATCTTGCTGATGCAGGGGACTATGTTATTACAGTAGTTGGCAATGCGTCTGTCGGGTTTATGAAGTTAAAAATAGAAGGCGCTGTTGGTGAATGGCCTGAATTGCCTCCGTTAAAGACTGGCTGGTATTATTATGATATTAAAAAGTCAGATTTGGGAGCTGCGGAAACCTTCAATATTCTTTTTAATAAAGAAGATAATTATGGTGATATAGAACAAAGTGCAAACATAGAAGGTTTAAGTGTGAACACAAATATCTACTGGTACGATTGCTGGCAGGAACCTGATGTTTCCGGTTCTGTGTTGCATGGCGTGTCAAATCCTTCTAACCGCGAGGATAACCCGGAGGTTACTCCGGCGGACGGTTATATCCGCATATATTTCTATTCAGCGTTTTCTGACCCGGGAAATTTAAATCTTCATTATTGGACTGTTGTCAAACCTGTTTTTGCTACGAAATGGCCCGGAGTAAAGATGATTGAATTCCAGCCGTAAAATTGTAATCTGAATTTATGCCATTCCTCTTTTTTGGAGGAGTGGCTTTTTTCTCCATTCGGGCGGCACGGCAGGATTCCATAGGGAACCTGCCGTCGTGCTTTCCGGGGTTCCGGCCTCCGCCTCATTGCTCCGCTCCTCTTGTCCTTCCGCCGCATCCGCCTCCTTCCTTTTTCCCGGTTGTCTTCCCATCCCCGGACTTTTCTCCGTTCCGCTCCGCAATGAACTGAACCCAAAAAGTTAGACACTTTTTGGAGGATGTTATGCAAAGAGTATTCAGTTTTGAAATACGGCTGGAAGCTGTAAGACTACATGAAGAAGAAGATCTGTCACCAGGAGCCATCGCAAAGAAAATCGGGACAGTTCATTCTGTCGTCGAAAGATGGTTAAAACTTTATAAATACAATGGAATCGGAGGCTTAAAAACCAAAGATTATAATCAACAATATGATGATGATTTAAAATCAAAAGTAATAGAACAAGTAACTGTTCAAAATATTCCGTATACAAGAGTTGCGGCAATGAACAATCTTTCATCTTCAACAGTAAAGCGATGGGTGATAGAATCAACCAAGGGGTTGAAATTGAACGGAAAGAAAAATCTGATAACCTCAGAAGAGGCAGCTGCAATTCGGGAGAAATTCAAGCATGTAAAGAATCCAGAAATCAGAAAAATCATGGAAAAGAATTACTGGCTTGAAATGGAGAATGAAGCATTAAAAAAATTGGAAGCCTTAACTCAGAGTCAACAAGAGAAAAAGCAATAGCAATATCTGAGTTAAGGCAGAAATACAAGTTAAAGGATCTTCTTTTGATTTTTAATATGAAACGCAGTACTTATTATACTGCTATTCAAAATAAACCTGATAAATATGAATCAGAAAAAGAACTGATAAAGCAAATATTTCATCATCATAAAGGACGTTATGGCTACAGACGGATTACAGTGTTGGTTCGCCGGGCAGGTTTTGCACTAAATCATAAAACAGTAAAACGGCTTATGAATGAACTTGGATTAAAAAGCTATGTCAGACCTAAAAAATATCATTCTTATAAAGGAATTGAAGGAAAAGGATTCCCCAATATTCTTCAGAGGAATTTTAAGACAACTAGATTTAATGAAAAATGGGTTACAGATGTTACAGAATTCAATATTTGCGGCCAGAGAATATATCTTTCGGCGTTGATTGATTTATATAACCAGGAAGTTATTTCATATACAATTTCACATCGGCCGACATTAAACTTTGTCTGCAAGATGTTAAGTAATGTTTTTGAAAAATATAACAATCTTAAAGGCTTAATCATTCATTCTGATCAGGGGTGGCATTACAGAACTGAAAGATATACGCAAATGCTAAAAACGAAAGATGTAACGCAAAGTATGCCTCGAAAAGGAAACTGTCTTGATAATTGTATGGCAGAAAACTTTTTCGGCCTGCTAAAAACAGAATTCTATTACATGAATAAATTTAGTTCTGTAGAAGAATTCAAAAAAGCTCTGGTTGAATATATTGCATATTACAATACAGAGCGTATTAAAATTGGATTAAACGGCTTGAGCCCTATTGAATTTAGAGCTCAATATGCCGCATAATTTTGTCTATAAAAAAGGGTTCAGTTCACGGAGCAGTTCCGAAACGAAGTAGAGGAATGAGCCGCGGCTAGTCGGCGAAGTGTGAAAGCCGCCCGGAAAAATTTTAGCCAAGGAGCTGAAGTGTTCTTGTTATATTTTCTGATGAATCCAAGCGTCTTTTTGAAATGAATTTTTGGACGGTTTTTCGGTGGACGCCGTAAAGATTTGCAATCCGGTTTATGGAGATGCCTTGAAGAAGCATTATTGTTGTGCCGAGTTCTGCGCCGTCGAGTTTTGAGGAGGCGTTTTCTGTTCCGAGCGGACGGCCGAGTTTTTGTCCTTCCGCTTTTTTTCGTTCAAGGGCTTCTTTTGTGCGCTGGCTGATAAGGTTTCGTTCGATTTCTGCGGAAAGCCCGAATGCGAAGGCCAGAACTTTTGACTGGATGTCGTCGCCAAGCCTGTAGCCGTCTTTGATTGTCCAGACACGCACGCCTTTTTCCATAAGTTTGTTCAAAATCGACATTATCATAAAAAGGCTTCTTCCGAGCCGCGAAAGTTCGGAGCAGATTATGAGATCGCCTTTTTGGATTTTTTCAAGAAGTTTTCCAAGCTCGCGGTGTTCCGGCGTAATCGTTCCGCTCGCTGTTTCTTCAATCCAAGTTTCTACAGAAAGTGAGTTACGTTTTGCAAATTCCTGAATCTCGAACCGCTGGTTTTCCACAGTCTGCCTGTCCGTGCTTACGCGAATGTATCCGTACGTCATTATTTGAATATACTTAAAATTTTAAGGAGTGTGCAAGATTTTTTTTCAGTCGTGATAATGTGTTCCGCACTGAACGATTTCGATGATGTTGTTTTCTATTTTATAGACAATTCTGTTGTAGTCGTCAATGCGGCGGCTGTAATAGCCTGAAAGATTTCCTTTTAGCGGTTCAGGCTTTCCGATTCCGTCATATCCGCCACGTTCAATGTCTTTTAGGAGTGCGTTTGCTTTCTTGAGAAGTTTTTTGTCATTTTGGAGCGTCAAATAGTCTTCCCAAGCCTCGTCTGTCCATGCTTTTTTCATATTTTAAACCTCAATAAGTTCGTGTTCTGTAAGTTTTCCTTCTTTTGCGTGCTGAATTGAAAGTTCAAGCCGTTTCTGGTTCTCCTCGCTGTAAAACGGGTCTTCGGAAGAAATTTCAAACGGAATGCGATGCTCTCGGATTACTTTTTTTGCGAACAGATTGAATGCTCCGGAAATTGAAAGCCCGACGTCCTTGCAGAATTTTTCAAACTCCTTCTTTGTTGTGTTATCCATTCTTACGCTTACATTCATCATAAAATCACCTCAAAATAAGTCGATATAAGTTATCTATACTTAAAATTTACATTTTTTATTCTGTTTGTCAAGTTTTTTATGTAAAAACTATTTTGACTTGTCAAAAAAAATCATCCGTTATGGACACCGCAAATGGGGAAAAGTGATATGTAAAACGTCGAAATAGAAGATGAAACTTTGTTGGAAAAGTTAAAACTTCTCTTAACAGGAGAAGTTATTCATTCATTGGAAGCTATAAAACTCGTTCAGGAATAATGACCGATTTTGAATATCAAATTGTTATAAATCCCAAGACAGGTCTTTATTTTCAGAGCCCTCTTTATGTCTACGACTTCCTTAAAAACGAAGTTCTTACCGGAAGAATGTCGTAACTCTCCATATCTTTTGACTTTTCGTAAGGCTTTTTAGGTTTATTTTAGATTTTTTATATAATATTAGTAATATCTTGCTATTACATAAAGGAGTTTTTTTATGAAGATAAAGAAGATTATCGCAACAGTAGCTGCGGTTTTTGCTCTTGGAACATCAGCTTTTGCGTTTGAGTGGTCAGAATGTTGGCAGAACTATGGCGGCGGAATCGAAAAGGATGTTCTTGAACGTCACAGAATTAACAAAGAAGCTTCAGACTTGGATGATCTTTTGAATGTTATAGCTTCTTCGATAGGTTCTTTGACAAATCCTGTAAGACTTTCAAATACTTTTGAATCGGTAAAACACAAAACAATAAAGCCTGAAACAATCGCTGTTTATCTTGATTATTTTAAGGATGCATTTTTAATTGACAATGCAATCCGGTATGACATAAAAGGCAGGAAGTATATAAATACACCGCTTAAATATTATTTTGTAGATGTAGGTTTGCGAAATGCCAAATTGAATTTCAGGCAGCAGGAAGAAAACCACATTATGGAAAATATTATATTCAACGAGCTCAAGCTCCGCGGTTTTAACGTTGATGTTGGAGTTGTTGAATATAACTACAAGGATTCAGAAGGCAAAAGCCAGCGTTCAAAATTGGAAGTTGATTTTATAGCAAATCTTGGAAGCAAGAAATTTTATATACAGTCAGCTTTTAATATTGATGATGAACAGAAAAAAGAGCAGGAAACAGCTTCTCTTAACCGTATTGATGATTCTTTCAGCAAGATAGTGGTAGTTAAAGACAATATTGAACCCTGGCAGGATGACAAGGGAATTCAATATATTGGAATTGAACAGTTTCTGCTTGAAGAAGACTGGTTAAGGTAGGGGAGCTGAAAAATGATAACAAAAAAACAGCTTTAATTTATCGACCGCAACAAAAAGCGTGATAAGGCCGAAATTGAGCAGCTTCAAAAAGACGGCTGGCGTGTTGGCGTTGTTTGGGAATGTTCCATAACCGGAAAGGGTAGGGCAGTAAAAATCCGTGATGTATCGGAAGAAATTTCTTTCTGGGGCTAGAAGGTAACGGCCAAATAAAAATCAGGAGTCCCCTCATGGTCTGTAAATTCTACGATATCGCCTAGGTTGGCAAATCTTTTGGGGAATATTTAAAGCATACTATCAGTGAAAATGAAGTTCTGCGTGATGAGTTGATTGTCCATCTGGCTAAAAGGAACATGCGGGGAACGACCAGTGTGGCTGTGTGGTTTGACGCTCCTTATGACGCTTTGAATCCTGAAAGGCAGCTTGTGAATATGTATAAGAACCGAGTTTTCTCCGACAATCACAAAGAAACCTCAGACGTGCGATTGTTGTTACTTTCTTGACTAAAACGGCAGTATATTCTACTATAAACTACTATGACCGTTAATGAACTTCGCTCAAAATATATTGAGTTTTTTAAGTCAAAGGGACACGTTGAAATCAGCGGAAAATCACTTATTCCAAATAATGACCCTACAGTTTTGTTTACGACTGCCGGAATGCAGCCGCTAGTACCGTACCTTTTAGGCGAACCGCATCCATCGGGAACCAGACTTACTGACTACCAGAAGTGTGTCCGTACAGGAGATATCGATTCTGTCGGAGACCCGGCTCATCTTACCTTCTTTGAGATGCTGGGAAACTGGTCTTTGGGTGCATATTTCAAGCAGGAGTCCATTGCGTACAGTTACGAATTCCTTACAGATCCAAAATATCTTGGAATTCCTTCAGAAAAGCTTTCAGTTACAGTTTTTGAAGGCGAAAATGCAAACGGAACAGAAATTCCGCGCGATGACGAAGCGGCTTCACGCTGGGAAGAAATGGGCATTCCGCGCGAACGCATTTACTTTATGCCAAGAGAAGACAACTGGTGGGGTCCTGCCGGTCAGACAGGTCCTTGTGGTCCCGATACAGAAATTTTCTATGATACAGGAAAGCCAAAGTGCGGACCTGACTGTAAACCCGGCTGCCACTGCGGAAAATTCGTAGAAATCTGGAACAACGTTTTCATGCAGTACAACAAGGATGCAGAAGGCCACTACACTCCGCTTGCAAGAAAATGTGTTGACACCGGAATGGGTGCCGAAAGAACCGTAGCAATGCTTAACGGACAGGCAACTGTTTATGACACAGACGTTTTTGTTCCTATTATAAACAAAATAGAAGAACTTTCTGGAAAAAAATACGGAACTGACGAAAAAACAGACCGTTCATTCCGCGTAATTGCAGATCATGTAAGAACTGCAACATTTATTCTTGGAGACCCACAGGCCGTTACACCAAGCAATGTGGGTGCAGGTTACATTCTTCGCCGCATAATCCGTCGCGCTGTAAGAGACGGAAGAAAACTGGGCCTTGACGGAACATTCCTTACCGCTCCTGCTGCTGTTGTAGTGGAAGAATACAAGAATGCATACCCTGAACTTGAAGAACACAAAGATTTTATCTTCAAAGAAATAGAAAACGAAGAAAAGAAATTCCTCAACACACTCAAAAAGGGTGAGGCTGAATTTGAAAAGCTTCTTCCAAATCTTCAGAAAAACCCGCAGAAGATAATTCCGGGTCGTGTGGCATTCCGTCTTTACGATACCTTTGGATTCCCAATTGAACTTACACAGGAAATGGCCGAAGAAAACGGAATGAAAGTTGATGTTGAAGGATTCAAGGAAGCCGAAAAGAGGCACCAGGAACTTTCACGTGACACCAGCGGACAGCAGTTCAAGGGTGGACTTATTGACCACAGCGAGATAACTACAAAATATCATACTGCAACACATCTTCTTCAGCAGGCACTTGTCAACGTACTCGGACCGCAGGTTGCACAGAAGGGTTCAAATATTACTTCAGAGCGCATGCGTTTTGATTTCTCTTTTGAAAGGGCAATGACAAAAGAAGAAATAAAGAAGGTTGAAGATATCGTAAACGAACAGATTGCAAAAGATCTTCCCGTAACAATGGAAGTTATGGATCTTGAAGCTGCAAAAAAATCAGGCGCAAGAGCCCTGTTCGGTGAAAAGTACGATAAACAGGTTTCTGTTTATACAATCGGTGACTTCAGTAAGGAAGTATGCGGCGGACCACATGTTCAGCATACGGGACTTATCGGTCATTTCCATATTGTAAAGGAACAGTCTTCTTCTGCAGGAGTAAGAAGAATCAGGGCTGTTATTGACTAAGGTTGCCTTAAAAGACTGTAACAAAACAGCAAAAAAAATGTTATATTAAAAAGAATCGTGCGTGTTCGTGCGTTTAAAAATTTTGCAGAGGTTTTTATGAAACGATTAGCTATTGGATTTGCACTTCTTCTTTCGGCTGTTGCAGGTGTTTTTGCACAGAATGACTTTCAGCCGCTGGCAGTTGTGAAGCTGAATAAATCCGAGACAATAACTCTAAAACAGCTTAAGACAAGAGCAAATTTTGTTCTTACACAGTATAAGCCCTACGGAATAAAGGAACTGACTTCCGACCAGAAAAAGCAGATTCTCGAGAATCTTATTGACGAAAAGCTTATTACTCAGGCAGCGGCAAAAGAAGGAATGTCTGTTACCGACAGTCAGGTGACAAGTGCTTTCCTTAATACATTCAGCCAGCAGCTTGGTACTTCTGTTACTGAAGCACAGCTTGAAGATCTTATCAAACAGCGCACCGGTCTTACTCTGGACGGATACCTTAAGGAAAACAGCGGAATGGGTACAGCCGAATACAAGGCTTATCTCAAGAACCAGTTGATTGCACAGCAGTATGTTTATACAAAAAAGCAGAACGAGCTTCAGAAAGTGGCTGCAACAGATGATGAAATCCGCAATGCCTACGAGATGAACAAGTCAACTTTTGTATGGAATGACATGCTCAAACTTTTCCTTGTTATTGTTCCGGCAGGTGACGACAAGGTTGCAGCACGCGCTCTTGCCACTGACCTTCGCAACCAGTATGTAAAGGACAACAAACAGGGGTCCAAGATGAAGGTCTCTGAAGACAACGGAAAAAAATACAGAGCCGGTGATCTTACAGTAGCCAAAACTGCACAGCAGGCACAGCAGCTTGGCTGGTCTTATGACAAAATTATAGAACTTTTCGGCAAGGACATTGGATTTGTCAGTGAAATTACAGAAACAGACACTGACTTTCAGTTCTATGCTGTTCTCAAAAAATTTGATGCAAAAATGCTTGCTCTGAGCGATGTGGTTCAGCCTGAAACAACAGTAACTGTTTATGACTACATCAAGCAGAATCTTACATCCCAGAAGCAGAGCCAGTATTTTTCCGAATCTGTACAGAAGATAGCTGAAGAGTTGGATACTCCGGAAAATGTTGAACGCAAGAAAACCGGTGATGATCTTGTAAAACTGCTTAACTGGTAAGGAAACAAAAGTGTCACGAAGAAAAGGACGCATTCTGGCTTTTCAGGCTCTCTATTCCCATGATGTCGGTGAAGTTCCGCTTGATGAACTTCTTCGCTTTGAGTGGGATAAAAAAGAAGGCTCTGAGACAGAACCAGACAGTTATGATTTTGCCCGTATTCTCGTTTCGGGCACGATTAACCATCAGGAAGAAATAGACGCTCTTATAAAAAAGCATCTGTCAGACAACTGGGATTTTGAGCGTGTAAACAAAGTTTCGCTTGCAATTCTTAGAATAAGCATTTTTACACTTCTTTTTCAAAAAGATGTGCATCCGTCGATTGTTATTGACGAAGCTATTGCCATTGCAAAAGATTACGGCGAAACAGACTCGTTCAGGTTCATTAATGCAGTGCTGGACAATATCCGCAAAGAGACTGCTTCTTGAAAAAAGTATTTATTACGGCACTGGCCTTGCTGGTGTCGTTTTTTATTTCATGTTCCTCCCGTTCCAAAGGCGACTCCTTTACCGCCATTCTTAATTCCATAGATAACTGTATTTCACAGGGAAATGTTTCTGATGCAATGACTGAATTGAAACGTGCCCAAAAACACTCATACAGTTCTTTTGAAAGAATTGCTGTTTACAAAAGATACAAAATTCTTGGCGAAAACGAACTTGCAAGAAAAGTAATTGAACGTGCCTATAAAAGTCTGCCCGAAAACAACGAAATCTGCGCTGTTTATGCCGATATTCTTATTTCTGAAAATAATTATCCACTTGCTGCTTCTGTTGCAAAGAATCTGTCTGATACACCCTATTCGTCTGTACTGGCAGAAGCGGTTCTGAGTGAAGCTTTTTATACTGAATTTTCTTCTGCCGGTGAAGACGAAAAAAAACTCGTGTTTCAGGAAGAACGTTTTATTCCGGTTTACCTGAATGCGTGGAACGGTTCAAAAGATTCCCGGTGGATTATGAATGCTGCAGCCGTTTATTTGAAGAGAGGAAACTTTGAAAAAGCAGTGTCTCTTTTTCAGGACGGGGTAAATGACGGCCGTTCTGCAGTTTTCTGGGCAAAAGTTTTTTATGATTCAGGTCTTTTTGCAGAAAGTCTTGATGTTCTCAAAACAAAAGACATTTCTTATGCAACGGGCGCTGATTATGCTGAATATTTTGAAGCGCTTTCCCTTGAGTCAGACCTGCATTATCTTTTGGAGGACTATAAAAGTTCGGCGCTTTGTTCCAAAACTTTGACTGAGGCAGCCGCTTCTGTTCCTGAAACAGATGAATCTGTGCGCTCTGATTTAGCCAATGCCTATGTCAATCTGGCTTCATATGCATTTCGTGAGAACAATGAACTTAAACGGTATGAGTATGTTTCGGAGGCATTGGAAAAATTTCCGGTGAATGAACGTGTTCTTGCCTGCTATTCAGATTTTGCGCTGGATCTGGCAGCAGAACCTCCTGAATCTGAATTGATTCAAAAACTCAGGCAGGTTGGACTGAAAACTCTCTCTATGGAAAAAAAGGATTCAATTCCTGCGGTTTATGCAGAAGATGCACTTTTGCACATTACGCAGGCTGCAGAATCAGAAAAAGCTGCAGGAAGGGATTTTGCCGCTCTGAGTGTTCTTGCAGAAAAACTTTATTCTTATATTCATGAAAGTGAAGGCTCTGCACTTCTTTTGCCAAGAGTGTGGACCTTTCTTGAAAACAACGAAAGCGACACCAAAGACGGAACTTTTTCATACCCGGAGCCGGTTGTGCGCTATGCAGTAGAAAAACTTAACGCGGCGGGTAATGAAGAGGATGCCGGCCGCATTTTTGATGGCTATATTTACGGTAAATACGGTGCCGGCTGTGATTTTTCTGACTGTGAACTTTGGGAAAGGGAATATGCGGCCTGGTTTGCTTCAAAAAACAATGTATCAGAAGCATTTTCTTTGTATGATGCAATTCAGAGTCAGTACGGTAAGCCTGCGGACTTTGCTTTTTCCCCGGATACAAGGAAAAGTGTAATACGTTCACTTGTAAACATGGCTGCAATATGTGAGGACTCCGGTGAGGCTTCGCTCGCCCTTGAATATCTGAACAAAGCTTCTTCCATAACGCCTGCAGGAACCCTTAAGGCCGAAATCCTTTACAGAACAGCCTGCGTTCAGTATGAAAATAAGCAGAACGCGTCTGCAATACGCTCCCTTCAGTATGCACTTTCGCTTAACCCGTCCCACAGAAAGGCTGCACTTTATTTAAGAAAAATACAGTCCCAAAGACAATAAAAAAATTTGACTATTTGCCCGAATCTTTGTAACTTATAAATACGAAAATGCAGATTAAAGCGTGAAATTCCGAGTAATATCGGATGAACATGCTGAATTTTCAAAATAGTTTTAATTCTGGAGGATTTTTATGAAAATCAGACCATTGGCAGATCGTGTATTGGTAAAGCAGGTTGCGGCAGAAACAAAGACTGCCGGCGGACTTATTATTCCTGACACAGCACAGGAAAAAACCCAGCAGGCAACTGTAGAGGCTGTAGGTCCCGGAACAGAAGATGAAAAAATTACTGTAAAGGTCGGTGACAAGATTCTTTATGACAAGTATGCCGGAACCGGAATAAAAATTGACGGTGAAGATTATCTTATTCTTAAGAACTCTGATATCATCGCTGTTGTAGAGTAAGTTTATTTTCTTATAAAATGAAAAAAGATCGTCAGAATTTATTCCGACGGTCTTAAATTTCCATATTATTCTGTTTAAGTGTGTCATAATGACGCACTTTTTTTTATCTTTTTTTTGCGGCGGGAAAATTTGACTCAGTTTTTTTTCTGACAAATTTTTTGTGTCTAAAATGACACAGAATTTGCGCCAGAATCCGCTTTTTTTTAAGTTTTTTGATTTTTTTTTGTCTTTTTTTAATGTTGGCACACTATATGCTATATATAAAGTATAAGAAATATTTTACGAGGTGGCAATATGAAAGACAGTTTTTGCAAAGATTTAGACGTAATGAAACTTCATCTGAACGAAATCAATAAGATTCCTCTTCTCTCAAATGAAAAGGAAGTAGAACTTGCAAAAAAAGCCGCTTCGGGAGACAAGGCTGCACGCGATCTACTGGTTTCTTCAAACATGCGCTTTGTTGTCAATGTAGCAAAAAAGTACCAGAACAGGGGTCTTGATCTTGAAGACCTTATAAGTGAAGGTTATGTAGGACTTCTTGAAGCTGTTACACGCTTTGATGTAGACCGTGGATATCATTTTATTTCGTACGCTGTATGGTGGATCCGCCAGTCAATTCTTAAGGCTGTTTATGAAAAGGGCCGCGCAATCCGCCTTCCGATGAACAGAACAAATGAAATTCTTCAGATAGAAAAAGCAAGAAAAGCCGTATCAGGTTCTTCAAAAAAGACTGAGGCTCAGGAACTTGACGAGATTGCTTCCATGCTTGGAATGACAAAATACCATGTCCGCGAGATGCTTGATATTTCAAGAGACACACTTAGTCTTGACGCCCCGTCTTCTTACGATGACAGCGGAAAAATGACTTTGGGTGACAGTGTTGCAAGTGATACTCGCTCTGACCCGAGTGAAAATGCAATGGACTCTTCTCTTCGCGACAGTATTTTTGAAGTACTCGGAACTTTGGACAGCAAGTCTGCACAGGTTTTGAGAATGAGATTCGGTCTGGACAGCGGTGAGTGTATGTCCTTGAAGCAGGTTGGTGACCACTTTAACCTTACAAAAGAAAGAATCCGCCAGATAGAAAAAACTGCAATAATGAGAATAAGAAATTCTTCCAGAAAAGACAAGCTTGTTGACTACGTTGCTTAATTCTTAGATTTTCTGCTGTTTTTGCAAAAAGCTGATTGCGTCCAGACGGGCAGTTTTGAGAACTTCCTTGTCGCGGGCAAGATCAGCTATATTCAGTGTAAGATAGCCGGACTGGACTGTTCCTGAAACTTCTCCCGGTCCGCGCAGTTTTAAATCTTCTTCTGCAATTTTGAATCCGTCTGTTGTTTCATGAAGAGCCTTAAGTCGCTCTATTCCCGTTTGTGTTATATTTTTTCCGTAGATAAGAAAACAATAGGACTGTGCACTTCCGCGTCCGACACGACCCCTTAACTGGTGAAGTTCTGCCAGTCCGAACCTGTCTGCATGTTCTATTACCATACAGGTTGCATTCGGTACGTCTACTCCTACTTCTACAACTGTCGTTGCTACAAGAATATTTGTTGTTCCGTCTCTGAAACTGTCCAGAAGCGCATTCTGTTCTGTTTCTTCGGTTTTTCCGTGTACAAGAGCGCATTTGTATTCCGGGTAGACTTTATTTGAAAGAAAAGTGAACATTTCCTGTGCTGACTTTAAGCTTTTGTCCTGGTTTTCCTGGCTTTCTTCCGAAATTCGTGGGTAAACGAAATATGCCTGTCTTCCAGCCTGTAGTTCTTTGCGTACGGCTTCGTAAACGTTTGCTTCGTGTCCCATGACGCTCAGGTAGGTTTTTATGCTTTTTCTTCCTTCGGGCATTGTTCTTATTGTGCTGATGTCCAGATCGCCGAATACTGTAAGGGCCAATGTCTGCGGAATAGGTGTTGCGCTCATCATGAGTACATCGGGAGTGTGGGTGTATTTTCCTTCAGAAACACGGCCTTTTGCCACGATACTCTCCCTTTGTGCCACGCCGAATCTGTGCTGCTCGTCTATTACGGCAAGCTGCAGTTTTTTGTAATTTGTGTTGCGGCTGAACAGTGCGTGTGTTCCGATAACGATGTCTATGTCACCGGTTTTGAGTGCTTTCAGTAAATTTTCGCGGCCTGCAGATTTTATGTTTGCCGTAAGAAATGCAACTTTTACGCCGAGCGGGCCAAGTCTTTTTGCGGCGTTGTCGGCATGCTGGCGGGCAAGAAGTTCTGTCGGTGCAAGAACAGCACACTGGCCTCCGTAATCTACTACACGCAGGCACACAAAGAATGCTGCCAGTGTTTTTCCGCTTCCGACGTCTCCCTGTAAAAGCCGTTGCATTGAAAAAGGATTTCTCTGAAGATTCCACGCAGAATTTTCCATGGAATTGTTTTCATTTTGGCTGCGGTCTATTTCTGCATTCATTTCAAAGATGGATTGCATCTGGTCGCGTGTAAGGTCAAATTCAAGTCTTTCAAAAAGCTGTTTTTGTTTTGGGGAAAGCGATGCTGCAAATTCCTCTTTTGTAAGGGAAGAGGTGGCATTCTGCAGCTGTTTTTTTTCGGAATCGGCGGGTAATGTTCCCCTGTGTTCCAGTGCCCTTAGTGCCATTTTTTGTTCAAAAAGATAGAGCTCTTCGTAAATGAGTGTGGCGCGTGCTTCTTTTGCCTGTGAGATGGTTGCCGGAACATGAACGTACACAAGCGCATATTTTTTGGAAAGCAGTTTTCTTTCACTGATTATTTCCTGCGGAATCTCATCGTCTATTCCCATTCCGTATTGCTTTAGTGCGAGTGCAACAGTTTTGCGGAATACTTTTTGCGACAGCCCTTCTGTAAGCGGGTAGATTGGAAGAACCGCACTGTCAGGCGCTGTCTTGTTCTGCCAGTCATTTATGTCGCCTGTGTCTGCAATTTTTACAGCATCAAAGGCCGAAGACTGAAGCTGACCGTATTTTTCTATAAACTGTCCTGTTACTGAAACCAGCGAGCCTTCGGGAAGCGATTTCTGCAGGAACGGACGGTTAAAGGCAACCAGCCACGCCTGCGCAGTTCCGTCTGTTACCGCAATTTTAAGGGTTTTCATGCGGCCGTAGCCAAACCATTCGTAACCTGTGACTTTGCAGATTGTATGAACTTTTGCGGTTTTGTATTCACTGAGCGGGATTTTTTTTGTTCTGTCTTCGTAGTCTCTGGGATAAGTCGAAAGAAGGTCTGCCACTGTAAAAATGCCCATTTTTGAAAACAGTTTTGCCGTGGACGGACCAACGCCCTGGAGACCTTCTACTGCAGTTTCTATTTCTGACAGTTTCACGGCAAATCCTAGAACGGAATAAGTGCAATTGCACCAATCAGAAGATTAAGAATGGGAATAAGAAGAATTTCGGCTGCAATAAGTGTACATACGCTGATTATAAGGGCTTTTTTGAACGAAGGCTGTGTTCCGCGTGTAAACGTGCCGGCTATTGTGTATACGATTGGCGAAAGTGAACGGTCGAGCGCTTCAAGTATGTAACTGCCCGAAGACTGGCGGTTGTAACTGTTGAAGTCGTAGCTGTACGAAGCGGAATTTCTTTTGTTTCTGCTTTCTGTTACAAGAAGAATTATGAGCCTTATTACAAGCGTAAGAATAAGGAAGGTAAGCAGGGACTGACCTATTGACCAGAGTGCTTCTACAATCATTATCAAAATGCGTGAAAAAGAAAATACGCGGCCTCTTGCCAGTGAACCGAATATTGATGTTCCGGCTCCAAGTATACAAAGAGCCAGGGCAGGGCTAAAGTCAAGGTTTCCTATTGTAAGCCATCTGATGCGCCTGAAAAAATTAAGGTAAGGGTCACAGACTGCCGCAAGGAAACGCGCTGCTTTGCTGTATGAAAGAGACGGAATCCATGTGAAAATTATTCTTAGAAAACACATAATTGTGTAAATCGAAACCAGCGTTGAAAGAAAAGTAAAAATGTAAGAAAGTGCCATAAATGCTCCATAAACCAAGTGAAAGTTTCTAAAGCAAACTAGTTTGCCTTAGAAACTTTCAAATATCGATGATGTTGTTTGACGGCATCAGCGATATTAATCAATCCAGACATCTTTTACGCATTTTGTTTCCCGCAGATCATTCAGAAATTCGGGAGTACACGGTACGTTCATCTGCGTATTCGCTTTGATGATGTACATTTTTCCGCCGATGTCTATATGAAAATATACATAACAATTGCCCTGACCGCCAAATAAAAAATCACGCAGGGGCGCAATTTCTTTTACAGATTTGAAACCGCTTTCTACCTGGATATGAACATTTGTTATGCTCTTCTGCTGCAGCTGCGCCGGATCTTCAATTGAATCTACCAGGAAACTTGGCGTCTCCCTGGAACCGTCCACTTTTCCCTTAAAGGCATAAATTCCTTCGTTGACAATTTTATCTTTCATTGCTTCCCACGTCTGTGGAAAAAATGTAAGGTCAATTGAATTTTTAAAGTCAGAAAGCTTTGCAAACGCCATGAGTTTTCCGCTTTTTTTTGTCGTAATTATGCGCAGATCCTGGATTATTCCCATTGCAATGTAAGATCTGCCTGCATTTTTTCTTGCCTGCCACTGGTTTTTTCCGCTGGCTTCAAGAGCCTGTTTTTCTGATTCTGCAATTTTTGCGCAGCGGTCTATGTTGTCACTGTTGCATGTAACGCACTTTTCTATGGCGTCTTTCCAGTCGTCAAGCGGATGTCCCGAAACGAAGCAGCCTATGAGATCCTTTTCAATGTTGAGCAGTTCCATTTTAGGATATTCTTCTACGTCCTGGTAAACGAAGTCTGCAAATTCTTTTTCTCCTGCAGCTTCAAAAAGACTTCCCTGGCCGTATGCAGTGCTTTCCTGTTTTTTTTCTATATATGCGATGGCCTGTTCAAAGTTTGCAACCAGTGTCGCGCGGTTTTTGTCCAGATGGTCGAATCCGCCTGTTTTTATAAGAACTTCTATGGCTTTTTTGTTAACGTCCTTGAGGTCTATTCTGTCAAGAAAGTCAATGAATGTTTTGTAGGGACCGTTTGTCTCGCGTTCTTTTACAATTGCTTCGGCGGCATTCTGTCCCATTCCCTTTATTCCCATAAGACCAAAAACAATGCGGCCGTCAACTACGTCGAATATTGAATCTGAACGGTTTACATCGGGCGGGTCAACTGCAATTCCCATTTTTCTTGCTTCTTCAATATAAACAGGAATTTTGTCTGTTGAAGTAATTTCGTTTGTAAGGTTAGCAGCCATAAATTCGGCAGGTTTATTTGCCTTAAGCCAGCCTGTTCTGTATGCTACAACAGAATATGCAGCAGCATGGGACTTGTTGAATCCGTATCCGGCAAAAGGAACCATAATGTCGAAAATTTCGTCTGCATGTTCTTTCGTAAAGCCCTGTTTTATTGCTCCCTCTTCGAATTCTACTTTTTTGCCCATAAGAACTTCGGGTTTCTTTTTTCCCATGGCACGGCGCAGCATGTCTGCTCCACCAAGTGAGAATCCGGCTATTTTCTGGGCAACCTGCATAACCTGTTCCTGGTAAACCATAACGCCGTATGTTTCCTTAAGAATATCTTCCAGACAGGGATCGGGGTAGTGTATGGTTTCGGGATGCCATTTTCCTTCAATATACTGAGGAATGTAGTCAAGCGGTCCCGGGCGGTAAAGTGCGTTCAAGGCAACAAGCTCTTCTATGCACTGAGGTTTTGCCTGTCGCAGGATTTTCTGCATTCCTGGTGATTCAAACTGGAATACGGCAACAGTGTCACCGCGGCTGAACAGATCAAATGTTTTCTGGTCGGTGTCGCTTACTTTTTCTGCGCTAAAGACCGGTTCACCGCTTTTTTTGTGTTTGTTGATTATATTTTCGGCATAACGTATGAGTGAAAGCGTTTTGAGTCCAAGATAGTCAAACTTAACGAGTCCGCACGGTTCAATTATGTCCATTGTGTACTGGACGGCTTTTTTTCCTGTCTTTGCGTCTTTGAAAACAGGAGCCCAGTTGGGAAGTTCTGTAAGACCGATTACCATACCCGAAGCGTGAAGACCTGTATTGCGGTTTACGTTTTCGAGCTTGAAGGCCAGGCGGAACAGTTCCTTGTAGCGCGGGTCATCCTTGTACGGAATAAGCTGGCCGCCGTCAGGGAACTTTTCGGTCGGTTCAGAAAATGCAGACTTGAGTGTTGCCTTTGGGTTGTCGGGGATGCACTTTTTGAGCATGTTTACTTCTGAAAGCGGAATGTCCAGAACGCGGCCAACATCTGCTATAACCTGTTTAGCCTTGAGTGTTCCGAAAGTGACAATGTGACCGACCTGTGGTTCACCGTACCATTCCTTTGTATGCTCAATGATTCTCTGGCGGAATTCGAAGTCCATGTCAACGTCAAAGTCCGGCATTGAGATTCGTTCAGGGTTAAGGAAGCGTTCAAAGATAAGCTTGTAGCGGAACGGGTCAATGTCGGTAATGGTCATTGCGTATGCTACCAGTGAACCTGCTCCCGAACCGCGTCCCGGTCCAATAGGAATGCCGTTGTTTTTTGACCAGTTGATGAATTCCCAAACGATAAGAAAGTAGCCCGAAAATCCCATTTTAAAGATGATTCCCAACTCGTACATGGCGCGTTCTACAATTTCGGGCGTAATTTTTTCGTAACGGTTTCGGAGGCCTTTTTGGACAAGATGAAGAACAAATGCATCCTGTGAAACAAATTCTTTGGGTATTTTGTAAACCGGAAGACAGTTCTTGAGTTCCTGGGTTTTGTACTGGTGTATCGTAAGATTGCACATCGAAGCGATTTTGAGCGTGTTTGAAACAGCTTCGGGACATTCCGGAAAGAGAGAGGCCATTTCCTGTTCTGTCTTCATGTACCAGTTGTCGCCCTGAAAGCGCATTCTGTTGGGGTCTTTAAGGCTTTTCTTTGTTCCTATGCAGATAAGTGCGTCCTGAGCCTCTGCATCTTCACGCCTGCAGTAGTGGATGTCGTTTGTTACTACCAGTGGAATATTCAGTTTGTGTGCCAGTTCAATGAGTTTGGGTGCAACTTCCTTTTGTTCTGCAATCCCGTGATCCTGAAGTTCAATGTAAAAGCGGTCGGGGCCAAACAGATTTTTGTACTTGAGTGCTGTTTCTTCTGCACGCTTAAAGTCGTTGAACAGCAGTGCCTTTGGAATTTCGCCCTGGATACATGCCGAAAGACAGATAAGCCCTTCGTGGTATTTTTCCAGAAGCTTAAAGTCAATTCTTGGCTTGTAGTACATTCCTTCCGTAAATGCAATTGAAGAAAGCCAGCTTAGGTTTTTATAGCCTGTGTCGTTTTGCGCAATGAGAATGAGGTGATAATAGTAGGATTTTTTTCCGTTTTTTGAATAAGGAATTTCTTCGTGTTCTGTATGGTCGCCTTCTGCAACATAAAATTCTTCGCCGCAAAGAGGATTGATTCCGTTTGCATGACAGATATGCTCAAAGTTAAGGACACCGTACATGTTTCCGTGGTCGGTAAGGGCCAGTGCCGGCATACGCAGTTCTTTTGCCCTTGCTATAAGAGTGTCTATTTTGCTTGCGCCGTCTAGGAGAGAATAGTCTGAATGTACGTGCAGATGAACGAATTTGCTTTCGGGTGTGCCTTCCGGAGCGTCCGGAAAAATATGAATATCAGCCATAAAGGTATTTTAACGAAAAAAAAGAGGTCTGAACAGTCAGAAACGGCCGGGTATAAAAATTCCGTCCGAATGGTGCCGGTTTTATATTAAAGAAGAAAAACACCTGCTGAACTTTAACCTTTTCAAAATTGGTTTGTTTTCGTATTATTAAAGACAAACAAAAAAAAGTACTGGAGCTTAAAAAAATGATTGAGGTAAAGCATGTTTCCCGTGTTTTCGGTGATTTCCGTGCAGTAGATGACATCAGTTTCTCCATAAAAACGGGGGAAATTGTTGGGCTTCTTGGACCGAACGGCGCCGGAAAGACAACGACAATGAGAATGATAACGGGATATCTTGAACCAACGTCGGGAACTGTCGAAGTGGACGGGCTTGATGTAGTAAAGAATCCTGTTGAAACAAAGCGCAGAATAGGTTATATGCCCGAGTCGGCGCCTTTGTACAGCGATATGATTGTGGCAGACTATCTTGAATATGTTGCCGGAATCGAAGGGGTGGATGCTTCAGAAAAGGTTCCGCACCTGGCAGATGTATGCGGGCTTTCCGAAGTGATGCACAAAAACATCGGGGACCTTTCACGCGGAAATAAGCAGCGCGTAGGACTTGCACACGCACTTATGGGAGACCCCGAAATTCTTATTCTTGACGAACCTACCAGCGGACTTGACCCGAACCAGGTTTCTGAAGTACGCGCTCTTATTAAAAAAATCGGTGAAACAAGAACCGTCATTATTTCCACACACATTCTGAGCGAAGTAGAAATGCTCTGTGACCGGGTAATTATTATTTCAGGTGGAAAAAAGGTCGCCGACAGTCCTACAGAAGAACTCCGCGAACATTACGGAAACGCGTCTGTTGTAACTCTTACACTTGACGGAAGTGAAGCGCTCCAGGTAAAAGAAGTGCTGTCTGCAGTTGAAGGCGTAAGGGGATGCACCGTAAAGGAACAGGAGCAGAAGCTTTGTGCCGAACTTTCACTTGACCCGACTGCCGGCCAGTCCGTTCTGCCGCAGATTGCCCGCACCGTTGTCTCAAAGAACTGGAATCTTTATTCTCTTGAGATGCGCAGAAACAGTCTGGAAGATGTATTCAGAAGCCTTACCTTAGGAGGAAACGTATGAAAAATAATTCGTCGGGTAAAAATAATTCAACAGGGAAAAGAACCTGGTCTGTCATAATGAAGCGCGAGCTTGCAGCTTATTTTACGAGTCCCATTGCATATATCGTAACAGCGCTTTTTCTTATATTTTCGGGACTGGTTTTCTTTTCTACATTTTTTATCGTTAAGCGTGCAGAACTCAGAAACTTTTTTGAGATGCTGCCGATTTTTCTGAGTTTTTTTATTCCGGCTCTTACTATGCGCGTGTTCAGTGATGAAAAGCGTACCGGTACAATGGAAACTCTCGTGACTCTTCCCGTTAAGGTAACTGATATTGTTGCAGGAAAGTATCTTGCTTCTTTTGTTTCGGGAATTTCACTTCTGGTACCGACTCTCTTTTATGCAGTAACCTGCGCCGTGTTCGGTTCACCTGATGCCGGTCCTGTAATAGGCGGATACCTTGGTGCAGTATTTCTGATAGCAGCGTTCAGTGCGATAGGAGTTTTTGCTTCCTCAGTGACGAAAAACCAGATAATTGCGTTCTTTCTTGCATTTGCACTCTGCATTGTACTTACAATGATAAGTTCCTTTTCAATTTTTCTTCCGGGGCCTGTTGTTAAACTTGTTTCGTTTATTTCGGCTTCGGGACATTTTCTTTCTGTTTCGAGAGGAATAGTTGACTCAAGGGACGTTCTTTACTTTGTTTCATTAACAGCACTGTTTATTGCCATGACTGTGCGCACAATCCGGAATGAGAGGAAAAACTGATTAATATGAAAAAACAGAATAAATTTATTTCATGGATAAAAAGTCCTGCCAGCGATTTCTGGCTGTTTGTGGCAGTCCTTGTACTTGCAAATCTTGTAGCTTCCAGAGCCTTCTTCAGAATAGACCTTACCGGAGCACATTCGTATTCTCTTTCTGAATCAAGTCGAGAAGTTGTTTCTTCACTTGAAGAACCTTTGGGAATAAAAGTTTTCTTTTCGTCAAATCTTCCGGCGCCTTATTCAGGTGTGCAGCAGTATGTTAACGACATTCTCGGCGAGTACAAAAATGCGGCCAATTCAAACTTCAGCTGCGAATATTTTGACATGAACAAAAGTGAAAACCAGACGCTTGCCCGGAACTACGGTTTGAACCAGATACAGATACGCGAAGTAAAGGACAACGAACTGGGGTTCAAAAATGCATACATGGGTCTTGCAATAACTTATGCCGACCAGATAGAAACACTGGACTCAGTTACTTCGAGTGACGGTCTTGAATACAAAATTACTACGACAATCGGACGGCTTATTTCAAATACAAATGCGCTTTCGGGACTTTCAGACAAGGTAACACTTACGCTCTACAAGACAGAAGCGCTTTCTTCTTTTGGAATAGGCGGATTTTCAGAAATTGATTCTGCCGTAAAAAAAGCCTGGGAAAGCGTAAACGGACGTTATCGCGGTAAAATAGAATTTGCTTCGGTTAATCCCGACTCACAGACGGCACAGGAACTTTCTTCCAAATACGGAATCCAGTCTGTAAGCTGGCAGGACGATTCAGGAAAAACTCAGACGGGTTCAATAGGTCTTGTTCTTGAATGCGCAGACAAGTTCAGGGTTGTTCCGCTTAAGATGCAGAACATGATTTTCCAGTATGTGATAACAGGCCTTGACTCCCTTGAACAGAATATTTCTGACAGTGTACAGGCTCTTGTTGCAAAGACGGCACCTATTGCTTACATAACAGGACATGGGGAACTTTCACTTGACGATGCACAAAACGGTGCTGCTCCGTTCAAAAGTCTTCTTGGCGACATTTACTCGCTTGAAGAACTTGCACTTGCCGAATCTGAAATTCCTGCGGGTGTTTCTACAATCATAATCAACGGACCAAAATCTTCGTTCTCTGATGATGAACTTTACAAGATTGACCAGTTTGTAATGCGCGGTGGAAATGTAATGTTCTTTATGGATTCTTACAATGTCGTAATGCCTTCGGGACAAAACGCCTATTACCAGCAGCCGCAGTATATTCCCGTAAGAACAGGACTTGAAAAACTTTTGTCAGCTTACGGTGTAGAAACTGGAACAGGTTATGTCATGGATGAAAACTGTTTTACGCAGAATCACCAGCAGTACGGCAAACTGAATTTCTATTATGTTCCGATGCTGCAGAAAAGCGGACTTGACCAGAAAAATCTTATTTCAAAAAATCTCGGTTATGTTCTCTTTATGCAGTCTTCTGCTGTTGACGCAACAAAAGCGCAGGAAAATCCTTTACTGAATGTTTCTGTTCTTGCAAAGAGTTCGCCCGAGTCCTGGATACAAAGTGACAATCTTATTCTGAGTCCGCTTTATATTCAGCCTCCTGCAGACAAAAGCAAAATGAAGAGCGAAAATCTGGCCGTTCTTGTCGAAGGAAAATTCACCAGCGCATACAGTGCAAATCCTTCTGCAGAAAATGAAGGCGGTTCAAAAATAAGCACAAGCTCCCATATTTCCGAGGGAACACAGCGCGGAAAAATTTTTGTAGCCGGTACTTCCTATATTACAAGCGGGCAGCTTATTTCTTCTGATGGAGCCGATGAGCCTGTAGCCATGTTTGTAAGAAATGCCGTTGACTACATGAACGGAAACTCTGACTTCTGTTCAATGCGCACAAAGAACGTAAGTCTTAACACTCTGCGTGTTTCTTCGGGACCGGCAGTATCGTTTGCAAAATTCTTCAACCAGTTCGGACTGGCAATTCTTGTAGTTCTGTCGGGACTTGTTGTTATTCTCGTAAGGCGCAGTCACCGCGAAAAGATAAGGCTTTTGTATAACCCCGATGACAGCCGTCAGATTGTGCACAACAAAAATGTGGAGAAATAAAAATGACAAAAATGGCATTAAGAAAAACAATACTTCTTCTGACCGTGGCAGTTCTGGCAGTAATTTATTCACTTCAGCTGGTACTTGGTTCAAGAAACAAAATACAGATTCTTTCTGTTGAACAGGAAATTGATTCCATAGAAATTGCGCGCGGTGAAAGTACACTTAAAATTTCTTTGGACGGAACAAAATGGATTGTAGGTGAAAAAAATTATCCTGCAGACGAAAGCAAAGTAAGTTCAATGCTTAACGCTCTTAAAGAAATAAAAACTCTCGGAACAGTGGCAAAAAATGCAGTTGATGATTCTGAACGTTACGGTCTTGATGGTGAGTCTGCCGTTGTTGTAAGTGCTTATGGAAAGGGAAATCTCTTAAGAAAAATTCGCGTTGGAAAAAATACTTCTACCAGCACACAGAGTTATGTAAGCCTTGACGAAAACAAATCTGTTCAGCTTGCCCAGGGTGCTCTTAATACAGTTTTTTCTGTAACAGAAGATTCTTTAAGAAGCCGCCGTGTCTTTAAGATAGACGCTGATACTGTTTCATCCGTAAAAGTAAAAACATCTTCTGAATCATACGAAGTTGTGCGTGCAAACGGAATATGGGTTCCCGGACCCGCTTTGGCAGATTCAGTAAAACTTGACTCAAAAAAAGTCACTGACTGGGTAAACACGTTGTGCGATTTGAATGTATCTTCGTGGAAGGAGGAAGTTCCTTCAAAAGAAGCAGACACTTTCGTAACAATTCTTGCAGGCGGAACAGAATACACGCTCGGTATATTCCATTCCGGTGAAGATGAAGTTACGGCTGTATCTTCGGCAGGTGAATATCCGTTTACCCTGTCGAAGTACATTGCTGCAAAATACGAAAAGAAACTTTCTGAACTTACGCTGCAATCAGACTGAATATACCGTTAGCAACAAGGGCTGCAATCCATGCAAACAGACACTGCCATACCAGAATGAGTGCAGCCCATTTTAAGCCAAGCTCCCTCTTTATTGAGGCGAGTGCGGCAATGCAAGGCGTGTAAATAAGGCTGAATACAAGAAGTGACGCTGCCTGTGCGGTTGTAAGAACAGAAGAAATTGCAGTTTCTGTTCCGAAAAGAATTGTAAGTGTAGAAACAACGCTTTCCTTTGCAATAACGCCCGTAATAAGCGATGTGCATATCCTCCAGTCATCCAGTCCTATCGGTCTTAAAACAGGGGAAATAAGTCCTGAAATTGCCGCAAGTATGCTGTCCTTTGAGTCAGAAACAATGTTAAGGTTAAGACCAAACGTCTGCAGAAACCAGATTATGAGTGTTGCGGCAAAAATTACCGTAAATGCCTTCTGCAGAAAGTCCTTTGATTTTTCCCACAAAAGCTGTACAACATTTTTAATTCCCGGCATTCTGTAATTGGGCAGTTCCATTACAAAAGGTACGGCCTCTCCCTTGAACAGTGTAGACTTGAAAAGAAATGCCACTGCAATTCCAAGAATTATTCCGAGAGCATAAAGTCCTGTCATTATAAGTCCCTTGTGTGAAGGGAAAAATGCGTTGATAAAAAATGCATAGACAGGAAGCTTTGCAGAACAGCTCATGAACGGTGTAAGAAGAATTGTCATGCGTCTGTCGCGTTCTGAAGGAAGTGTTCTTGTAGACATAACCGCAGGAACTGTACAGCCAAAACCGATGAGCATGGGAACAATACTTCGGCCGGAAAGTCCGATCTTTCTCAGAAGCTTGTCCATAAAGAAAGCAACGCGTGCAATGTATCCCGAATCTTCAAGCAGCGAAAGAAAAAAGAACATCGTTACGATTATAGGAAGAAAGCTTAATACTCCGCCTACACCTGCAAAAATCCCGTCTATTATAATCGAATGAATAACTTCGTTAACACCGGCTGTCCTTAAAAATACGTCCGTTGCAGAAGTAATTTTTTCTATTCCTGCTGCAAGAAGGTTTTGCAAAAAAGCACCGATTACATTGAAAGTCAAAAAGAAAATAAGACCCATTATCAAAATAAAAGACGGAATGGCTGTATATTTTCCAGTAAGAATTTTGTCTATTTTAAGGCTGCGTATGTGTTCAAGGCTTGCATGTGGTTTTTGAACGGTACGTGCGCAGATTTTTTTTATAAAGCTGAATCTCATGTCGGCAATAGCTGCTGCCCTGTCCAGTCCGCGTTCTTTTTCCATCTGAAGAACCATGTGCTCGAGCATGTCCTTTTCGTTCTGGTCAAGGCCGAGCATATTCAGAAGAAGGGAATCGCCTTCTACTATTTTAGATGCCGCAAATCTTGCAGGAATTCCCGCGCGGTCTGCATGATCCTGAATTGCGTGTATTATTGAATGCAGGCATCTGTGTACAGCACCGTTGTTGTCGTTTTCATCGCAGAAATCGTGTCTTACCGGACGCTCCTGGTATTTTGCAACGTGAAGCGCGTGTTCAACCAGTTCCCCGATTCCTTCATTTTTTACTGCAGAAATAGGAATGACCGGTATGCCCAGAAGATTTTCCATTTCGTTTATTCTGACCGAACCGCCGTTGCTGTTGAGTTCGTCCATCATGTTAAGGGCCAGAACCATGGGAACATTCAGTTCCATAAGCTGCATTGTAAGGTAAAGATTTCTTTCTATATTTGTTGCGTCTACAATGTTGATTATTGCGTGCGGCTTTTCCTGAAGAACAAAATTTCTTGTGACAATTTCTTCGCTGCTGTAGGGAGACATTGAATAAATTCCCGGCAGGTCCACAATTTTTGTAAGCGGATTATTTCTGATTGCACCTTCTTTTTTTGCAACCGTAACTCCTGGAAAATTACCTACATGCTGGTTGGAACCTGTAAGCTGGTTGAACAGAGTCGTTTTTCCGCAGTTCTGGTTTCCTACAAGTGCAAATGTAAGCACAGTTCCTTCCGGCAAAGGATTTTCATCTTTTTTTGAGTGGAATTTTCCGCCTTCACCAAGTCCTGGGTGTTCGGGTATCCGTATTTTTTCTTCCTGCTTTTTTTGCAGCGTTAGATTTTCACTTTCTTCTTCTACCGGCGTAATTTCTATTTCTGCAGCGTCTGCAATTCTGAGAGTAAGTTCGTATCCGTTTATGCGCACTTCGACCGGGTCACCCATTGGCGCGTATTTTACTGTTTTTACAGTCGTTCCCGGAATCATTCCCATGTCAAGAAAATGCTGTCTGAGCGCGCCTGTTCCTCCGACTGAAATTATTCTGGCAGATTTACCTGTCTGCAGTTCGTTGAGTTTCATTTTTATTCGCCTTTTCTAATCATTATATTGAATACATGCATTTAAATGCAATAATCGGCAGTCCGCAGGCGGGTAGTGCATGTGAGCGGAATGTAAAGTTTCTGTTTAATTTTCGTTCAATATTCTCTTTTTTTGCAAGACAATTCACTTATTCCATGATATATTAAAAGTGCAGCAAAATTCTTTTTATAGGGTAAGGTTATTATATTATGCAGTACGGTTATTTTGACGATGATGCAAAAGAGTATGTCGTTACACGTCCTGACACGCCTTCTTCGTGGAGCAATTATCTTGGTTCAACTGAGTACGGTGCTGTAATTACAAATAATGCCGGTGGGTACGGATTCTATAAGTCCGGTGCACAGGGAAGATTCATGAGGCTCAGATTTAATTCCGTTCCCATGGACCAGCCTGGCCGCTATTTTTATCTGCGCGACATGCAGAGCGGGGATTACTGGTCAGCATCATGGCAGCCTGTCGGAAAACCTTTGGACAGTTACAAAAGCGAATGCCGCCACGGAACAGCCTATACAAAAATCACTTCTGAATATTCGGGAATAGAAAGCGAGACAAAATACTATGTTCCGCTCGGACAGACTTTTGAATACTGGAGACTCAAACTTACCAACAAAAGTTCATCTCCAAGAAAAATCCGTGCCTTTACATACTGCGAGTTTACAAACCAGTGGAATACAACCCAGGATCAGGTTAATTTACAGTATTCTATCTTTATCGTAAAGGGACAGAAAACTTCGCCGAACATGATTCAGGTTATAAGCCATGAAAATCTTTATGAACAGCACAAAAAAAATCCCGCTGTAACAGACTACATGAGCGAATGGATGGCTCTTGCCGGATCTCCTGTAACAGGTTTTGACACAAGCCGCCAGTCTTTTATAGGAACTTACGGAAGCTACAAGGAACCTGCAGCTGTTGTTGAAGGCTGCTGCTATAATTCAGAAGCGTTCGGTGACAATGCCTGCGGAACATTGCAGACCGATATTGAACTTGCACCTGGCGAGTCAAAGGAAATCCTTGTAATGCTTGGAATCGGTGCGGCAGAAGAAGAAGGAAAAAAAGCCTTCGCTGAATTCGGAACAATAGAGCGCGCTGATATTGAATTTGACAAACTGGTAAAGAACTGGCATGAAAAACTCGGAAGCTTTAAGGCCGTAACTCCTGATGAAGACATAAACCACACTGTTAACGTCTGGGGACTTTACAACTGTCTCATTACATTTGCCTGGTCGCGTGCGGCATCCCTGGTTTACAACGGCGAACGTGACGGACTGGGCTACAGGGATTCTGTCCAGGATATTCTGGGAGTAAGTGCGGCTATTCCTGAACAGGCCGAAGAGCGTCTTGTACGGCTTTTGAGCGGCCAGTTCTCAAACGGCGGTGCCCTTCCTGTTATAGGCAAGGATTTTGTACCCGGAAAGCAGAAAATGATTGACGCCGGTGAATTCCGCAGTGATGACTGCCAGTGGTTCTTCAATGCCGTGCCGTGTTTTGTTGCCGAAACAGGAAAATTCGACTTCTATAACAGGATTGTTCCCTATGCAGACCAGGGTGAAGCTACAGTTTACGGACACCTCAAGCAGGCACTTCTGTTTAACCTTGAGCGCATGGGTGCAGACGGACTTCCATGCGGACTTCTTGCAGACTGGAATGACTGTCTTAAACTCGGTTACCACGGTGAATCACTTTTTGTTGCGTTCCAGCTAAGACTTGGCCTTACGACATACGCCGATATTTCTGAAAGACTCAACAAAAGTGAAGAAGCGGCGTGGGCACTTTCAGAACGTGAAAAACTCGATGCAAATATCCAGAAAAAATGCTGGGACGGCAAATGGTTTGTATGGGCAATTGCAGAAGACGGAACAGTCTATGGCACCCATTCCATTGATGAAGGACAGATTTACTTTAATACACAGGTCTGGTCGGTACTTTCAGGGGCCGCTACCCCGGAACAGCAGAAACTTTGTCTTGAAAGCGTAAAGGAAAAACTTGCAACACCGTACGGTCTCATGCTTTGTGCTCCTCCGTTTGTACATGCTGACCGCGAAATTATGAGTTCAGTAGTGTTCCTACCCGGAATAAAAGAAAATGCCGGTATCTTTAACCATACCCAGGGCTGGGGAGTAATTGCCGAAATTATGAACGGTAACGGAGACCGTGCCTACGAGTACTGCAAGGCTGCCCTTCCTGCCGCATACAATGACAAGGCAGAAGTACGCCAGAGCGAGCCTTATGTAATAGGACAGACGACTTATTCAACATACTCAAAGCGTCCGGGAAACACAAGGGTAAGCTGGCTTTCAGGGGCCGCCACTTGGAACTATTATTCCATTACGCAGTATATGCTTGGAATCAGACCGCAGTACGATGGACTTCTTATTGACCCGTGCGTTAAGCATGACTGGGATTCATTCAGTGTTGAACGCCGCTGGAGAAACATGAACATATGCATAGAAGTAAAAAATCCTTCCCGTGTCTGCCGCGGAATAGAAAGCCTTGAAGTAGACGGAAAGAAACTTGACTCTGTTCTTGTTCCTGTAGATCTTCTTCATGACGGAAGCAGAATTATTGCCGTCATGGGAAAAAATGCCCTGCCTGTCAGGAACCAAAGGATGTAAGTTTAACTAGTTGTCCATAATGGTAATTTCGACACGGCGGTTGCGGGCTTTTCCTTCTTCTGTCGTGTTGGGTGCCACAGGTCTTGTTGCGCCGAATCCCTGCGTAAAGATGTGGAATCTGTCCCTTACGCCAAGAAGAATCATGTAGTCGGCAACTGCGCGCGCTCTCTGTTCACTCAGTTCCTGCCGCATTTTTGCCGTTCCTGCCAAAGCTGTGTGTCCGGTAACAAGAATATCGTTTTCGGGCCATGCTTCAAGAATCTGGGCAATCTGTTCAAGTTTCATTTTTTCGCTGTCAAGAAGCTCTGCGCTGTCTGCCTGGAACTTAATGTCTTCAAGAGAAAGCGTAAGTCCCTTTTCGCCTTTGCTTACTGTAACATTTTGTATTCCCATGTCAGAAACTTTTTTCTGTATCGCAGAAAGATTTTCTTCAGTTGCAGTACGCTCAAATTCTGTTACTTCTGCCTGTGCGGTTCCTGAAAATTCCAGTACGGCTCCGGTGGCTGTTTCCATAATTATTCTGAAATTTTCACTGTAATGGTCAATTGCGCCTTTTTCCAAATCCCAGAATACTGTTTCGTCACTAAAACCGTTCATTGCAACAGGGTAATCTTCTGTTTGCGGAATCTGGTTTTGCGGAACTCTCATTTTCATATTGTATTTTACTTTGAATACGTGAAGGTTTCCTTCTTCTTCCTTTCCAATATATTCGTATTCAGCAATAAACGGAACTTTGTACGGCGTTTCCAGACCAAAAATTCTTCTTAAATCATGGGCTTCGTGTCCCCGGGCCGTCCACTTGTCTCCGGGGCTCAGTTTTTTGTCCGGAAAAACTGGAACATCGCGGACAGTAGGCATAAAATATTCGTCCGAAATTGTATAGACACCGTTTTTTGTCCTGTGAAAGACGCTTTTGTATTCCTCTCCGTAAGAAAATTTTGCGCCTGTTCTGGAACCGGTAGAATCTTCTGTTGTCATAAAGGTACATTCAGTTATTCCACCGCCGGTTTCATCGGTTTCTGTCACGCGGGCTGTAACCCTGTTTACAATAAGTGCGTGGTGGCTTTTTTCGCCGTTAATAAAAACATCTTCGTTGACTGTAGAAAGAATCCTGTAACGGTCATTTTTTTTGTATTTGAATTCAAACTGAACTGAACTGTCGCCGGCCTGTTCCTGCGAAAAAAATGGGGTCTGAACAATAAGTGCCCCAAAAATTACTGCAACCAGTTTTTTCATTACATGCCTCCGTCGTTTAAATATCGGCATTTTAATGCTATTATTAAAGTATGAGTACACAAACGCTATTTTACATTGCAGCCGGTCTTTTTGCAGGAATACTGATTGGATCCGTCGTTCAGAAACTGCGTGATTCAGCAGGAATAAAAAAAGCGCGGAACGATGCCGTAAAGAGAAGCCGCGCGGTACTTGGCGGTCAGTTCGGTGAGCAGCTGGCCCCTTTTTTACCTGATTTTCCGTGCAACCCGGGCGATGCGCGTTTTATAGGAAAGCCCGTGGACTACATCGCTTTTCCCGGAACAGCCGAGGGCCGCGGTGTAGAAGAAATTCTTCTTATCGAAGTAAAAAGCGGAACAAGCACTCTTTCGGCAAGGGAAAAAGAAATCCGTGAAGCCGTAAAAAAGGGCAGGGTCCGCTATGTAGAATACAGAATTCCCGGTTCAGTCCTTTGAGAGAAGCTTTTCGCACAACTCAACAGGCATCGGCCGTCCTTTAAGGAATCCCTGAAGGTTATTGCACTTGAATTTCTTGAGAATTTCAAGCTGTTCGTTGGTTTCTACACCTTCAGCGATTGTATCAAGACCCATTTTTGAGACCATCGAAACAATGCTTTCTGTTATGTTTGACTCGCGTCCGTTCTGTATGTTTGCAACAAAAGATTTGTCTATTTTAAGCGTCGTGAGCGGCAGCATCTGCAGGTAGCGCAATGAAGAATAGCCCGTTCCAAAGTCATCGAGTGAAATGCCTATTCCCATCTGGCGTATAATTTCGAGTTTGCTGACGGTATCCTGAAGGTTGTCAATCAGAACGCCTTCGGTAATTTCTATTTCGAGATGGGATTTTGTAATTCCAAAGCGTATGACTTTTTCGATTAACTTTTCAATAAAATCAGTCTGCTTGAACTGAATCGGTGAAACGTTAACTGAAATTATTCCTTCAAAGTTGAATTTGCGTTCCCACTTTGCCAGAACAGACATTGCGGTTTCCATTACCCAGTCGCCTATGGAAGTGATGATTTTTGTAGTTTCTTCTGCAAGCGGAATAAACTGTTCCGGACTTATCCAGCCAAGTTCATCGTCATGCCATCTGAGCAGCGCTTCAAAACCGCGGAGCTTTTCTGTTTTGATGTTGTACTGCGGCTGGTAATATAACTGAAAGCTTCCTTCTGCAAGTGCCTTTGAAAGCTTGGTTTCTATGCTTAACTTGCGCAGAAATTTTTCCTGCATAACGGAATTAAAGAAACTGATGGAATTCTTTCCGTTTTTCTTTACATCAAATTTTGCCATGTCTGCAAATTTCAACAGATCTTCGCAGTCAGAAGCATCGTCGGGGTAAATTGCAATTCCGCCAGAAATTCCCATTCCTTCCGCGTTGAACAGACTCTGGGTTTTATCACCAAGGCTTTTTATGTCAGACCTTGCAGGTAGATTTTTGAAAAGGATAACGAATTCATCTCCTCCGAATCTGGAAGCAATGATATTTTCGTTTTCTACTGTTCTGAGAAGGGCAGCGGCCTGCCTGAGCATTTCGTCCCCGGCACGATGTCCCTGTGACTCGTTTACATCTTTTGTATTGTCAATGTCAAATAAAATAATACCGAATTCAAAATTCTGCGTTATGCAACGGTGCATTTCGGAAGTAAGCCAGGCCCTGTTGTAAAGATTCGTAAGGCTGTCATGGTATGCTGCAAATTTAAGCTGGCTGTTGAGTGTCCTGAAGTTTCTGAGCTGGCTGTCAAGTTCTGCACGGTTCTTTTCGAGTTCGTCTTTCTGCTCGCAGATTTTCTGTTCCTTTTCCTTTTCTTCCGAACAGTCTTGCAGTGTAATAAGGAAATTTTCCTTAAGTGCATTTGCAGTCATTTTTAACCAGAGGCCGCATTTCTGCGAATAGAACGAAACATTTGCACTGCCATAGTTTTCTATTGCCTGCGAAAGGCATTCCTGTAACGGAGCATCAGAAGGAAATTCTTCAGACGCTGTCAGTTTTTTGAGCATGGGGTTTGCATACAGGATATTTGCAGACTGTACTTTGTTTTCTGTAAAGACAGGCTTTACCAAAATTACCGCATTTGGAAACGTTTCCACAATGCTTTCAAAATCAATTTTTTCAACCATTTTTCTATTTTTACTTTCTGTAATGAATTACCTTTCGGTAAATGTTTTTATAAAACAGTCTGCCTTAAGAATCAGTATAACATGATATATATTTTTTGTCATGAAAAAAGCATGAAAAGGATAAAAAAAATCGGGCTGGTAGAAGTGTCAGCCCGATTTATTGAAAAGAATGCCCGTAAGGCTTTTAGTCAGTATAGCGTATTTCCTGCCAGATTTCCTGGTATTTGTCCAGACCTTCACCGATGTCGTTTTTGAGTTCACAGTTTGTCATCTGAGACGCTTCGTACATTGGTGTTGTTGTCATGTACTTCTGTGCTTCTGTGTTTACAAAGCACGGGAATCTGAAGCTGTCCAAAAACTTTGCATATACTTCAGGGCGCTGGATGTAGTTGATGAATTCGTTTGCCAGTTCGTAATGTGCAGAATCCTTAAGAATACACATGCTGTCAAGGTAAGACGGTCCTCCTTCTTCTGGAATAAAGAAATCTACTGTATTCCATCTGTCTTCGGGAACTTCACCGAAAACAACTTCTGCATATCCCTGACAAAGCCAGAAGTCACCAGAAGCAAACGATTTGCCAAAGCCTTCTGCATCAAATTTAACAAGATTCGGCTTCCAGTCTTTTGCAATAAGATTCTTTGCTTCTGCAAGTTCGCTGTCATCAAGGGAGTTTACGCTCTTTCCAAGATGTGCCAGTGCATCTCCGATAACTTCGCGCATGTCGTCCATCATTGTTGCGTGTCCTGCAAACTGCTTGTCGGCAAAAATATTCCAGTTGCGTTCATAGGAAGAAGCGGCCCTTTCTTTGTTGACGGCAATTCCCGCTGCACCAAAGTAATATGGAACGCAGTATTTCATTTCGGGGTCGTATGTTGCCTTTTCAAGAACCTGCGGGTTAATGAACTTTCTGTTTGTCATCTTTGACTGGTCAAGTTCGCGCAACATTCCCTGATTAATCATAATTGAGGCGTAATCCTGTGACGGAACTACAATATCGTATCCTTTTGCGCCGCCACGGAGTTTGTTGTACATTTCTTCGTTGGAGGCATAACTGTCATATTTTACAGTACAGCCGAATTCTGCTTCAAAGTTGCGCAGAACTTCATCAGGAGTGTAATACGTCCAGTTGTAAAGATAAAGTACCTTGTCATCTTTCTGAGCAGGTACACCGTCTGACTTTTTTTCACAGGAAGTGAATAAAGCCGCCAGAACAGACACGGCAATAACCGCGCCGCAAACTCTTTTTTTCATAATATTCTCCCATATTTATATAAGATTTAAAAAGCTTTTGAGAAAAAATGAATATAAAAGACCGCATGTTACAACGGCCTTTTTATCTTAACGCGAAGCAGCAAATGTCTTGAGTCCTTTTCTAAGCATAATGGCAATTGAGCAGATTGCAAGAATAAGAACAAAAGAAAGTGCGTTAATTACAGGACTTACCCCGAATCTGATCATTGAATAAACGTAAAGAGGCAGTGTTGTACTTCCCGGTCCGCTTACAAGAGCCGTAATAACGTAATCTTCCAGCGACATTGTAATGCTCATCATAAAGCCCGACATTATTCCCGGCATAATTGCAGGAATTATAACTCGGAATAGAGTCTGGACTTCATTTGCACCAAGATCATGGCTTGCTTCAATAATAGAATAGTCAAATTCATCAACTCTGGCACTTACCATAAGATAAACGAACGGAAGACAGAAAGTTGTATGGGCAATAAAAATTGTAAACAAACCGAGTGAAAGCTTTATTCCGCTAAAGAAAATGAGCATGGAAATACCCATAATAACTTCGGGAAGAACCATGGGAAGAAAACTTATGCTCTGGATGTACGATTTTCCGAAGAATTTGTACCAGCTTATTCCGATAGAAGCCATTGTTCCCAGAATTGTAGCAACGAGCGACGAAGAAACGGCTACAATCATGCTGTTCAGAAGTGCCTGCCAGAGCGGTTTTGACTCAAAGATGAGCTTCTGGTACCAGACAAAAGAAAACTGTGTAAAACGTGTGTCCTTTGACGCATTGAACGAATACAGAACAATTACAAAAAGCGGAATAAAAAGAAACAGAAGTGACAGGCACAAAACTGTATTGGAAACAGAAAAAGTCGTGTTACGCTTCTTCCAGTTGCGTTTTGCATGTCTTGCCGACTCATGTTTTGCTTCGCGGCGTTTGAAAATAAGAAAGGGATTTTTCATTGAATTCCTCCCGCAAGTTTTGCCGAAGTATCTTCTTTATTCTGCATTTTTTTAAGACCGGCTTCTTTTTTTCCTGAAGACAGCATAAGAAGAACACCAGCCATACTTATGAGAGTAATCACCATGCTGAATGCAGAAGCGAGCGGCCAGTTTCTTACTTTCTGAACCTGGTCAACAATTATGTTTCCTAGCATGTAACTGTCTTTTCCACCGACCAGCTGCGGAACAGTATAGTTTCCGAAGATAGGAATAAATGTAAAGATAATTGCACTCATGATTCCGCTTCTTATTCCCGGAACAAGAACTTTGAGCATAGACTGGGCTTTTGTTGCGCCAAGGTCACGTGCCGCTTCGATGAGTGTAAAGTCAAATCTGTCCACGGCTGTAAAAATGGGCAGAATGGCGTATGGCAGATACATGTAAATATTTACGAGAATGACAGAGCCTTTTGTAAACATGAATTTTCCGGGAACAAAAACCGCTGTTCCGTCTCCGGGGAATATTTTGTGCCACAGGTCAAAGAAAAATTTTCCTGTCATGTTGAGCATTCCGTTGTCGCCAAGAATAGTCATCCATGCAAAAATTCTTATAAGGCTGTTCGTAAGAAACGGAACAACTACAAGAATAAGAAGAAGCGTCTGGTGTCTGCTGCGGGCCATTGCGTATCCGCACGGAAGGGAAATAAGAATTGTAATTACCGTAGCTATTACCGTTATTACAAGCGTTCTTAGGAAAACAACACCGTAAGCCGGGGAAAACATCTGTTTGTATGCCTTGAGTGAGAATTCGCTTACGACTCCACCGTAGACATCTCTTTTCATAAAGGAATAGCACAGAATTATAAGAAGCGGAACAGCAAAGAATACAGAAAACCACAGTCCCATAGGCCAGGCATAGGCAGGACCGGGGTTCTTTTTTTTGTACTTTGCGGAATAAGCCTTTGCGGCGACCTTAAGCTGAAGGCTATGCTCCTTTTTTTGGAGTTTGTCTTTCTTTGATGCCGTTTTTGTCACAGGCGAAACCTCCGCGCTCATGCGTTGATGTCCTCTACGATGTATCCGTCTTCTGCAGACCAGGAAACGTAGACTTTATCTTTCCATGCAATTTCAGGGCCGTCATCAAGATAATTTGTGTGCTGCTTGAAGACTTTGATTATTGTTCCGTTTTCGAGCCTTACATAGAATTTTGACTGGAAACCTGTGTATACGGGTTCTTCAACAATTCCCTTGAATACGTTGATGTCTTTTCTTCCGTGAACATCAGGTTCATCGAGTGTGATTCTTATTTTTTCAGGTCTGATTGTAAAGCAGACTTTCTGTCCTTCGTCAGTATGCTCGTAGTCGGTTACAAGAATGTTTTTGTCTTCTTCCTTGGTAGCCTGTGTGTCGCCCTTAAGCTGGGCCTGCAGTCCGAGTGACGGAGTGTTGAGCGTTACCATAAAGTCAGGGTCTTTTCCCGGAGTCTGGTGATTTTCGCATGACACAACAGTGCTTTCAAAAAGATTTGTGTCTCCGATAAACTGCGCTACAAACTGTGTCGCAGGACTTTCGTAAATTTCAAATGGTGTTCCTACCTGAAGAACTTTTCCTGCGTTCATTACGGCAATTCTGTCACTTACGGCAAGGGCTTCACTCTGGTCATGGGTAACGTAGATGAATGTAATGCCTATTTTGTCATGAAGTGCGTCCAGATCAACAAGAAGATTTGCCCTGAGCTTTGCATCAAGTGCAGAAAGCGGTTCGTCAAGAAGAAGAACTTTTGGCTCGTTGATAAGGGCTCTGGCTATGGCAACACGCTGTCTCTGACCGCCCGAAAGCTGGTTGGGCTTTTTGAAAATATGCTGGTCAAGCTGAACAAGATGCAGGTAATTTCGGACCTTTTCGTCAATTGTATTTTTGTCTACTTTTCTTAATCTGAGCGGAAAAGCTACATTTTCATAAACCGTCATGTGAGGAAAAAGCGCATAACTCTGGAAAACAGTATTGCTTTGTCTCTTGTTGGGCGGAAGCGGAACTATATCCTTGTCATCAAAAAGAACCGCTCCCTCATCGGGGAATTCGAATCCGGCAATTATTCTTAAAAGCGTTGTTTTACCGCAGCCTGAAGGACCGAGAAGTGAAAAAAATTCACCCTGTTTGATAGTAAAATTGATGTTGTCAAGCGCATGGAAATTTCCAAAATGCTTTGAAACATGGTCGATAGAAACTGTACTTCCGTTCACCCCGGTACAACTCCTCTGTCTTATATTGTTAAAGTTACTTTCCACTTATTGGGCAAAATTGTCAATAGATTTATAATAAATTCCAGTAAAAAACGGGGTAAAATTCAGCCTGTTCAAAAACTGAATGAATTTGTAAAAATTGCAATTAGTTTGTATTTTGTATATAATAACCGTAAATGAATGCTTATATTTTTCGTCAGGCGCTGAAGATTACGGCGCCGATTTTTTTCGGTTATATTGCAATCGGTATTCCGTTCGGGCTTATGATTGTTCAGGCAGGCTACCCATGGTGGATGTCACTTTTGATGAGTCTTACAATGTATACAGGTTCGGGCCAGTATTTTGCAGTAGGACTTCTTGCATCTGGGGCAGGGCTTTCTGTAATGATAGTTGTTCAGCTTTTGATCGGAATACGCCATGTTTTTTACGGACTTTCACTTATCGGCAAGTACAAGAATATGGGCATTTACAAACCGTATCTTGTTTTTGCCATTACCGACGAAACTTTTGCCCTTGTTTCGGGACTTGAACTTCCTGACAACGTAAATAAAGGCGCAATGTATTTTGCAATTTCCCTTCTTGACCAGTCATACTGGGTTTTGGGAAGCGTGATTGGAGCCGTTGCATTCAGTGTTCTTGAAAAATACAATCTTGCACAGTACCTTAACGGCGTAGATTTTGCACTGACGGCACTTTTTGTTGTTCTTACAATTGAACAGATCAAGCAGAACCATGATTTTGTTCCGGCTGTAATCGGAATTCTGACAACTGCGGTGACGGTTGTGCTTTACAAAACGGGAGTCTTTGCCGCTTCAAACATAATCTGGGTTGCTATTTGTTTTGGAATGGGGGTAATGCTTTTACTGCGTGGACCGGCTTTCTTCAAAAATTACAGAATAAACAAAAACGAAGGGGAAAATAAATGAACGGGCCTTTGTCACTTTCAGATGCGGTAATTGCGGTTATTGTTTCGGCACTGGTGGTTTTGTCTACAAGAGTGCTTCCTTTTGTTGTGTTCAGCAAAAAAGAACCGCCTGCCATAATCAAGTTTATAGAAAAATATGCTCCCCCGATGATTATGGCGATTCTTGTAGTTTACTGCTTTAAGGATGTTGAATATACAACTGCTCCTTACGGAATACCATATTTTATTTGTGTAGCAGCTGCTGCTGTTCTTCACCTGATGTTCAAGAATTCCATGGTGAGCATTCTTGGAAGCACATTGTTTTATATGATTCTGTCCAGACTGATGTAGTGTTTTGTTGCTATATTATAGAAGAAAAATGTTGATTAGAGTTGACATTGACCATATATGCAAATAATGGAATAATAGTATAAAAATCTGCCGACTTTTTATAGGAGTATATTATGGTTGCATTGATTGTTGGTATTTTGCTTGTTGCATTTTGTGTGTTTGCATGCCTTCCGCAGGGACTTGCCTGGGGAGTTGATGTAATTGCTTTCCTTAAGGGATGTGCACCTGTGCTTTCTGCATTTATTGGTCTGGTTGCCGTTTTTATAGGATTTGCAGACATTAAGGACAAGAAAGAAGCAAAAAAAGAAGAACTTGCTGCAAAGGCTGCAGAAGAAGCTGCAAAAAAGAATCAGGAAAACAAGTAAATTTTAATAAATTCGGACTCATATTCAGCTGTTGTAATTGACTAATATGTCTTAAAAATGATATATTATATTACCCCGTATATATTATGGACAACAGCTAAGGTCCGTAAACGTTCGGAAGAGATGCAAACTTTCGGACGCAATGTTTATTTGAAGGTATATATACATGAAAACAATTTTTGAAAAAGGAAACGATGTTAAGCACGACTGGTACATCATTGATGCATCAGGAAAGACATTGGGCCGTGTTGCTTCTGCAGTAGCTGCAGTTCTTCGCGGAAAGAACAAGCCTACTTTTACACCAAACGTACTCTGCGGAGACTATGTTGTAATCGTTAATGCAGACAAGATTCAGGTTAGCGGAAACAAGAGTGACGATATGCTCTATCGCCATTACACAGGTTTCGTACGCGGTCTTCGTTCATATTCTTTCAACGAACTTATTGCAAAGAATCCGACAGAGCCTCTTCGAAGAACAATTGCCGGAATGCTTCCTCATGGACGTCTTGGACGCCGCATGATTGATAACGTTAAGATTTATGCCGGTTCTGAGCATCCTCATGCAGCACAGAATCCAAAATCTCTTGAAGTGTAATAGGAGTCTATCGTGGTAAAGAATATTGCAATCGGAACAGGAAGAAGAAAGACTGCTGTAGCCCGCGTATTTTTGCGCGAAGGTTCAGGCAAGATTGTTGTTAACGGAAAGGATATAAAGGACTATTTCAGCAGCGATGCTCAGGTTCGCCTTGTACACCAGCCGCTTTTGGTTACATCAAACGACAACAAGTTTGATATTCTGATTAATGTTTGCGGTGGCGGACTTAACGGACAGGCAGCAGCCTGTCTTCACGGTCTTTCACGTGCACTTACTCAGGTAGATCCAAACTGCCGTCCTTCACTCAAGGCCAACGGTTATCTTACACGTGATTCACGCATGGTTGAACGCAAAAAGTACGGTCAGCGTGGAGCCCGCAGAAGATTCCAGTTCAGCAAGCGCTAAACTATATCTGCTGCGAATGGTTATTCGTGGAATAAAGCAGACTTTGCCCGGTGTTTACGAAATTACGCCGGATGCAGGGTCTGCATTTTTTTTGCGTGCGGAATATCTTTCTATTGTCTCAACTGATGTTCTTGAAGAAAGTGTTGAATTTTCTGACGAACAGTGGGCCGACATTCTTAATGCGGCACTGGTGTTTTCTGCAGAAAGGCTTGCAATGCGTTATCTTTCGCGCGCAGAGCAGTGCAGGGCTGGACTTTATTCCAAGCTTATCAAAAAAGATGTGGACAAGGCGTCGGCCCAAGAGTGTCTGGACTTTCTTGAAAAGGTCGGTTATCTGAACGACGAGCGCTTTGCAGGCGCGTGGCTTCGGAGCCGTTCAACAGACCACTGTGAAGGTCGCCTGAGACTTTCTGCCGAACTTACCGCACGTAATGTAGAGCGTATAGCTGCTTCAAAAGCCCTGGATGAATTTTTTAGCGAAAATGATGAAAAACAAATATGCGCTCGTGCCCTTGAAAAATACTGCCGCCTTAACGGAAGTGCAGAGGGTGCCGAAAAGTCCCTGATACGCAAAGGATTTTCGTATAAAATGATACGCAACGTAATTTTGGAATATGATTTTAGTAGATAATTATTTTAAATTGTGTTATGGTGTGAAAAGTGAAACAGAATAAACCTACTTCTTTGATTGTGTATTCAGCCCTTGAGGTTGCTAATATATGCGGTGTTGTTAACCAGACTGCAATCAACTGGATTCGCAATGATTATTTAAAGGCATTCAAGACTCCCGGCGGCCAGTACCGTATTTATCCCGATGATCTTGTTGAATTTATGCGCCAGAGAAATATGCGTATTCCTACTGAAGTTCTGGCAAACTGCAAAAATCTTGAAGTCGAAAACGATATTTCAATTCTTCTTGTTGACGACGATGAAGGATTCAATAATGTTATGGCGCATTATATAGAAAAGAATATTCCCGGGGCAAAAGTTTCGCAGGCATTCAACGGGTTTGAAGCAGGTGAAGCAATGGTTGTCAAGCGTCCAAAATGTCTTGTTCTTGATTTGAATCTTCCCGGAATTGACGGTATAAAACTGTGCAGGCATATTCAGGGAAGTGATGCTTTCGGAAAACCTGTGATTATTGTCGTAACAGCCATGCAGGATGAAGAAACGGAGCGCCAGTGCAGGGAACTTGGTGTAAACCATTATTTTAGAAAGCCGCTTTCGTTTCCTGAACTGGTGTCTGTAATAAAAAGTCTGGACAGTAATTAGCTGTTTAACGGGAATAATAATAGAGCGGAAGTCCGTTTTTGCCGTTAAGGGCTGACTGCGCTCCTGTACCTGACAGAACTTCTGCAAGTGTTTCTGCGCTGTGGTATATTCCTGTAATCATATTGTAGATATTTTCTTTCTTTTCAAAACGGAATGTCTGTGTAACACATTCTGTTCCGTCAAGTTCGTTTTCTTTCATTGCAGATTCAATTTCGCTGAATGTTCCTGTTTCGTCAATGAGTCCATTTTCTTTGGCCTGCTTTGCAGTATAGATTCTTCCGTCAGCGAGTGATTTGACTTTTTCTATGGGAAGAGAGCGGCTTTCGCTTACTATATTTGTAAACTGTTCATAACATTCATCGGCTACGGACTGCATTATCTGTCGCTGTTCGCTGCTGAACGGTTCATTGAAGTTTCCCATGTTTTTGTTTTTTCCGGCATGGATAGTTTCTGACTTAATTCCGCTTTTCTGAAGAAGCTCTGTAATGTCAAAAACCTGTCCCGAAATTACTCCGATGCTTCCGGTAAGTGTATTTCTGTTTGCCATAATGTAGTCGGCGGCACATGCAATGTAGTATCCTCCGCTTGCCGCAAGCTGTCCCATATAGGCATAAACAGGACGGCCTGTCTGTTCTTTGTAGTCAAGAAGGGCAAGATAGGCTTCATCAGACTCGTACACTCCGCCGCCGGGTGAGTCTATGAAAAGAATTATACCTTCATTTTTTTTGTCCTGCGCAAGTGCCGATATTGTATTCAAAAGCCATTTCTGGTTGTATGTATCGCCGCTTTCACAGATTGTTCCTTTGATTTCAAGCCGGGCAATATATTTTTTTCCGTAGGGAATTTTTTTTGTATCACGGAATGTGCGTATAATTTTTGCCGGGCCTGAATTTTCAGAAGAAGTGTTTATTTTTATTTCTGCAGGGCTTCTTAAAGACAGAACAAGGCTTGCTGCAGCGAGTATAATTGCAATGACAATGACTGCTATGAAGACAAAGAGCCCTTTATTGGTCTTTTTTTCTGACATAATTTACTTCCTTAAATCTGCTTCTGTTATTTCACCGGACTTTATTGCGCGTGACATTAAAGCGTGGTATGCGTTTGTATAAGACATTGACTCGTAGGGACGCAGCCAGAGGCTCAGAATTCCCATTGTAAGGCCGTTTAGAATTTCCCAGCCCAGAAAACTCAGTCCCATAAGAAAAAGTTCTCCTTTGTAGCCTTTAGTGATTTCTTTACTGACCCGCATTGCTTTTCTTACGCCTATATCGGGATGCTCGTCAAGAATAAAGAACATCTGCGAATAGGCAATTGATTTTACAATTCCCGGGACAAAAAACACTATTGTCCAGAGCATAACCCATAGCATGTACCAGAGAAAGCCCAGAATTCCGTTTGCCCAGTTTGAAAATCCTTCAATAAAGACACCGAACTTCTGCGGTTCCCTGGTGCGCGAAAGCCTTATGTAAAGGTGAGCCGAAGCCTGAATCAATACTCCTGTTACGGCAAGTGTCACGAAGAAAAAGACAGTGCCCAGCGTTCCTTCGGCCGGAGAAACAAAGTCATAAATTGTTGCTCCCGAAATGCCGTCTCCTGTATAGACGCTGACTGAATCGGGGCTTATGGAATGATGTTCCGAAATATAACCGTTTGATCCCAGAAGAAGTGTCAGAAGCAGTATAATAAGCGTAGAAAGAACGGGTGTCTTCCATCTGTTTTTAAGCTGGGCCTTTGCCACTTTTTTGTAAAGATTTCTGTTGAATAGCATTTTTCCTCCAATCAGTTGCTGCTCTCTGACGAAGCGGCTGCTTCCCTGAGCATTTCTGAATAATAGCGTGATTCAATTTTACTGCGCGGAATTTTTACAAGATCGAGAACTTCAAGAAGAAGATCCTGAAGTTTCTGAATTTTCTGCGGTTCAGTTTCAGAAGAAAGAATTTCAATTTCAAGAAAGTCTCCCAGCGGCGGAACATTGCACAGTTCGAGTGTAACAGGAATGTCATTTCCTTTACTGTCTTTTGCTGTGTAGTTCCAGTCCGAAACTTCCTTGTGTTTTTTGAGATGAACCGTAAAACCACTGTCCAGAAGGAATGTTTCCAAAGGAAGTGCGTTTGTTACAAGACATTCCATTTCTTCGTTTACTTCTGTTTCGAAACCTGACCCTTCATTTCTGAGTTCTTTTCTCTTGTAGGTGACAAGAATTTTTTCACTGTTCGCAGATTTTTCCTTTCTTATGCGCAGCTGTTTTGCCCCGTGAACAGGCAGACTGTAGTAAGTGTCGTCGCGTGTTACGGAAGCCTGCAGTGTGGCAATCTGATTGAGCCGCTGTACAAGTGCCTCACGGTTTTCTACATGAGCCTTGATTTCAATTTCGTTCATTGCAATCCTCTCTCTGAATTCTGTTATTCAAATATACAACAAATTTGCTGCAATAACAATCTTGCATTTGCCTTTATTGATTTATTTTATCGATACTGTCATAATGTTTCTATGAGTTCTAATTTTCCACTGACACACGCGCAGCTTACAGAAGTTGCAGAAAAGTTTCCGACGCCTTTTTACATTTATGACGAAAAGGCCATACGCGACAATATGCGCTATTTTAAAAACGCATTTTCCATTTTTCCTGAATTCCGCGAGTATTTTGCGGTTAAGGCCCTTCCCAATCCCTACATTCTTAAAATACTTGAAAGCGAGGGATGCGGTGCTGACTGTTCAAGCCTTCCGGAACTGATTCTTTCTGAAAAAAGCGGAATCGGCGGTGAGCGCGTTATGTTTACAAGCAATGATACTCCGGCAGAAGAATTTGTCTATGCTTACGAACGCGGAAATATCATTAATCTTGACGACATAAGCCACATAGATTTTTTGAAAAAAGCTCTCGGCGGCAAACTGCCTGACACAATCTGCTTCAGATATAATCCGGGACCGTTCAAACAGGGTGGAAACGCCATTATAGGCAAGCCCGAAGAAGCAAAATACGGTCTTACCCGCGAACAGATGATTGAAGCCTACAGAATATGCCGCGACGAAGGCGTAAAGCATTTTGGCCTTCATACGATGGTTGCTTCCAATGAGCTGAATCCGGAATTCTTTGTTGATACTGCGCATATTGTTTTTGATCTTGCAGTCGAAGTAAAAGAAAAGACCGGTGTCAGAATTGAATTTGTTGATCTTGGCGGCGGAATTGGAATTCCGTATAAGGAAGAGCAGAAAAAAGTAGACCTCGAGTATGTGGCAAAAAAAATACGCACGCTTTACGATTCTGTTGTTGTTCCGGCAGGGCTTGATCCTCTTGCCATCTGTTTTGAGTGCGGGCGCCCCATTACCGGACCTTACGGCTGGCTTGTTACAACTGCAATTCATGAAAAAAAGATTTACCGCGACTATATAGGATGTGATGCAAGCATGGCAGACCTTATGCGCCCCGGAATGTACGGAGCATACCACACTGTTACTGTAAGCGGTAAGGAAAACAGTCCCAAAGATCACGTTTATGATGTTACAGGAAGCCTCTGCGAAAACTGCGATAAATTTGCCGTTCAGAGAAGTCTTCCCGAAATTGAACGTGGGGATCTTGTAATTATTCACGATGCAGGTGCACATGGCCGTGCAATGGGCTTTAACTACAACGGAAAACTCCGCTGCGGTGAACTGCTTTTAAGGACTGACGGTTCTGTTGTTCAGATTCGCCGCAAGGAAACCATTGACGATTACTTTGCGACTCTGGACTTTGCTGGACTGGATTCGTTCAAGTCGTAAGCGGAATATCCATCACAAATCTTACACCAGTTTTTCCGTCTGTGCGTCCGGTTTCTACTACAGAGCCGGCGTGCAGGGAAACAATGTGACGGACTATGGAAAGACCAAGTCCTGTTCCGCCTGTTTCGCGGCTTCTTCCTTTGTCTACACGGTAAAATCTTTCAAAAATGCGCTCGCGGTACTGCGGCGGAATTCCCGGTCCGTTATCCTGTTCAATTATGCGCACTGACTTTTTTCCTGAATCTGATTGAATTTCTTCGACATCAAGCGAAATAATGCTGTGTTCGGGGCAGTATTTTATTGAGTTTTCTATAAGATTGCTTACTGCCTGCGAAATAAGGCCAGGGTTTATCTTTGCAAAAAGAACCATTCTTTCGGAATTGAATTCAATTTTTGTTTTGTTTTTTGCGGCTGTCTTTGACATATTGTCGCAGAGATTGCGCAGAAGTTCCACGATGTCTGTATTTGTTGTGTCAGGGGCAGTGTTGTCGTTTTCAAGGCGGCTTAAGGTAAGAAGGTCTTCTATTATACCCATGAGCCTGTCGCACTGTGTGTTGATTATATTCAGGAAATGTCGTGCATTTTCTGTGTCATCAATTGCACCGTCAAGAAGCGTTTCTGAAAATCCTTTTATTGAAGTTACCGGAGTCTTGAATTCGTGCGAGACATTTGCAACAAAATCCTTGCGCACGTTTTCGAGCTTTTTCATGCTTTCTATATTCTGGCTTATGGTGTCTGCCATGCTTGTAAATGATTTTCCCAAAGCGGCCATTTCTTTGGGCGACTGGATCATTACGTGGTAATCGAAGTTTCCATTTTTGTACTGGTCCGAAGCTTTCTGCAGCATGTTTATGGGGTTTATTATTTTGAAAGAAATTATGAGGCTCGAAAGAAGAACTGCAAAAAAGATAAGTGCCATCGTAAGGGTAAGGGAATTCTTTGTTCTTTTTGAAAAAATAACCGTTTCTTCTACCGGCATGGAAAGGCGCAGTACAATCTTTTCGTGGTTGTATCCAGCCGGAATTGCAAGGTACATCATCCTGCGTCCGTCTGTTGAACTTATGTGCATGGACTTTCCTTCGTGCCCCGAAAGTGCCTGTTGGACTTCCTTTCTGTCGGAATGGTTCTGCATTGTACTTATGTTTGCGAAAGAGTCGGCTATTATTGTTCCGTCCGGCCTGATAAGTGTTATTCTGTACAAAGGATTGCTGTGACCCAGATTTTTTACAAAGGCATCAGGATCTGCCGGCGGTGAAGGGAGAAGATTGTCTATGGAATAGGCAAAACTTCTGAGATTTATTTCTGTCTGTTCGATTGCCGCACTTTTGAGCGCATTCAGGCTTGTCATCAGAAAAAGAAAAAATCCTGCACAAAGAACGGAACCGTTTACCAGAATAAGCAGAACCCAGGTTGGAATGGGAACTTTTCTGAAGCTTTTCATTTACACCTCTTCTGTCATTCTGTAGCCGACACCCCTTAAAGTTTCTATAACCGGCCGTTCGCTCTGTGCATTGTCACCAAGCTTTCGTCTGATGCTTAGAATCTGTACGTCAATTGAACGTTCGGTAACAGGATAAGAGGATCCCTTTACGGCATTGATAATCTGCTGTCGGCTGAATACCTGTCCGATGTGGCGTGCAAGGAATTCCAGAATTGAAAATTCCGTGGCGCTGAAGTCGAGTTCTTTTCCGTCAAGAATAACTTCATGCTTTTTCGGATAAATTGAGATTCCGTGTACGCGGATTTCTTCGGGTGCTTCCTGTGATGTAGCTGTATTTTTTCTTCTTAAAACACTTTTTATTCTTGCTACAAGGACTTTGGGGCTGAACGGTTTTGTAATATAGTCGTCGGCACCGAGTTCAAGTCCCGTTACAATGTCACTGTCTTCTGTGCGGGCAGTTACCATGATAATAGGTATGTTTTGTGTAAGTCTGTCGTTTTTGAGAATTCTGCATATATCAAGACCGCTCATGTCCGGCAGCATAAGATCAAGGATAATCAAGTCTGGAATTTTTTCACGGGCAAGGGAAAGTGCTGTTTTACCGTCCGGCGCTGAAAGAGACGCATAGCCTTCTTTTTCGATATTATACCGTACAAGCTCACGTATGGGCTCTTCGTCGTCAACAATAAGAAACTGCATTTTAACCCCCGCAGAGATAGTAAACAACCAGAAATTGTAATTCCTGGTTGTTACCTGTTTATTTTGTCAGTGAAAGCTGTTCTGCAATTGAGAAACAGCGGTCACCGATTTTTTCTATTTGTCTTACCAGGTCAATGTACAGAAGTTCTGCCTTTACATTTGCACCGGATTCAAGACGTGTTCTGGCTATCTTTTTAAGCGCTTTTCTTTCTTTGTCTATCTGGCTTTCAATTTCGTTTGCAAATTCAAGCTGGTCATGGGTAAGCTCTTTGTTGATGTTTTTGTATATAAACTGAAGCAGCTCGCGCGCAAGTTCAAGGTAGGGAAGCAGTCTGTCAAAGTCTTCTTTGGGGAAGAAATACTGCTTTTCTGTCATGCGCTTTATGTAAACGCCTATGCTCAGACAGTCGTCGGACATTGATTCCAGTTCGCTTGTAATTGCAATCATTACGTTGATATTGGAACGTGTTTTGTCGTCAATATTCATCTGTTCACAGCGCAGAAGGTATTTTGTAAGCTGTTCCTGCATCTGGTCAAGATAGTCTTCTTCGTGAAGAAGGTTGTCAAAATGGTCTGTAACAAATCTTCCCGAGCGATCCATGAAGCCGTACTGAAGCCTGTCGAACATTTGTACTGCAACATCTGCCATGCGTCCGACTTCGTTCTGTGCCGAAATAACAGGAATTGCCGGTGATTCGTTTGCGGCTTTTTCGGGGAAGTCGAATTTGTACACTGTTGGAAGAGACTTTTCGTCGCTTTTGATAAGGAGTTCGGTAAGTTTTCCGATTTGGTTTATAAACGGTGTAAATATTGTTGTTCCAACTACGTTAAAGAGAGTGTGGAGCATTGCAATATGGTAGGTTATGTTGTCTTCTACTTTTCCTGGAACAATTATGTCAACAAGGGTTGTAAACGGTTTGAGAAGACAGATTGCTAAAAGAGCTGTAGTACAGTTGAACAGTACGTGGACAAGGGCTGTTCTTTTTGCATTTGCATTTCCGCCGAAGGCTGCCATTATTGAATCTATTGTTGAACCGATATTGCTTCCTATTATGATTGCAGCAGAAAATTCCCAGGTGAGAAGCCGGTTGTATGCCATTGTAATAACAATTGCAGTCATTGCAGAGGACGAATGGATAAGGGCTGTAATTAAAATTCCTAAAAGCATTGCAATTGGAATGCTCCAGCCGCCGAGTTCCTGTATGGCAGGAAGAAATGACATTGTGTCTGCGTTAAGCGAAATTGCACCCGAAAGCCATTCAAGGGCTATGAACAGCATTCCGAATCCCATTACAGCCTGACCAATGCCCTGGTGGTTCCATTTTTTTATTATTGTAAGAATATATCCCAGTCCAAAGAGTGGAATGGCAAAAGCCGAAATTTTAAAGTTGAATCCGAAAAGTGCGACAATCCATGCTGTAATTGTTGTACCGATGTTTGCTCCGAAAATAACGGAAATAGACTGTCCCAGTGAGATTAGTCCTGCATTTACAAACGAGACAACCATTACGGTCGTAGCTCCTGATGACTGGATTATCATTGTAAGAAGACATCCTGTCAGAAGCCCTGTAAATCTGTTTCCTGTCATGAAATGAAGTGCGGCCTGAAGTTTTTCACCGGCGGATTTCTGGATTCCGTCGCTCATCATTTTCATTCCGTACAGAAGGAAACATAAACTGCCGACAATCTGCAGAATTGTCGATAAAATTGTAGAAACGTTCATGAAGACAGTATAAAGGAAAAATGATTTAAAAGAAAATACCTTTTGTTAAAATATTGTTAATAATTCATAATTCCTAAGTTAAATAAACACGTGGCTGTTCTGGAAATTGATGAAGTACACCCCTGAAATTGAATTTCTGTCCGGCTTCAGGGGGTACTTAATCAACGCCTGTTATTGTTCGTTGAGTATTGTTTTTGCGCGGGTTATAGCGGCAGTTATGTTGGCACAGATGTTGTCGCGGCCTATTTTGTCTGCCATTCCGGTTTTTTCAAAAAGCATGTAGGGCTGAGTGTGAATGCCTGAAATGACAATTGTTACGCCTCTTCTGTCACATGCGGCCTTTGCCTGTTCAAGGGCTCTTATTCCGCCTGCATCAAGGTAAATCATGTGGCGCATCCTGAGGATAAGTACTTTGTTGTTTACTCCGGCGCGTTCTACTGCAAGTTCGAATTTGCGTACGGTTCCAAAGAAAAGCGGACCGTCTATTTCGTAAATCATAATGTTCTGCGGAATATCGAATTCGGGTTCTTCGGAAGACTCCCGAATTCCACCGGTAATGTCATCCCTGCTGTTGGACTGAATCTCTGAAACATCAATCATTTTTTTGATAAAGAAGAATGCTGCAAAACCGAGACCTACTTCTATTGCGACTGTCAGGTCAATGAATACCGTAATAAGGAAGGTTACCGAAAGAACGGCAATATCTGACTTCTGTCCTGAAAGGAGGGCCTTTACTGCCGGAATTCCAGCCATGTTCCATGCAACATTTATAAGCACTGCGGAAAGGGCTGCCATTGGAATGTAAACTGCAAATTTTCCCAGAAGAAGCATTATCAGAAGAAGAACTACAGCGTGGATTATTCCTGCAACCGGTGTTTTTCCGCCGTTTTTGATGTTTGTGGCAGTTCTTGCAATTGCTCCTGTTGCCGGAATTCCTCCGAAGATGGGGCTTGCTATATTTGCAATTCCCTGAGCAATAAGTTCTGTATTGGAATCATGCTTGCTGCCGATCATTCCGTCTGCTACAACTGCACTCAAAAGGGATTCAATTGCTGCAAGTACCGCTATTGATACGGCTGTCGGGAAAAGTGCCTTGATCTGCTCAATGCTGAAAGCCGGAAGTGAAGGAGCCGGGAGCATTGAAGGTATCTGACCGTAGCGGCTTCCTATTGTGTCTGTTTTGAGACCTGCCGTGCGTTCGAGAATAACACTTACGACTGTTGCCAGAATAATTACTATGAGCGAACCAGGAATTTTTTTGTTGATTTTGGGCCACAGAAAGATTATTGCAAGGCTTACGGCAGCAAGTATAAATGAATATACGTTTATTGTTCCTATTGTTGAAGCATAAACCTTAATTTTTCCGATGAAGTCACCGGGCATTTTTCCTGTTGTAAGTCCCAGAAAGTCACCGATCTGTCCGGTAAAAATTGTTACGGCAATTCCTGCTGTAAAACCGGTTACGATTGTATATGGAATAAATTTTACAAGGCCGCCCATCTTGAACGTGCCAAGAAGAATAAGAAGAATTCCGGCCATTATTGTTGCCGTTACAAGTCCTGAGTATCCGTATTTTGCAACTACGCCGTAAACGATTACTGCAAATGCTCCTGTAGGGCCTCCTATCTGTACGCGGCTTCCCCCGAACAGGGAAATGCAGAATCCTGCGATGATTGCTGTAAAGAGACCTCTCTCGGGTTCTACTCCGCTTGCGATTGCAAAGGCTATTGCAAGCGGAAGGGCTACGATTCCTACGATTATTCCGGCCGTCAGATCGCTTAAAAACGTCTTTGTGGAATAATTTTTCATTGTATTGATTATTTCGGGTTTGAACATAATGCGCCCATTCTGATACTTTACGGCAAAAAATGCAAGTTAAATAAAAAAAAGAAGCAATAATCTAAACCGCAGGTTTAGATTATTGCTTTCATTGCAGTCATAGTATATAGTCCTTCGGACTATAACTTACAGAACAGGTCGGCGAGTTTCGGAGAATCCGAAACTCGTGTAATAATCTAAACCGCAGGTTTAGATTATTGCTTTCATTGCGGTCATGTAGAGGCGGAGTTTGCGGCCTACTACTTCTATCGGGTGGTTGCGGATTTCGGCGTTTACGTTTACGAGTTCAGTGTTGCTGACTTCGTTGTCCTTTACAGAAAGGCCCTTTCCGATAACGTCTGTTGAAACACCGGCCATAAAGTCCTTGAGAAGGGGAACAGCGGCATTTGCAAAGAGATAGCATCCGTATTCCGCAGTGTCAGAAATAACGCGGTTCATTTCATAAAGCTTCTTGCGGTCGATGAGGTTTGCAATAAGTGGAACTTCGTGCAGTGACTCGTAGTATGCGCTTTCGGGTTTGATTCCTGCGTCTACCATTGTTTCGAATGCAAGTTCACATCCGGCTTTAACCATTGCAACAAGAAGAATTCCCTTGTCAAAGTATTCCTGTTCGGTAATTTCTTCCTTTGATTCTTCTGTATTCTCAAAAGCAAGTTTTCCTGTTTCTTCGCGCCATGTAAGAAGATCGTGGTCTTTGTTTGCCCAGTCCTTCATCATTGTTGAACTGAACTTTCCGCTGATGATGTCATCCATGTGCTTCTGGTAAAGAGGAGTACAAATTTTCTTGATCTGCTTTGAAAGCTCGTTTGCCTTGATTTTTGCAGGGTTTGAAAGACGGTCCATCATGTTTGTGATTCCGCCCCATTTGAGTGCTTCACTGATTACGTTCCAGCCATGCATAAGGAACTTTGTTGCATATTCAGGTGTGATTCCTTCAGAAACCATCTTGTCGTAGCAGAGAATTGTTCCTGTCTGGAGCATTCCGCAGAGAATTGTCTGCTCGCCCATAAGGTCTGACTTTACTTCTGCAACAAATGAAGATTCAAGAACACCGGCTTTGCTTCCGCCCATTCCGACTGCGAGAGCCTTTGCATATGCCCAGCCTTTTCCTTCGGGGTCATTTACCGGGTGAACGGCAATAAGGTCAGGTACACCGAATCCGCGCTGGAACTCATGCCAGACTTCTGTTCCCGGTCCTTTTGGTGCACACATTACAACAGTGATATCAGGACGAATCTGCATTCCTTCTTCAATCATGTTGAATCCGTGGCTGTACCAGAGTGCAGAGCCTTTCTTCATTCTCTTCATTACTTCTGTGATAACAGCTGTGTGCTGCTTGTCCGGAGTAAGGTTTCCTACAAGGTCAGCTGTTGGAATAAGTTCATCATATGTTCCGACTTTGAAGCCGTTTTCTGTTGCGTTTTTCCATGACTGGCGCTTTTCTGTGATTGCACTTTCGCGGAGGGCATAGCTTACATCAAGTCCTGAGTCACGCAGACACATTCCCTGGTTAAGACCCTGTGCACCGCAACCTACGATTACAATCTTTTTTCCTTTAAGTGCGTTTACACCGTCGGCGAATTCTTCTTTTGCCATTGAGCGGCAGTGACCGAGCTGCATGCGTGCTTCGCGCCACGGAATTGAGTTAAAGTAGTTGTTTCCCATAAAAAAACCTCGATAAAATTATTTAAGGGCTTGCATGAGCCTTTGATGATTAGATTTTATCCCAAAAAATATGTTGCGTAAAGTGAAAGAATTTCATTTTAATATTGCGTTTTATGCAAGTATCGTAGAAAGAGTGATTATATCTTCGGCACCTGTTACTTCTACGGCACCCATTCCCATTTTAAGCGGAAGGGCAAGGTCTATGTCGTAGCGGTCACCTACAGAAAGACATTCGCAAAACGGAACACCGGTTCTTTTTGAAGCAAGTTCGAGCATTTCGGGGGAAGGTTTGGACTTCATGCAGGTGTCAAGTCCGATAATGTCGGGAAGTATTCTGTCTGCACCAATGGCTGCCAGTGTTTTTCTTGCGGCATTTACAGGATTGTTTGTAAGGCAGATAAGTCTGAATGATTTTGAAAGCTTTTCAAGTGTTTCTATAAGTTCAGGATTCTTTTTAAGATAAAGTTCGGGTTTCAAAAGCTGTTCCCGCCACTTTATGCTCGTTTCAATCGGAATTCCAAAGGCTGTGAGCGTGTTCCCGAGGCTTATGCTTTTTCCCTGGTGGGCCGAGCTCCATTCTTTTCTGTAGGCAGTTATACTGTCCCTTGCTTCCTGTTCTGTCATTCCGTGGGTTTTTGCATAGTATCTTATCTGGACATCAACCTGTTCGTGTACGTATTCAGGGCTTGTGTAAAGGGTTCCGTCTATGTCAAAAATAATTGCGCCGGTTTTCTGCGGAATTCTGTAAATCTTCATTTTTATTCAGAGGGAGTGTATGTTTTTTTTATTCTGCATAATGCAGCGACTGCTTCTTCTATAGAAGCAAAAAGATTCATTCCGGTAAATGCAAAGACTGCGTCTCCGGTAAGTTCTGCATCTGCACATTTCGGAACATTTATTTTCATTCCGGTTATGTCTGCTTTCATCTGAAGCCATGCAGCATTTTTTGCCTGGCCGCCGGTGACTGTCATTTCGTTTGCAGGAACTGTAAGTGTTCCTTTTGCAGCTGTTCTGAGTTTTTCAAGCGCATCCTTTGCCTGCAGTGCCGTCTGTATAAGAAGGTATTTTCCCTGTTCAAGTGAAGGTTTTGTTCCGTCTTCGTTTATAAGCATCTGCGTGAGTTCAGAGAGTTTTACCGGGTGTCCTGTTTCGCGTTCAATTTTTTGCCTGAAGGCTTCAAATCTGGAACCGCTTTCGGGAATAAGTACGCTGGAATTCCAAAGACCGCCCGTTACTGAAGGAAGAGTGCGTATTCCGCTGTCTTTTAAGGGAACATCCGTGCACATGTTTATTCCTTCGCTTGAACCGGCCCTGTCACAGATTGAACCAGGCCTGAGCGTTGCTGTTCCGACAAGGGCAGAAACAAAGTCCGGGGCTCCGCAGTAAACGGGTGTTCCTTCTTTTATTCCTGTTGTTCCGGTGCATATAAGTGCGGCCGAAGTTCTGGTGATTGTTCCGGCGCATTGTCCCGGGTAAAGGAAGTCTGGCAGTTTTGAAACTTCTGTTTTGTCAAGGCCGGCTTTTGCAAGTTCCTGATTGTTCCAGTAAGCCTGAGCGAATCTTTTTTCGGGAAGAATTGTGCAGGTTCTGTCTGTAAGCTGCCAGATAAGGAATTCGGGTCCGCTCAGAAGAAACGGCGTTTTATTCCAGACCTGCGGATATTTGTTTTTGAATGCAAGAATGCGCGGAATAAAAAGAGAGGCTGTGTTTACTGCAGGTGCATTTTCATTCCATAGGAGTGTCTCGCCGCCGAAAGATACCAGTGTAGGGCCGTTGCCGCTTATACAGACAGCGTCAGGTTCCGGTACTCCCGGCTGCGAGTGTATTTGTTCTGCAGCTTCCTTAAGGGCAGGAAGCCATTCTTTTGCCGCATGATCCGTGTAGCACAGAAAAAACTGTCGCCGTGCTGTTGCAACAGTTGTTCCGTCGGAGGTTATTAGCGCTGCCTTGAGCGATGTTGTTCCGATGTCTGCGCAAAGTACGGTCTGCGGCATTTTTGCTTATTCCTTTTTTTCTTCGGGTTCGGCTGCAGGACTGCTTACCTTGATGAGCTTGTCAATGATTGTCCTGTTGTCAAGAAGGTCTCCCAGTGACTGCTCGTGGTGAAGTCTTGTTATTACATTTGCAAAGAGTCCGCTTACGTTTGTGCTTATGTACCACTCGCGCTTAAGGAGTTCTTCGTGATATACGGCGTTTGTTCCGATAATGCGGTAGAAAAGCCCCTGTTTGTAAGCTTCGTCAAACTGCTCGATGGCGTTTCCTGTAAAGAAAGGAAGGCTTATGGCTGCAATAACCTTTGTTGCTCCCTGTTCGTGAAGGAATCCCATGGCCTTGAGAAGTGTTCCTCCTGTACCGAGCATATCGTCTGCAAGGAATGCAACCTTACCTTTAACGTCACCCAAAAGCTTTATGCTCTTGATGTTTGTGTTCTTTGCATCCTGGGTTACGATAGAGTAGTCTCTTTCCTTGTAAATCATTGCGAGCGGTTTTTTGAGACCGGTTGCGTAGAACTTGTTTCTGTCGATGGCTCCTGTATCAGGGCTTACAACAACGAGATCTTCTTTTGTAAGATCCACAACTTTTGCAAGCTCGCGGATAATCTGGTATGAAGCGTGCAGGTTTTCGCAGTGTGTGTGGCTGAATGCATTTACGATTTCGCGTGAGTGAAGGTCAAGCGTAATTATTCTCTTGACTTCCATGCTTTCATATATGTGTCCGAGAAGGGCAGCTGTAAGTCCTTCACGGCTCTTCTTTTTGTGCTGGCGGCTGTAGGGGTATACAGGAAGAACGAGTGTAATCTGTCTTGCACCGGCCTGGCGTACAGCGTCGATTGTTACCAGAAGTCCCATTACGTGGTCATTGACGCTAAGATTCAGGATATTCTTTCCGTCGTTCATGGCGATGGGTTCGTGGTTTTCTACATCCTGGAAGATATAGACGTCTTTTCCGCGTATGCAGTCCAGAAGCTCTGCCTTGTATTCACCGTTTGCAAAATAAGTGAATCTGGTGTTTACCTTAAATACAGGAGGCCTGTACTTGTCTGTCATTCCGCGAATGCACAAATCGCTTGTTCTTATGTCGTTCTCGAGGTTTATCTGCTGAACGAGCTTGTCTTTTTCAAGACCGTAGCGTTTTGAGATGACGTCGCTCTTGAGTGAAAAGCGGTGCTTGTACATGTGGCGCAGATGTGTGATTACTTCATTGGCGAAAGATTCTCCGCCGGGACATGCGACTACTGCAAGGTCGGTTGGTTCAGAATACGGCATTATTCCTACCCCTTTTGATAATAGATTTTTAACCGCGGTCTGCGGCTTTTGAAACGTCTGTATTTTAACGTTTTATTTGAGCATGGTCAATGAAAGATACAAATTCAGTTCAAAGTAAATTAAGTAAATGTCTAAAGGCCGCCGATATTTTTTACCCGAGGAATTTCTGCGCCGGGGTTACTGTCCAGACAGCCTTGAGCGGAACATCGCCCGTGTTTTCAAGTGTATGTGGCGCTCCTGCACTGAATGTAACGCTGTCACCGCAGTCAAGTTCATAGCGTTCGTTTTCGTAGTGGAGAATTCCGCTTCCTTCAAGAATAAGGCCCACTTCCTTGCCAAGATGTCCGTAGCTTCCGCGGTGGGTTCTGCTTTTTGGCGGAATCGTAATCATGTAGCTTTCCAGTGTATTCTGACCGTCTTTTTCTGCAGGCGCGCTTACTTCTTCAAACATGATGTCTTCTTCGTTTATTGTGCGTCTTTCACCGGAGCGAATTATTGAAACGGGACGCCTTCTGTTGTATTCCTCAAAAAGATATTCAAGGTTAATGTCAAGAACATTTGCCAGTGAAAGAAGAGTGTCTATTGCAGGAGACACGCGGTTCCTTTCTATCTGGGAAACAAGACTTTCGCTTACTCCTGCCTGAAGAGCAACTGTCTTGAGGGTGAGATGTTTTTTTTCTCTTACACTTCTGATTTTTTCACCGAAGTGGTAGATTCTTTTTTTACTTTCAATTTCTGTATTATTGATGATTTCTGATTCCATTTTATTCCTAGAGGGCAAAAGTGTCTTTTTTCTGTTTTTCCTGATTCTGTTCCATTACAAATCTTATGAAGTGGTCTTCAAGCGTGTTTTTTGGTCCCGGAAGATGAAGTCTCTGTCTGGCACGCGCATTGTCTCTGCGGACTGTGTAAAGAAGATAGAAGTCCCTGTAGTCAAGGCTTACGTCTGTCTTTACGCGCTCGCCAAGATAGAAACTTACTTCATCACGGCCTATTGCCTTTACACCCTGACCCCTGAGAATTTCCCTGAGGCGGCGTATCTGTTCATAGGACAGGCCGAACAGGAATTCTTCCATAGCCTGTGAAACTTCTTCATCACCAAGACGTGCCTTTATAAAAGATGTCCACTGTTCGTCCATCTGTATGCTTACAAGAAGAAGTTCGCTTGTTCCCATCATCGTGCCGAATGCAGGGGCAAGTTTTCTTCGAGCTGCCCAAACCGACTGAAGAACCGGGGCAATGTCCGATATAGTCTGGTCTGCGCGGTGTTCCCAAAGAATTATGAGCGAATTGGCCAGCTGCCTTCTTAATTCCATGGAAAGGGATTTGTCTTTTATAAGATTAAGATACACGTCTTCTGCCATAAGGGTGAACATCATCGAAACTGTCTCGTCGGTATATTCCTTGACGTGCTTTTCATCCATGAGTGCGTAAACCCTTGCGAGTTTTGACATGGAAAAGAATGTGTGAATCTTTGCGACGAGAAAACCTTTTCCGAGTATTGCCTTTGAAGGCATGTGCAGCATTGTGTCTCCGTCTTCCTGGTAGGAGATTATGCTTTCTACAAGTGTTTCCGGAGTGCGTACAGAAGATGTCGTGTTTGCGCGTTCAAGAAGTGAGGGAAACTGTGCAATTGCCTTTGCAAGATTTTCTACGTCACTGAGTCTGTTGCGTATTCTTTCTATTCTGTCAGGTGCGTTGACTTTGAGTGCCTCAAGCAGCCTGTTTACGAGCTCTTCCTGATTTTTTGTAAGGACAATAATTCCTGTCTGGATGGAATCCTTGATCATATCTTCCTTATCAAAAAAGTCTTCTATGCTTACCTGAGTAAATTCTATTTTGTTTTTTGCCGCCTGTGTTTCTTTAAGAGCGGTATTTTTTTCTTTTTCCACTATAACTTCCCGTCTGTGAATTATAGCATAGTTTTTTTTTTATTCAACTGTCTTATATTGATTGTGAACAGACAAAAAACGGCCGATACTATTGTTATGAAGAAAAATATATTTTTGGGAGTGATTGTATATATTTTCGCTTCCGTACTGTCAGCTTATGCGCAGGAACAGAATGCACCTGCAGAAAACCGTGGATCTCTTGCGGTACTGCAGGAAGATCTTGTTGTAGAAAGAAATTCTTCCCTTGGCGGAATAGACCTTTATATAAGAAAGAAAAGCGGTACCGAAAGTGTAATGCTTGTTGAAACAACAAAGGATCCTTTGGGAAAGGCAGACAATTATGCCTACAGAGCCGCAGAGTGGAATGCAGTAAACGGTGATGAAATTCGTTATCTTGACGGAAAGGAACTCAAGTCGGAGTATTCCAGATTCAGCCTGGTATCTTCAACTGTTGTTTCCCACGGAGACTTCGCTGAATGTTTTCATATTTATATTCCGCAGGAAATTCACTACGGATACCCGTGGTCGCGCAACGGAACTGTAAAAATAGGCAAAGGCACTTTTATTAACATCAGAACTTTTTCAAAAAAATATGCCGACTACACAGGTGAGTTTGCAGACAATCCGTTTATGTTTGACATAGCGCCAGTTCCTGTTTCTGCGCCAAAGAGCGAACCCGTACCTCTTCCCGAACCAGAACCTGAGCCCGAAAAGCCGGCGCCTCTTCCCGAACCGGAAGTAACGCTTACAGACGAATATAATTCCGCGGCGGCAGAAAAATTTGCCGAACTTGCAGACAAGGGGCGTGGTGCCGTTACATATTCAAAGGGACCCGAAACTTTGTGCCAGGATCTTCTTGAGTCAGTTGAAGCCGTAATGCCGAAAGACGCAGCAGACATTGTTTTTGCGATTGACACGACCGGCAGTATGAAAGATGACATGGATACTTTAAAAAACGAATGGGTTCCAAAACTTTTTGAACAGGCAAAGAAATTCGGCGATTTGAGGCTGGGACTTCTTTTTTACAGGGACTACAATGATTCATACAGTTTTAAAGGTCTTCCTGTAAAATACTTTGACTTTACAAGATACCCGCAGCAGTTTGAAAAGTGTCTTGCCACGGCTGTCATAAGGGGGAATGAAGGCGGTGATGTTCCCGAAGCAGTATACGAAGCGCTTTATGCAGCCCTCAAGTATTATGATTGGCGCAAAGATGCTTCAAAAAAAATAATTCTTATAGGAGATGCAGAACCACATCCCAGTCCGCGCGGTTCAAAAAAGATTACGCAGGAATACGTGACAACCCTTGCCGCAGAAAAGGGAATTGTGCTTGACTGCATAATTGTTCCTGACGGCAAGGGCGGCGCTCGCTAGATTGAATAAAACGCGGCTTTGAAAAACTAATTTTTGGAGCCGGAGTTTATTTTTTTTAGATCGTTTTCGGCAAGTTTTTTGAATGCACCCGGAAGTGCACCCGGCTGGCTTGAATCATAGATTTGTACAATTTCTTCAAGAATCGGTTTTGCCAGATCGTATTTTTTCTGCTTTACGTATATGTGTGCGGCTTCGTAGCGTCCTTCCACATAAACTGCAGTATTCATTCCATAGCGCTTCAGAAGTGTGTCGTAGTATTCCAGGGCATCTTCTGTTTTCCCTTCATCAAGTGCGGTCTGTGCAGCCTGAACAATTTCCTGGCTGGTGGCGTTTATTGAAAGGGGCTCTTTCTTTGTTGTAAGACATGAAGTTGCCGCAACAGAAAGCGCGGCGCAGAATAAAGTTTTTGCAATTTTTGCTGTAAATATTGAATGTTTCATTCCTAAAGTGTATCATTTTTTCTTGTTTAAATACAGTGTCGCCTGCCCATCGGGTAGTTTTGGAGGAAAAAAATGGTAACAGTCGGAATTATTGGCGCTACAGGATATGCCGGTGTGGAACTTCTGCGGATTCTGCTGAGACACCCGCATGTAAAATACATTTACTGCAGTTCTGTATCTTTTGAAGGACAGAATATCGATGACGTTTATCCCAATCTTAAGGGAATGCTTGGCGACAAGTGCGGCCGTGTTCTTCTGAGTGCAGATGAAATAAAAGAAAAAGCAGACATTCTTTTTACGGCTCTTCCCCACGGAATTGCAGAACAGTACGCTGACTACTGCGTCAAAAACGGAAAAAAACTTATAGACCTCAGTGCAGACTTCCGCTACGGAACCGACGAGGCTACCTTTACAAAATGGTATAAAAAAACATGGGACTTCCCCGAAGTTCATCAGGAATGTGTTTATGGTTCTCCGGAAATGAACAGGGAAAGCATACGTTCTGCAAGAATTATCGGAAACCCGGGCTGCTATGTTACAAGCGTTACACTTGGACTGCTTCCTGCACTGAAGAATTCTCTGGTTGATGTAAATACAATTATTGCAGACAGCAAAAGCGGTGTTACCGGTGCTGGAAGAAATCCTTCCATGACAAACCAGTTCTGCGAGTGCGGTGAAAGTTTCAGTGCATATAAGGTAGGAAACCACCGCCACCAGAGCGAGATAGAGCGCAATCTTTCTATTCTTGCCGGAACAAAGGCAAATGTAATTTTTACACCGCATCTTATTCCGCAGAACCGCGGCATTCTTTCTACAATTTATGCCCCGCTTACCCAAAGCGCTGTCGGAACAATTGCCGTCGAAGCAGAAAAACGCGGCTGTACTCCGGATGAAGTTGTGCGTGACATTTACAGAAAAACTTATGAAAACGAGCCTTTTGTACGCGTGCTTGACGCCGGTGTGAATGCCACGACACGTGTTGTGCGCTACAGCAATTTCTGTGACATACAGGTTTATGTTGTTAACGGTGGAAAAATGCTTGAAGTCGTAAGCTGTCTGGATAATATGATAAAGGGAGCTGCCGGTCAGGCCGTTCAGAATATGAATCTTATGTACGGCTTTGGGGAAACAGAAGCAATAGACTTTGTTCCGCCGGCCTTTTAGTTTCAATGATTATCCTTCGGAGACTCATTGAAACGCCGGAGTCTTTGATTCCGCATAGATATGATATTTTAACGGCTTTTGGAGAAAATCGTTGAAACTTATTTGAATCCCAGATGGTTGGCTTGGGGGATTGAATACATTTTTGTTACGGTCTTTCCTTCTACAACCATCTGCGCGGAACTGCCTCCGTCAAACTGCATGGCATTTGTACAGCCAAGGTTTTTGAACAGCAGTGCGCAGGCAGGGTAGGAAAGGCCGGTGCTTTTTGAATTTTTTTCCACTGTCATAAGATAAAGTACCGTTCCGTCCGTTGTTATTCCGGCGGCTGTTCTTGCGTCTTTTATATCTCTTCTGTATTCAATTATTTCTGAATCCCTGAGTATCTGAAAAAATCCGCCCAGGGCAATGTATGTGTCCTGTGTTTCAGGAACTGACTGCGATTCTTCTATCTGTGCAGAAAATTTTGTGCCGTCGTCTTTGTGCTGTTTTATTACAAGTGCGCAGTATTTTTCTACAGGTGGCGAAAACATTGTTCCGTCTGCAAAGTGAAGCCCGGTAATTGTACGCTTTCCCTTGAAAATACGTGAGAGAGGGTTTTGGGAACAGCCGAACGGTGAGGCGTTTACTGCAATTGCGGCATTTGTATTTTTTGCAAACTCCTGCGTGGTGAGTGCTTTAAGCTTGGAATCTTTCTGTTCACTGCCAGAAGGATAAGTTACAGGCTGCACTCCCGAAAGCAGATTGACTTTTACGACGTGAACCCTTACCGGAATGCTTTTGTCATAGAGAAGGGCATATTCTATCTGTCCCTTCGATTTGACTTTTGTCCATGAAATGCTGCTGCAGGAAGGAAGCGTTTCTTTTTGTACAGGAACTTCTTTTTGCGGAAGGGTTGTACACGAAATAACTGAGAATAATAAAAAAACAGAAGCGAGGACAGATGCGGCTTTTCTTAAAAAAAAGAACCCCCGGAAATCTCCGAGGGTTGTTCCGCAAGTCCTGCTATTAATAAGCTGACTTTGACTCATGCGGTCTGTGATTTTTTTTCATCAACTTGCGCTGCAATGACTTGTTCTTGCGGTTAAGGATTGTAGAGGGCTTTTCGTAATATTCGCGCTTTTTGTATTCGCGGATAATGCCTTCCTTTTCAACCATTCTCTTGAAGCGTTTGATTGCCTTCTCGAGGTTCTCATTGTCGTCAACACTGATTGTTGCCATATCTTTATTCACCATCCTCACCGGCGGAAGTTCCACAGGGATTTATATTATGCAGAAAATTCCGTCCTTTGTCAATATATACAGTCAAATTCAAGCAGTTGTAAAATTCTGTATGCCGTTGTTTATGTCAATCCTGTAAAGGAAACAGAAGAGGCCGTGTAGTGACTAAATGTCTTTAAAGGTTTAGACTTGCGGAATGAAAATGATTTTAATGGGAACGGGGACCAGCCACGGAATTCCCGTAATAGGATGCGACTGTGCGGTCTGCCGTTCTGATGATGTACGTGACAAAAGATTAAGGTGCAGCCTGTATGTTTCTGAACCGGCATCTGTTGTTATAGATACAGGCCCCGAATTCAGAATACAGGCATTGAGGTGCGGTATAAAAAGACTTGACGCCGTACTTTTAACGCACAGCCATGCCGACCATCTGCACGGAATAGACGATCTGCGCGTTTTCAGCCATACAAAATCTGTTGATCCTTCATTCAACGGTGACTGCGAAACTTTTGGTGAAGGACTGCCGATTTATGCAAACAGTCAGACTGTAAATGATATAGAAAACCGCTTTGACTATGTTTTTAATCCGGTGGTTGAAGGCGGCGGAAAACCCAAGCTTTGCATGAAGTCATTTTCGGGCAAAAGTGAACCGTTTTATGTCGGAAAACTCAGGATTATTCCGCTTCCCATAATGCACGGAAACCTTGAAGTAAGCGGGTATCTTCTTACCGAAGAAAAAGACGGCTGCAGAAAAAGTGCGGCCTATCTTACCGACTGCAATTTTATTCCCGAAGAAACTTTCAGAATTATAGGTGAACAGGCCGGGCAGCTGGTTCATGTTATTATAGACGGACTCAGGGTGGAACCGCATTCCACGCACTTTTCATTTGAACAGGCTCTCGAAGCGGCCGAAAGGATTGGTGCAGAAAATACCTGGCTTACACACATTACGCACAATATGTCGCATACAGATATTCAAAAATATGTTGATTCTGTTCTGGATAATTTTCCTGCATTAAAGAAATCTGTTTCTGACGGCGGAAGGGTAGGGCCTGCTTTTGACGGGCTGGAACTTTCTTTTTAGGGCAGTCTGTTGAACAGCAAAAAAAATCCCGTCCTTTTAACGGGACGGGTTTGAAAATCTTTTAGAAAAGATTATTTGTTCTCTTCTTTAGCAGGTGCTCCGGCATTGGCTGGAACAACGTTGATTTTCTTTGTAATAAATCCGCTGCGAAGACACTGTGTGCAGATCTTGAGAGTTCTGGTTGTTCCGAAAATCTCTGTCTTGATCTTAAGAAGATTTGGCTTCCAAGTGCGGCGTGTGTGATTGTATGATTTGCTGACCTTGTTACCGTGCATTGTGCCTTTTCCGCAAATATCGCATGTTCTTGACATATCTCTTACCTACCTAAAAAAAAATCAAATACAATAAGTTTTGATAATATACATGAAAAATACGTTCTTGTCAATCAGTTTACCCCGTATGGGGTTATTCCCGCTGTTATTTACCGTAAGTTTTTTCTATTTCAAGAATCTGGTCTCTTATAACGGCGGCCTGTTCGTAGTCCAGGTGGTCTGCACATTCTGACATCTGCTTTTTAAGGGCTTCAATCAGTTTTTTGCGCTGGGCAGGTACAAAGAGATTTGATGTTTTCTTGAGGATTTCAAGTTCAGTTTTTGCATTTTCTTCTGCATCTGTTTTTTCATGGACAAGAATATCTTCTACGGCTTTTGTAATTGTTTTTGGCGTTATTCCGTGTTCTTTATTGTATTCTTCCTGGATTTTTCTGCGACGGGAAGTTTCTTCTATGGCTTCCTTCATGGCATCGCTCATCCGGTCTGCATACATTACGACTGTTCCCTGTGCATTTCTTGCAGCGCGGCCTATAATCTGGATAAGCGAAGTTGTGCTTCTCAAAAAACCGATTTTGTCTGCGTCAAGAATTGCAATGAAAGAGACTTCGGGCAGATCTATTCCTTCCCTGAGCAGATTTATTCCTATCAAAACATCAGTTTCCCCTGAACGCAGGCTTTTGAGGATTTCCACACGCTCAAAGGTGTCTATTTCTGAGTGAATGTATTTTACCTTTAAGTTAAGGCCGGTGAGATAGTCCGTAAGGTCTTCTGCCATTTTTTTTGTAAGTGTAAGAACCAGCGAGCGTTCGTGTTTTTTGATTCTTTCCTGGATTTCGTTGTAGATGTCCTGCATCTGGCCTTCACTCGGGCGCACTTCGATAAGCGGGTCCAGAAGTCCTGTAGGGCGTATAAGCTGTTCCACAACCTGCGTGGACTTTTGTATTTCTTCTTTGCGCGGTGTTGCTGTTACGTAAATAACCTGCCCCAGTTTTGCTGCAAATTCTTCTGCCTTAAGCGGCCTGTTGTCAAGCGCACTCGGCAGTCTGAAGCCGAAGTCTATGAGATTCTGCTTGCGGCTGCGGTCTCCTTCGTACATGGCGCCAATCTGCGGAACCGTTACGTGGGCTTCATCTATCATGCACAGAAAGTCATCGGGAAAGTAGTGCAGGAGTGTTGCCGGAGGGTCACCGTGTTTTCTGCCTGCAATGGGAGCCGAATAATTTTCTATTCCGGAACAGTAGCCCATTTCGCGCATCATTTCTATATCGTATGTTGTTCTTGTTTTAAGGCGCTCTGCTTCAAGTATTTTTCCCTGGCCGCGCAGTTCTTCCAGGCGTTCGTTGAGTTCGGCTTCGATTTTCTGCGTGGCGGTGTTGAGCATGTCCTGCGGAACGACAAAGTGTTTTGCAGGGTAGAGCCACAGTTCGTCAAGGTTTTCTATTGTTTCGCCGGTAATGGTGTCAAAGCGTTTTATTGCAGACACTTCTTCAAAGTCAAGTTCTATTCTGTAAGCCTGGTCTGTTTCCATGTAGGGAGGGAAAACTTCTATAGTATCGCCCTTTATTCTGAATCGTCCGCGTTCAAGTACCATGTCGTTGCGTGTGTATTGGACTGCAATGAGTTTTTCTGCAAGCGTGTGCGGGTCAAGTGTCTGGCCTACTTCTATTCCCGTGCGCATTTCCTTGTAGAGTTCAGGCATACCAAGTCCGTATATGCAGCTTACGGTGGCAACAATTATTACGTCACGGCGTTCCATGAGGCTGTATGTTGCCGCAAGACGCAGTTTGTCTATTTCTGCATTGACGTCGGCGTCTTTTTCTATATAGAGGTCACGCGCTGGAACATAGGCTTCGGGCTGGTAATAGTCGTAGTAGCTTACAAAGTATTCAACGGCGTTGTCGGGGAAAAATGTTTTGAACTCGCGGTAGAGCTGGGCCGAAAGGGTTTTATTGTGGCTTATGATAAGCGTGGGTCTTTGTACGGCTTCTATTATTTTTGCCATGGTAAACGTTTTGCCACTTCCCGTTACGCCCTTGAGTGTCTGGAATTTGTCTCCGCGCAGAAAACCTTCCGCAAGTTTTTGGATTGCCTGGGGCTGGTCTCCTGCAGGTTCATACGGTGAACAGACTTTGAATTTTCTCATCATGCCTCCGATGAGTTTTTGGGTGACTCCAGTGTAACCGTTATTTTTTCGTAGCGCCCCTTTCTGTAAACGGTAACAGTAACTTTGTCTCCAGGAACCTTGTCTTCGAGTGCGCTGTAGTAGTCGGCCAGTTTTGAAATGCTTATGCCGTCAATTTCGGTAATGATGTCTCCGCCCAGGTATATTATCTGCGGATTGTAGGTTCCGTACTGGACTGCCATTGTTCCGCCTTGAAGACCTGCTTTTTCTGCAAGACTGTTCTTTTCCACACTGTTGATTATCATTCCGGAAGAGATTTTGTATCCTGCAAAAGAAGCTATTCTTGGTGTGTTCTGTATAAGCGAAAGCTTCATTTCTCCGCGGTTTACCCTTCCGTAAGTCAGAAGGTCACTTACAACGCGTCTGGCTGTACTTGCCGGAATTGCAAAACCGACTCCGCTCGAAGAGCCGCTTGTGGAATAAATCATTGTGTTTATGCCTATCATGCGCCCCTTGCTGTCCAGAAGAGGACCACCTGAGTTTCCGGGGTTAATTGCAGCGTCTGTCTGTATCATGTTGCGGATAATTACGTTTTTTGCAGACTGGATAGGGCGGCCCAGTCCCGAGATGATACCTGTCGTCATTGTGCGTTCAAGTGCAAACGGGTTTCCTATTGCAATTACATTCTGTCCTACGCGCAGGTTTTCAGAGTCCCCGAACGAAATTGTCTTGAGTTCCACATTCTGCGGCGGATCGAATTTAAGGACCGCAATGTCGCTGCTTTCGTCAAGACCAACGACTTTTCCTTCGTATGAAGTTCCGTCGGCAAGGGAAATTGTAATAAGGGTTGCGTTTTTAACGACATGAACGTTTGTTACGACGTAACCCCTTTTGTCAATGATCGACCCCGACCCCGAACCGCTGTCCTTGAGTTCAGGCTCGTAGAACCAGTTGTAGTCCATGACTTTTGTCGTAATGTTTACAACCGCTTCGTTGCATTTTTCGTATACCGAAATATTCTGTATCTCGTCCTGAGTGTAGTCTGACGAATTGTTTATTACCTGAAGCACCGGGGAATTCGTCTGGAGTTCTGCTTCTTTTTTCTGCGGAACAGCTTCCTGTGTCTCTGTAACGGAAGCGCTGCTCTGTGCTGTTTCTGTCTGCTGCGGGTTTTCTGTTCTGTGTGAATTTTTTATTACTGCAGCACATATCAGTGCCGAAATTGCGGCTGCGGTAATTCCTGCGGCTGCCGTGCGTACCAAAAGCTGTCTTTTTGAATAAAGTTTCATAATATCAATATAGCGTCAATGCGCCTGAGTGTCAAAATGTGAGTGACACCGCGGTATTTGCGTTTAAATAAATTCCGCCTTCGGGAAACAATGTACAGCCGGTCTGCAGTATAAGATAAGCCCTTGTGCTTCCGAGATATATGCAGGTCTGAATTCCGGCGTCTGCATAGTCAAACCAGACATTTTCTTTTGGAAAAGAGGTTATTGCGGCGTATGCACCCGCAGAAAAAAAGTCCGTTGTTTTGAGGACTGTTATTCCGTTTTTCCAAAGATGCGCAAATTCTTCTGTTCCTGTATAGAATGTGTACTGCGAGGAAAGACCGGCGAACGTTCCGTCAGATTCTGTTCCCATCATTCCGCAGAAAGAAATTCCGCTGCCGTCATCAGGGCATTTTTCTTCGGGAAAGAATTTTGCTGTACTTTCGAATGCTGCAGAAATTCCGTACTTAAGGGAAGTTTTGTCTGTTACCAGACTGCTCCACGCGAATTTTGCGGCTCCTGATGCACTGAACCTGTCTGAACCTGCGAAAAATCCTGTGAAGTTTCCTGAAAGTTCCAGAAAGTCCGCGGCAGTAAATGCAAGCGATATTTTGTACGGTGCGCCGGCAAAAGTTTTTTCACTTAACGGGGCAAAACAGACACCGGCACCGAATTCCATTGTAAACGAACCTGAAGGATTGTTTTTTGGAACAGGAAGACCTGCAATTCCGCTTCCGAAAGAAGTGATTGAAAGCTGAGGGTAGGTTATTGACGAATCTATGCTGAATGAAGCCACCACTTCTTTTTTGCCTGCACAGAGTACGGCTTTGTAGGTTCCGTCCGGGGCAATGTAACCGTCTTTGTCTGTCCCGTCCCATGAGTATGTTCCGTTCCAGGTTGTAAACGTATATTCGCTGGAACTTAAAATACTGCCGCTTTCGTCTGTAATATAGAGGGTTCCTGTTTCGGGCGCGGTTACAGAAAAATTTATGTCTATTGAACCTAGTCCTCCTGCATTGCGCGGGTTGAATTTCTTTTTTGACGCGGTAACCGATGTTATTTCGAATTCAGCCTTCTGCAGCGTAAGTGAAACTGTTCGTGTCATGCCGCGGATTATTGTTATCGTGGAATTTTCCTTTTTGTAACCGAATTTTTCGGCAGAAATTCTGTGGAAGCCTTCGTCCAGTTCTATTGCCGAAGATGAACTGAATACACGGCCGCCGTCTACGTAAATGTCTGCGCCTGAAGGGGATGTCTGCACGTAAAGAAAACCCGAAATTTTTTCAAGATCGGCGTATATATCGTGTGTTTGTCCCGGACGCAGATTTATGCTGATTGTCCTGGTTTCGTAGTGGGGCTTTTGTATTCTTAAGGTATGGTTTCCCGGCTCGATTTCTGTAATGCGTACAGGTGCCGTTCCCCTATAGCTTCCGTCAAGGTAAACCGAAGCGCCGCTTGTGTTGACGTGTACACTGAGGGACGCTTTTTTTTGCTTTACCGCGGTAACATCATCCGAGCCTGTAAAAACCGGTGTACGTGATGCTGAAACCTGAGCATAATTGTACTGCAGTGAAAGAACAGCTGTTGCCAGAACCAGTATTTTTTTTAATTTCATTGTGTTCTCCGGAAAAAGTTGTGGATTCCGTTTTTTTACGCATAAATTATAACACCAATACTGCATTGTTTTAAAGCATGTCATGTTCAAGAAAGCTGAAGTAGTCGTTTTTTGTGATTATGATATGGTCCATAAACGTTATTCCCAGGATTCCTGCCGCTTGCTGAAGAACTTTTGTTGACTCGATGTCGGCGCGGCTGGGACTGCATTTTCCGTAAGGGTGGTTGTGGCAGCATATTATTCCTGAAGCGTGTTCTGAAACTGCCCCTGCAAAAATTTCCCTGGGGTGAACAAGCGTTCTGTTTGTTGTTCCGACAGAGATAAGTCTTATTTTGATAAGTTCGTGGGCGCCGTTTACTGTTGCCGTAACAAAATGTTCCGTAGGTTTGAGCGAATAATGCTGGACGTACGGAACAATGTCGCTGGGTTTGTTTACCGCTTTTTTCTGGTAACTGTTGCGCCGCCTTCCAAGTTCGAGTGCAGCCGCTATAACAAGGGCCCGCGAAGTTCCGATACCTTCTATTGAAACAAGATTTTGAATCAGGTTTTCATCATTGCTGGCATTGAGCATGTCTATGACTTCCTGAGACAAAAGTTCAATGGGGTTTTTTCTTGTTCCCCGACCCAGAATAAGCATAATGAGTTCTTCATCACTGGGATAGTAAATTCCATTTCTGAGCGTAAGTTCCCTTATGTCGGGCTTGTCGTTCAATTCTTCTAGCCGTAAATTTATATTGTCCATACTATATATATAGACTTTGAAAAGTTGAATTTGCAAAAATCGGCAACACATTCTTGAGATTTTTTTTAATTAATTATATTGTTTACTCTACGGAATGTAAATTTTCCGCTAATTCTAGACTTCAGGATGGATTTTTATGAAGAAAGTATTGAAAGTTCTGGCCGTTGCAGCTACAGTTACGGCACTTGTATGCTCTTGTTCTTCGGGAGCAAAAGTAACAAAAATCGGTGTTATTCAGCTTGTTGAACACCCGGCCCTTGACGCTTCTTATAAGGGTTTTGTTGACGGACTCAAGGCCGCCGGTTATGAAGACGGAAAGAACATAAAGATTGACTACGAAAATGCCCAGGGTGAACAGGCCAACTGCGTTACTATCGCAGACAAACTTGTTTCTACACGCAGCGATCTTATTCTTGCAATTGCAACTCCGGCTGCACAGGCTGTAGCAAACAAGACAGAGCGCATTCCTATTCTTGTTACTGCCGTTACCGACCCCGAAAGTGCAGGTCTTGTAAACAGCAACAAACTCCCCGGAACAAACGTAAGCGGTACTTCTGACCTTACTCCGGTTGCAGCTCAGATTGATCTTCTCAAAAAGATTTTCCCGAATGCAAAAAAAGTCGGAATGCTTTACTGCTCAAGCGAAGAGAATTCAAAGTTCCAGATAGACATTGCAAAGGAAGCCTGTGACAAAGTGGGACTTTCCTATGTAGATGCAACTGTTTCAAACACAAATGAAGTTCAGCAGGTTGTACAGAGCCTTGTCGGAAAGGTAGACGCAATTTATACTCCTACAGACAACATGATTGCAAGCTGCATGGCTACAGTAGCACTTGTTACAAACGAAGCAAAAATTCCTGTAATCTGCGGTGAAAGCGGAATGGTGGACAAAGGCGGACTTGCCACATACGGAATCAACTACTACGAACTAGGAAAACAGACTGCAACTATGGCTGTAGATATTCTCAAGAACGGAAAAAAGCCTGCAGAAATGCCTGTACAGTATCTGAGCACCTGCGACTTTACATACAATCCTGACACTGTAAAGATTCTTGGAATTGAACTTCCTTCAGATCTTCTTAAATAAGTTTTCTGCTTTTTTACGGAACATTTGCCGCCGTCCGGTATGAAAGTGCTTGTACCGGGCGTTCTTTACAGACAGCTGTTTTTGACCGGAAACAAGGTGTTCTGCCTGACTCCGGTCTTTTTTTTAAAGAATTTCGTCATAAAACGGCGGTTCACAATTCCATTCCATCGAAATCTCTGCTATAATTCTTTCTATTATGTCAGATTTTTTTGTTGCTTTTTCAGGTGCTATGGTTGGTGCCGTTGCCCAGGGTGTTCTCTGGGGAATTATGGCTTTAGGCGTTTACATTACGTTTAAAATTCTTGATTTTGCCGACATGACAGTTGACGGAAGCTTTGCTTTGGGTGGCTGTACCTGTGCAATTCTTATTGTAAACGGAATAAACCCTCTTATTGCCGTTCTTATAGCTACAATAGCCGGAGCCCTTGCCGGATGCATTACCGGTCTTCTTACCACAAAACTCAAAATTCCCGGAATTCTTGCTGGAATTCTTATGATGCTGGCACTTTATTCAATAAACCTTCACATTATGGGAGGCCCTAACCAGCCTTTGTCAAGAGCGCATGTTACCATAATGAATTTCTTTAACAATCTGTTCAATCTGTCAGATATTTTTGAAGATACGGCAACATCAGTTTCAAGTCTGATTACCGGAGTTATTTTCAGTGCTGCACTTATTGCCATTATGTACTGGTTCTTCGGAACAGAAGTCGGCAGTGCAATCCGCGCAACGGGAGATAACCCCAATATGAGCCGCGCACAGGGAATAAGTACAGACAAAATGCAGATTCTGGCCCTTATGATAGCAAACGGTCTTGTTGCCATGAGCGGCGCTCTTGTTATGCAGCAGCAGCGCTTTGGTGACGTAAGCATGGGAATCGGAACAATTGTTATTGGCCTTGCTTCAATAATTATCGGTGAAGTAATATTCGGCCGCAGATTTGGCTTCTGGTGGAGCCTGCTTTCTGTTGTTTTCGGTTCAATAATTTACAGACTTATTATAGCGATTGTTCTTCAGCTTGGAATGAAAACACAGGACCTTAAGCTTTTGTCTGCTGTTGTTGTAGCCGTAGCACTTTCTGTTCCTGTAATAAAACAAAAGATGTCGCACCATAAAAAAAATACGGGAGTTAAAAATGCTTAAAGTTGAACATGTTTCCAAAACCTTTAATCCTGGTACAATAACAGAGCGCAAGGCTCTCAGAGATATAAGTCTTACGCTGAATGACGGCGATTTTGTCACTGTCATCGGCGGTAACGGAGCGGGAAAGTCAACTCTGCTCAATCTTATTGCCGGCGTTCATTTTTGTGACGAAGGTTCAATTCTTCTGGACGGTGAAGATATTACTGCCCAGCCTGAATATGTACGTGCAAAATACCTGGGACGCGTTTTTCAGGACCCGATGATGGGAACCTGCGCTTCCATGGAAATTCAGGAAAATCTTGCACTTGCATACCGCCGCGGAAAAAAGCGTGGTCTTGGCTGGGGAATAACACCTGCCGAGCGTGAAGAATACAAAAAACAGCTTTCACTTCTGGAACTGGGGCTTGAAAACAGAATGTCTGCAAAAGTAGGACTTCTTTCGGGAGGTCAGCGACAGGCTCTTACACTGCTTATGGCGACTTTGCAGAAACCTAGGCTTCTTCTGCTTGACGAACATACAGCTGCCCTTGATCCGAAAACAGCACACAAAGTTCTGGAACTTACCGAGCATTTTGTAAAGCGCGACCATCTTACTACCTTTATGGTCACCCACAATATGAAAAATGCAATCCACTACGGTAACCGCCTTATTATGATGCTTGACGGAAAAATTGTGTACGAAGCCAGTGGAGAAGAAAAACAGAATCTTCAGGTTTCTGACCTTCTTCAGAAATTTCAGACAGCCAGCGGAAACGAAGATGCGGTTTCTGACAGAATGATGCTCAGCTGAATAAAATTGGGGATGTAATATTGCCTATGAATACAGTAGAAGATTCTAACTATGAATATCAGATAAAGGCGTATCTTGATGCAATACGTTGTTTCGGTGAAAATACCGATGACTATCTGTATGTCTATGAGATAAGAAAAAATCGTCTCTGGTTTTCGGGTAATGCCATAAGGGAAAAATACAATCTGCTGAAAGATGGCAAAGAGTATTGTTCCCTTGATGAATGGTTTTCCATTGTCTATCCCCCGGATATTAAATTCCTTAAGGAATCTACTGTTGCGCGCCGGTGGAATAAAAAAAACACTTATAACATCAACTACAGGATACTTGATAAAGATAAAAATCCAATCTGGGTAAATAACCGCGGAAAACTCCGTTTTGATGAAGCTGGAAAACCTCTTGTACTGGTTGGACGTGTGTCAGATGTTGTCCTCAAGCAGATGGTGGATCCCCTGACTAATCTTTTTAACAAGACCAAACTTCTTGAAGACGGGAAAAATGCACAGAATTCCGGAATCAGGGGTTATTTTCTTCTTGTAGGAATTGACGATTTAAGAAAGATAAACATAAAGTACGGCTGGGACTACGGTAACAGAATAATTATGCATGTTGCAGAAACGCTTAATGAATTGTCACAGGGAAAGTACGGGGTTTACCGCATGGACGGCGACTGTTTGGCAGTAAGGCTAGTAAATGCGACAAAAGAGGAAACCCAAAATTTTTTTGACGAAGCCCAGAAAATTCTTTCACTGACCTGTACAATTTCGGGCGGTTCTGCGGAATTCAAAAACAAAAAAGGCGAAGCAGAAAATGCCTACCAGTATGCAGAAGAAGCTCTTTCCAAGTCAAAAAAAGTTTCAAAGGCAATGCTTCAGTTCTTTTCTGAAGAAGACTATAAGAAAAAAATCGCCGACACTCTTCTTCTTGATGAATTGAACCAGAGTGTAAAAAACGGCTTCAGGGGATTTTCCCTTTGTTACCAACCGCAGATTAAATCTTCTGTCTATGATTTGTTCGGTGCAGAAGCCCTTTTGAGATACAATTCCCCCTCTGTCGGAAGACAGATGCCTGACCGCTTTATTCCGATGCTGGAAAATTCCGGTCTTATTTATCCTGTCGGGCTTTGGGTACTGGAAACTGCCCTTAAACAGTGCGCAGTATGGAGGAAAAACAGCCCTAAATTCCATATAAGTGTAAACGTTTCCTATGTTCAGCTTAAAAATTCGCATATTACACGGGATGTGCTTGATAAACTTTATGCATCAGGTCTTCCCGGAAGTGCGCTTACAATAGAAATTACAGAATCAATGCAGCTTCAGGATTATGAACACTTTAACGAAATTGTTTCTGCCTGGAAAGAAGAGGGAATAGAAATTTCTGTAGATGATTTTGGAACAGGCTATTCTTCACTTGCTTATTTGAAAAATCTTGCAGTTGATGAAATTAAAATAGACAAAAGTTTTGTTTCAAAAGTTTATACGAATACATATAATTACCTGCTTCTGAAAAACATGATGGACCTTGCAGACTCAACACAGATTCGTGTATGTTGCGAAGGTGTCGAAGATGACAAGGAACTTCAGGTACTCGAAGAACTGAACCCGTTTTTATTCCAGGGATATCTCTTTTCAAAACCCTGCGAAAAGAAAGACTTCGAAAAACTCTTTTTTAACGGTGACAATTCTGAATACAAGGAATTACGGAAGAAAATCAGCGGCATCCAGAAAAAGAATTTTGACCGTTTTTTGAATTTCAAACCGCTTGAAGTTCTTAAGGCTACAGAAGTGGGACTTTGGATAATGCGCATTGACAAAAAAGCCGGGGTTTACGAAATGTATGCCGACGAAACAATGCGCCATGTTATGGGAGCGTCAGACAAAAATCTTTCTCCCGAAGAATATTATCAGTTTTGGTATTCGCGCATAAATTCCGGTTACTACTCACATGTTCTTGAGTCGCTAGACAGAATGGCCCATGACGGAAGTATTGTTCAGTTCCAGTACACATGGATTCACCCTGAACTCGGAGATGTTCTTGTAAGAGGAACAGGAGCCAGAATAGAATACAGCGACGGAATGGTTTGTCTTCAAGGCTACCACCGTATGATAAACAATCTTGTTCAGCCAGAATTTATAAAAAAGGCTGTAATGGCCGAATCTTTTGATTACGATGAAAACCGCGGAATGATTTACTTTCATTCAGAGAGAAGCCTTCTTGCAGGTGAAGAAATCCACGAAGAAAACTTTCCTGAGTCCTGGATTAAGAAAAATATTGTTCATCCCCATTTTGCCAGTGACTTCAGAAAAATTTTTATCGGCGTAGACAAAAAAGATAATTTTGACAATATGGAACTTATGCTCAAAACCAAGCATGGTGATTACGGCTGGTTCAAACTTTCTGCCAGGCATCTTGGACTTTCTGAAGATGAAAAGAGTTCTTTGTTTGTGCAGCTTGTTCAGGAAGATAACGAAAGGCTTGTAAATCTTGAAAATATGCGCATCAAGGACTTTTACAGGGCAAGTCTTTCGGACTCAATTGCCTATGCCGAGCTTGACATGGAATGCGGATGGATTCAAGAACTTGGTGGTCTCTGGAAAAAATTGGAAAATGAATTTGAAGGAAAGGTAGACAATCTTCTTCAGTATCTTTCTGACAAAAGAAATGAATGTGCAGGTGAAGATTCTTATATTGGAGTAGAAAAAGTATATTCCGGTGAAGGTCTGCGCAAGTTTATTGAAAGCGAAACCGACAAAAAGACACGCTTCGTTATCTACAAATCCATAATAGAGGGAACCGAACGCTGGGTAAAACTGGTTATCCATACCTTTAAGGATAATTTTTCTGGAAGTGTATATGCCCTTCTTTGCCTTAAGGATGTAGATGAGCGCATAAAAAATGAAATTGTTCTTAAGGAAGTTGCAGAAAAAGATTCCCTGACGCATCTTTTGAACAGAAAATCTTTTGAAAAGCACATTGACGGTTATCTGGATTTTGCCGGACGTTCAGGAGAAGGCGTTTACATTCTGTTTGATATAGACAACTTTAAGAGCATAAACGATAAATTCGGACACCTTAAGGGAGATGAAATTCTTAAAAAAACGGCACATATTCTTTTTGACACGTTTAATGAAACCGGAGTTGTAGGACGCTACGGCGGTGATGAATTCCAGGTGTTTATTAAAGGTGCGCAGAAGAGGGAAAAGATAGAAAGCGTTATGGTAAAACTGTATAAATCACTTGAAGAGATGAATCTTCACTGCAGTGCCGGCGTGGTATTTGTTACTGCAAAGAAATTCTCATTCAACGAAATGTTCAGCCGTGCCGATGATGCCCTGTACTGGTGCAAGAAAAACGGCAAAAGCAAATACAAATTCCACGAAGATTTCAAGAAAGAATATTAATAAAAAAGGGGCTGTTCAAAAAGTATGGACAGCCCCTTTTGTTCATGAATTATATTACTTAAGGTTAATCATGCTCTTGTCATAGTCTGTCGGCGGTACGAAGCCCATGAGTTCCATAATTGTTGCCGGCCATGAAGAGATTCCAAGACCTTCGTTAAGTTTTGTATTGTCATATTCGCCCTTGTATTCAGGATCATAAATGATTCCGGGAACAGGGTTAAGGCTGTGGCTTGTTTTTGCCTTTGGTTCACCGTCTGCGTTTTTCTTTACGCTTCCGTCTTTTGCGTGCTCAAACATATCGTCACTGTTACCGTGGTCTGCAGTTACACACATAATTCCGCCGGCTTCCTTGATTGCATCACGGATTCTTCCAAGCTGAAGATCCATTCCTTCCATTGAACAGACAACGGCATTGAAAACACCAGTGTGTCCTACCATGTCTCCGTTGGGGAAGTTGAGTCTTATGTGGTCGTATTTTCCGCTCTTTATGGCTTCAACTACCTTGTCTGTGATTTCTGCACATTTCATCCACGGGCGCTGCTCAAAAGGTACTACGTCAGACTTGATTTCGATGTAGTCTTCGAGCTTTTCGTCGAACTTGCCGAGTTTGTTTCCGTTAAAGAAGTAAGTTACGTGACCGTACTTCTGTGTCTCTGAAATTGCCATGAGAGAAACACCTGACTTTGTAAGGTATTCGCCTATTGTTCTGTCAATTGACGGCGGTGAAACAAGATACTGTGCCGGAATATGAAGGTCTCCGTCGTATTCCATCATTCCTGCATATTCAACTGCCGGAACTCTCTTTCTGTCAAAGTGGCTGAATTCTGCATCTGCGGGAGTTTCGAAAGCTGCTGTCATTTCAAGAGCTCTGTCTCCGCGGAAGTTAAAGTAAATTACACTGTCACCGTCGTTGATTGTTCCGACTGGCTTTCCGTCTTTTGAAATAATGAATTCGTGCATGTCCTGATCAAGAATGCCGGGAACTTCCTTGCGGTAGGTTTCGATGGCTTCTGTTGCAGATGCAAACGCCCTTCCTTCGCCAAGAACATGTGCCTTCCATCCTCTTTCTACCATGCTCCAGTCAGCATTGTATCTGTCCATGGTAAGGTACATTCTTCCTCCGCCTGAAGCAATTCTGTAGTCGCAGTCTTTGAAAGAAGCAAGAAATTCTTCGAGCGGTGTGATGTATGTAAGTGCAGAAGTCGGGTCAACGTCGCGTCCGTCAAGAAGTGCATGTACGCGAACAGACTTTACTCCTTCTTTGTTTGCTTCTGTAATCATTGCCTTGAGGTGGTCTATGTGTGAGTGAACGTTACCGTCAGAAACAAGACCAATAAAGTGAAGGGTAGTGTTCTTTGTATTTACATTGGATACAAGCTTTTTCCAGGTATCTGCCTTGAACATTGAACCTGAAGTGATTGCGTTTGAAACAAGCTTTGCACCCTGGGCAAAAACACGTCCGCAGCCCATTGCGTTGTGACCTACTTCGCTGTTACCCATGTCTGCATCTGAAGGAAGTCCTACTGCTGTTCCGTGTGCCTTAAGCTTTGTGTGTGGTGCATTGGCTGTGAGCCAGTCCAGATATTTCATTTTAGATGCCTTTACTGCATCGCCTTCTTCATATTTACCGTATCCTACACCGTCCATGATAACAAGAACCACAGGACCGCGGCGGCCTTTCCAGTTGGGGTTCTTCTGTAATGCGTGCATTGTGTCGGGTTTTACTGTTTCAGACATATTAACTCCTGTATAAAAATATATTGACCTGTTTTAATAAAAAAACGGCCCTCAGTGAAGGCCGCTTTTCTTGATTTAGATGTTTGTAATAAGAAGCGTCTTTGAATCAAGCTTAAGCGTGGACTCAAGGTCTGTCTTTTTGCCCATCTTAAGGATGCTTACCTGTGTTACAGAACTCTTGGAAACAAGATGAATTACTGCAGTGAAGTATTCGAGAAGAGCCTTGGGAGCTGAATCCTCAAGTTTGTCTCCTTCTGCAGTTGCACTGATCCAGACTCTTGTCTTTGTAGCTTTTGCATAGCTTGCAACAGCCTGAATGTCTGCTTCCTTGACTTTAGAGAAGTCTACACCGTCAATAACTACACCTGCAACAGCGATTCCGCCGGCTTTAAGTGCGTTAAGTGTGTTGACAACCTTTTCAAGATTAAAGTTATCCTGATTAAAGTTAAGGATTGTGCGGTTGCGTACAATCTGATCCTTTACATCTGCTGCATTTGCGATAGTCTTTTTCTTTGAAATCTCGTTGTAGATTCCGTCGTACCAGGAAATGACATTTTCGCTGTGCTGGTCAAATGAAACGTGAACAAGCTGTTTTCCATTCAGAAGAGTGTCCATTCCAAACTGAACCAGAACGGATGTCTTTCCGAGACCCTTCTTTGCAGTAACAAGTCCGAGTTCTCCAGCCTTGAGTCCACCGTTTGTAGCTTCATCAAATGCGCGGATAGGACTGCGCTCAAAAAGTTCCTGTTTTGCCATAATAATTCCCTCTTAGGATTCTGACTAATCATGTACCGCACTGATTATTGGTCAGTGCAGCACACATTCACTTATTTTGCCAATCCGGCCTTGCGCTTTTCTGCATAAGCCTTGATAAGCTCGTCTGCAACAGCGTTAGGAACCTTTCCGTACTTTTCGAATTCCATTGTGAATTCTGCCTTTCCCTGTGTAGAAGAGCGGAGAATTGTTGAGAATCCGAACATTTCAGAAAGAGGAACTTCTGCGTTAACAGTTGAGTTTCCGGCTTCATCAGAAGAGTCAATGATAACACCGCGGCGCTGGTTGATAAGACCAAACATATTTCCCTGGAATTCAGCAGGTCCTGCAAGCTGAACCTTCATAATAGGCTCAAGAATTACAGGTTTTGCCTTTGAGTATCCTTCGCGGAATGCTCCGATAGCAGCAGTCTGGAAAGCGATATCTGAAGAGTCAACAGGGTGGTACTGTCCATCATTGATTGTACATCTTACGCCGACAACAGGTGCACCGATAAGTGAACCCTTTTCGAGAGCCTTTTTGAATCCCTTGTCGCAGGAAGGAATGTATTCGTTAGGAATTGCTCCTCCCTTGATTGCGTCTACGAACTCGTAGTCCTTGTCAGAAATAGGCTCCATGAATCCGGCTACGCGACCGTACTGTCCGGAACCACCAGTCTGCTTCTTGTGTGTGTAGTTGAAGTCTGCGCGCTGTGTGATTGATTCGCGGTATGCTACTTCTGGCGCTGAAACTACAACTTCGCACTTGTATTCACGCTTCATGCGTTCTACATAAACTGCAAGGTGAAGCTCACCCATTCCCTTGATGATTGTCTGGTTTGATTCAGGATCAACGTAAGTCTGGAATGTCGGGTCTTCCTTTGTAAATCTGTTGAGAGCCTTTGACATGTTGGCTGCATCTGACTTGTTAACAGGAGTAATGGCTTCTGAAATAACAGGTTCAGGAACGAACATTGAAGTCATGGCATAGTTGAGTCCGCCGCCGCAGAAAGTGTCTCCTGATGCACAGTCAACTCCGAACAGGGCGATAATGTCACCAGGCTGTCCTTCGTTAATATCTTCCATTGCAGCAGAGTTCATGCGGACAATGCGACCAACCTTGAACTTTTTCTGTGCTCTTGTATTGAAGAGTTCGTCACCCTTTACAATCTTTCCCTGGTAGATGCGGACATAAGTAAGCTGTCCGTACTGTCCGTCGTCAAGTTTGAATGCGAGTGCAACACAGGGCTTGTCTGCAACATTGAAAAGCTCTACCTGAGTTTCGTTGTTGTCAAGGTCAAGACCGTAGTTATGTACTTCAGTCGGGTTCGGCAGATAGCGGATAACACCGTCAAGAAGCGGCTGGATACCCTTGTTCATGTGGGCAGAACCGCAGTATACGGCTACAAACTGCTCTGCAAGTGTTCCCTTGCGGATAGCTGCAATAATTTTGTCCTGGTCTACGTTGTCGTATCCGTTTTCCATGATGTCTTCCATGAGGGAGTCATCGAACATAGATGCTGCGTCAAGGAGTTCCTCGCGCTTTGCCTTTGCTTCATCAACAAGTTCTGCAGGAATTTCTGCGACGCGTACGTCTACACCGTCGTTTCCTTCGAAGTAGTATGCTTTCATGGCGATAAGGTCTACAACACCCTGGAGCTTGTCTTCGAGACCGATAGGAAGCTCTACCATGTAGGAGTTAAGACCGAGCTTTTCGCGGAGCTGTTTGCAGACACGGAGTGGATTTGCACCCTGACGGTCGCACTTGTTAACGAATGCGATGCGGGGAACATGATAGCGCTTTAACTGGCGGTCTACAGTGATTGACTGTGACTGAACACCGGCAACTGCACAGAGAACAAGGATAGCACCGTCAAGAACACGGAGCGAGCGTTCTACTTCGACTGTAAAGTCAACGTGGCCCGGAGTGTCGATAAGGTTAATCGTTGTGTCCTTCCACTGAACCTGTGTAGCTGCAGACTGAATTGTGATTCCGCGCTCACGCTCCAGTTCCATGTTATCCATAACAGCGCCAACGCCGTCTTTGCCATGTACTTCATGGATCTGATGAATCTTGTTGCAGTAGAACAAGATACGTTCTGACAGTGTTGTTTTACCAGAGTCAATGTGGGCGCTGATTCCGATATTACGTACTTTTGTAATATCAAAGCTCATATTGTATACCTCTCAAAAAAGAATCTTGAGTCTGTGCATGATGCAACCGAAAAAGATGGCTGTGCACAATGCAATCATTCTAGATACTATAATAGAAAAAATCGGTAATTTCAATAGAATTTCATTGTTATTGCAAATATTTGCGTTAAATAGTTTAACTTTGCAATAAATGTCATTATTCTGTGCAATTTTCATTTAAGCTGTACAGTGTAATCCAGGGCGATTTTTGCAGTCCATCTGAAATTTTTGCTTTTACTGCCGAAAGAAGCCGAAATTCCACATTCGAATTCAGGTTCTTCTGCAAGTGTTATTGAAAAGTCTGCGGTACTGCGCTGCAGTACTGAATTTTTTGGTGAAAGACTCTGTGACGCAGAAAGTTTTGAAGAAGAAGTTTTTTTTGCAAACGAAACGCTTGTTCCCGAATATAAAGATCCGAAGGTCTTTTTTACGCTGCACTGAACTGAATTTTTTAAAGCCGGTTCTTCGTTTTCGAGGCTTATTTCTGTACTTTGCGAAAGAGTTGACGAAAGTCCCCGTGTTTTATATGAAAGTGCTGCTTTTGTGCAGAAAAATGCATATTCTGTTCCGCTTTTGCCACTCTGTCTTTTTCTTGCGGCGTGTGCTGTAAGTCCTGCTGCAACTGCCGATTTTTCAAGGCGGAATGTGTACTGCGGTGTTACACTGATGCTTTCTTTTGTTGAAGGTACTGTTCCGGATGAAGTAATTGTCTGCGGGTCCGAAACAAAATAGGATGTTCCCAGCATAAAATCCCCCAGAACAAGAAAATTGTGTGTTCTGACCCATGGAAGCACGCCTCCGAACGGATTTTCGTATATTCCGAAAGCAGTGGAACTTCTGAAAGCGGGTGCCATAAAATTTGCTTCTGCACCGAGGGCCGCGTAGTTTTTTTGGGGAAATGCTTTTTTTGAAAGAAACCAGGACGAAGAAGCGTCTGTCCCGTACTTGAGGGAAGCTGCGGTTACCGAAAGTGAAATTTTTGGAAACGGACCTGCACTGAAAGATTTGTCAGCGGCCAGAATGAATTCGCAGTCAGGAATATATGCTGCCTGAAGCCGCGGCATAAGTGAATGTTTGTTTGACGGTGCAAGACTTATTGCTGCCGAAAACGGTTTTTGTGCACTGGTAAAGGAAGGGAGCGAGGGGTTTATACCGGGCGTGAGTGTTATTGGCCTGCATAATGCTGAAGGAACTGAGGGAACAGGGTTTTTAAGGCGTGAAACTGTTCCCGAAAAAGACAGCGTACCTGCCAGTAAATCTACATTTAATGGAAGAAAGTTTACATTTTTGTTAATGCGTGCGCCGTATCTGACCTTATGGAAAGAGGCAATGTCCTGAGGCGAAAAGTCACCTGCCTTATTTAGATTAATTTTGTCGGTTCCCGTTCCGGCTGTTATTTTAAGGCAGCCCGCGCTTATGCTTGTTCCTGCGTCGTATCTTAGACTCGGCTGTTCAATGCAGGAACTTACCGATGTGTATGTTTCGAAGGCCCAGTTTGTTCCGGCAGGCTTTTTCTGCGGAAAGACAGATTTTGGCAGGAATAAAACGGCTGCTGCAATTAAAATAAATTTTCTCATCACTTATATATATGCCGTGGAATTCCAGTTTGACAAAAAAAATTAAAAATAAGCAGAAAAAAATGGATTCGGTTTATTTTGTTTTAATTTCTGCGGAATCGGGCTTTGGTTCTTGCAATTAAGGGTAAAAAACTGTACAATATGCGAAATTTTACTTATATTTGCATGTCTGTCTGTAACCGCTTATAGGTACAGGGGAAAATCTAACTTAGTGTTGTATAGTTTATGTTTTTCAAAAGCGGTTCTGGGCCTTCATGTGGGTTTTAAAGAGGAACCGTTATGGAAGAAATCAATGATCAGTTTGATGACGTCCTAGCTATGCCCTCAGAAGAAATCGGTGCTGATGAATCCAGAGAAAATGATTCCGATGCAATTTCTTTTGCGGACCTTGGACTTGATGAGATAACTCTTGCTGCAATTGAACGCAAGGGTTTTGTTACACCTTCTCCTATTCAGGTGCTGGCTATTCCGCGCCTTTTGAACGGAGATGCCAATGTTATTGCACGTGCACGTACCGGTACAGGCAAAACAGCGGCTTTTGGACTCCCGCTTGTACAGCAGCTTAGAAGTGAAGGCGATCACGTAAGGGCAGTTATTCTTGAGCCAACACGTGAACTTGCCATGCAGACCTGTACAGAGATGGCTTCTTTTTCTACAGGAAAATATCCGCGTGCGGCTGTTGTTTACGGCGGTGCATCTATTGGTGAACAGATACGTTCACTTAAGCGCGGTGTAGAAATTGTTGTCGGAACTCCGGGACGTGTTCAGGATTTAATTGACCGCGGCGTTCTTAACCTTGATAAGATTGATTATTTTATTCTTGATGAAGGCGACGAAATGCTTGACATGGGATTTGTTGATGACATCGAAAATATTTTTTCATGTGCAAATCCTGACTGCCGCGTTCTTTTGTTTAGTGCGACAATTCCTGCTCCTATTCTTAAGATTGCCCAGAAGTTTATGGGTGACTACGAGATTGTAGAAGAAGAAGGACACGAAGAAGAGCCGCTTCTTATTGAACAGAAATACTGGATGGTGCGCGAAAACGAAAAAGTCGAAGCTCTTGTGCGCCTTATTGATATTTCGCCGGATTTCTTTGGACTTGTTTTTGTTCAGAAAAAGACTGATGCAGATTATGTATGCAAGGCTTTGGACGAAAAAGGTTACCAGGTTGCAGCCCTTCACGGTGATATTCCGCAGGGACAGCGCGAAAAGATCCTTGCAAGATTCCGCTCAAAGAAGACACGCATTCTTGTAGCTACAGATGTTGCAGCCCGCGGAATTGACATTGAAGGACTTACCCATGTCGTTAATTACGAGCTGCCGTTTGACGGTCCGACATACGTTCACCGCATTGGACGTACAGGTCGCGCTGGTGCTACGGGAATGGCAATAACTTTTGTGCGCCCTGAAGAAAAAAGACGCCTCGGTTATCTAAGAAGTGCAATCAGAAGAAGTGCAAAAGGCGAAATGAACGAGGGAACAATTCCTTCTGTTGAAGACGTTCTTGCTGCAAAAAGAGGACGTCTGTTTGAAGACATCAAAAACAGTCTTGGACTCAATGCAGAACGTGCCGCTTCTTTGGAAAACACAGATACAGAAAATGCAGAAGAAGCTTCTGTACCTCACCTCAGAAAGGGTGATCCTATTTTTGAAACAATGGCCGAAGAACTCTGTTCCGGTCAGAATGCCCAGGAAGTTGTAGCTTCACTTCTTTCTGCAACATACGGCGGAATGCTCAGCAAGAATCGTTATGGAAAAATCAATACGGTTTCAGGTGGACGCAATTTTGACCGTTCTGACAGGGGAGACCGCAGGGAACGTGACCGTGGTTCCCGCAGAAGTGTTACTGTCGGTGATGACCAGATAAGGCTTTATGTTCAGATGGGATGGCAGGACGGCTACAATCCAAGAAAGATTGCAGACTACTTCAGCAACCTTCTTAACATTCAGGGACGCCAGGTAGATAACATTGATATGGCCGACAGATTCTGTCTTTTGAGTCTTCCTGTTGAAGCTGGAAAAAAGGCTCTTGAACTTTCTGCGTCAGATTCAGGAATTCCGCACATGCACCAGGATACAAAGGTTGACTTTGCTGGAAGGGGTGACTCTTTTGGAAGAAGACGCGGCGGCCGACGTGACTTTGACCGCGGTGACAGACGCGACCGTGGATTCAGGGATCGCGACAGAAACCGTGACGGATTCCGTTCAAGGGGAGCAAAGGGCGGTTCGCATTCAAGACCGGGTGTACATACTGCAACCCAGCGAAGCGGACAGGCATCTTTCTTCAAGAAGTCGTCTTCGTCACAGGAATATTAATGCAACGGGCTGTCTTTAAAGAGGCGGCCCTTTTTTTTATTGAGGCTCGTACGGCTTGTAACTGTCGAGCCACCTGATTACAGGAGTCCTCCAGTCATCTTCCAGGGCACCTTCGAGTAAAAGCCTTTCAAACATAAACTGAATGTAAGAATTGATTTCTTTTTTGTCTGCATCCGTAATATCGGTTGAGTTTTTGAAGAGATCGTTTATAAAGTTTACTGCCATCTGCGGCGTAAAAAGTTCTGGAGTAATTTTTGTAAGCATATACAGCGCCGCCGGAATGCAGTTTACACTGTGCTGTTTTACGTAGAGAACAGTTTCACCTATGGCAACAGCCTGAGCATACAATTCGCTGTTCCATTGTTCGCTTTCCTGCTGTGTAAATGATTCCCTCTTGAAAAGCATTCTGTAAAAACTGTAGCACAGGCATACTACGACAATATGCAGGCTTGGAACACACAGGTAATGCGGGTCTGCTCTCTGAACATTTGTTACGGCTCTTGATTCGGGGCATTTGGGGCGGTATGTTGTAGTCATTGAGTATGTGTACATTTTGTATGCTTCTTTGTAGCAGCGTTTAATGTAACGCAGGAATTCTATAGAAAGTTTTGATCCCTGTTTTATGCCGAATCTTTTTTGCATCATTACAATAGGGCGTATCCAGTAATTTATAAAATCAAGATAGCAGTCAATATGGTCAGGCCTAAACGGAACTTTCTGGTCCAGTTCGTTGTCTACGTGTTTTACTGGGAAATGAAAAATGTGGATTTTCTGCAGGTACTGGAGCATAAAGAATTTGTTTGCGACAACAAATATGTATGATGCAATTGCGGGCAGTCCCAGAATGTGGCCGATTGGAAGTGTTGCATATGCATAAAGTACGTTGAATGATTTTAACGGCCTTCCTGCAAATTTTCTGATTCTTTTTTCTGACGGTGCCTTTGCTGTTCCCTGGCGGTACGGAAATTCTTTTTTTGTGGTTTTGCTGTTAGTATTTTTCATTTTCCAAATACCTTTTTTGCAACTGCTACTGTTTCCATGGCATCTTTTGAGTAGTAGTCTGCTCCTATTTTTTTTGCATAGTCTTCTGTAAGAACAGCGCCTCCTGCAACTATAGCGCATTCTTTTCCATGTTCTGAAAGTGTTGTTTTCAAAAGGCTTATTGTTTTTTCCATATTGGCGACGGTTGTGGTCATAAGTGCGCTTAGCCCTACAAGCTGTATATTGTGTTTTATTACAGTGTCTACTATGGTTTGGGCAGGTACATTTTTTCCAAGGTCAATGACCGTGTATCCGTAGTTTTCGAGCATGGCCTTTACGATGTTTTTTCCTATATCGTGGATGTCACCGTAAACTGTTGCAAGAACAATTGTACCTTTGCTTTCCTGTTTTGCTCCTGTTGCGGCAAGATTTTCCTTTATTTTTGAAAAAGAGTTTCCTACTGTTTCTGCACTGAGCAGCAGCTGCGGAAGAAATTTTTTTCCGTTTTCAAAATCTTTTCCTACACTGTCCAGTGCGGGAACAATGCAACCGTTTATTATTTCTACAGGTTTTTTGTTTTGAAGCAGCCGTTCTGTTACGGCGGCGGCGCGGTCTTTGAAGCCGTTTTCTATTATTTTGATGAGCTCTGTTTCATCGGTTGCGGAAGAGCACTTTTCTGTGCTGAGTGAATTTTCTGTTGCAGAAGAGGGTTGCGGTGAGGAAATTAAGGAGATTGCCGCCGCCGTGTTAGCGGACTGCGCGTTTTCTTCTGCCGGCCTTACGGTTCCGTTTTTTAAAGCCTGCTCGACCACCGCGTCACGTGCCTTTTTTGTGGTCGGGTCCAGTGTACCTGTGTATGTGTTAATGAAGTCAATGCAGTTCAAATCGAATCCAGCCAGTGTTCTGTATGCCCTGTAAGTGTCCATCATCTGTGCGCTGGCCGGGTTTATTATACATGCGCTTAATCCTGCGTTCAGGGCCAGCATAAAGAAACGACTGTTTATTATGTCGCGTCTTGGAAGCCCGAACGAAATGTTTGAAACGCCAAGAATGAACCCCAGTCCCTGTTGTGAAAATTCATCATGCAGAATTTTTATTGCCCTGACTGTTTCAAGTGCAGTTTTTTGTTCTGAACTTACCGTGAGCGTAAGCGTGTCTATAAAAATATCGCGCGGCTGTATTCCGTATTTTTGGGCTTCGGCAATTATGCGTTTTGCAACTGCAACCCGTCCTTCTGCAGACGGCGCTATTCCGTCTTCGTCAATACAAAGTGCAACTACTGCTCCCCCGTATTTTTTTATTAACGGAAATATTTTGTCCATTGATTCGCGCTTTCCGTTTACGCTGTTTACAAGTGGTTTTCCGTTGTAGTATCTGAGCGCTTTTTCTATTACATGCGGTTCGCTTGAGTCTATCTGAAGCGGTGTGTTGAATGTTGACTGGATTGTGCGCACTGCTTTGAGCATCATTTGCGCTTCGTCAATTTCTGGAAGTCCCGTGTTAACGTCCAGTACATGAGCCCCGCCTTCTATCTGGCTTTGGGCTTCTGAAAGAATAAAGTCCATGTTCTGTGCGATAAGTGCTTCACGGCATTTTTTCTTTCCTGTGGGATTTATTCTTTCTCCTACAATGACAGGTCCTGCTGTTCCGCCTATTCTTACGGTTTTGTTTCCTGAACATATTCTTGCGCAGTCCGATTTGTTTTCATTCTGGGTGCGGGTAAGTTCTAAAACGGATTTTACCATTTCTTCTATGTGTGCAGGCGTTGTTCCGCAGCAGCCTCCCAGAACTGCCGCTCCCGTCATAAAATTTTTTTTCTGCGACAGGGCAAATTCATGTGGTTCTGTTTTGAATACGTCTTTTCCGTCTATGACAACAGGAAGTCCCGCGTTGGGCTGAACGAGAACAGGTATGTGTGAAAAAGTGCAGTACTGTTGTGCGAGCTGTTCGTCTTCTTCAAGAGTGCCGCCGCAATTGAACCCAAGTACGTCTACTCCGAGCGATTCAAGATAGGTTACGCAGGTTTCGACATCGGCTCCGGTGAGTGTTCGTAGATTGGGCTGAAAAGTCATGCTGGCAATTATGGGAAGGGAAGTGTTTTCTTTTATTGCAAGAACTGCCGCTTTGACTTCGTAAAGGTCGCTCATCGTTTCTATAAGTGCAAGATCGGCTCCGGCTTTTTCTGCGGTGACTGCAGCTTTTTTATAGGATTCGTAGGCTTCGTCAAAGGTAAGACTTCCCATCGGTTCCATGAGCTTTCCTATCTGCCCCGAGTCCCACGCGATGTAGTGCGGCTTTTGTTCTGCGCCTGTGCTTGAAGATTCTGCTTCATGTTTTTGGACTGCAGCGTGCGCTATCTGTACGGCCTTTGTGATGTATTCTTCTGCTGAATGTGCGGCATGTTCGAGTTTTATGGGGTTGGCGCCGAATGAGTTTGTTGTTACGATGTCACATCCGGCGTTAAGGTACATGAGATGTATGTTTTCTATTGAGTCCGGGCTGAAGAAATTCAAATCTTCGGGAACATCATATTTTACGGCAACCGTTTTCTGAATCATGGTTCCCATTCCGCCGTCAAAGAAAATGCATTTTCCTGCGCTGATTTTTGATTTTAAAAACTGCCTGAAATCTTTTTTTGGGGCAGCGTTTGTTGTTGCACTGTTTTTATAATTCATTGCTTGCCTTTATGATTGAGTCTATGTTTTTTAAAATGTCTTCTGCTATTGACGGTTTGTTCATTGTGTAAATGTGAATGCCACGTACGCCGTTTGTTATGAGATCAATAATCTGATCTGTGGCGTATGCTATTCCGGCCTGTCTCATTGCTTCGGGTTTGTATTCAAATTTGTCGCAGATTGAAAGAAGCTTTGCAGGAACGTATGCCGAAGAAAGTTTTATCATTCTGCTTACCTGTGAGCTGTTTGTAATTGGCATTATTCCTGCAAATACCGGAACATGTATTCCTCTGCTCTGAAGCCTGTAGAGATAACTGTAGAGCATGTTGTTGTCAAAAAACATTTGTGTTGTAAGAAAGTCTACGCCGGAATCAACTTTGTACATAAGATTGTCCATGTCGTCCTGTCTGTTGGCGCTTTCGGGATGTCCTTCGGGGTAACATGCTCCTCCTACACACATGCCATGGTCTTTGAGTATGCGTACAAGATCGCTTGCGTGTGTAAGACCTTCTGTAAGTACAGAGCCTGAATCTGAATTCTGCGGAATGTCACCGCGGAGTGCAAGTACGTTTTCTATTTTGTTTGCTTTCATTTTGGCAATTACTTTTTCTACTTCGTTTTTTGTATTTCCTACGCAGGTTAAGTGTGCCAGTGCCGGTGTTCCGAAGTCTATGAGTTTTGAAGCGATTTCTACTGTATTGCCTTTTGTTGTTCCGCCTGCTCCCCATGTTATGCTCATGAAGTCAGGGTTGAGTGCGCTCAGTTCTTTTGCCGCAGAAACAACGTTGTCAAAATTTGCCTGCTGCTTTGGAGGAAAAATTTCAAATGACAGAAGAACTTTTTTTTCTTTAAGAATATTTGTTATTTTCATTGTAACCCCTTTTTTGCTTCTATATTGATTGTGCAGATTTTTCTAATTCGTCCAGTTTTCTTAGACGCTGTTCGTCAATTTTAACCAGAAGATTTTTTTCCTGCGTTGGAAGAACAAGCCCTTTTGGACCGTTTTTTGCCCTTCTTAAATATTTTACCTGCGTGTAATAAAGATCTGCCTGTCCGTTGCGCCTTGCCTTCGAGTGGTATACTGCAAGGTTTCCGGCATACAGAAGAATGTCCAGCGGAACTGTTTTGTCGCGCCTTGCCCTGATGAATACGTAACCGCCTGCATAGTCTCTTGCGTGAAGCCACATGTCCTGTCCTTTTACGGTGTGGCGCAGAAGTTCGTCGTTTTCTGCTGCGGTTCTTCCTACAATTATTGTCCATCCGTCAATTTCGTAATGAAGACCGGCATGCGGTTTTTCTGTTTTCTGTTTGGGCTTTGTGTCTTTTCTGAGCATCTGCTCAATCTTTATGACATTTTTTTCGTTGAGCATTGCGTTGTACTGCGCGTCCAGTGCGGCAATTGTTTTTTTTGCCATATCAATATCATGCGCGAGTGCATCCTGTCCCGAAACTGCTTTTTTGTACTGTTCGTAGTACACGGCTGCATTTTCCTGAACGCTTTTGGAAGGATCTATTTTTATGTGAACTTCAAGTCCTGTGTCGTAGTCAGTGCAGTCGAGCATTCCGCCTTTGGCATCCTGTCCGAAAGATAAAATAAGATCGCCGGTGTGCTTGAGTTTTGCCGCGTCAGAAAAGTTATTCTGCTTTTCAAGAAGTCTCTGGAGGGCTGCTTCCATTTTGCTGTGCTTTACGTTGTACCATTTCTGTGCCTGTGCAAGCAGCGTTTCTCTTGAAAGAATGTGCGCGTGTTCAGAATAGAAAATATCTACTTTGCGGTTAAAGGTGAGCGGCTGTTCTTTTTTTGCGGAACCTGCTGCGGAATGTGTTGCGGCATTTTCCCCGGAATATTCTGCTGTAATTTCGTCAAAGGTACGCACCGGGAATTTTTGAAGCGCTTCTTTTTTTTCTTCGGCAGTTGCTTCTCTTTCCTGAATTTCAAAAGTTCCGCCTGTTACTTCACCTTTTTTTGGTCTGCGGAACATGCAGTCCTGGATGATTCCGGCTTCATCTGTTACGATAACATTTGCTGCTCCCGACCAGAGTCTTATGTAAATAAAAAAGCGTTCCTTCCATGTAGAAACGTCCATTTTTATTATGCGGTCAAGTGCAATCTGGCGGCAGGAATTTATTCTCATTCCCTGAATGTGTGATTTTAAAAATTCATTAAAGCGCAGCGGTTTTTCGTTTTTGGGTATGCGCGTGCGTGTTTCGTTTATTCTGCAGGCTTGGGGTGCCGTACAAATTATTATTGTAGAAACGCTTCCTTTGTTTACAATTCTGAATGCGAGTGTGTCGAACCCCGGCTGGACAATTTCCTGAATAAAAGAACCCGGAAGGTCAAGTTCGCTCAGAATAGTGTTTATTTCATTGCAGTTAAGAGACATGCAGTAACTCCGCTTAAGTTTTGACTTGGCACGTGCCTTCTATTATATCATTTTATACGGTAAAATTTCAACAATAAGACTATATTAAGATAATTAAGACAATCAGCCGTTGAAAAAATCGGCAGTAACGTATAAAATCAAAGGCTATGATAAAAGCCACTGGTTCTCAGATAATTGTTAAACTTCTTGAATTGGAAGGAATTAAGACCGTTGCGGGAATTCCCGGCGGATCTATTTTGCCTTTGTATGATGAATTGAATAAAAGCGGAATAAACCATATTCTTGTACGACAGGAGCAGGCTGCAGGTTTTATTGCACAGGGTATGACGCGCTCTACCGGAATTCCTGCTGTCTGTATGGCAACAAGCGGACCGGGCGCAATGAATCTTCTGACTGCGATTGCCGATGCCCGCTGTGATTCCGTTCCTATTGTTGCGTTTACCGGACAGGTCAACAGCGCCCTTATCGGAACAGATGCTTTTCAGGAAGCAGATACATTCGGTCTGTCGTTTCCTATTACAAAGCACAGTGTTATGGTAAAAAATGCACTGGATCTTCTTACGGTTGTTCCGCAGGCTTTTGCTATTGCTGTAAGCGGAAGGCCGGGACCTGTTCTTATAGATGTGCCGCGTGATGTTCAGACTGCAGTTGTAGAATTTGAAGACTGGCCAAAAATTGCGTCTGTTTATGAAGGAAAGCATTCTGCCCTTGCAAAGAAATTCTGCACTCCCGAAAGTGAAGTTCCTGCTGTGATAGAAACTATGGCACAGACACTTGCGGCTGCAAAAAAGCCTGTTCTTTATGCCGGCGGCGGTTGTAATTCTTTGGATGCTTCTCGTGCGATTGCCTCTTTGCTTTCTGTTTATGACTGCGCAGTGGTTTCGAGCCTTATGGGAATAGGTGCTGTTCCGTCTTCTGCAAAAAACAATTTTGGTATGCTGGGAATGCACGGAAACTATGCTGCAAACAGGGCAATGCATGATGCCGATGTTGTGCTTGCAATGGGCGTGCGTTTTGATGACAGAGCAACCGGTGTTATTTCAAAATTCTGTCCTGATGCAAAAATTCTTCATATAGACATTGACGCAGCCGAAATAAATAAAATTCTTCCGGCGTACAAAGCGCTTGTAAAAGATGTAGAAAGTGCTGTTCCGCTTCTGGCAGAAAAAGTTGCCGCAGTCTGTTCTGTTAAGGGCAGCGGTAATGAAGAGGCTGCAGCCGCAAGAAAAGATTGGGTTTCTTCACTTGCAGAAATTTTTGCGCAGACAAAAACTGTTGAACTGGGCCGGCCTGCAAATCTTGAGTCTGTTAACCCAAGGGCGTTTATCCGTTCCATTCCGGAATTTGCTGCAAAGGCCGGTGTTGCCGCAGAGGATATTATTGTTACGACAGACGTAGGCCAGCACCAGATGTGGAGCGCACAGTATTACCCTGTTGAACTTCCGCGTCAGTTTCTTACAAGCGGTTCTCTTGGAACAATGGGATTTGGTCTTCCTGTTGCTTTGGGCGCGGCTGTTGCAAACCCGCAGAAGAGAATAGTGTGCATTTCTGGTGACGGAAGTATTCTTATGAATATTCAGGAACTTGCAACTCTTGCCGAACTGAATCTTAATGTTACTGTTATTGTTCTTCAGAACGGTTCGCTGGGTATGGTAAGGCAGCAGCAGGAATATCTGTTTGACAAAAATTACAGCGCAAGTATTTTCAAAAAGGTTCCGGACTTTATGAAAGTCGCCGCCGGTTTTGGAATAGATGCAGTTAATGCACTTGCTGATGACAAATGGTATGAAAAAGCCTTTGCCGCAGGTCCCCACTTTGTTAAGCTGGGAATTGACATGCAGGAAAATGTTCTGCCCTTTGTTCCCGCCGGAAAAGAAAATATAGACGCGGTAAGATAAAGAAAACAACGACCACCCGTTCCGCGGGTGGTCGTTGTTATTTTACATCTTTGCTACTCCGTCGCCGCTTTCACAGGCAAAGAAGCCGGCATTGTAGCCTATTGTTTTTGTGTATGTGTCCTGTACATTTTTTACAAAACTGTCAATGTTGTCTTTGTGAACGAGTGCTATTCCACAGCCGCCGAATCCTGCTCCGGTCATTCTTGCGCCAAGACATCCTTCCTGCTTCTGCGCTGTTTCTGCAAGTGTATCAAGTTCAATTCCGGTAACTTCGTAATCTGTTTTCAAAGATTCGTGGGACTCGTTAAGAAGCGCGCCCAGTTTTTTGAGGTCACCGCCGTTGAGCGCCTTTACAGCCGCAAGAACACGCGCGTTTTCATAGATGCAGTGCTTTGCTCTTTTCTGAAGAATCTCATCTTTTACTGCAGCCTTTGATGCTTCCCATTCTTCTGGCGTAAGTTCGCAGAGTGCATTTATTTTGAGTCCCGACTCTTTAAGAAGTGCAAGTGCCTGTTCGCACTGGCTTCTGCGTTCGTTGTATTTGCTGTCGGCAAGTCTTCTCTGTTTGTTTGTGTTCATGACAACGAATCTGTAGTCTCCCAGTTCAAGCGGAGCATATTCGTATTCCAAAGTATTGCAGTCAAGAACAATTGCAGTATTTTTTTTGCCCATTGCGATAATGAACTGGTCCATGATTCCGCAGTTGACGTTCATGAATTTATGCTCGCTCATCTGTCCCAGTTTTGCTATTGTAATGCGGTCAATTCCAAAACCGAATGTTTCGCTTACTGCATAGGCAAATCCGCATTCAAGTGCCGAAGAAGAAGAAATGCCGCCGCCTGCAGGAATGTTGCTTGCCATGAGAATTTCAAATCCGCAGTCAAAGTGATGGCCTGCTGCCTTTAACTGTGAAAGAATTCCGTTAAGGTAGTTTGAATAATCATTTTTTTTGTCAAACACAAATTCGTCGTTAATGTCAAATTCGAATGTTCCGGGAAAGTGAATGTCGTTGTAGATTATTTTTGAGTCACCGCGTTTTCTTATTGCAACATAAAGGTATTTGTTGATTGCAGCAGGAAAAACTTTTCCGCCGTTGTAGTCGATGTGCTCGCCTATAATGTTTATTCTTGCAGGCGATGAATATACCTGAACGTCTTTTTCACTTCCGCCGTAAATTTTTACAAAGTCAGCCGGAAGATTTTTTGGATCGTATGTAGTTGAAGTAAGTGTGTTCATTCCTTTTTTTGATAAAATACCGGCTGCAGCTGCCGATTTTACCATGCCTCCTGTTTGATCGTGTAATTTTATGATAACAGATAGTATTTGCGTTTTCAAGCAAAAATATGCATTTACTGCGCAACCGTTGCCCGCGTTGAAAAAAACTCTCCTAAACGCTATTATAGTAAAAATGGAAAATAAAAAAGGAAAATGTATGACAAATAAAGTTTATATTATAGGCCACCGCAATCCCGACACAGACTCAGTTGTTGCGGCCACAGCCTATGCCAGACTCAAGCAGCTTTTGGGAAAAAAAGAATATGTCGCAGCCCGTGCAGGAAAGCTTGCACCGCAGACGGAATATATTTTAAAAAGATTCAATGTAGAAGCACCGCAGTATATTCCGGATTTGGTTCCGAAAACTGAATATTACATGAACGAAAAGTACATTACCGTTGACCAGGATGTTTCTTTGTGGAAAGCCGTAGACAAAATGATCAGCACAAACGCTTCTGTTCTTCCCATTGTAAACGTAGACGGAACATACCAGGGACTTTTGAATTACAATGCGTTTGCCCTCAATTCGTTTAAGATTCTTAACCCCAAGCGCGATGATATTTTTCTTACAAGTCTTCATCTCGTAGAAAAAACACTGAATGCAACTCCTATAGTTGAATTTGATCCTGACGATTACTTTAAGTGTTCCCTCGTTGTAGGCGATGACGATACAGAAACTTTCAAAAAAATTCTTTCTGAACGCAAGAGTGAAAACATAATTGTCATTACAGGCGACCGCGAAGATATTCAGAAGGCAAGTATAGAAGCCGGAGTACGCGCGCTTATTGTTACAAAAGATTATGTTATTGCAAAAGAGCTGCGCGAACTTGCCAAGGAAAAGAAAGTTTCGGTTTTGTCGGGACATGACAGCACCGTTACCACAGCCATGCTTATTGAATATTCTTCTCCGGTAAGTGCAATGGCAGACAAAAAAATTCGTCCGGTAAGGGCAGATGATACTGTCCAGAAAATACGCCCGCTTCTTGCCGAAAGCCCGTCGCGCTGTCTGCCAGTTATTGACGAGAATTACCGCGTTATAGGAATTATAAGCGAAAGCGATCTTTTGCACGAAGCAAACATTCAGGTTATTCTGGTTGACCACAACGAACCTCAGCAGGCCGTAGAAGGAATTGAACATTACATAATACAGGAAATTATTGACCACCACAGAATAAATACTTTTTCTACAAGAACGCCGATTAATTTTATAAACAGGCCGGTTGGTTCAACAAGTACAATAATTGCAAACCTTTACCGCGAAAACAGGGTTTCAATTCCAAAAGACATGGCTTCACTTCTTCTCTGCGGAATTCTCAGTGACACGCTTATTCTTCAGTCCGGAACAACAACAGATTACGATGTTGCCACTGCGGAATATCTGAGCAGCATTACGGAACTGGATATTAAAACTTTGGGAAACGATATAATAAAGAGCGGAAGTCACATCGACGGCCGCAGCGCACAGGAAGTAATCCACCAGGATATGAAGGATTACAGCGAAGGAAAGTACAAGTATACCGTAAGCCAGATTGAAGTCGACAGCACACGTGAAATTATTGAACGCCGCCGCGAATTCCTTGAAGAACTCGAAATTGAACGTCGCAGTAACGGTGCCCTGTTCAACGCACTTCTTGTTACCGACATTACAAAACTCAGTTCAATTCTGCTTATTGCAGGTGACCCCAAATTCGAAGCGCTTGTGAACTTTCCCAAGAGGGAAGAGCATATTTATTATCTAAAGGATGTTGTGTCCAGAAAAAAGCAGCTCATTCCTCTTCTGAGTGAACTGGTAGGCCGCCTTTCTGATTAGAATTTATTTGCCAGTCCGCGCGCGTAAATTGTTTTGGCAGTTTGCATAGATGATTTTTACCAGTCCGCGTACGCGGACTGCAAGTTTAAACATTTTGCCACAGGCAAAATGTTTAAACTACTCCCACCCAAAAGTTGCAGGCGGCTTGTTTGTAAGATCAAAGAAAATTGCGTCAACAAAGTCCAGCTTTGCTATGTCTGCAACTACATCTTTAAGAATATCCTGCGGAAGCTGGGCAAACCTTGCGGTCATAACATCTTCGCTGCATACAGGTCTGAGTACAATACTGCAACGTTCTGCAGAAGACGCGTAGGGAATATTTATTGTAAGGTGCTGGAATATTTTGTCATACCAGCCGCTTTCGTGAAGTTTTGAAAGCATAATGTCATCTGCCTCGCGTGTCTGGTCAAGCCTTGCCTTATCGCAGTAACCTTTCTGAAGTACAAGGTCGCTGTCTTTAACAGAAGGATTCTGCCAGAGTTTAATAATACATCTGTTTATGTAATCAGAACTGTTGGTTATTGCGCTTGAAGCTTCTTCGAGTTTTTCCCACTTTTTGGGCAGATGGTAGAAACCGCCGTCTTCTTTTTTGAATGCAAGTACAGACGGGAAACGGTAAGTCCTGAAGTCGCCCTGTACTCCTACTGAACGCACCGGCAGAACAGAACGCTCAAGACTCTGCGTACAGTTTTCGCAGAACATGCCGAGCTTAACGTCTTTAAGTTCTTTTTCTGCGGCTGCCATATCGGCCTTGTCCTGGTCAGAAAGAATTCCGTCAGAACACAATACGTTTATGCTCAGTCCCGGTCCCGGGAAAGGATGCCTCATTACAAGATCATCAGAAAGACCAATCTTTTTTCCTATAGAGCGCACTTCATCCTTGTACAAATCTCTGAGGGGTTCAATAATAAGCCCCTTTTCGATAAGCTTCTGGATTCCGTCTACGCGGTTATGGTGCGTTTTAATTGTCTTTGAATTTTTTGTTCCGCCGCTTTCTATAATATCTGGATAAAGTGTTCCCTGTGCAAGCATCCATTTTGACTCGTCAAGATGCTGTCTTGCAACAACTTCGTCTCGTACTTTGATAAAGTTTTCGCCAATGGCCATGCGCTTTTTCTGCGGGTCTGTCATACCGCGGACTGCTGCAAGAAAACTTTCGCTTGCGTCTTCTACAATAAAGTTTGTAAAGCCGTGTGCGTGGTATGCTTTTTCTACCTTTGCGCTTTCATTTTTTCTCATAAAGCCGTTGTCTATGTGCAGACCAAGAACGCGGTCCTGTCCAAGGGCTTTGTTAAGAAGAGCAAATGCTACTGTAGAGTCAACACCGCCGCTCAGGAACAAAAGAATGTTTTTGTCCTTTGCCTGTGTTTTGATTTCTTCAAGAATGTGGTTAAGAACAGTGTCTTCGTCCCAGTTTTTTTCCATTCCGCAGATGGCTGCAAAGTTGGCAAAAATTTTGTTTCCTTCAGGAGTGTCTTTTACTTCGCAGTGGCATTGGAGCGAATATCTTTTTTTTGCAGAATTCTGTAAGGCAGCATAAGGGCAGTCTTTTGTTGCACCGATTACTTCAAAACCAGCACCGGGTACAAGAACTGCATCCTGATGGCTCATCCAAACCTGTGTAGAAGAAGATACTCCCTTAAAGAGGGGAGACTCTTTTCCTGCGGCAGTCTGTTCAAGATGAGCAATACCAAATTCACCGATATTGGCTTTTCCTACGGTACCGCCATAGCATTTTGCCATAAGCTGGTGTCCGTAGCAAAGTCCCAGTACAGGAATGTCCAGATCCAGAAGCTTTTCGTTAAACTCGGGAACATTGTCTGCGTAAACCGAAGAAGGTCCGCCGCTCATAATTATTCCCTTAACGTTCTGCAGTGATTTTTCAGAAACGGACGGAAGAGCAATTTCTGAATAAAAGCCCATCATTCTGAGCCGTTTTGCAATAAGATGCGCATACTGGCTTCCGAAGTCCAAAACTAAAATTTTACTGCGTTCCATTGTGTCTCCTGAATCTGCTATTTCTTTTATTTTATTTGTTTTTTGAAAACTGGTTATTGCACGATGCTGTTATAAAATCCCTGAACAAAGGACCTACCTTGTTTGGGCGGCTTTTGAATTCGGGGTGGAACTGTGCTCCCAGCATCCACGGGTGATCGGGAACTTCACAAATCTCTACGAGATCGCGCTCCGGGTTAACGCCCGCAATAATGAGACCTGCTTTTTTAAGATCTTCACGGAATTTATTGTTGAATTCATAGCGGTGTCTGTGGCGCTCCCAGATAGTTGTTGTTCCGTATGCCTTTTCTGTAAGGGTTCCCGGTGCAACAGTGCATTCGTATTTTCCAAGACGCAGTGTTCCGCCAAGAATTTTTCCGTTCTGGTCGGGCATAAGGTCAATGACAGGATGCGAGGTTTCTTTGCATATTTCTGTGGAATGTGCATCCTTCCAGCCAAGAACATCGCGTGCATATTCAATTACAAGAATCTGCATTCCAAGACAAATACCAAAGTAGGGAACCTTGTGTGTTCTTGCATATTTTGCAGCCAGAATCATTCCTTCAATTCCGCGTGAACCAAAGCCGCCCGGAACAATTATGCCGTCTGCAAAGGAAAGTTTTTCTTCTGCCGCGCTGTCATCAGTAATCTGCTCTGAGTCAACCCAGTCAATTATTACTTCTGCTTCGTTTGCTATTCCGCCGTGTGTAAGGCTTTCTACAACAGAAAGATACGCATCGTGAAGTTCAACGTATTTTCCTACAAGGGCAATGTGCACGGTCTTTTTTGGGTTTTCAAAAACATTGACCATGCGTGTCCAGTCTTCGAGATGTGTTTCTGTATTTTCTATTCCAAGAGCCTTGCAGACAGCTTTTCCAAGTCCTTCTTTTTCCATGTTGAGCGGAACTTCATAAATTGACTTTGCGTTAAGGTTCTGGATTACACAGTCAGTATCTACATTGCAGAACTGTGCAAGCTTTTCGCGAGTGGTATCTGTAAGCGGAACTTCTGTTCTGAGCATGAGTATGTCGGCCTGGATACCAAGTTCCTGCAGTTCCTTTACGGAATGCTGGGTAGGCTTTGTTTTTATTTCGTGGGCCTTTTTCATGTAAGGAACAAGAGTCAGGTGAATGTAACAGCAGTTTTCTTCACCGACTTCGTACTTCATCTGGCGGATTGCTTCTATAAACGGGAGCGATTCAATGTCGCCGACTGTTCCGCCAATTTCTGTAATGATTACATCTGCATTGGTTTCTTTAGTAGAAAGAAGCATTCTTCTGAGAATTTCTTCTGTAACGTTTGGAATAACCTGAACTGTACCGCCGTTGTAACCGCCTTCACGCTCTTTGTTAAGAACAGACTGGTATACGCGGCCTGCAGTTGTGTTACTGCTTTGGGAAAGCGTTGCATCAGTAAAACGCTCGTAATGTCCCAGGTCAAGGTCTGTTTCGGCACCATCGTCCGTAACAAAAACTTCTCCGTGTTGAATAGGATTCATCGTACCCGGATCAATGTTAAGGTACGGATCGAATTTTTGGTTTACAACTTTTAGTCCGCGGCTTTTGAGAATAAGCCCAAGAGATGCGGCCGCAATTCCTTTTCCAAGACCGCTAACAACTCCACCGGTAATAAAAATGTACTTAGTCATTTGCACATTATAGTGGATATTCTTTAGTTAGTCCATAAAATTTGGCAAAGTAATTGCTTATTCGGGAAAGTGCCTTTGACGCGGCACGCGGGTTTTTGTCCAGAATCATAAAAAATGTTTCTTCGGGAATGCGCACAATTTCTGCATCTGTCCAGGCAGTGGCATCTTCATTGCGCAGTTCACGCAGCATACAGGCTTCTTCACCAAAAAAGCAGCCCCTGTCGGCAAAAGAGACGTGGTTCAGCCTTGTAATGCGAACCGTTCCTTTTGAAACATAAAATGCGTCTTTACCAACCTGTCCGGTAGAGTAAACGTTGTCTCCCTTTTTGAGCCTGATTGTGTTCAACTTGTTTTTAAGAAGATAGTCGGGTCTTATAAACAAAAGGCGTTTTGAAAGGTCTGCAAGGCTTGTTTCATCGCGTGCCGGAAGAAGATAAAGTTCGCAAAGAAGCAGCGTGTCAAAAAACTGGAACACAAAAAGCCACTGTGCAAAAAACAGGAATATAATAAAGAAGAAAAAAACTTCCATTAAAAGAACAATCGTGTTGCTCAGAACGCCATAAATTACATTGTATTTGTTTACGTTGATAAAAAGATTCATAATCTTAAGGAATACAATGAACGAAAGCGTACTTCCCGCGGCAAAAAGCATGCATGTAAAAAAACTGGGGCGTGTTCTGCTGCCGGACTTGTAGGCGAGAGATGTTGCTATAAAAAGAAAAATATACGGGAAAAGCGACGTAAACAGGGCCGAAACAAGACGCGCTGGTCCCGGAAGAAGGTTTGCCAGCCCTGTAAGAACCGGGATTTTTTCTATTGTTTTGAACGTTATTGAAAGAAAAACGATTGTCGCAATTCCTACTACAATTACGGCTTCACCGGCAAGACTGATGAGCTGTGTCATAAGGGGGCGCGACTTGCGTTCGGCACCGAAGATTTTATTGAGGCCGCCCATTACAGACATAAAAAAGCGTCTGGCCATCATTACGATTGCAACACCTATTACAATTTCGAAGTTCGTTACAGGTTTTATTTCTGAAAGGGAGCGGACAAAATTGTTTTTGGTCAGAAAGTCACCCAGTCCGCGTACAGTTTCCAGAAGTGCCGTTACAGTTTCGGGCGAGGCGTGCAGAAAGCGTATGAGAATTACGATAATCATCATGGCAACGGGAATTACAGAAAACAAAAAACCGAAGGCACAGGCCGAAGCGTATGAAAGCAAATCGTTTGTAAAGAAAAAGTTTATTGTAAGGTAAAGCGACTGTATTACTGTAATAAATGACGGCTTTTTTTTAGACATTGCTTAGGTTTTAGCTCGCGTTCTTGCGTTTTGCCGCCATGTTGTAGTAATTGAGTATGTCGTATGCAGTGTCATCGGGGCGTGCATTGTTGATTACAGTCATCATAATCTTTTGGAATGTTTCAGAAACATACTGCCTTATTATGCTGCGTGTTTTTGTGCTTGTATTTGGCAGCAGTAGAAGAACCCATATTATGCCGTCGGGAATTTCCTTTACGGCAAAGACGACTGCTTCTATAACAATCTGCTTTGAACCCAGCCTGAGCGTAACATCGCGCAGAATGAAATTCTTTCCTACAATCCGGGACAGTGCCGGCGGAACTTTTACCGACATTCCCACAGAACTTATGTCCAGAAGTTTAAGCTGGTACATTTTTGTTCCGTGGTTCCAGAAAAGGGACGCTTCCTTGTCGTGGGAAAGATTTGCGCGCACATACTGCCGCCGTCCCTTTGCATTTGCTTCCTTAAGAACGCCCAGAATTGATTCAGTAATGAATTTCATGTCGGTGTCAAGCATTGTAATTCCAGCAGGAATCTGGGCTGTTGTAAGAAAGAGTTCACGGTCTGCAGGCCTTATGCGTTCAGAAATTATTCCTATATATATAGAAGAAAGTACATCTTCTTTTTCAAAGGTTCTGATAAAGTTGTACCAGGAATTCATGGCAAGCTGGGCATCTACGTTGATAAACAGAATTGCGTTTTCATTCAGTCTCAGAAGATTTTTTGCATCACGGTAACTTTCAATTATGTATACCTCGTATTCCTCATTCTGAAGTTCAGTAATAACTTCATTGCGCACTGAATACGCTGGATTGAGAAAAAATATTTTTCTTCCGAAAAGGTCAACTTTGCTGGCCTCTGCTCCTGCCATGATTTTCCTTTATTCCAAATATTAGAAATCTGCCAGTTTTGGTGCTCTTGGGTACGGAATTACATCGCGTATATTTGCCATTCCGGTTATGTAGCGCAAAAGGCGTGCAAATCCAAGACCGAATCCCGAATGCGGAACTGTTCCGAATCTTCTGAGGTCAAGGTACCACTGGTAATTTTTCATATCCATTCCGCGTTCTTCACAGACTTTAAGAAGCTTGTCGTAGTCTTCTTCGCGTTCACTTCCGCCTGTAATTTCGCCCAGTCCCGGAACAAGAACATCTACTGCGCGTACGGTTTTTCCGTCGTCGTTCTGCTTCATATAGAAGGCCTTTACGTCTTTTGGGTAGTTGTAGACCATAACCGGACTCTTGAAAATCTGTTCGGTAAGGTAGCGCTCGTGTTCTGTCTGGAGTTCTTTTCCCCAGCTGATCGGGAATTCAAACTTGTCATTGTATTTTTCGAGTTCTTTTACTGCGTCTGTGTAAGAAATTCTCTTGAACGGAGTATCTACAACGTGCTGAAGCTGTGCAATAACTCCGGGCTGGATGCGTTTTTCAAAGAACTGCATGTCGTCTGCACATTTTGTGAGTGCCCAGTTAAGAAGATATTTTATAAATTCTTCTTCGAGATCCATGTTGTCAAAAAGGTCAAAAAATGCCATTTCGGGTTCGCACATCCAGAATTCTGACAGGTGGCGCGGTGTATTTGAATTTTCTGCGCGGAATGTGGGTCCGAAAGTGTATACGCGGCTGAGTGCTGTGGCAAGTGTTTCGGCTTCGAGCTGGCCGCTTACGGTAAGGTTTGCCTTCTTTCCGAAAAAGTCTTTGCTGTAGTCAACAAGATCTGCGGCTTTTGCGGGATCCATTCCCTTTGCGCCGGCCTTTATTCCCAGTTCTGCAATTTTTTCGAGCGAAAGGGTTGTTACCTGAAACATTTCGCCTGCACCTTCTGCATCGGAACAGGTGATTTCTGGTGCGCTTATATAAACAAAGCCGCGTTCCTGGAAGAATGTGTGCAGTGCCATGGCCATCTGGCTTCTCATGCGGAATACTGCACCAAAAGTGTTTGTTCTTGCACGCAGGTGGGCATTGTCGCGCAGGTATTCCATACTCATGTTCTTTTTCTGAAGAGGGTAGGTTTCGGGCGGGCAAAGTCCAAGTACAGTAAGTTTTGTAATAATAACTTCTACTGCCTGACCGCTTGCCGGAGACTGAACAAGTGCTCCTTCTGCACGGACCGATGTTCCTGTATTTATGTTTTTAAGTGATTCTTCTATAGAATTGGCATCTGCGCCCTGTGCAGGGTTTGTTCTGTCAAATGTAAGCTGAATGGAAGCAAAACAGCTGCCGTCGTTTACCTGTATGAAGACAAGGTTCTTTGAGTCACGCTTTGTCCTGACCCATCCGCAGACAGTGACGGTTCTTGCGTCAGGCTCGGATGTTAATAAATCTTTGATAAGTATGGGTTTCATAATTATATTATTGTACATTTTTATCAATGAGCCGTCAATATTTTGGGGTACAGTGCCTCAGGCAAACGCATTGCAGAAATTCAAAAAAGGTTTGGAAGAAACAGATGAAAGTGCTGGTATTTTTATTAAGTTGTATTATAATTAGAACATTATCTTGTGTAATTCACACTGGAATTTTGCGGGGAAAAACGCAGCCTTCGCAGTTGGAATTCTTCTTACCTAATCGCTACGCTTACATGCCTACCTAAAACACTTGCTGCTTTAACCAGTGTATTAAGAGTTACAGAATAATTATCCGGATCAAGAAGACGGTTTACAGCAGCTCGTGAAGTGTCTAGTTTTTGGGCAAGTTCTGTTTTGGTAAGTTTTTCTTTGTCGAGAGCATCCTGCAGCTGGTAGGAGATAATCTTTTTAACGGCTCCAGCTTCTACTTCTGCGGAGATTCCTTCTTCTTCCAAAAAATCGTCAAATGAGCTTCCAATGTTACTGTTCATCGTTAATACCTCCATTCAATACCAGATTCCGGCGTTTTTTTGACAGTTCCAAATCTTCCTGCGGTGTTTTCTGACTTTTGTTCTTTGAGCCAGTCGCGGACTGGTTCATTCCCGCTGTCGGTTTTGAAGAATCTTGCTGTTACAATTTTTTCATTTGGCATAGTTATAATGTATCAAAATTGATTCGTGTTGTCAAGAAAAATATAATTGCGACATTCTTTGATGTTGTAAGTGTCCTATAATAGCCCGTAAATGATGATAAACAGTGCCTTACAATCCCCCGTACCCCGGCCGCGGGTTAAAGAACTCATACTTTTGTGCCGAAAATATATCAAAATAGTAATACCCCACTAGAAAATTTGACAAATTTGCAAAGATGGGGCATACTATAGTTTAGAATAGATATTTTAGAGATTTTTTATCTTTTGGAATAAATTCAGGCTATTTTCGGGGGTTGTCATGAAAGTAAAAAAGTTTATTCTTGCGGTTGTTTCTGTAGTTTTTGCATACGCTCTTTTGTCCTGCGACGTTGGACTTGGAGCGGCAGTAGACACACAGGCACCTACACTCAACGTAACTTATCCTGCAACGCTCTCTACGGTAAGAGGGCAGTTTGTTTTTGGCGGAACCTGTGCTGACGACCAGAAAGTTACGTCTGTTACGGTAAGAGCGCTCAATTCGGAACTGGGAAAATCTTACGGCCCCTATGCCGCAACCGTTGCAGATGACGCAAAATCATGGACATTCTCTTTTAACAAAAAAGCAGAAGGCAAAGACTCCTACAACGGCTGGGAAATGCCCGACGGAAAATACACCCTTGAAGCCGTAGCGCGTGATGCCTCAGGCAAAAGCTCCGGTACAGGTGCCATAACAATTGACATAGACAACACAGAGCCCATTTTTATTCTTAACTCACCCGGAACAACTGACATAAAAAACCCCACCGTCAGCGGTTCAAGTTTTAAGATAACTGGAACAATTGCCGACGATCATTCCATAAAATACATGCGTGTAAACGTCTACGAAAATGAGGGAGGGCGTAAAGGCAAACTTCGCAAATCCTTTATAGAAGAGAATATAGAAACTTCAGGCGGAACCTCGGTTGCCCTCTTTAAAAAAACAGATCCTGTTTACACTGAACTTTACGGTGGTGACATAAAAGACGCCTCATCTATAGGAACAAAAACTTTCTTCTGCGAAATTGAACTTGAAGATTCAGCATACGAATACAATGATTTTAAAAACAACGCTTCTGGAAAAACAGGAAATGTTTCAAAAAAAGTATATCTGTATGATTCAGTCTACAAGAAATTCCAGAGTTCTTCGGGATACGGACTTGAAGCTGCAAAGATAAAATCTATTGTAAATGAAACTTTAACAGAAGTAAACGGAACAGCGGCTTCTGTGGTCAGAAAGGAATTCCTTGACAGTGCAGCACAGTCTTCTCTTGCCTTCGGGCTGAACCCTAACGCCAATCCGAAATATGTTGTGCAGGGTTTTGATGTAGATTCTGTTTCTGATATAAACAAAACGGGCGCTTCAAGCCAGAGTATTTCTGTTCAGGTTAATGCAGGTCTTGACGGAACAAATGTTCTTCCCGGAACAATGTGCGTTTATGTCTTTGGGCCGTTCGATTCTGTAACAGAAGACATAGTTTCTTCTATATATAAAGATCCCGCAGATTATGCCAAAAACAATGCCGCATCAGTTGCAGTTAAGGAAGAAAATTCTTCTTACGCAGGCTCCTCACTTGCAACATACACATTCAATATAAAACTCCCGAAGACAATAAGTCCGTTAAAGACATACATTGTTGCAGCTTCGGGAGAAGATGTCGACGGTAACGATTTTGACAATGACGGAACAGTTTTTGCATTCCTTGGAGCACAGACAGGCGCGGCACCGACTCTTGCCATAAATACGCCGACAAATTCAGCTATGTTCAATTCGTCTGAAAATCTTTCTGTTACAGGAACCGTAGGTTACGACGGTGGCATTGACGAAAACAATCTTTCTTTGGCCTGGGAAGTAACCATTACTGATGAAAACGATTCAAACAAAGTTGTAAAAACATACAGCGGAACAAGAAGCAGTTGCACAGTCAACGCAGAAGGAAACTGGTCTTTTTCAATTCCTGCCGACGATGTTCCGGCATACGACGCAGACAAAAAAAATGGAAAGGTTTACACATATTCTGTAAAAGTAACCGCAACGGGAAGCAACGAACTTAAGGTTGTTGCAGAACGCTCGTTCCATGTAGACTCACAGCCTCCTGTACTTTCGGGACCTGAAGTTACAAAGACTGTAAAAAATGCTGCGGGTTTAGATTGCGTTAACGGTACAATTTACATAAGCGGCGGTGTGGACGAAAATTACAGAAAAACATTTACACTTACCGTAACAGATGATTCGGGGTCAGACGTTAAAAAAGAATTCTCTTACAGCGCAGGCCAGTTTAACAGTGCTATAGACACAACAGAATTTAAAGACGGCGCAAATCTCATAATTACGCTCGCGGCAAAAGACAAAGCCGGCAACAAAAGCGAGCCTTCTGAAAAAACAATTAAAATAGACCAGAGCACAGACCGCCCTGTAGTAGCAATTACAAATGCAAGTGCAGATGTCAAGGCTGGCGAAATTGCTGCTGGAAAAAACCTCTTTAACAGCACGACAAACAGCACTCTTAATATTACCGTTACCGATGACGACGGAATAAGTGCACCTGTTACTGTAAATGCATGGGCATTAAAAGCAGACGGAACCAAAGATACAACCCGTGTCACTACCCAAGAATATAAAGCCAGTGATTTTACAGTCGGAACAACCAGTGCCAACTTAACATTCAACCTTCCAAAGACCGAAGGAAAATATGCTGTAGAGGTTACTGCTCGCGACACTCTTTATGAAACGGCAACGAAAGAAAACAAAGTTAATCATGAAAACACAAGCGGCATTACATATTATGTTGCTGTAGACAACGGTGCCCCTTCTTTAAGCATAGAGTCAAAGTCCGGGGCATATAAGGTTCAGGACGCAGACTTTATTGTAACAGGAAAAGTAAGCGACACCAGCGGAGCAAGACTTTTTGTTTCGTCAGAAAATATTAATTCAATACCGGCAGCTTCTGATACAAAATCAATAGAAATTACACCAAAAACAGGTACTTCATTTACAACAAAGGTTAATGCTGGAACAACTTCGGGTACAAAATATTTTGTCGCCTTTGACGCATACGGCCAGCGCACTTCTACAGAATTCAAATGGAAGGTAGACGGAAAAGCTCCTACAATTGCACCCGACTTTCCTTTCAATCCTGACCCTGAAAGCTGGTTCAACTTCAGCGCCGTCGGTATATTATTGCCACTTGCAGATAGTTGGGATAAAGATATTGAAAAAGTAATTGATGATCCGAGCAATATTTCTTCTGTAATTGCAACATTTACTGCTGCAGACGGAACAGAAAAAGCAACACCGCTTACACTCGGCGGCGCGTACAGTGCAGATAAGTATGAAAACCAGTACTACAAGTACAGCACAACACTCAATTTTGACGCAGACGCTGAGTACGAGGTTTCTGTAACCGCAACGGATAATGCAGGAAACAAAGCTGTATTCGGTCCGTATAAATATAATATAGACACAACTGCACCAACTGTAACCGTCAAAGATTATGTCGCAAATCTTACCGGAAAAGAAATGAATGATGAAAACTTTGCATATAAAATTCCGGTTACGGTAAGAGATAACCTCAGCGGAATAAAGCCTGTCACTGTAAAGAAGGGCAATGAAGTTCTGACAAAAGACACTGATTATACAAAAACTTTGACCGGTGATGTATACACATTTGAATTCAAAAAAGACGTTCTTACAACCGGAACATACGCATTTACATTTACCGCAGAAGACAATGCTGGAAACACAAGTGAAGCTTCTGCAAATGTAAGTGTAGACAAAACTGCACCTGCAATTACCGTAAAGGGCGTTTCACCGATTGTAGTGGTTACCGAAAACGGCAGTAAAGTAAATAAGGTTAACGGTAAAATTACTGTAACCGGCACTGTAACTGACGAAACAAAACTGGGTACAACCGGCGCCGTTACACTCAACATAAAGAATGCATCCGACACAAGTGCAAGTGATGTAAAGAAGACTTTTGATCTTTCAGGCGGAACCTACGGTGAGTGGTCTTTTGTAATTGACACGACGACACTTACCGACAACAGCACATATACTCTTGAAGTAACTGCCGTTGACGCTGTAGGAAACTCAGAGACAGACAGTACAACCAAAATAAATGTTGACCAGAGCACAGACAAACCTTCCATTACTCCTTCAAACTATGACGCAGATGTAAGCACTGCGGCCGGTGTTGGAGTCAAAAGGGACGGAATAAAGAACCTGTTCGGAACTGTAAGCAACAATAAACTTTCTGGAACCGCTTCTGACGATGACGGCGTAAAAACTGTAACTGTAGAATACAAGGAAGCGGGAAGTACAGGCGATTATACTTCAAAGAATGTTATAGAAAATGGAACTTCAACAACGGCTCCGTTTACATTTGCTCTTCCTTCAAAAGAAGCAAAGTATGAAGTAAAGATTACTGTTACCGACACAGAAGGAAACGCAAACGGAAAATACACTGCCTCTCCTTTCTACATTGGTGTTTCTTCGGGAGCACCGGCTCTTAAGGTAGATGCACAGAGTTCAAGATATACAAAAAAGGGTGCAGAGCTTTCTGTAGAGTCAACTGTTACTTCAAATGTTGCAACACCTCTTAGTGCAAGCTATACAGTCAATAGCGGGGAACCCACTTCTTCGGCTGTGTCAATTACTCCTTCGAAAGACAAAGACAATGTTTATAATGTTTCTCTTACTGTACCGGACTCTGTAAAAGATGCAGATGTTCTTGCGATAACATACACGGCAACAGACATTTTCGGACAGAGCGCGGCTGCTGAACACACATATATAATAGACAACACAGCTCCTGTTCTTGCTTCTGCGTTTTACTCTTCTAACGACCTCAAGCCAACTGTAAACAAAAAAGATCCTGCCGATTCATGGTACAAGGACGAATCGTTGCCGTTTGACATAAAATACTATGACGGCGGCTGGGGTGTTGAGCGCGTGGAATATACATTTACTCCTCAAGGCGGAACAGCAGTTACCGGATCTGGTATTCCAAAGAAAGTAAAAGCAAACGGAAAAGAATATTACCAGTACTCTGCCGCAATATCTGGCTTTGCTGTCGGAACAAATACTCTTGTATTTACAGCCGTAGATGCTGCAGGAAACAAAAGTACATCAACAACACTTAACGTAAGACGCGACGACGAAGCTCCTGCCCTTGAACTTGTTTCTATAGACGGAACAGCTTACGATAGAAACAAGTTCAACGGAAAACTTGTTAACGGAAAAAATGACGTTAAATTCATTGTAAAGGCAAGTGATGCTGCTTCAGGCCTTGCGTCTGTTAAGTACGGCAATGTTACCGGAACCGAAGTTGCAGAACAGAGCGACCAGTATGAGTTTACAATAGCAAAAGAAAGTCTTGCTACGATGGATGTAAACGCAACTGCAACAGACAACGCCGGAAACACAAAAGAGACAAAGCTCTTTAACATAATTCTTGATAACATCGCACCTGTCGTAAATATAACAAGCTCCCTCGACAAAGACACGTCAACACCTGCTGTCGAAGTCAACGGAACAATTGCCCTTGAAGGAAACTCCAGCGACGGAAGCTACGCACTTACAGCAACACCGGTATTCTGGTACACGCTTACAAAACCAACCGATCCCGTAACTTCTACCAAAGAAGAAGAAGGCTGGAGAAGAATCTTTAACGGCACAAGCGACATAACAGAATCGTCTACTCCAACTGCATGGAAGAGCAGTGATATAGACACAAAAAGCGATTTCGGTACACTTACAGATGGAACACACGTTTACGTAGTGGCCGCAGTTACCGACGCTGCACAGAACACAGGATACTCTCCTGTACTTGATCTTGTTGTAGACCAGAACACAGACCGCCCGCAGATAAAAATCACTTCGCCAAAGTCACTCAAAGATATGGGCAAAAACGGAACAACAATCTGGCAGAAAAACACAAAGGTAATTGAAGGCCGCATTTCTGACGACGACGGAATTAAATCTCTGGAATACAGTTTTGATAATTCAACGTGGGAAAAAGTAGAGCCGAACGGCGACTCATGGGAAATAACAGATGTCAAAGAAGGTGCAAACGAAATATACTTCCGCGTAACAGATACCGCCGGAACTACATTTACTTCAAGTAAAACTTCAGGTCTTACAGCACCGTACATTACCGACGGAACAAACAAATTCGGAACAGCTGCTGCCGCTGACAGCGTACTTTACGTTACTGTAGACACAATACCGCCTGTAATAAGTGAACTTAAGTTTGACACAAAAGGCACTACTGCCACTACCGCAACTTATACCGGATTGCAGGATGTATCATCACTTTTAAATACAATTGTTGGTGGTAAAACAAAGAAGTGGCTCAAGATACGCGCACATGCAACTGATGACAACGGAATTAAATCTGTTACTGTAAGCATAGACGGCATAAACGAAGGGAAACCTGTAGCCGCAACCACAGTCACCGATAAAGATGGCGAGTATTACGAACTTGCAGATATTGATCTTTCGGGATTACACAGCGGTTATATAGATGCAGTTGTTACCGCAACAGACAATGCCGGAACAACATCTTCTACTACACTCAAGATAAATGTAGACAACACCTCTCCCGAACTCAATGTAATCTACCCGGGAACAGATACTGCTTCAAAGGTAACACGCACTGTTACAATGAAGGGAATTGCTTCTGACAATAATGCCGGAATAGAATCCATTAAATACAAGATGGGACCAATCTCTTATACAAAGTCTGACAGAACTGACTGGACTGAGTGGAGAGTTGTAAAAAATCAGATAAACTGGGAAATTCCGTTTGAGTCAACAACCAAAGATAACCTCGAAAATATACTGACTTATATTACAGATTCCAATATTTCTGAAGAGGAAACACCAGGCTCTGCTCTTTACAAAGTTTATGTCTCATTCCGCGTTACAGATAATTTGGGTAACGTTAATGAAATAGATGGTAAAGAAAGCGGAAACTATATTCTTGTAGATGCTGAGGGCGGTAAACCGATTGCTGATGTAATCTACCCCGAAACAGGAGCAACAGTCGGCGGTTCGCTTACTATAATCGGTACTGCAACAGATGACAGCGGTGTCAAAGAAGTACAGGTTCAGCTTGACGTTAACGGTGACGGTAATTTTGACAAGAGCGACTATGATATAATAAAAACCTGGACAGCCTCTGACGGAACACCTTCTATGCAGCTGGGTACTAATTATATTGATGATGATACTGACTGTTACATTACTGCCACAGGAACCAACAGCTGGAAGCTTCTTGTTCCTACAATGAAGATTGCAGAAAATACAACTCTTGCAGAAAAGGAAATGTCTCTGCGTGTACGTGCCTGGGACAACGATAAGCAGACACGTGGCTGGGGTAAAACTGTAAAAGTAAAAATTGACGTAAAGGCTCCACAGGTAGAAAACGTTGCACTCGTACAGTACAAAAGCGGCTCTTCGGGCGAGACTTCTGTTTCGCGCACATATTCTTCGGGTATGTACATAACAAAGCCCGAGACCGGCAAAGACTGGTACCTTACCGGAACAATAAGTTCAACATCATTGAGCAGCGTAACCATAAATTCTGATGCCGAATCTGTAAATAAAATTTCTTATGAAGCCAAGGATCCTTCAGTAACAGCAGACGGAAAATATACGTTCAGTGCGCCTGTGACAATTATTGGTGACGGTAAAACTTCTGCTACAATAAATGTAAGCGGTGAAAGCGGCTATACAACTACGTACCCGGTATTGTTCTCTGTAGACAGTCAGGCTCCTCAGATGTACAGCACAGACGGTTCTCTTGCAGCAGACAAAACAACGTCACTCAGACTTAAATCAGGCGGAATAAACGTAGACGAAAGCAATGCTGTCGTAAACAGCAACGTAGTTTATACATTCGGCGATGTTGTAGAAGAAAGAGGCAGCGGTCTTAACTACATTGCCTTCTACTTTAAGCGCATCCCGGACGATACTGTTAACGGCAGAATCCGTGTTTACAATCCAATGTTCAACACAGACGGCGACAACAGAACAGACATCGACACAGAAAAGACAGAGGGAACTTCAAGCGGCGACGTTTACATTAACAGCGACGGACTTCCTGTAATGTACATGAAAGACGCAGAGCGCAGTACAGAAACATCGTTCAGCCACAGTTCAATAAGCGGCAATAAAAATATACGCGTAGGAGGCCTTATAAAACTTGGCGGCTCTTACGTAAGAATTTCTTCTGTAAACAAAGATGAAGTAACATTTGCTCCTTCAAAGGCAGAATCATTTACAGAAGCAGAATTTGTTTACGCGCAGATTGTAGACCACGAGATTACAGAAGGACCTACCGACGACGACTACAAAAATGTCTCAAACGATGACGGCGACGGAATGATAGAAACGCTCAAGGCAGAAGGTTCAAAGTACACCTGGACTGCGTGCATCTTCAGCGACAGAATACCCGACGGTCCTGTAGAGATCCATGTAGTTACAATAGACAAGGCAGGCAATATAAACAGGGGAAGCATTGCAACTTCTGTACAAAACAAACGGCCGCGCATTGCAAAGATTCTGCTTGGAACAGACCTTGACCACAACGGAACATACGACTTCTATTCAGGCAGCGAGATTAAATATGAAGGCAATGTAACACAGGCAACATACAACAACCGCAATTTTGGCGAGTTCAACTATTACTCTGCGGTAGACGCAACCAACAAGGCACAGTCTTCTGTTACGTTAAGTTCAAAAACCTTCAAGGTAAAAAACGGAATGTGCATCCTGCCTGAATTTATAGGCGGTAACGGCACACTCAGGTACAATATGATTGTAGGCGACAGTGCGGCAAAGGAAGCCCAGAAGGGAACTGATACTCTTAAGACTCTTACAACCGGCACAGATTCACTTAAGGTGGCAGACCGCGATGGAACAAAGGCAAATATTGAAAAGCACGTTTCTTCACAGGGCGGAATCATTCTTACGAATAAGGAACTTGAAGCCCACGAAAGCACGACAGAAAAACACTTTGCGTTTACATTCTGGGACGAAACAGAAGAAACCGTGCAGGGTACAGACAGTCAGTGGGCGCTCCTTAACATTCCTGTTATTGTAGACGTAAAGGATGACACAAAACCGAATGCATCATTCAAACCGTTCTTCTGGAACGGAAAAGGCAGTGGCAACAACTCTCTTGCATACAACGAAAAAGGAATAGCACTGGGTCACATAGAACTTGAGTCTGATCTTACAGATGCTCTCAAGACTTCTCCTTACGGAACAGGACCAAAGGTAAGCGGTACGATTGTTCTTCGCGGAACGGCAAGTGACGAAACTCTTCTTACAGGACTTTCTGTAAAGGCAGGCACAGAAGTAATAGGCTCTGCTACTTACAAAGACGGCGCGTGGTCTTCTGAAAGTGGTGGCCTTACGGTAACAAACGTGCGCGATGTAGACCAGGATGGCCACGATGTTACGTGGGAACTTGAATACGCAACACCGTCTGCACATAAAGAACTTGACCTTACCGTAACAGCCACTGACGGCGGAACAAACAGTTCTCCTGAGGCAACAGAAAGCACGGCTCCTGCTCTTGGTACAGAAAAAGAAAAACTTACTGCACGTTATACTGTTGACGTTGTACCTTATGTAACAAACGTAAAGACAATGCTCAGTACCGTAGGTGGAAAAGAAGAAGCAGCCTGGTCAACATACGGCCGCACTTCTACAGGAGCCTACGTTGCAGGACAGTCATGGGCAAATAATACAACTGCTACCGGCGGAAAGTCAGGCAGTGCAGAGACAGTAGTACTTTACGGCTTTAACCTTGCCGGCGGAGAAGTTAAATCTTCAAATGGAGGCTCAGCGACACTCAGCAACGTCTCCGACACCGACAACAGCTTCAGCTTCAGCGTAGACGGCTTCAAGAGCGGCGACTATACTGTTATTGTGAAAGGTATTGATTCCATTAACAACAAAAACAGCAACGACTCAAAGGGTTCATACACGGGAAGCGATGCTGAACAGATGTACAACCGCATGCCCAACGGTACAACAAACAACAACCTTACCGACGACTTTAAGATGAACATCTGGGACATACGCTACGATGCGGCTACGTCACAGGGCGGTACACTCAAAGAAGCGGTAATGCGCATAGCACCGGGCTCTGACAAGATAGGCTTTGCGTTTACAAACGGCGCGTCAAAGTTCAGTATGGGTGGCAAAAAAGACGGCAACTCATACCAGATCTGGCAGAGCAACTACGCCGACTTTAACAACATAAGCTTTGTCTACGACAAGAACGGCAACAGTTACGGAACAGCCACCGGTCTTGATACTTACCCTGATGGAAATGGTGACTTTGCAGGACGCTTTACCTTCATGAGCAGCCAGTGGGGTATTTGCAATACAGGTGCTATGGATGACAATTATTGGGGAAAGAATAAACTTCGAATGGAATCTATTGGTATAAAAGGATCAAAAGTACAGGGAAGTGATCAAAATACTTGTATAATGGATACATACAGATTCCGCTCGCCGACTCTTGCAACTACAATGCATGGTAATTCAACGTCTGTGTATCTTGCATACTATGACACGTTCCAGAAACAGATTAGATTCCGCTACGGAACCTTTAAGACTGATGCTGTTGGGCAGAGTGATAATGCAGATAATAATAATAATGGATTCGACCAATTTAGAGACCAGGTACGTGCAAATAATAGCGGAGGTAAATCTGCATTTGATGCAAAAAACACAACGTACAGCCTAATTGCCGGCAAAGATGCAGATACTCTTAAAGACACCGGTAACGTATGTATACCAAGCAACAGCATGGCAAGCACCTGTGTTGCAATAGACGCAATCGAAGGCAAAACAGCTGAAGATGATGTTGTAGTTGCAGCATGGTGCACGGGCAGCGGCGTAAAGTTTGCATACAAGAAAAACCCGTATACAGACAATGACGCAGATTCAGACTCTGCTAATGCAGGTACAGCAGGCTACTGGTCAAAGGCAGTAGAAGTATTCAGCGGTGCATGCGAAGACGTTTCCATTAAGGCAGACGCATCTGGTGCTGTACACATAAGCGCATACAACAAGGCAGAGCAGAGTCTTGTCTACCGCCACATTGACAAAGACCGTACTACAATGGGAGACGTTGTAACTGTAGACTCTTACCAGATTGTAGGAAGCCGTACGCAGATAGATGTACAGAAAGAAGGTGACTATTATGTTCCGTACATAAGCTACTACAACCCGGCAACACAAAAGACAAAGCTTGCATATCTTCTTGCAGGAAAGAGTGGCATAGACTACAGTGCATCGGGGGTAAAATCAGACGACACGTTTACAGGCAACTGGGAAGTAAGCGTCATACCTACAACAAGTGACATTCAGGAAGACCACACAAACATAGGCTTGTGGAAGGATTCTTATGGCGTAAGAAGAGCAGTAACTGATATTAAAACCAGTGGAACAACAGAAGGTTCTATAAACAATGATGATGGTAAGACTTACGGAAACGGCACAAACAATCCTGTTGTAGGATATGCCACGGTTATAGGAATCAGAGGCTTTATAGAAACCGCACAGATGCGCTAATATAAGGCTCATGGTAACTATTATAGAAGTAAATGACATACATGAGAGCGGCCCAAATGTCTTCTGCGGCATGAGGGACGGCGCTCTCAGAAAGACGGGCAGTGACGGCGGGATTTTTATTGCAGAAAGTCCCAAAGTCATTGAGCGCGCCCTGGACGCCGGTTATGAGCCGGTTTCGCTTCTTACCGCAAAAAAGCATATAGAAGGAGATGCCCGCCAGGTTATTGAACGCTGTTGCAGCATACCCGTATACACTGCAAATGACGAAGTTCTGAAAGAAATTGCGGGCTTTGCAGTAACGCGCGGTGTATTCTGTGCAATGAAGCGGCCGGTACTCAAGTCTGTTCAGGAATTGTGTAAAAATGCGTCACGCGTTGCAGTCCTTGAAAACATAGCAGAAGCCACAAACGTAGGTTCAATATTCCGGTCGGCGGCAGCACTTGGTTTTGATGCAGTTCTGGTAACGCCGTCATGCTGTGATCCGCTCAACAGGCGTGCAGTCCGTGTAAGTATGGGTACTGTATTCCAGGTGCCGTGGACAAGAATAGCATGTCTTCCGCAGCAGTGGCCGCGCGACGGTCTTTGCCAGCTTAAATCGCTTGGCTTTAAGACAGCCGCCCTTGCACTTACAGACAATTCCATTGGCATGGACAACACAGCGCTTTTGTCAGAAGAAAAACTTGCGGTAATTCTGGGGACGGAAGGCGACGGGCTTTTGCCGCAGACGATTGCCGGCTGTGACTATACGGTAAAAATTCCCATGGCGCACAGCGTAGACTCGCTCAATGTTTCGGCAGCGGCGGCGGTTGCGTTCTGGCAGCTGCGCAAATTCCGGGTAGGTGAATAAAAAAGTATACACCTGTCTACAAAAACATACAGGTGTATAAAAAATTATTCATTGTATTGCGTGTTTTTTTCAAAAAGTGTGTTACAATTATATATGCGCATCTGTTTGCTGACTTTCTAAATCTTTACAATACAAATATTTGTGCAGATAACTGACAAATTTTCCATTTTTTTCTTTTTTTTTATAAACTTGGCACGGAACTTGCTATTCAATTTATGAAGAATAAAAAACGTAACGTGAGGGTAAAAAAAATGGAAAATTCAGTAATCAGATCATATCTTGCAGACATTCAGAGGTTCCCGCTTCTTTCGGCCGCAGAAGAATGTGATTTGTCAGAAAAAATAAACGCCAGTGACGAGTCTGCATACAAAAAGCTTGTCAACTGCAACTTAAGGCTTGTAGTAAGTGTTGCGCTGCGTATTGCACACAATGCTGCAAATTCAGTTTCAGAAATGGACCTTATTCAGGAAGGAAGCATGGGGCTTATGGTAGCCGCACGCAAGTTCAGCCCTGCCTTCGGAACACGCTTTTCTACATACGCCTATCCCTGGATTGCACAGTATATGCTCAGGTACATAAACACAAAAACTGCATTTATAAGCATTCCGCACAGAAAAGAAGCTTTAATCCGCTCAATACAAAAGGCTTCTTCTTATCTTTCACAGCTAAACGGAACAGCCCCTTCTGTCTCAGACATTGCACTTTATCTTGGTATTCCGGCTAAGCGCGTTAAGGAATGCATGGGTTTTGCCTACAGCTATTCTTCGCTCGAGTCCTGCCCCGAAAACAACGGCACTTATTTTGGTGACTCTCTGCCTTCTGACGCGCGTTCCCCCGAAGAAGAATATTTGCGTGACGAAACATGCGCAGAACTACGTGGGCTCATGGGCACACTCGGACGCAACGAAGGCCGTGTTTTGTGGTACAGATTTAATTTTGACGGCAGCACAAAGGCAAAAACTTTGCGCGAAATAGGTTCAATAATAGGAGTAAGCCCAGAAGCCGTGCGCCAGACAGAAATAAGAGCCGTAAGACACATACGCGAATACTTCGAAAACGCCGTGTGATTGCGAATACGAAAATTGACAGTTTTGGTTTTGCGTGGTATATTGAAAGAAAGGAAATGCCCGAACATTGGGTTATCTCCACAGTTGCGAAAAGCCGCCTACAGTGTCGCTAACATCTAGGCGGCTATTTTTTTACTCTTTACTTTTTCAGGTAAGAGAGCACGGTTATAACTGTGGTAATTATTGAGGTAACGCAAGTTACCAGTGAAATAACTACATCAATAGTCATAAGCCAGCCTCCCAAAATCAAATTTCGGCCGCAGCCGATTGAGTATGGGAGATAACCGCCTGTCCAGGCATTTCCAGATTCAAATATATCTTATTTTAACAGACTTGAAAAGTGTATAGTAGTTGAAAGTAAAAGTTTTTTACTTTTTATTCAATTTTTTGAGAAAAGGAACTTTTTATTCTGATACTTTACCATGAACTTTACACCGGTTTGCGGACGGTCAAAAGCGCCGTCTGATTGAACGAAAGGCTTTTTTTTTCTATAATAGTTGCATGTCTGTTAAAAAAAGTAGGCGTCCGGCACAAAAAAGACGGCCGGCCAGGAAAAGAAAGCCCAAGGTTTCTCTTGACAGCACACGTGTTACTGTTCTTGCGGCTGTCATTGTGGCTCTTTGTGTTCTCTTTCTTTCATTGAGTTTTGTATTCAGCCGTGCAGCATCTTCTTCTGCGGCTGCAAAAAATATTTCTCAGAAAGAGCCGGCCTCTGTTGCTGTAGAGCCGGCAAAAAAACTTCCGCCTGCAAAGAAAAAGACAGAGCCTTCTGCAAAAAAAAGTACCTCTTCTTCAAAAAAGGCGGAATCTTCGGATAAAACTGTTTCTGCCAAAAAATCAACGGATTCTGCCAAAAAAACTGATTCTGCACAAAAAAAGCCGGCTGCAGAAAATACGGCGTCTTCAGCAGCGCAGAATGCCGTAGCAAAAACTTCTGTCAGTGAAAAAACTGCTGCAAAGCCTTCTGTAAAAGAACAGCCTCATCTGGCTTCTGCTGTTGTTCCGCAAAAGCCTGTAGAAGAGCTTCCCGACAGAAAATTTAATATTCCAAAGGCGGCACCGGGCGCAAAAATTGCTTTTGTAATTGACGATGCCGGCCAGAGTGTTTCGAATCTTAAAAAATATACATCGCTTCCTTTTGATATTTCTGTTGCGGTTCTTCCGGGGCTTTCACATACAAAAGACTGCGCTTATGTAGTGCGCGCGGCAAAAAAAGAACTGCTTCTTCACCAGCCCATGCAGGCAGAAAACCTTAATCTTGACCCGGGACCGTGTGCCATTAAGCCCGGCATGAGTACTTTTGAAATTGCGCAGATTGTAAAGACAAACCTTGACGAACTGGGGCCCGGCGTTAAGGGAATGAACAACCACGAAGGTTCGCTTATCACGGGCAATGTAATAAAGATAGGCGCTGTTCTGGATGTGGCAGCCGAGCGCGGAATTTATTTTCTTGACTCACGCACTACGGCCGCTAGTATGGCACGGCAGGCAGCACTCGAACGCGACATGAATATAAAAGAGCGCGATGTTTTTATAGATGACATTGTAAACCGCGACAAAATGCTTGAGCAGATTTACCGCGGAATTGGTATTGCAAATAAAAAGGGCAAGGTTATAATGATAGGTCATGTAGACAAGTCAGCGGGAATTCTTCCGCAGCTTTTGTCAGAGCTATATCCATATTTAAAGAAGAACGGCTACACGGTGACGGTTCCGTCCAGGTTGTGAGGTAATATAATGAAAGTATTGGGAATTGAAAGTTCGTGTGACGAAACGGCGTGTGCAATTGTAGAAGACGGAAAGCGCATTATAAGCAATGTTGTTGCCACACAGATTCCGTTTCATCAGATTTATAAGGGCGTTGTTCCCGAAATTGCCAGCAGAAAACATGCTGAATGGATTCTTCCTGTAGTAAGACAGGCTCTTAGCGAAGCCAAAATGACACTTTCTGAAGTAGATGCCATTGCCGCAACAAACAGGCCGGGACTTATGGGGTCGCTTCTTGTAGGTCTTACATTCGGAAAAACCCTCGCGTGGTCATGCAACAAGCCGTTTCTTGCGGTTAACCATATGCTTGGTCACATGTATGCTGCCCATCTCGAAAACGACATTTCCTATCCTTATCTGGGACTTCTTGTAAGCGGCGGTCACAGTATTATTGCAAAAGTTAACGGTTTTGATGATCTTGAAATACTCGGAACTACAATTGACGACAGTGTAGGTGAAGCGTTTGACAAGGTTGCAAAGTATTATGATCTGGGGTATCCCGGAGGAGTAATAATTGACGGTCTTGCAAAGAAAGGTGACAGCCACGCATATTCATTCCCTGTTCCAAAACTCGACAAGGGCGACCACCGTTACGATGTTTCGTTCAGCGGACTCAAGACGGCGGTAATCCATCAGTCGCAGATGTTTTTGAACAAAGGCTTTGAACCAAGTGTAGAAAACCTGGCCGCCTCGTTCCAGGAAACAGCATGCCGCACTCTTGTAGGAAGACTTATGCGCGCCGTTGAAGATACCGGTCTTAAAACAGTTGTTGCCGGCGGTGGTGTCGCGGCGAATTCACGCTTAAGGGCAATGCTTGCAGAACATACAGATCTTAACTGTATTTTCCCGCCACTCAAACTTTGCGGTGACAACGGCGCTATGATTGCGGGTGTTGCGTACCACTTCCTTAAGAGAGGCGACCGCAGCGGCTGGAACACAACTGCATGTGCGCGCATTCCGCAGTTTAAGCGCGGTCTTGCAAATCTTGAAGCTTTCGGCCGCAGATAGGGCTGTGTAAAAAAAATGACTGTCCTCGAAGTTCCTGAAACTTCATGAAGGGCAGCCATTTTTTTAGTTTTTTTCTGTATTAATTTACTGTTTCCAGAACGTATTCCCTTGTTCCGAGTCCAATTTTCTGGGCGTGGATGAGGGTTTCGTCCCAGACAGAATCTCTTGTTGAATCTTTCCAGAGGTCTCCGGTCATTTTTATTCCCTTTGCGCTATGGTCTGTTATGCGCGTGTTCTGGAAGCGTGCGGCTTTCTGGCACATGTCGCTGCAGGCCTGGTCAAGTGCAACCGGGTCAAAACTTGCCGCCATTCCGATGTTTGGAATAAGGGGCGCATCGTTAAAGGCGTGGCAGTCGCACCACGGGCTTACGTCAAGAATCATGTTTATATGAAAACAGGGGCGGCCGTCACAGACAGCCATTGTGTATTCGGCCATCTTGCGGTCAAGGTCTTCATTTGCACTGGAATTGGGATTGTATATCGCGTCAAAGTTGCATGCACCGATACATCTTCCGCAGCCTTTGCACAAATCCTGGTTGATGAATGCTTTTTTTGAGTCAAACGAAATTGCGTCCGAACCGCATTCTTTTGCACACATTTTGCAACCGCGGCATGCATCCTGGTTTACTACAGGTTTGCCCGAATTGTGCTGGTCCATTTTTCCGGCACGGCTTCCGCATCCCATTCCTATGTTTTTGCATGTACCTCCGAACCCGGTTGCTTCGTGTCCCTTAAAGTGTGAAAGGCTTATGAAAACATCGGCGTCCATTATTGCGCGGCCTATGTGGGCTGTTTTGCAGTATTCACCGTTGCGTACAGGAACATCGACTTCATCTGTTCCCTTAAGACCGTCACCTATGATTACGGGACAGCCTGTTGTTATCTGAAGAAATCCGTGGCGTGCGGCAATGTCCAGATGGTCAACCGCGTTTTTGCGGCAGCCAGGGTAGAGTGTATTGCAGTCGGTTAAAAAAGGTTTTCCGCCAAGTTCTTTTACAAGATCTGCTACGGCGCGTGCATATTCCGGTCTTAAAAAAGAAAGGTTTCCGTCTTCTCCAAAGTGCATTTTTATTGCAGTAAGTTTGTTTTCAAAATCAATGTTTGCAATTCCGGCTTTGCGGCATAGTTTCTTGAGTTTTTCTGTAAGTCCGCCGTCTTTTGTAGTTCTGAAGTCAGTAAAAAAAACTTTAGAAGGTTCCATGATGTACATCCTTAAAATACATTCTATTAAAAAAGTCCTGAATTTTCAAGAAAACAGGTCAGCCAGTCCGAAAATTTTACATTGTATTCTTTGCTTTTTTCAAAAACTTGCTCAATCGTTCAATTTTAAGGAATAATGATGAATTAAGGGAAAATAGCGGAAATTAGAGGAAAATTTCCCTTGATTAAAAAGAAAATTGCTTCTGCACGCGCGGGGATTATACTCTTTTTATTTGCAATTTTTTGATATTAACGCTTGCATTGCAAAATATTGTATGTTATAATAAATTGTTATTTGCATTATAGGAAATGAGGGTTTACAATTAAAATATGCGCTTAAAAAAGAGAGTTGCGCTGCTTATAGACTATGTAGAGACTGAATATTCGCAGCGGCTGGTGAGAGGAACTTCAGATTATCTCAGTAAGCATAATGCCGAACTTGTTGTTTTTCCGTCAGGCACCATTAACGCCGTAAACTTTTCATACAATTACCAGTATCTTGCCGTTGCGTCGCATATTACCCCGCAGAATGTAGACGGAATTATTTTCATGACGGGTTCCCAGCTTAACAATGTTACCCCTGAATACATGCATTCTTATTTGAAGTCTTTTGAGCCTGTTCCTGTTGTGAGTATAGGATATAAATTTGACGATATTCCTTCTGTAGTTTCTTCCTGTGCCGGAAGCATGTATGATCTTGTTTCGCATATAATCACCACACACGGTCGCAGAAAAATTGCACTTATGGGAGTAGAAGGCAACTCGCAGGAAGTAAGCGACAGAAAATCTGCTTTTCTTAACACTTTAAAACAGTTTAGTGTGGAATTTGATCCTTCCCGTGAAATTTACGGTGGTTTTACTTACGACACGGCCCGTTTCGCACTGCGCTCCTATCTTAGCAAAAAAGGGAAGTTCGATTTTGACGCAATTGTGGCTCTTAATGACGAGATGGCCTTTGCGTGCCTGGACATTTTTAAGGAAAACGGAATTTCTGTTCCCGAAGACATTGTGGTTACCGGCTTTGATGATGAAATCCGCTCTTCTTACGTGACGCCGACACTTTCTACGGTAAACCAGAATGTTGAACAGCAGGCCTATTCCGCCGCAGAAATTCTTCTTAATATTATTGAAGGAAAAGATACGGTCCTTTCTGTAAGTGTTCCGTCAGAAGCGGTTTTCAGACAGTCCTGCGGCTGTGTTCCTCCGGGAGCACACGAGTGTGAAGGGATTGATGTACGCGGAAAAAGTGTTGTGACCAATTCTGAGCTTAAGGTTTTTGACATTTCGCAGTGGTATGACAACAGAAACCAGTTTGTTCAGGTTATCCAGCTTTTTTCTGATATTCAGGTAGATATTTCTATTGATGTACTACGTTCGCGTATTAAATCTGATCTTTCGGGATTTGGAATAAAGTCTGCAGCCGTGTGTCTTTTTTCGAAGCCGGTAGAAACTGACCGCTTTGAGTATTTTCCTCTCCCGCCGGGTGCAAATGTATTCTGCGCCTTTGACAAAGACAACTGTTTTTCGCTTACCGGTGATTCCATTGTATTTGACCCACGAAAAACTATGGTTCCTGAAGGAATTTTTGCTTCTCTCGACGGAATGTATGTCTGTTCGCTTTACAGGGCAAGTGTTCTTTACGGCTACATAATTTACAGACCCGGTTCTTACGATATTACGGTTTACAGCATGGTTTGCAAACTGCTTTCTTCCAGTATTGCAAGTGCGGTTTCTGTAAGTGCTGCAAGGCAGCGGCAGTCAAAACTCCAGAAGGAATACGATGCGGCCTGTGCTGTTTCTGTTACTGACGACATGACTGGTCTTTTGAACAGGCGTGGCTTTATGTCTCTGGGAACAAAGGCTCTGGAAAATGCATTTCTTTCTGGAACGAGCGGTCTGGTGCTTTTTGGAGACATGGACGGTCTTAAAAAGATAAATGACACTTACGGACATTCGGCCGGAGACCGTGCAATAAAGGCAGAGGCGCGCATTCTTAAGGAAGCATTCCGCTCGTCAGATATTTTGGGCCGTCTTGGCGGGGACGAATTTGCCATTATTGCTTCGGGACTGGGTGAAGAGCGCTTTCAGGAAATAAAGACAACTCTTGACAGCAAATGTGAAGAATACAACCGCACTTCGGGAGAGCCGTACGTTCTTTCTTTGAGCATGGGTTATTCTGTGTTCCACCCGTTGATGCGCGAATATGATATAAAAATTCTTCTTGAACTTGCAGACGAAGCGCTGTACGAAGAAAAAAATCACAAAAAATCCCTCTGCCGGTAATTCGTTAATTGAACATTTCTTTAAATTATCTTGACAAGTGTATGACATTTTGACATAATTTGTCATAAAGAAAATGTGAGGCAGCCTGCGGGTTGTCCTGTGAGTTTCACTTTGCCTGAACAGTGCAGTCTGAAACTCGCGTTTATTCCCATATTTTATTTTGAGGTGAATGTTATGGCCAAGAAGTATGCTTTCTTATTTCCGGGACAGGGTGCACAGGCTCCTGGCATGATAAAGGATGTTGCAGACGCTTTTCCTGCAGCAAAAAAAGTTGTAGACGATGTTTCTGCAATTATCAATCTTGATATGGCAAAACTTTTGTGGGAATCAGATGCCGCAGAATTGAGCCGTTCTGACAACAGCCAGATTGCAATTACAACGGCATCCATAGCTTTGATGGCAGTCCTTAAGGAAAAGGGAATCGAACCTTCTGCCGCCATGGGATTCAGTCTTGGTGAATTCCCGGCACTTTATGCTGCAGGAGTTCTTTCTTTTGAAGATGTAATCAGTGTAGTACGCCGCCGCGGTCTTATTATGCAGGCAGTCTGTGAAGAAATTGCCGCTGAAAATGAAGGTCATGTTCCAGGAATGAGCGCAATAATCGGCCTTTCACCGGACAAAGTAAAGGAAATTGCAGCCGGAATAAAAGATGCCTATGCTGCAAACATGAATTCTGTAAAGCAGACAGTTATAAGCGGAACATTTGATGCACTTGCCGCAGCCGAAAAAGCCGCTACAGAAGCAGGTGCACGCCGCGCTATTCGCCTTAAGGTTGCAGGTCCTTTCCACAGCCCGCTTATGCAGAAGGCAGCCGTTGAGTTTGAAAAGGCCATTGCAGACGTTAAGTTTGCAGACCCGAAAATAAAGCTTTTTTCAAACGTTACAGGAAAAGAAGTTCTTAAGGGAGAAGAGGCAAAGTCTTCTGCTGTTCTTCACCTTACACACCCGGTTCTCTGGACCGACGAAGAAAAGGTTTTGGGCAGCCTTATTACCGCTGACTCTGCAAATGAGTGGACAGTTCTTGAGCCGGGACCGGGAAAGGTTCTGTCAGGTCTCTGGCGCGATACTGAATTTGGTGAAAAATATGTCTGTGTCCCGGTAAATACGGTCGACTCCGTTAATGCCGCTGCACTTTGATTCTATATAACAGGATGGTGAGTATAAAAAATCCGCCGAAATGTCGTCGGGTTTTTTAACTTAAAGTTCGCGTTGCGAACTTTCTTATAGAACTGCGTTTTTCACTTCGTTACAAAACGCGGTAAAAACTTTTTCGACTGTTGAAACAGTCTTCAAATGTTTTTATAGGAGAAAAATTATGTTGCTTGAGAATAAAAAAGCGTTGGTTACCGGTTCTTCACGCGGAATTGGAAGAAAAATAGCTGAGGCTTTCCTTTCAGAAGGTGCCGAAGTCTGGGGAATGTGTACACATGAGTCTGCCGGTAAAGCCGAACTTGAAAAACTTGCTGCAGACCACGGAACAAAATTCCATGAGTTCTATGCAGATGCAGGAAACGCAGAACAGCTTACTGCCGCAGTAAAGGGCGCACTTGCCGAAGCCGGCGGATTTGATGTTCTTGTAAATAACGCAGGAATTACACGCGATACACTTAGCTTCCGCATGAAGAAAGAAGACTGGGATTCTGTTCTTGCCGTTAACCTTACCTCGGCTTTCCTTGTATGCCAGATTGTAAGCAACGACATGATTCACAAAAAGACAGGCTCTATCATCAACATGGCTTCCATTGTCGGAATCCACGGCGGTGCAGGACAGGTAAACTATTCTGCAAGCAAGGGCGGTCTTATTGCATATTCAAAGTCTCTGGCAAAAGAAGTCGGTTCAAGAGGAGTGCGCGTAAACTGTATTGCACCGGGCTTTATTGACACAGACATGACAAAGGCCGTAAAAGAAGATATCCGCAAGGGCTGGGTAGAAGGAATTCCTCTCAAGCGTGCGGGAACTGCAGAAGATGTTGCAAACGCAGCACTTTTCCTTGCAAGCGGAATGAGCACTTACATTACAGGACAGGTAATCGGAGTTGACGGCGGCATGGGCTGCTGAGTTATAGATTTTTATAATAATTTTTTGGAGATATTTATGCGTAGAGTAGTAGTTACAGGAATGGGATGCGTTTCTCCGGTAGGAAACAGCGCAGACGAAACATGGGAAGCAATCAAGGCCGGAAAGAGCGGAATAGGACTTATTACACGCTATGACGCAACACCGTTCAAGGTAAAATATGCTGCAGAAGTAAAGGATTTTGATGCTTCAAAGTATATGGATCCGAAGGCCGCAAGAAAGATGGCTATGTTCTCAAAGCTTGCAGTTGCCGCAGCAAAAATGGCCCTTGACGATTCAAATCTTACAGACAACAAAGAAGTTCTTAACGATACAAGCATTTTCCTTGGAGTAGGAATCGGCGGTTTTGAAGTAACAGAAAGCAGCCTCAAGAGTTACTTTGAGTCAAACTTTACACGCATTCCCCCAATGACAATTCCTGAACTTATTCCGAACGAAGCTGCTGCAAACATAAGTATGACTTTCGGAATTCACGGTGCTACACATACAATTGCTACAGCATGTGCTTCGGGAACAGATGCTATCGGTGATGCACTTGATTCTATCCGCTGCGGAAGAAACGATGTTGTTCTTGCTGGCGGTGCAGAAAGCACACAGAACGGTTTTTCAAACCTTGGATTCGCTGTTCTTCAGGCACTGAGTTCAAAATGGGCAGACGATCCTACAAAATCAAGCCGCCCGTTCGACAAGCAGCGCGACGGTTTTGTTATGGGTGAAGGCTCTACAATTCTTGTTCTTGAAGAGTATGAGCATGCAAAGGCCCGCGGTGCAAAGATTTATGCAGAAGTTGCAGGTTACGGTGCTTCAAGCGACGGTTACCATCTTACAGCACCCAACCCCGACGGACTTATCGGTGCAAAGGCAATGACAGCCGCAATGAAAGATGCAGGAGTCAAGCCCGAAGATGTAATATATTACAACGCACACGGAACAAGTACACATCTTAACGACTCGGGCGAAACAAAGATGCTTCACATTGCATTCGGCGATGCTGCAAAGAAGTTGCACATTTCTTCTACAAAGAGCATGACAGGACACTGTCTCGGAAACGCAGGTTCACTTGAAGCATTCGTTTGCGTAAAGTCTATTCAGGAAGGATTCATTCCGCCTACAATCAACCTTGACGAGCCTGATGTAGAAGGCGGATGTGATCTTGACTACACACCCAACAAGGGAATTGATATGGACGTTAACGTTGCAATGAGCGGTAACTTTGGCTTCGGCGGCCACAACGGAATTCTTGTTTTCAAGAAGATCTGAGTCTGGCGGGGAGTCTGAATAAAAATGGCAGCATTTACTGATATTGAAACACTTTTGCCGCACAGAAAGCCGTTCCTTTTTGTTGACACAATTGAAAGCTACGACGACAATGGATGTGTCTGTACAAGAAAATTTACTGACGAAGACTTTTTCTTTAAGGGACATTTTCCGGAATATCCTGTTGTTCCCGGCGTTATTCTTATAGAAACAATGGCCCAGGGCGGCGGAGCAGCATTAAGCCTTCAGAAAAAGTTCGAAGAAGGAAGCCTTTTCTTTCTTGCAACTGTAGACAAGGTTAAGTTTCGCCACCAGGTTCGTCCCGGTGATACTGTACGCATGGAAGTTACCAATCTCAGGGCAACACCGCACATGGTAAAGCAGGCCGGAAAAGCTTATGTAGGAGAGACTCTCTGCGCAGAAGCCGAATGGATGTGCCTTGTAGGAAGCGCTGATTCAGCCAAATAATCAGAGAACTTAAACATCGTGAGTAAAAAAGAATTGGTCTTTCTTGAAGACTCTTTGCTTATTCACGGGTTTTAGAAAAGCATTGGTTGTATTCTTAAAAATACAGCCGATGCTTTTTTTTGTGTACCTTGACCTAATTCATTTTAAAGTACATAATTTATTGTTATGAAAAAGGAACACAGAAAGGAAGAGCGTTTTTATGAATTTGGCCGTGTAGAGGCCGGGCAGATTTCTGTTCTTCCAGGTGTGCTTGATGATATAAGCGAAACCGGCTGCAAGGTTCATTTTACCAATCCGGTTGACGTTGACATGGAAAATGACTATACGCTTCTTATAAGGCTTGCACGTGGCAACTGCGGAAGGGGACTCAATCTTCTGGGACACCCGTGCTGGGTCAAATCTGACGGCAGCAAAACAGACATAGGCTTTAGTTTTCTGCGCTCGCCCGATACCCCGGAACTTATAAACTGCATAAACTGTTTCAAGTCTGACTCTGGCTCCGATGAAACAATAGCCGGGATGTTTGAATCGTCAGGTTCAGGTTTTGTTTATGCTCTCTGACCTTAAGGAAAAACAATGGGTGTTACTATAGAAAAAATTCCCGGCGCAGCTCTTCTTCCTTACACAGATATGAAGGAAATGATGCTTTCGGAACTTACGCGGCGTCTTGGTGTAACTTTGGACGGGCGCAATGACTACGGGGATCTTGTTTATTTAAAGAATTATGATTCAGACAAAATTCCGTACTGGTGCCGCACTGCTATGCTTGAACCGTCACTTGTACATTTTGACTCAATTGGTGAAGCAGCAAATGTTCTGCGCGGAATGCAGCGTTCGTGGGCTCCTTATACATTTACGTGTTTCAGGCGTGCGGCTCTTATTCAGGATAAGCTTCCCCGCGTGAACCTTAAGGCCAGGAATTTTCCTTTTGAAATACCTCGCGCTCCAATAGGCCTTTACACGCTTATTGACGACAAAACGATGATTGTTTCTGCAAAAACTTCAAGCTGTCTTCCTGCAGGTTCTCTTCTTTTCAACGAAGATCATGAAAATCCGCCGAGCAGAGCTTACCTTAAAATTCAGGAAGCGCTTTGTATGGCAAACCACTTCTTTGGTGCACAGCTTCCCGGTCCCGGACAGAAGTGTTTTGAAGCCGGTGCCTGTCCCGGTGGCTGGACGTGGGTTCTTGTCAATGCCGGCTCTTCGGTTTTTGCAGTTGACAGAAGCGAACTTGCTCCGTCACTTATGAAAAATCCGCTGGTTACGTTCAGGGCGCACGATGCCTTTACATATACCCCTAAAGAACTTGGTGAATTTGACTGGGTTTTAAGCGACGTTATCTGCTACCCGGAACGTCTTTTGGAATGGATTCATGTGTGGCTGGACAGCGGCAAAACAAAGCAGATGATCTGTACGATAAAGATGCAGGGCGAAATTGACTGGAACCTTGTGGCTGAATTCGAAAAAATTCCGTTCAGCAAAATCGTTCACCTTAATTACAACAAACACGAACTTACGTTTATTCATGTTGAACCAAAAAATTGAATTCAGCATGGTTAAATAATGCGCAGATTTTTTGAAAACAGACGGCTATTTGTCTTCTATGTCGCCCAGTCTGTAAGGTGTTGCCTGGTAAACGTAATAGTTGAGCCAGTTTGAATAGAAAAGGTGGGCTGTACTTCTCCAGCGTGAGAAAACGGCTTTCTGCGGATTGTTGTCGGTAAAATAATTGTAGGGAAGGGCTGCTGCAAGTCCTTTTTCTATGTCGCGTTTGTATTCCTGCGCAAGGGTGTCTGTGTCGTATTCAAGGTGGCCGGTCATAAAAATTGAACGGTTGTCTGCTGATTTTGCGATTGTGACTCCGGTAACAGAAGAATTTGCCAGAAGCTTTAATTTTTTGTTGTTAAGTACGTCTTCTGGAAGAATTCTTGTGTATCTCGAAGTCGGAACAGGGAAAAAGTCATCGAATCCACGTAGAAGAGGCTCTGTTGAATCAAGAAGTTTTGAGTAGTAAATGCCCGAAAACTTGTCCCTTACCACGTGCTTGTTTATTCCGTACAGGTGGTAAAGACCTGCCATTGCCCCCCAGCAGATGTAAAGCGTGCAGAATACGTTCTTTTTTGCATAGTCCATGATTTTGCACAGTTCGTTCCAGTAGTCAACCTGCTCAAAAGGAATCTGCTCAACAGGTGCTCCTGTTATTATCATTCCGTCGAATTTCTGCGAGAGAATGTCTTCTGAATTTATATAGAATTTTTCAAGATGGGCGCTGCTTGTATTTTTTGAAACATGTCCTTTCATCTGAACAAGCGAAATGTCTATCTGTAGCGGCGTGTTTGACAGAAGCCTCAGAAGCTGGGTTTCGGTAACTTCTTTTGTTGGCATTAAGTTTACAATTGCTATTTTAAGGGGGCGTATGTCCTGTGAGGCAGCGCGTTCCTGCGTCATTACGAAGATGTTTTCGTTTTCCAGAGTGGATCTTGCTGGAAGGTCGGAGTCTATTTTTATAGGCACAGTGTTCCCCTTAAAAGTTTTGTATAGGAAGGCTCTAAAAATTGTAATTTTCAGAGACATTTTTTAAATGCGATGTTCTAAGTCGCTATATTATAGCAAATATAGCAAAAAAAACGGATATTTGCTATACTTGCAGAATATGGAAATAAGAATAGACCGCCGGGCCGCGGTAAAAAAACTTCGTACTCTGGTTCTTACTCCAAAGCATGAAGTGGGCCAGTTTCGCTCAAAATTAGAAAAGAAATTTACCTGCGACTTTGTTCCAAACGGAGCAGAACTTTCCGAAAGTATGATAGGCGGTGTTAAGTGCGATATTCTTGTTCCCCGTGCATTTTCTGCAAACAGAGTGTTGCTTTATGTTCACGGCGGTTCATTTTCCGGCGGTTCGCGTGAAAGTTGCAGGAGTTTCTGCGCAGGACTTGCAGACAGTGTTTCTGCCAGGGCTGTTGTACCCGAGTTCAGGCTGCCACCGACACATCCGTTTCCTGCGGGAACAGAGGATGTAAGCGCTGTTTTCAATGCACTTGCAGATGAGAACTCCGGTACAGAAATTTTAATTGCGGCAGACGGTAGCGGGGCTTCTGTTGCGCTTGCATCCGTGCTTGGTCTGGACAGCGCCGCACGTTCGCGGATAAAAGGGATAATTCTTTTTTCACCGTGGCTGGATATTTCTGACAGCTATGACTTCGGTTCAAAAAAGGCGCGCGATGAAGTTATCTCAAGGGAAGATATACTTCATGCTGCAGATTTGTACACATACGCATCGAATGTAATGAACCCGCGTGTTTCCCCACTCAAGGCAGACAAAGCCATGCTCGAAGGTTTTCCCGAAGTGTACATTCAGTGCGGTGAAAAGGAAATTCTTCTTTCACAATCGCGTGACTTCTGCAGCCTTCTTATGGACAACGGAATAAACTGCGTGCTTGACGTATGGCCTGGTATGATGCATCTTTTTCAGATGGCAGACGAATATCTTATGGAATCGCATCTTGCCGTAGAAAGAATAGGCCGCTATGTAAACAGACGGCCCGAGGATGACGACGGTGGTGAAAGAGCTGCTGTTCTTAAAAAAAACAATATTGATGTAACAGAGTGAGGAATATATGGAGCTGCTTTCCCCTGCCGGAAATATCGATAAACTCAGATACTGCTATGCTTACGGTGCAGACGCGGCCTACATCGGCTTAAAAAACTTTTCGCTTCGTGTAAAGGCCGACAATTTTTACGAGGACGAATACAGTAAGGTTATTCAGCTTAAAAATGAATTTCCCGGACGCAGACTTCACTGTGCTCTGAATATTTCTTTCCATAATAACGAAATAGACCGCTTTATAAAAGATATTCCTTATTTTAAACAGTATCCAATAGACGCGTTTATTGTTCAGGATCTTGGAATCGTTCCCATTCTGCAAAAGCATTTCCCCAACGCACAGCTGCATCTTTCTACACAGGCCAGCTGCATGAACCGCGAAGCCGTAAAGATGTACAAATCGCTGGGATTTTCGCGCGTAGTCATGGGACGTGAAGCTTCTCTTTCTGAAATAGCAGAGATAAAAGATGCTGTTCCGGATATGGAAATTGAATGTTTTGTTCACGGTGCAATGTGTATTGCCTATGCCGGCCGCTGTCTTATGAGTGCCTATCTTAACGGACGCAGTGCCCAGGAAGGTTTTTGTTCGCATACATGCCGCTGGGACTATGATGTAATGGTAAAACCTTCCGAACTTGCACAGAGCGGTGCGCTTTATCTTCGCGAACACAAGAGGCCTGACGAATATTTTCCTGTTTACGAAGGCGAAAATTTTACTGCAGTTCTGTCTTCAAAAGATTTGTGCATGATTGACCATCTGGCAGACCTTAAAAAAGCCGGTGTTGACAGTCTTAAGATTGAAGGCCGCATGAAAAGCGTTTATTACGTTGCCCTTATTACGCGCGCATACAGAAAGGCACTGGATGCCCTTGAAGGAAAAATTACGCAGAAAGAAGCAGAACCTTTTGTTTCTGAACTGTACAAGGTAAGCCACAGACCTTTCGGAACAGGCTTTTACTACGGAAGGTCAGATGCAGATGTTACGGTAAGCGGTGCAACAGACAGTCCCTACCAGCTTTGTGCTGAACTTGGAAAGCCTCTTTGTAAGGAAGAAGAAAATGTTGTCCTTAAAAAAGGAAAATTCCTGAGGGACTCAAGAAAAACCGCATACGAAGCAATGTGCCAGGAAGCGCGGGCTGCCTTTGACAAACGCACGTCTGCGAATCCCGACAAATACCTTGAAGGAATTGAAGAGCGCGAAGGGTGGAAAATGTACCCGCTCAAGGCACTCAATATGATTCAAAAAGATTCAGAACTTGAAGTTGTTTCCCCTGACTGCGTGGAAAAAAAGCTCTGTTCAAAGGATTTTCTGCTGGTCAATCCCGAAAACGGTGAAACATACAACTGGGTTTGCGACGGTCACCCGTGCGTAATTTATACTGCAGAAGAAATTGCAAGTTCATCTCTTGTAAGAATAAAGGATGAAGGTTATGTTGAAGGCCGCTTCAGGGATAACGGCCGCTGAATGACTTTGGCTGGTGGAACAGTCTTTGAATTTTTTGAGAGGGAAAAATGGCTGAATTGGATCCGATAAATCTTGTTACTGATCCTGACGAATTAATTAATAATTTTTTCAGGGACTTTCCTGAAAGCTATACACAGCAGGAAGAACAGAAAATACGCGCTGCATGGAGTTTTCTTATAGAAAAAACCGGCAGTCTCAAACGCAAATGCGGTAAGCCCTATTGCCTGCATCCGATGAGGGTTGCCCGCATTCTTGCCGAAAAAAATCTTGGCGCTGACTGCATCATCGCGGGTTTATTCCACAATATTCTGGAAGTAGATTCGGAGTGCCTTTCAGAAATAGAAGAAAAGCTCGGGAAGGATGTGTCTGTAATCTGTAGCGGTACGGCAAAAATCACTGGGCTTAAAATAAAGAGTTCTTCAATCCAGGAAGCAGACAATATTCGCAAAATGCTCTTTGCCATGGTCGATGACATAAGGGTGATTCTCGTAAAACTGGCCGACCGCCTTGACCGCATGAGAAATTTAAAGTCGGTAAGTCCCGAAGCACAGCGTGCAGTTGCAAAAGAAGTTATAGACATTTGGTGTCCGCTTGCAAGCCGTCTTGGTATGTCAGACGTAAAGAGCGAGATGGAAGACCTGAGCCTTAAGTATTCAAACCCGGCGGCATTCCAGCAGATTAAAACAATTGTTGCGCAAAAAAAAGCCGAGCGCGCAGAATACCTGGACAAGGCTGTAAAAAAGATTTATACGGCAACAGAAAAGGCAGGAATATCTGTTTCAATAACCAGCCGCGCCAAGCACTTTTATTCAATCTATCAGAAAATGAGAAAGCGCAATAAAGAGCCCGGTGAACTTTTTGACCTTTTTGCACTAAGAATTATCTGTCAGACAAACGCTGAATGCTACACGCTTATAGGAATTGTGCACGGTCTCTGGAAACCGATGGAAGGCAGGTTCAAGGACTACATTGCCATGCCAAAGGCGAACGGTTACCAGTCACTTCATACAACCGTAATGTGTGATGGAAAGCCGCTTGAAATCCAGATACGCACGCAGGAAATGCACAATGTTGCCGAACACGGTGTTGCGTCCCACTGGCTGTACAAAAAGGGAACAAACCGTGATCTTGTAAAGGCCGAAGACTTGAGTATCATAAACCAGCTCAGGGCTTTGAGGGACGAAGACTTAAGCAATGAAAGTTTCTTCAGTGAACTCAAAAATGAGCTTCTGGGAGACTCGATTTATGTATTTACTCCGAAGGGCGACGTCAAGGAACTTCCGGCCGGAGCAAACGCAATTGACTTTGCATACGCAATTCATTCCGGAATAGGCGAAAAAGTTGTAGGGGCAAAGGCAGACGGAAAAATAATTCCGCTTACGGCACCGCTCAAGAACACGCAGATAATTGAAGTACTCACAAACCCGCAGGCACACCCGACGCAGGCACAGTACAAGGCCGTAAAAACTTCAAAGGCAAGACAGAAGATACATTCGTGGCTTGCAGAAAACGACCCGACTTTTATTGACAAAGATGCATTGGAAAGGCGCGAGGCAGAAATTGCTGCAAATACACTTCATTCAAAGCAGGTTGCAGAAAAACTGCGCGAAGAAAAAAAGAAGAAAAATGTTTCTCCAAAAACCGATTATACAGGCCGCGTTGTAATAGAAAACACAACAAACTTTCTTGTTACAATGGCACAGTGTTGCAAACCAAAGCCGGGGGATCCTATTGTGGGGTACATTTCGCGCAACAGGGGAATTACCGTTCACGCGGCAAACTGTCTTACATTTTTAAGGATTCCGGATATTGAAAAGCGCTCTGTTTCTGTTGAATGGGACACAACTGAACGCAAAAAGTCAAAGAAAGAAACCGAACTGCGCGAACAGAACAAAGAAAAGTCCAAGCAGCGTCAGATAGAAATGAACAGGTTCAAAAAGCAGCGCTAGATTCTGCCAAAGACATCGCGCATCATTCCAGAAAGATCGTAAATTATGCGCGTGTCCTTAAAGCCTTCTTTTTTAAAGACAAGTTCTGCGTCCTGAGCATTGTACTCGCCGGTTTCTATAAGAAGAATTCCGCCGGGGGCAAGATGGGATGCTGCCTGCGGTACAAGCCTTCTGACTATTCCAAGGCCGTCACTGCTTTTTTCTGCGGCGTCTCCGTCAAGTGCAAGTGAAGGTTCGCTGCGTCCGTCGGCAAGAAGGCTTGGAACAAGTGCTTTTGGTATGTAAGGCGGATTGGACAGAATTACATTGAACCGGCCGGAAATATTTTCAAAAAGATCGCCGCGCACAAATGTTATTTTACTGAACGTTTCTTTTCCCAGAATATTGAGCGCATTTTTTTTTGCAATATCAAGCGCGGCTGTGCTTATGTCGGCTAGTGTAAACTCAAGACGTGTTCCGGCCGGCAGTCCCGGAACAAGACATTCCTTAAGGACAGAGATGCCTATGCACCCGCTTCCGGTACACATATCGCAGACTCTTACCGTACCGCCGTTTTTTAACTGTGCGCGTATTATTCCGGCTGCTTCTTCTACAAGAACTTCGGTGTCAGGTTTTGGAATAAGAACGTCGGGTGTTACAAAGAAATCAATTCCGTAGAATTCCTTGTGTCCTGTAATGTAGGCAACCGGCAGTCCCTTTGCGCGTTTTTTTATTCCGTCAAAAAAAGAATCCTGCTGCTCTTGTGTAAGTTCATCGTCACGGTGAAAGAGAATGTAGGTTTTGTCTTTTTCAAGCACACTTTCAAGAATGCAGTCGGTGTCCAAAACCGGGGTAGGGCTTTGCGCAAGAAGTTTTTGTCCTTCCTGCCTTGCCTGGTTTATATTCATCAGTTTTCTGAAAGTTCGCTTACGTCTTTGAACTGCTCTTCTTTTGCATATACGTTGAGAGCGTCAAGCATTTCGTCCATGTAGCCCATCATAAACTGGTCAAGTTTGTATATCGTAAAGTTTATGCGGTGGTCCGTAACTCTGTTCTGCGGAAAATTGTACGTGCGGATTCTTTCGCTTCTGTCACCGGAACCGACCATGTTTTTTCTTGCGGCCGAACGTTCTGCATTTTTCTTGCTTTCTTCGAGGTCAAAAAGTCTTGCCCTAAGAACGCGGAATGCCTTTGCCTTGTTTTTTATCTGGCTTTTTTCATCCTGCTGAATAACAACAAGTCCGGTGGGAATATGCGTAAGGCGAACGGCAGAGTCTGTTGTGTTAACGCACTGTCCTCCGGGGCCTCCCGCGCGCATTACGTCTACACGCACGTCTTCGGGTTTTATTACGATTTCTGTGTCTTCGGCTTCGGGAAGAACGGCTACGGTTATTGTACTTGTGTGGATTCTTCCCTGTGCTTCTGTAGAGGGAACGCGCTGTACTCTGTGAACGCCACCTTCCCAGCGGAGTGTTCCGTAAACAAATTTGCCGCTTATTGAAGTTACAATTTCTTTGAATCCACCGACTTCTGTGGGCTGGCTGTTCATTACTTCGTACTTCCATCCTTTCATTTCTGCAAGGTGGCAGTACATTTCCCAGACATCCCTTACAAAAAGACTTGCTTCGTCACCGCCGACTCCGCCACGTATTTCAAGGATAATATTTTTTTCATCAAGAGGATCAGGCGGAATGAGCTTGAGTTTTATCTGTTCTTCGAGTTTTGGCTTTTTTTCTTCAAGTTCCTTAAGTTCCTCACGGGCCAGCTCTTTCATGTCATGGTCGTCTTCTTCTGTTATGAGACGGGTGCTTTCTTCTATTCCCGAAAGTGTTTTTTTGTATTCGTCATAGAGAGCCATAAGTTCGCTCAAGTGCTGGTGTTCGCGCATTGTGTCTTTGTATTTGGTCTGGTCTTTTATAAGGTCAGGATCTGCAACCATTTCGGTTACTTCTGAATAGCGCTTTGAAAGGTCTTCGAGTTTCTTGATTAAATCCATAGTTCTTTTAGTTTACATTTTTTTTACATAAAATTCAACGTACTGCGGCATTACACGGCATTCGTGCACGTATATTTGCGTATTCTGAATCTTATGCGAAACTTAAGTATCTTTTGAAAAGAAATAAATCTAACGTAAAATTTACCCGGTTAACAGAAAATTTTACCATAATAACAGTAATTTTCCTGTGACGGGTTTATTATACTATTGTATTATAGAAGAGAATGTCGGTTTTCTAGAAAGAGGAATTATTTATGAAAAAATCAGCGGTTTTGTTTTTGGCTATGTTTTTGTCAGCAACAAATGTTTTTGCACAACCTGTTGCACTTGGAATAGAAGAAGCTGTCAGTAAAGCACTTGAAGAAAATGTTTCCGTAAAACGCGGAAGAATTTCTTTGGATTCGGCAGAACGCGCGGCAGGAACTTCGTGGAATTCAGTGAGCCCTACAATCAACGGAAGTGCAAGTGTTACAATGCCTTTGGATTCCGACAAAAATGCACTTTCACTTTCGGGGTCGGTAAAGGTAAATCTTGCTCCTTCAATTTACACTACTGTAAAAAACGCCTGCCTTAATTACGAAAAGCAGCAGATGACTTATGACGAAACTTTAAGAAGTGTTGAACTTGCGGTTAGAAAATCTTTCTATTCAATTTTGTACCAGGAAGAAAATGTAAAGCTCAAGCAAAAAAGTCTTGAGACTGCAAAAAGCCAGTACGAGTCAAACCTTTCAAAGTTTAACCGCGGCACTTTGTCAAAACTAGATGTTCTGAGTGCGCAGGTTACCTACCAGAATGAACAGCTTGAACTGGACACGCTCAAAACTTCTCTTGATAACGCACTTGCAGAATTCAAACAGGTGATTGGTATTCCGCAGGACACGCAGATTGAACTTTCGGGCAGCTTTGACAGAATAATGGCTGTTACAGAAGTGGATGCTTCCGGCGTTACCCCTGAGTCTTACACAATTGCATCTTTGGAAAAGCAGCTCGAAATTGCGCAGAATGCAGTCAACGCTTCAAGACTTGCCGCGTGGGGACCGTCGCTGAGTGCTTCCTACACATACAGCGCAACAAATGCAAACGGCGCAAAAGATGAAATTTCCTTTGACTCACCAGGAAGTATTTCTCTGGGTGCTTCAATTCCGCTTGACGGATTTTTGCCGTGGTCTTCGGGCGCGCAGTCAATTGCGTCAAAAAAAGATACTGTTGCCGACCTGGAAATCCAGCTTGAAAATGCACGTTCTGAATTCAGGGTGGACGCACAAACTTATATGAAAAAAATTAACCAGTCGCTTGCAAACATGGAAATGCGAAGAAGTTCAATTGAGCTTTCCCAGTCTACTTACGATATGACGAGAGATGCATATAATCATGGAACAAAAGATCTGCTTACACTCCAGACGTCACATGACAACCTGCTGGAGTCAAAACTCAATCTTCTTTCGGAAGCATACAATCTTGTGTGCGCCGTTCTTGATCTTGAAAACCTGCTTGGAGTTCCGTTCGGTACATTACTTGCTGAATAATTGTATAGATTTTTTTATAGGATGTGAAAAATGAAAATCAGAAAAAGCGTATTTGTTGTTGCAGTCTGTGCTGTTGTTCTTGCGGGAACATTTATCTATGTTAAGGTTGTCGGAAAATCCGGTTCCGATTTTAAAGGAATGAACGGCGGTCAGTCAGAAAGGACTGCTGTTACGGTCAGAACCCAGACAGCTCATCTTAACGCACTGCAGGATTATGTCCTTACAAACGGTGAAATCGAAAGCCGCAATTCTGTAGAAGTTTACCCCGACATTGGCGGAAAGATTGCAAAAGTTTATGTTTCGCTCGGCTCCCATGTAAAGAAGGGCGAGGTAATTGCAGAAGTAGATCCTTCTGTTCCTGGTTCCCAGTTTACAAACAGTCCGGTTTATGCACCTATCTCGGGAACAATTTCTTCCACTCCGCTTGAAGTTGGAGCAAAGGTTTCTACTTCGACTGCGCTGACTGTAATAGGCGATGTAAAAAACCTTCAGATTACATCAAAGATTCCTGAACGCTATGTTGCTGCACTTAAAAAAGGCCTTCACGCAGATGTAACAGTAGAAGCTTACTCCGACACAGTGTTCAGCGCGAGCGTGGTTAACATTTCACCTGTTGTTGACCCCAAAAGCCGCACAAAGGAAATCATAATGGTCTTTGATGAAAAAGATGAAAGAATAAACGCAGGAATGTTTGCAAAAGTAAAGCTGAACACAATTCTTTACGAAGGTTATATTACTGTTCCCGAAAGTGCAGTTATTGAACTTGACGGAACAAATATTCTGTATGTTGCATCATCAGACGGAACAACAGTTTCAAAGCGCGAAGTAACACTGGGACATTCCGTAGACAATACGGTTCAGGTTCTTTCTGGAATAGAAGAAGGCGAGCGTGTTGTTGTAGAAGGAATAAGACTTCTTTACGACGGCGCTTTGATTAAAGATATTCAAAAGACGGAGGCAGAATAATGGTTAGTGAAAAGACTCTCCGGCACCCGATTCTTACGCTGATGGTTTTTATTCTTCTGGGGCTTACCGGAATATTTACCTTAAGCAGAACTTCAATCAGCCTTATGCCTGATGTTGACATGCCTTATCTTATGGTTATGGCTTCATATACAAACGCCGGCCCTGAGTCAGTAGAAAAATCAGTTACGACACCTATAGAAAATGCGCTTGTAAGTCTGAGCAATTTAAAGAATATTACTTCGAGTTCTTCTGAAGGACGTTGTGTTGTTTCGCTTGAATTCAACTACGGAACAGATTTGGACATTGCTACAAATGACGTGCGTGACAAACTGGACCGCGTTACAAGAAGTCTTCCCGACGATGTTACACCTACAATCATGAAAATGGACAGTAACAGTATGCCTATCATGCGCATTGCCGTCCGCGGAAACCGTTCTGTAGATGAACTAAAAAAAATTGCGGACGACAACATTGTAGATGTTCTTGAACAGGCAAACGGTGTAGGTGAAGCAAATACAATGGGTGGCCGCGAACAGATTGTGCGCGTTGAACTTGACCAGAACAGACTTCAGGCTTACGACCTTACTTTAAGCGGCGTTTCTTCTACCCTTGCCAAGCAGAATATAGAACTCGGCGGCGGAACAATTACTGAAGGAAAAACGGACTATTCAATTAGAACAACCGGCGAATATTCTGACATTGATGAAATAAGCAATACTGTTGTAAAAACAGTAAACGGCTACGATGTAAAACTTTCTGACATTGGACGCGCCTATATGGGTTACAAAGATGCATCCAGCATAGTTTACATAAACGGACTTCCCGGTGTGTATGTTTCAATAACAAAGCAGTCCGGAGAAAACAGTGTTACTGTAGCCGATGCAGTTTACCAAAAAATTGACGAACTTGAACGCACTCTTCCCGAAGATATTTCTCTTGAAATAATCCGTGACGATACTGAAGGAATACGTGATACAATTGCAACGCTTTTGGACAGCGCCTGGCAGGGACTTGTACTTGCTGTAATTATACTTTACATATTCCTGTGTTCTTTCAAGACAACAATTATTATTGCAATTTCAATTCCGCTTTCAATTATCATAACACTTCTGTGTATGAACCTTGCCGGAATTACACTGAATATGATGACCCTTACCGGACTTATTCTTGGTGTAGGAATGATTGTTGATGCGTCAATTGTTATGATAGACAACATTTATTCCTACCGCTCAAGGGGAGCCAAGCCAAGAATTGCAGCTATTCTTGGAAGCCAGGAAATGATAAGTTCCGTAATCTCGGGAAACCTTACGACAATCTGCGTATTTGTTCCTTTCCTTCTTTTTATGAAAGATCTTGGCTTTATGGGACAGATGTTCAAGGGCATTATTTTTACAATTGTTATTGCTCTCGTAAGCAGTCTTTTTGTTGCAATTTTCCTGGTTCCTGTTCTTGCAGGCCATTTTCTTCCGCTTACGAATAGAAGCGAAAAGCCGGTTAAAAACAAATTTCTTATCAAACTCTACGGATTCTTTAATTCATGCCAGAGTGCAATTGACCGCGTTTACAGAAAAATTCTTAAAGCCGCCCTTAACCACAGGGCAGTAACTGTAATTGTATGTGCAACGGCACTTGTTGCAAGCTTTATGCTTATTCCGACTATGCGCATTAACATGATGCCCGGAGGACACGATGACAGCGTTACCGTAAAAATGACTCTTCCTGTCGGAACAACGCTTGACGAAACTACAGCAGTTGTAAAACAGTTCCAGCATATTATCGAGTCCGAAATTGAAGGTTACAAAACTCTTATTACAACTGTAGGTTCCGGCGGAAGAAGCGGTTCGTCTTACAGCGGCTCCATTCAGATTCAGCTTCCCGAAAGTGACAAACAGATAGACAATGATGTTACAATTCAGAATAAGCTCAGAAAACATTTTGCCGACTTTACCGATGTAACATTCTCGTTTGGACAGGGAATGGGCAGACAGATGACAGGAGACGATCTTGACATTGCAATCCGTTCTTCCAGTCTGGACAATGCACTTGAGGTTGCAAAAAAAGTGTCTGACGTAATGAGCAGCATTCCTGACATAGGCGAACCTTCCATAGACACAAACGAAGGACTTCCGCAGGTAGAAATAGAAATAGACCGCCAGCGTGCCTACAACTTTGGCGTTAACGTTTACACTGTTGCAAATGAAATAAACGCCAGCATAGAAGGAACTGCCAGCACAGTTTACAGACAGGACGGCGAAGATTATACTGTATACGTAATGTTGCGTCCCGAAGACAGAAGTAACGTAATTGACCTTGAACAGATTTATGTATCCGGAACAAACGGTCTTGTAAGCGTTGCGAACTTTGCAAAAGTAGTCAAGGGGCTTGGACCTGTAACAATCTCTCATGAAAACCGCACAAGAATTGTTCACGTAACTGCAAACATTATTTCTGAAAAGAATGCAAATGTTGTGGAAGATATGATTAAAGACGGAATTGCAGAATCGTTTGTAATTCCCGAAGGCGTAACGGTAAGTTATGAAGGCTCATGGCAGGACATGCAAAGTCAGGCAAAGACATATCTTCTGATTATCGTTATGGCAATTATTCTGGTATTCGGAGTAATGGCTGCAACTTACGAAAGCTTTAAGGCTCCGATAATCAACCTTACAACCATTCCGTTCCTGATTATAGGTGTTGTTGCAATTTACAAGTTTACAAACCAGCCTATCTCGATGATGAGTGCAATCGGTCTTATTATGCTTGTCGGAATAGTCGTTAACAACGGAATTATTCTTGTTGACTACACAAACCTTCTGGTTGACCGCGGAATGAAGAAAAAGGAAGCATGTCTTGAAGCAGGATGCAGCCGTTTGCGCCCGGTTCTCATGACAACTCTTACGACAATTCTTGGAATGATTCCTATGTGCTTTGCCACAAGCGGAAGTGCCGGAATGGTTCAGCCGATTGGTGTTGCCGTAGTAGGAGGACTTACGAGTTCTACATTTGTTACTCTGTTCTTTATTCCTGTTTTGTATTCACTTATCATGAAGGAAAAAAAGACAGAAAAAAGCGGTGTTGTAGTTGAAATTCCGGCTGATATTTTAGGGAGAAAAAATGTACAGAATTGAAATAATTTCGAATAAATCGGTAGAAGAAGAAATAACGGGTGCACTTGAAGAAAACCTGCCGCACATTCTTTATACAACTGTTCCGCTTGTTTACGGACGCGGCGGTGCTGACAGAAAGCTTGGAACCACTACATGGCCCGAAACAAATTTTGTTCTTATAAGCTACATAGAGGACAGCGAACTTCCTGTTGCAAAGGCTGTAATTGCCGGTGTCAAAAAAAAGTTCAAGAGCGAGGGAATAAAAATGTTCGCGGTTAGGGCCGAAGAACTTTAGAGTCTCACTTTAGTTTTTGGTGTTTGAACAGGGTGATGTCATTGATAAGGGCATCACCCTGTTATTCACATTCTTTTGTGAATTTCTTCCTGACAAAGACTGTCGCATATTTCGTTGTATTTTATTCCGGCATGTCCTTTGACCCATTTCCATTCTACAGAAAGCGAGTTGAATAAACTGTCCAGTTCTTCCCAAAGATCTTTGTTAAGAACACTCTTTTTGGCGGCAGTTTTCCAGCCGTTTTTTTTCCAGTTTTTTATCCACGAAGTAATTCCGTTTTTAACATACTGACTGTCAGAGTAGACGCAAACCGGGCGGCATTTTAATTCGGGACTGTCGCATACTGCCCTTAAAGCACTTATTGCCGCGGTAAGTTCCATTCTGTTGTTTGTAGTGGGCGATTCCCCTCCAGAAAGAGTTGTTTCTTTTGTACCGTCAAGAATTACGCATCCCCAGCCGCCCGGCCCCGGGTTTCCGCTGCAACCACCGTCTGTATAAATTACAATTTCATTATTTGTGATATTTTCCATTCAGACAGTATAGAATAAATCTGCTTAAAAAAAAAGAGACTGCCCTTACAGACAGCCTCGATTTTGTAATCTAATTTTTTGAATTAGAGAGCAACTTTTACACCGGCACCGGCAACGTTTGTTGTAGTGTCGCCGGCTTTTTTGAATGTGTAGAATACGCTTACTGTTGCCTTTGGTACGCTTATCCAGAGGGCTGGTGTTACAGTAAAGCTTACATCTTCTCCTTCTGCTGTTGGAACTGTAATGTAGCTTTCTGCAGAAACTGCAAATGTGTCGTCAATTCCAAACATTGCGTGCGGGTTGAATTCAAATACCGGGTCGTCACCGCCGAGTCTTTCGTATGCAAGAAGTCCTGCGCTGAAAGAATCTGTGAATGAATATCCGATGTCTTCTACAAAGTCAAGAGTAGAGTCTTTTACCCACTTTACTTCGAATGCTGCAGAAAGATCTTCTACAGCAGAAATTCCTACATAACCAAAAGCTTCACCGCTGAACTTGTATCCGCCTGCTACAGCAAAACCGTCTGCAGAATACTTTGCGTTGAGTGTAAGATCACCAACGTCTGCATAAGTTCCGTCCAAAAGGAATGTTGACTGGATTGCAAGTCCTTCTACAGGAAGAACAACAAGACCAATTCCCTTGTTGCCAGAGAAGTCATATCCTTCCCAACCGTCAGAACCTGTGTATGAGTCTGTAAGAATACCTGCTTCTGCAACTACAAGTCCGTCAAAAAGTTTTGCATAACCCATTGCCCACTTTACGTTATCTTCGCTGAAGTAAGCACCTGTTGCGGCATTCTGGAAGCGGAATGTTACTCCTGCACTGCCTGAATCATAAGCGATGTTAAGGCGAAGTCTGTCTCCACCGCCGTAGTAGTTTCCTTCTGCATATTTAGCTTCTGCCTTAGATGCATCTGAGTCAAGATTGAATGCAGCTCCCGTGCGGAAGTATCCGCCAAAAGAAAGACCTTCTGCAGAAACGGCTGACATTCCAAAAACCAATGCGACAGCTGCAATTGTTCCCTTTAAATTCATTTTCATAAGTTTACTCCTTGCCTGTGCCTGTTTGCACTGCGGTTCTAATACTAGTAATATTGTTTTTTTTATGCAAATGGTGGGTTAATGCTGCTTTTGTTATGCTAATTTGTTTTTATATATGAAAATAAAGAGATGTGTCTGTTAATATTTAAGATTATTTCAATAAAAAAACTTGTAAAAAACGGAAATAAATTAAAATCAGTGTGAAGGTTTTCACAAAAAAATGTCTGTCCCAAAAGAATGAGACAGACATTTTTATTCTTAATTCAAAAACTCGGTTTCCCAGGCTGTGTATTTGTCACACTCAAGAATTGCCCTTGCGTTTGCCTGTCGGTCAGCGGTTGGGGAATCTACACCTTCAAGTCTGTACGGAATGCCCATTTTCTGGTATTTCATTCTGCCCAGAGTGTGGTAGGGAAGAACTTCCACGCGCTTTACGTTATTGAGTGTGCGTATAAAGTCCCTTGTTCTCTCAAGCGCACCGTCATCGTCGGTAATTCCTGGAACAAGTACGTGCCTTATCCATATAGGCTTGTTTGTGTCGGAAAGATAGCGGAACATTTCCTTTATGTTCTTTCCTGTATGCCCGGTAAGTTCAACATGGGATTCTTCGTCGATATGCTTTATGTCAACAAGAAGAAGATCTGTGTATTTCATAAGTTCCTGGAACTTTTCAAACCAGGGGCCTTCTGCTGTAAACGGTCCGCCGGACGTGTCTATGCATGTGTTTACATTATTCTGCTTTGCCTTTTTAAACAGATCCAAAACAAAATCAATCTGGGAAAGAGGCTCACCCCCAGAAACAGTAATACCGCCAATATTTTTCCAATACGGGCGGTATCTGAGGGCTTTTGCAAGCATCTCGTCAGAAGTAAAGCGCTCTCCGTCTTCCATTTTCCAGGTGTCGGGATTGTGGCAGTACTTGCATCGGAGCGGGCAGCCGGAAACAAATATAATGAATCTGACTCCGGGCCCGTCTACGGAACCGAATGATTCCGTAGAGTGAATGTAACCATACACAGACTGTCCTGATGTTTCAGAACTGTCTGTCATATGTCTCCTTACAGGCTGGCGTGGCAAGTTCTTGAAATAACGTCGTCCTGCTGTTCCTTGGTAAGGTTAATGAACTTAACTGCATAACCTGAAACACGGATTGTGAAGTTAGCATACTCAGGCTTTTCAGGGTGAGCCTGTGCATCAAGAAGCTTTTCTACTCCGAATACGTTTACGTTAAGGTGGTGTGCACCCTGTTCGAAGTATCCGTCAAGAACAGTTACCAGTTTGTCTGCGCGCTCTTCATCTGTGTGTCCCAGTGCACCCGGGTTGATTGTCTGGGTGTTAGAGATACCGTCAAGTGCATATTCGTAAGGAACCTTTGCAACAGAGTTGAGTGAAGCAAGAAGTCCGTTCTTTTCTGCGCCGTAAGACGGGTTTGCTCCCGGTGAGAATGGCTCGCCGGCTGCACGTCCGTCAGGAAGAGCACCTGTTGCCTTACCGTATACAACGTTTGATGTAATTGTAAGGATAGATGTTGTAGGTTCAGAATTGCGGTATGTGTGGTGCTTCTTGATCTTTGCCATAAAGGTCTTGAGCAGCCAGATTGCAATGTCGTCTGCACGGTCATCGTCGTTACCATAGCGCGGGAAGTCACCTTCAATCTTGAAGTCCTTTACGAGACCCTTTGTGGGGCCTTCTGCAGTTTCGCGGATTGCTGTAACCTTTGCATACTTAATGGCAGAGAGTGAGTCAACAACGTGGCTGAATCCTGCAATACCTGTAGCAAATGTGCGGCGAACGTCTGTGTCAATAAGAGAAAGCTCTGCTGCCTCGTAGAAGTACTTGTCGTGCATGTAGTGAATAAGGTTAAGTGTATTCACGTAGATGTCTGCAAGCCATTCAAGGTAGAGATCATACTTTGCCATAACTTCGTCATAGTTAAGAACATCGGCTGTGATAGGTGCATAAGCCGGTCCAACCTGCATACCCGGAACAAGACCTTCGTCCTTACCGCCGTTGAGCGCGTAAAGAAGAGCCTTTGCAAGGTTTGCGCGTGCTCCGAAGAACTGCATTTCCTTTCCAGTCTGTGTTGCAGAAACGCAGCAGCAGATAGAGTAGTCATCGCCCCAGATTGGACGCATAACATCGTCGTTTTCGTACTGGATTGAACTTGTTGCTACAGAAATGTATGCAGCGTACTTGCGGAAGTTGATTGGAAGTCTCTTTGAATAGAGAACTGTAAGGTTTGGCTCTGGTGAAGGACCCATGTTCTCAAGAGTGTGCAGGAAACGGAAGTCGTTCTTTGTTACCATTGAGCGTCCGTCCTGTCCAAGACCTGCTACTTCGAGAGTTGCCCAAACCGGGTCTCCTGAGAAGAGCTGGTTGTATGAAGTGATGCGTGCAAACTTTACCATGCGGAACTTCATAACAATGTGGTCTACGAGTTCCTGAGCCTGTGATTCGTTAAGAATTCCGGCCTTAAGGTCACGCTCGATGTAGATGTCGAGGAATGTAGAAATACGTCCTACAGACATAGCTGCACCGTTCTGTGTCTTGATAGCAGCCAGGTAGCCGAAGTAAAGCCACTGGAATGCTTCGCGTGCGTTCTTTGCAGGCTTTGAAATGTCGAATCCGTAAGAAGCAGCCATTTCTTTCATCTGTACAAGAGCCTTAATCTGGTCAGCAACTTCTTCACGAAGACGAATAACGTCATCTGTCATAGTTCCGTCGCCGATGTTGGCAAGGTCGTACTTCTTCTGTGAGATAAGGTAGTCAATACCATAAAGAGCGATACGGCGGTAGTCTCCTACGATGCGTCCGCGTCCGTATGTATCGGGCAAACCTGTAAGAATGTGAGCCTTGCGCGCTGCACGAATCTCTGGTGTGTAAGCATCAAAAACACCCTGGTTGTGTGTCTTGTGATACTCTGTAAAAATCTTGTGGAGTTCAGGATTGGGCTTGTAGCCGTACTGTTCGCAGGCTTCTTCTGCCATCTTGATTCCGCCGTAAGGCATGAAAGCTCTCTTGAGAGGCTTGTCTGTCTGAAGTCCGACAACAGCTTCGAGTCCCTTGAGGTCCTCTGAGATGTATCCGGGCTTATGTGACGTGATGCCAGATACAATGTCTGTATCCATGTCGAGAACTCCGCCCTTCTTGCGTTCCTCGGCCTGAAGTTCCTGAAGCTTGCCCCAAAGCTTGTTTGTAGCTTCGGTTGGACCTGCCAGGAAACTCTTGTCTCCGTCATAAGGTGTGTAGTTGTTCTGAATGAAGTCGCGAACATTTACTTCTTCGCGCCACAGTCTTCCTTCAAATCCGTTCCATTCTTCTTTCTGGACCATTTTGCAACCTCTTTGATATAAATTAGTTTAAGTAACGATATTAAATGACCTCTTTAACTATAAACCATTCAAATAAAACTTTCAACCAGTTTTTATAAAAAATACTATAATTAGCGTTTTTTTACAAAATTTTATTTATTTTACGCTAATTATGGAAGAAAGAAATCAAACAAAAGAATTGGAAATTTTATGAATAAAAACTACAAAAACCTATTGACATAGTAGGTTTAATATTTTAATATATACTTATAACCTATAGATTAAGTAGGAAAATAAAAACGCCAGGAGGATTTATGGCAGACATTAAAGAAAGCGCATTGGAACTTATCGGAAATACACCGATCTTAAAGCTGAATAATTACGTAAAGAAGTCAGGACTTGACGGCGCTGTTATTCTTGCCAAACTTGAATATCTGAATCCGGCAGGAAGCGTAAAAGACAGAATTGCGCTTAGAATGATTGAAGATGCAGAAAAGAGCGGGGTACTTAAACCTGGCGCTACAATTATTGAACCAACTTCGGGAAATACCGGAATAGGCATTGCGAGTGTTGCTGCTGCAAAGGGATACAAGGCAATCCTTACTTTGCCCGAAACAATGAGTGTAGAAAGACGCAATCTTCTTAAGGCTTACGGTGCCGAACTTGTTCTTACTGACGGAACAAAGGGAATGAAGGGAGCAATTGCAAAGGCCGAAGAACTTCACAATTCAATTCCGGGTTCTGTCATTCTGGGACAGTTTGTTAATCCTTCAAACCCCAAGGCACACCGCGAGACAACAGGTCCCGAAATCTGGAAGCAGACAGACGGCAAAGTAGATATTTTTGTAGCCGGAGTCGGTACAGGCGGAACAATCAGCGGAATAGGCGGATACCTTAAGGAAAAGAACCCTGCTGTAAAGATTGTTGCTGTTGAACCTGCTACAAGCCCTGTTCTTTCAAAGGGAGTTGCCGGTCCTCATAAAATTCAGGGAATCGGAGCGGGATTTGTTCCTGATACACTGGATACAAAGATTTATGATGAGATAATTCCTATAGAAAATGAAGATGCATTTGCTGAAGGAAAAATATTTGCACGTTCTGAAGGAATTCTTGTAGGAATATCTTCGGGTGCTGCACTCAAGGCTGCAAAAATTCTTGCTGCACGCCCCGAAAACAAGGGAAAGACAATTGTTGCTCTTCTTCCTGATTCCGGCGACCGCTATCTTTCTACAGCACTCTTTGCAGAGTAAGTTTTGCAAAATAAACGCATATATATAGAAGAAAGTTGATTGATTTGTAACAAACAGGCTGTTCCTTAAGGTATGTCCTTTTGGAACAGCCTGTTTGTTTTATAGACGTGTGCGCTTACGCGTATTAATTGAATTCAATATACAAAAGATCTAGACAGTTATTCAAGAAATTTTTTATAGTCAACATTAAGTGCTTTTCCCAGTTTTTTTGCCATAATTAAACCAATGGGTCTTCTGTTGTTTTCCATTGCACTGATTGCAGTATATTTTGTTCCTACTTTTTCTGCAAGCTGAACAAGAGTAAGTCCTTCTCTTTCACGATAGGCTGCCAAAACAAGTCCAGGGGTTCTTTCTGCCCTTATTTCTTTTGCCAGATCAGATTCATCCCAGTCAATATATTCTTCATCTGTATCATCTTCACGAATTATTGCTTTTGGATATGCTTTTAATATGGCTTCTTTTATAAGTGGAATTCCCCTTCCGCTGAGAGTTGCATTAATATGGCGCGTTTTCTCTACTACCTGCATAAGTTACCTCCACTAAATAGGCATCTGCCTTTTTATCTGTTTGGTCCCCTGCTTATTGATTAATACACGGAATTTAACTCTCATGCTTCTAATGTAACATAATTGTTACATCGGGGCAAGTTTATTTTAAATAATTGAACTCAATCGCAAGTTGATACTTGCTCAATCGTTCAATTTCAAAGGATGTCATCTGCGGCGGGGGTGAGGGTGTAGCCTGCGGTTGAATAAGTCAGATAGCCCTTTGCGACACAGCCTTCCAGTGCGGGAAGTGCGTTTTTTATTCCGGATGAAGAACTTGTAATCTGTTCTTTTGTGAGTGTTTTTGTCTGTTTTTTCTTAAAAAATTCTAGAACCGATTTTTCGCATTTTGTTGGTATGTACATTTTTTTATTTTACGGCAAATGCCTGTAAAAGTGAGAGTACGGCTGATTTTTGGTCTTCGGTACATTTATGGAGCATTCGTGAAATCTGCTGGGTTTTGTCGGGTGTTGTGCAGTCGGGATTCCGGCCGGTGACAAGGTATTCAACTGTGACGCCGAGTGCTTTTGCAATTTTTACAGCATAGTCTGCCGGCGGAATAGATTCGCGCTTGCTCAGATAATTTTCTATTGATCGGTTTGAGATTTCTGTTTTTAGAGATAGTTCTTTAATTGTTATATCCTGATATTCAAGTTCGTCTTTTAAATTTTCTCTAAAGTTATTGGACATGAGTTTATAATACGTCAATTGAGGTTTTTTATTATTAACAATACGCAAAATGCGTTTTATATTATGTTTAATACTTCAATTGAAGTATTTTGTTACTAAATATACGCAACCATTTGTGTTTTGGAGAGAAGCTGTGCAGCGAACCTCGCTTTTATTAAGTTATGAAGATATTTCTCTGGTCAATAACAGCGACGTGGAGCAGATGTTCAATTTTCTTAGGACACCGGCCGGAGGAGCATGGTGCGAAAGCGATATTATTGTAACTTCCTGCCCAAAATGGAGCGACCTTGCCGGAGTTTTGCGCCTGATTTCTGAAAACAGCGATTTTCTTCTATTATATTGCTCACTGAAGGGCGGTGATGTACGCAACAGCCGTGGTGTTTGTCTTGGACCCGGCGGGGATCTTATTCCTGAAATTAAGTTTGAAAACTGGTGTGAGCGACAGATAAATATATTTGACTTTTGTTCAAAAAAAATGACAGATGATGAAGCCGGTTTACTGTATGAAGAAATAGGTAAAGTTCTGAACGCCAAAGATTGCGATTATGTGGCGCATATGTTTGAACACAATCTTGCTTTTGAACCGAGACGACAGGTAAGTGTTTTTGCATGTGAAGATAAAAAATGTACATGCGGAAAACCTTTACACGGACGAAGCCTTACAGAACATTTGATTGATGCTGCAGAGAATTTTTATTCGCAGGACAAACTTAGCGGAACCGACCCGTTTATGTTAAAGCGAGCTGCAAAACTTGCTGCAGGAAATATTGCAATTGAAACAGGGGCAGAGCAGCGTGTCGTTGTGGAAGAACGTGCTGCATTTGCGTCAGTGAGGGCTTTGTGATGGGTGGTAAGTCGGAATATAAAAACGGCTGTTCTTCCACTACAACACGAATAGCTAAAAACACAATTTTCCTCTACTTTCGCCAAATCCTCATAATGCTCGTAAGCCTTTACACAGTGCGCGTTGTACTGAATGTGCTTGGGGCTGAAGATTACGGGATTTATAACGTTGTTGCAGGGGTTGTAACAATGTTCTCGTTTTTGAGTGGGGCAATGGCAAGTGCAAGCCAGCGGTATTTTAGTTTTGACTTGGGGAAGGGGGATATTGAACATTTAAAGATTACGTTTAACATCACTTTTGAAATTTATCTTTTGCTTGCAATTTTAATTGTTATTTTAGCAGAAACTTTTGGGCTTTATTTTGTTCATAAAAAATTAGTAATTCCACAGGAGCGAATGATGGCTGCAAAATGGATTTATCAGTTGTCAATTTTTTCACTTTTAATGTCTTTAATTACAACTCCCTATATGGCAATTATCATCGCTCATGAAAAAATGAGTGTTTACGCTTATGTTAGTATTATTGAAGTTAGTTTAAAAGTTGGAATTGTATTTTTATTAAAAGTTTTGCCTTACGATAAATTAATCGTCTATGGAATATTACTTGCCGTTGTTTCTTTTATAAATACATCAATTTACAGATTTTATTGTTATAAAAATTATTCAGAATGCAAATTTTTATTTGTAAAAGATAAAAAATTATTTAAAGAACTTATAAGTTACAGTAGTTGGAATTTATTTGGTTCTGTTGCAAGTATGGTTAGAAATCAAGGATTAACAATTTTATTAAATCTTTTCTTTGGACCTTTAATAAATGCTTCACGAGCTGTAGCAATGCAAGTAAATGTGGCAGTTTTAAGTTTTGCTCAGAATTTTAGCACTGCTTTAAGACCTCAAATAATAAAATCTTATGCTGCAAATGAAAACACATTCCGTAAAAGTTAACGCAACTTTAAATATAATAAAAACTTTATTTTCTCTGATTTTTCCGCTTATTACTTTTCCGTATGCATCAAGAGTTTTAGGACCAAGTGGAACAGGAAAGGTTCATTTTGCTCAATCAATTATTTCATATTTTGCTATGATTGCATCTTTGGGAATTGGAACTTACGGAATTAGAGAAGCGGCAAAAGTTCGCGATGATAGAACTGTATTAACAAAATTTGTAAAAGAAGTTTTTTCAATCAATTTAATTTCTACAGTTTTTGCATATTTTCTTCTATTTGCATCACTTTTTTTAGTTCCAAAATTTGAAGAATACAGAAATATTTTAATCGTTTGTTCATCAACAATTCTTTTTACAACTTTGGGAATGGATTGGCTTTATTCAGCAAAAGAAGAATATTTTTACATTACAATTCGTTCAATTGTTTTTCAATTTTTAAGTGCTGTTTTACTTTTTACTTTAGTCCGAAAATCTGATGATATTTTGCAATATGCTGCAGTTTCTGTAGTTTCTAGCGTTGGTTCAAATATTTTAAACTTTTTTCATGCTAGAAAATTTTTAGATTTAAAAGTAAAAATAACTCTTGAATTAAAAAAACACTTAAAACCGATTTTTACACTTTTTGCAATGAGCGTTGCCGTAAGCATTTATACAGTTTTAGATTCTACAATGGTAGGATTTATAAAAGATGATGCTGAAGTTGGATTTTATAATGCTGCAACAAAAATCAATAAATTAGTTCTAACTTTAGTGAATTCTGTTGGAACAGTTTTACTTCCACGACTTTCTTATTATGCAGAATTAAAGGATAAATCTTCTTTTGGAAATTTAACTCAAAAAGGAATGAATTTTTTACTTATTTTAGCTTTACCTTGTGCTGCAGGACTAGGCGTTCTTTCAAAACAAATAATTTTGCTTTTTTCAGGAGAACAATTTTTACCGGCATTAAATGCAATGAGAATTATGAATCCAATTATTTTAATTGTGTCTTTAAGTGGATTAATTGGAATTCAGATTTTTATGCCACTCAGAAAAGAAAAATTAACTTTAATTTCTGTTATTTGTGGTTGTATTGTAAATGTAATTTTTAATTCAATTTTAATTCCAAAATACGGAGCAACCGGAGCGGCAATTGCAACTTTAATAGCAGAAAGCGTTGTAACTTTAATTCAATTAATTTTAGCAAGAAAATATTTCGATTGGAAAAAAATTACAATTCATTTTGTTCAATGTTTAATTGCAACAATTTTTATGAGTTTTGCAGTTTATTTTATTTCGTCAAAATTTGAATCAAATTTTGCATCTGTTTTGTGCGGAATCTTAATTGGAATTTTAAGTTATATTTTTGTGCTTTTTATTTTTAGAAATAAATTTTTACTAGGAATTTTAAAATCAGTTTTTAAAAGGAGAAGAAGTTGAATTACGACTATTTAATTGTAGGTTCAGGTCTTTACGGTGCAACTTTTGCTTATTTTGCTAAAAAAGCCGGAAAAAAATGTCTTGTTATAGAAAAACGCTCTGAAGTTGGTGGAAATGTTTTTTGCCAAAATATAGAAGGGATAAATGTTCATAAATACGGAGCTCATATTTTTCACACTTCAAATAAAAAAGTTTGGAATTTTGTAAACAGTTTTGTTGAATTTAATCGATACACAAATTCGCCGGTTGCAAACTTTCATGGGAAACTTTTTAATCTTCCGTTTAATATGAATACTTTTTATCAAATGTGGGGCGTTACTACTCCGGACGAAGCAAAGGCAAAAATTGAAGACCAAAAAAAATCTAGTGGAATTACAGAGCCAAAAAATTTAGAAGAACAGGCAATTAGTTTAGTTGGTCGCGATATTTACGAAACTCTTGTAAAAGAATACACAGAAAAACAATGGGGAAGAAAATGCACAGAACTTCCGGCATTTATAATTAAGCGTCTTCCTGTTCGATTTACTTTTGACAACAATTATTTTAACGATTCTTTTCAGGGAATTCCAATCGGTGGTTATAACAAATTGATTGAAGGTTTGCTTTCTGGAATTGAAGTTAAGACTGAAACTGATTTTTTTTCTGACAGAAAATATTTTGAAAGTTTAGCAGAAAAAATTGTTTTTACTGGAAAAATCGATGAGTTTTTTGATTATAAATTTGGAAAACTTGAATATCGCACAGTCCGATTTGAAACAGAAACGCTAGATATGCAGAATTTTCAAGGAAACGCAGTCGTAAATTACACCGGAAGCGACGTTCCTTACACAAGAATTATTGAACACAAACATTTTGAAACAGAAAATTCAAATTACGAAAATGCAAAAACTGTAATCAGCAAAGAATTTTCTACAGAATGGAAAGACGGAATGGAAAGTTTTTATCCTGTAAACGACGAAAAAAATGCTGCACTTTTTGAAAAATACAATGAACTTTTAAAATTTGCAAAAAACGTGATTTTTGGCGGCCGACTTGCAGAATACAAATATTACGACATGGACGATGTTATAGAAAAGGTGATGAAAGATGTTGAAAAAGAATTTTAATATAACAGAAAATACAAAAATTTTAATTTGTTGTCATAAAAAATGTGAATTACCACAAGATGAAATTTTTTTACCAATTCAAGTTGGAGCTGCAATTTCTAACGAAGATTTAGGAATTCAGCGTGATGACAGAGTAAACGGTGAAGTTTGCGACAATATTTCTTCAAAAAATAAAAATTATTGTGAACTTACAGCAGTTTATTGGGCATGGAAAAATATAAAAAAACTTTATCCTGATTTAGAATATATTGGTTTAAATCATTACAGAAGATATTTTAGTTTTGATAAAAAGAATTTCTCAGATGATTCAATTATAAAATCTACGAGTTTAGTTGCAAATTACAAAATAGATAAGAAAAAACTTTCTAAACTTTTACAAAAAGGTTACACAATCGTTGCAAAACCAAGAGTTTATCAGTATTCGTTAAGTGTAGATTATGCTTGTTGTCATGTGAGTGATGATTTAAGACTTTTACAAAAAATTATTCATGAGCTAACTCCAGAATATGATGAAGCGTTTTTCAGTGCGATAATTTGTAATAACAAATTATCGCCCTATAACATGACTGTTATAGGGCTCAGAAATTTTGATGATTATTGTGATTGGCTTTTTAAAATTTTATTTGAAGCAGAAAAAAGAATAAATATTTCAAATTACAATCCAGTTCAAGCACGAATTTTTGGTTATATGGCAGAACGACTTTTTAATGTTTGGCTTTATAAAAATTCCAAAAAAGTAAAAAAGATAAATATATATAAATATGATGATTCTTCAAAACAAAATGTATTAAGACAATATATTTGTAAAATTAGAAATTCTATTTTATTTTTTGGAACGCAACCATTTAGAAAAACAATTTCTGAAAAATATTTAAATAGTTTAAAAAATGATTGGGAAATGAAAGGGTTTTAAATGATTAGTGTAGCAATGGCAACTTATAACGGAGAAAAATATCTTCGTGAACAAATTGATTCTATTTTAAGTCAAACTTATAAAGATTTTGAACTTGTAATTTCTGACGATTGTTCTACAGATTCTACTTTTGAAATTTTGAAAGAATATGCAAGAAAAGATAAAAGAATAAAAATTTTCAAGAATGAGAAAAACTTAGGTTTTAAAAAAAATTTTGAAAATGCAATTTCCTTTTGTAACGGTGAATACATTGCACTTTCTGACCAAGATGATATTTGGCTTCCAAAACATTTGGAGATTTTATTAGAAAATATTAGGCAGAAATCAATGGTTAGCGCAAATGCCATAATGGTAGATTCAAATAATTGTGAGTTGGGAAAGTTGTTAAATGAAGTTGATAGTTTTTTCTTTTTGCCAGAAAACACAAAAGTTTTATATAGGATTTTGCTATTACATGGACCGTTTCAAGGTGCGGCATCTCTTTATAAAGCAGATTTTTTGAAAAAACTTTTACCAATTCCAGATAAAGTAAATTTTCATGATGCTTATTTTGCTTCTTGTGCATCTTTAGAAAATGGACTTTTATACTTAAAAACGCCAATTTTACGTTATCGTCAGCATGGAGATAATGTCACTTTTCAATCGCACCAAATAAAAAAACAAATGAATTTTTTTAATAAAATTTTTCAAAAAATTATAACATTTTTTAAAATTCTTTTTCGAAAACAAAAAATTTATTCAGATAGATTTGCTTATTGTCAGGAATTAAAAAATCGTTATGGTTTAGAAAATGAAGATTTTAAAAATATTTACGATTTTATTTTGAATATTAAAAACAAAAAAAGTATTTATAAAAATATTAAAGTTTTATGGAAAAATTTTGACAATATAAAGACTTGTAAAACGCATCACAAAGGATTTTTTAGATTTTTACTTCAATGGAAATTAACACGAGGAGAAGAATAAAAAATGAATTACGCTTTAATTTTTGCAGGCGGAAGCGGTTCAAGAATGAACAGTCGCTCAAAACCAAAACAATTTTTACAATTTTACGGAAAAGAACTCATAATTCACACTTTAGAAAACTTTCAAAATCATCAAGAAATTGACGGAATTGTTGTAGTTTGCATTTCAACGTGGATTCTTTTTTTAAAAAACTTACTTGAAAAATATAAAATTACAAAAGTCTTAAAAGTTGTTGAAGGCGGTTCAACAGGTCAAGAATCAATTTATAATAAGCCTCAGATTTAGACACGGAGGAGAAAAAACAACGAATTTGTGC
>ERZ1026854.10-NODE-10-length-170573-cov-141.514919_pt1 | contig 170573 bp, 143 predicted proteins | sample MGYA00380157_ERZ1026854 | MGnify/ENA primary metagenome ERZ1026854 (study PRJEB33269, sample SAMEA4719793) | human gut metagenome | biome: human-associated habitat; feature: organic feature; material: feces | place: Cameroon | collected 2013-10 ...
GTTGTTCATGAAAACTTCAGTTGTTGCACAACTGCCCTTATTAACGTGTACGCTCACGCGTACGAATTGTACTCAATCGCAAGTTGATACTTGCTCAATCGTTCAATTTTATGGAAAGTATTTCATGAACAACTCAAATAGCGTTGTTCATGAAAACTTCAGTTGTTGCACAACTGCCCTTATTAACGTGTACGCTCTCGCGTACGAATTGTACTCAATCGCAAGTTGATACTTGCTCAATCGTTCAATTTTATGGAAAGTTAAAATACGCGAAGGAGGACGGGGAAGTATGAAATGATTTGTTTTTTAGCGTCGCGAAGCGACATACAAGTATTTTGGACATTTTAGAGAAATTTTAACAAACATTTATTGAATACAACAAGAATTCTTGATATAAAAAAAAACCCTGAACCAAACCGGAACAGGGCCTTTGAAAAAACATTTGTCAGACAAGTCTGTCTTATTTATCTTCTTTTTTTGCTGCAGGTTTTCTTCCGCGACGGGCAGGTTTTGTTTCTGCGCCCGCGTCTTTTTCTGCGGCAGAAGTTGCTTTCTTTGAAGAAGCACGCTTTCGCGCCGGTTTTTCTTCTGTTACTGCAGGAAGATTTTCTGCGGCACCATTCTGTTGGGCAGCAGCATTTGCGGTTGCCGCCGACTCCAGTTCCTTGCAGTGGTCTTCTGCTTTGATTATTTCCATGAATTCCTTGCCGTCCATGGTTTCTTTTTCAAGAAGGCGCGAAGAAATATAGTCAAGCAGTGTTTTGTGTGACTCAAGAAGCGAAAGAACGTGTGTATAGCGCTCATCCATTACACGCGCAATCTCGTCATCAATAAACTTCTGCGTATCTTCACTGAATTCACGTACAAGAACAGGTTCGCTGCCGGCGTTACCCAGCACACCCTTACCGAGCGTCATATTGCGAAAGCGGTCGCTCATTCCAAAATCAATTATCATGCGCTTAAGAATATTTGTAGCCTGAGCAATATCGTTTGATGCTCCTGTAGAAATATCACCGAGTACAATCTGTTCGGCAGCGCGTCCTCCAAGAAGAGCGTCTACTTCGTTAAGCATGTCTTTCTTTGTCTGGAAGTTCTTCTCTTCTTCTTCGCGGTACTGGGTGAATCCGCCGACACCATGGCTGCGAGGAACAACCGTAATCTTGTTTACCGGCGGATAATCCGGAGTAAAGGCACCGACAAGGGCATGTCCTGTTTCGTGAACAGAAACAAGGCGCATTTCCTTTTCATTTTCCTTGCGCGTCTTTTTCTTTAGACCAATGCTTACTTTATCTATTGCTTCGTTAAAGTCGTCCATGCATACTTTCTTGTGTCCATTGCGTACAGCAAGAAGCGCAGCTTCATTAACCACGTTAGCAAGATCTGCACCGGCAAAACCTGTAGTTCCGTGTGCTATAGAAACAAAATCCACATCGTCATCGAGCTTTACATTCTTTGCGTGAATGCGCAGAATCTGTTCGCGTCCCTGAACGTCAGGCTTTTCTACCGGAACCTGTCTGTCAAATCTTCCAGGTCTAAGAAGTGCCGGGTCCAGAATGTCAGGACGGTTTGTGGCTGCAAGAATAATAAGACCCTTTTCGTTGTCAAAACCGTCCATCTCTACAAGAAGCTGGTTAAGAGTCTGTTCGCGCTCGTCGTTTCCGCCAAGATTGTTTACACGGCTCTTGCCGATGGCGTCAAGTTCGTCAATAAAGATAATGCACGGAGCCTTTTCGCGGGCAGTTCTGAACAAATCACGCACACGGCTGGCACCTACACCGACAAACATTTCAACAAAGTCAGATCCGCTTATTCTAAAGAACGGAACGCCTGCTTCTCCTGCAACAGCGCGGGCAAGAAGTGTTTTACCTGTTCCCGGAGGTCCGACAAGAAGAACACCCTTCGGAATCTTACCGCCAATATCAGTATACTTTTTTGGTGATTTAAGAAAATCAACAACTTCCATAAGTTCTTCTTTTGCTTCATCAACACCGGCTACATCAGAAAAACGTGTTTTTACCTTGCCTTCATCAACAGCCTTTGACTTGCCGCCACCGCCAAGAATAGAACCCATACCTCCCATTCCGCCACCCATTTTGCGGAAGATAAAGAAGTACATAAGGAAAATAAAGCCAAACGGAATTATGAGATTAAGAAGAAGCTGTATAAAATAATTATTCTGTCTTGTAACAAACTTGTAGTCCACGCCCTTTTCGTCAAGAAGTTTTATAAAACTTTCCATAAGTACGCCGCTTGTCTTGTACACTTCTGAAGAATCGGCCTGACTTCCCAAAAACGGAAAATTCTTTTGTGCAGCCGGAACAGAAGCGTTTGAACCGTAGCCTATAAAATAATTTTCGCCCAGTTCTACACGGACAATTTTTCCCTGTTCTACATAATTTCTGAATTCCGAAAAGTCAATAAGATTGTCAGGGCGTGATACAAAAATAAGATTTACTACTGCAAGAATTCCCACAAGAACCAGTAGCATTGTCCAGAACGGCATCTTTTTTGGCTTTTTGTCGTTGCTGCCCTTTTTGTCGTCTTTTGGATCATCTATCGAAAGCTTAAAAAAGTCGTAAGGATCATTGTCCTTTTTTTTATTGTCATTCTGTTCGTTGCTCATTGTTACCTCAAACTTTGCTATTCGTATATTATACAATATAAGAAAGTTTTTGTCTTTAGCACGCAAGCCACAGAGCCATAACGAAATATTATTTAATATTAAGGGGGCTGCCCCGCAGCCCCCTTAATATTAAAACACACTTGTACGTAAACCGAATGATGCGGTAAACAAGTACTTGCGGGCATCATCGCTGGCAATATCAGACGGAATAAACCAGATTTGCGGTTCGGCATAAAGCGACCAGGTTCTGAACATCTTCCAGTTCTCTATAGTCACGCGCGGGAATTCAACCTGCATAAGAGCAGCAGAAAGCATCTGCGGAACTTTTTCGCCTGTTACGATAGAGGCACCAGAATCAGTAAAGTAAGAGAAGTTTGCGCCTATAGAAACACTTGCGCTCAACCAGTCCCAGTCACGTCCAAAGAAATATCTGAACGGAATATACGCAAGCTGTGCAATAATCTTCGCTCCTATTACGTTTCCGCCAAATCGCAGGTATGACTTTTCAAGGCCAAGGAATTCACTTACCATATCTCTCTGTTCCTGCGTAAACTGTCCGAAGTTTGCCTGAACTTTAACGGCATTGTCAAAGGCCGTAAGTCCTATTCCCACGTTGTAGAAAGTTGCGCCCCACATAGAAACATCAAAGTAAAGTCCCTGAATGAATCCCGGAACCTCGTAAGAAGCCTTGTCTCCCTTGCGCAGGAAAAGATTTACGTTCTTAAGGTCAATGTTGTCAGAAGAAAGACCGTCAAACTTGAGTTCCTGATTGTATCTTCCGCCTTCGCCCGGTGAAATGAGTCTTATTGACGGCAGCGTTCTGTCTACCTGTACAACAACCCTAGTCATTGCATTTTCACCGTTATACATTTCTGCCTTGATGAGCATAAAATGAAGTCCGGCCGGAATATCAAGATTTTCAACGCGGTACTGCCATGCACCCTTGTTAACGTCAGAAACAGGCTCGTAAGTCTTTCCGTTGTTAAAGCTTATGAAAACCTGGCGTACTTTTTTTGCGGCAATGGCAGCTTTTACTTCACTCGGCGTGGCTTTGTCCTTAAGGAGTGCCGCTTCTTCGGGACTTACCTCATAACCGGCTTTTCCCTTAAGAAGAGGACGGTTCATTGCAAAGTCTCCGTAAGTGAATGTGTCGAGCGTAACCCACGGGCCGTAAGAATTGTAAATAAAAGTCTGCTCATTCGAAATAATGCGTTTTCCGCTTTTTGTGACAGCAACAGCCTGGTACCTGTGTTCACCATCCTTAAGAACAAACGGCTCTGCAACTGCAGATTCTGTTCCGTCTTCAGAAGAACCTTGTTCAGAAACTTCCTGGCCGGCAGTAGCAAATGTCTGTTTCATAAGGAACTTAAAGTATCCGCTCGGTGTCACCTGTGCACTTTCAAGCCCCGGAACAAGATGTCCGTCAAGATAGAGGTCAATGCTCACAACCGGGTCTTCATGCTCGCTTACGGCAGTACCATAAATGTTGAACATGCCTGAATGCGACGAACCGTTAAGAGGATAAAGCAGATCTATCTTTGCAAGCGGCTTTGTCTTGTCAAGCTGAATGTTGCGGCTTACACGCGTAATATTGCCGGCAGCATCTGTTCCTGTAAGTTCAATATTGTAGAAACCGTTGTCCAGTTCAGAAATATCGAGCGCCTGTGAAATAATTTCATCAGGAACAAGATTTCTCTTTGAAAGACGCTCCGGAATCTTTTTGTTGTCAAGACTTCTTACCGTAATGTAAAGATCGGTAAGACCAATATTGTCTGTTGTCTGACCGCTAAAGAAAATATTTTTTGTCGTTTTGGAATCGTCAAGCGGCAGTTCCAATGAAAGACTGGGCGCAGTGTTGTCTATATTGATAAGCGAAGAATAAAGGCCGGTAATTCCGTAGCCGTCCCAAATCTTTATGAACACAACGTGGGTTCCGTCCTGAATAATGCGTGTGTCAAAAGTATAAGACCATTCCGTAGTACCCTTTGCGTCGTTGAACGTAGCGCCGTTATCTACAGAAACCTGGACGCGACTTATTCCGTTTTTGTCGCTTGCCCATCCTTTTATTTCAACAGTTTCCTTTACGGTGCTGCTTATTTCGGGAAGGGTTACACCGCCCTTGGGCTCTTCAAGCGAAATCCTGAACTTACGTGAAACACTGTCACCGCGCACACCGTTAATGTCAACTGCGTAAACAGTAACCGTATGTTCGTTGTCTGTCATTGCAGCAAGTGGAACATTTATTTTGTAACTCGAAGCAAGTTCTTCAGAAACAGTCTGGTACTCACCGTCATCTATTTTGAACAGAACTTTGCACGGACCGTCATCATCGTAAATAACACCAGTAATCGTAAAGTCAGTAGTAATTACCTGGTTTTCTTCGGGAAGGTGAATTTCTGCACGCGGCTTGTCGCTCTCTTCGTCAACAGAGAATTCCCACTTGTTTACAGAAGTTGAATTCCCCAAAGCGTCAGTAAACACAAAAGACATTCCGTTACCGACAGGCATGTTTTTTGTTCCGACGCGGGCATTCGGCATAGAAGAATTTAGAGTAACGTTAATGTCATTTTCGTCGCGGTATTTTACTTCTGTACCTTCATCATCCTGTTTTGTCTTAAGAGGAACCATATCAGGCGTTTTGTAAATGGCAAATGAATTTTTGTTTGCACCATTGTCGTCCCTGTAAACTATATTCTGAACAAGACCGTTATCCTTTACAGAGAATGCAATTGTATTTTCACCGTTAATGACAGCACCGGCTTCAGGAATAATAACACTTACCAAAGGCGCAGTTGTGTCCTTAAAGACAGTTCCGTTAAAATAAGAAACGCATCCAGTACCGTCAGTTGCACGCAGCGTAACCGGAACATATCCGTCTTCAAAACTGTCAAGATTTATTTCTGAATAGAAAGCACCGCTCTTTGTAACCCTGACAGAATTCCACACGGGTTCGGGAACGGCAGTCTGTTCTTCCAAAGCCTGTGTTTTTTCAGAAGACTTTGATTTTCCTTCAGCCGGAACAACGGCAGGTTTTTCATCCCAAAGTGCATATTCAAGGCTTTTTATTCCGTTTGCATCAGAAACTGTTCCTTCTATGTCGAATTTGCTTCCCACAAAGTTAAGGTTAAAGGACTTTGCAAGAGTTATCGAAGGCAATGCTGAATCTGCAATTATATTTACAGAAGATGCGTCATATTTTGAACCGTCGCTTCCGGTAAGTCTTACGGCCACATTTTTGTAAACACCGTCGGCTGTTGCCTTAAGCTTAATGAGCTTTGACTCGCAGCTTACTTCAAGACCTGCTGTTCCGCCGCGCACAGAAGCCGTAACTTCTGAAGGAACATTTGCGTATCCTGTAAGAGAAGCTCCGTCTTTAAGAACATAAGCACTGCGTTCACTGTCAAAGTACACGCCGTCAGAAGCAGTCCAGTAAACGCGCGGCTCACTGTCCAGAACTGCATGATTTCTTAAAATAACAATTGTTCCTGTTGCAGTCTTTTTTGCGCCTGTTGCATCAGTTACCACAGCAGAAATTTTTGTAATTCCCGCAGGAAGATTTGCAAGCGGAATTTCTGCCTGGTATTCGCGTCCGTCGGTAATTGTTTTCACAGCGGCAGAACCATTCTGCAAAGAGTTTCCGCCGGCAGTTTCTGTTCCTTCTATTTTATATGCAACATTTGAAACGGCTGCATTTGACTTAATCTGAACAACGGCTTTGCGGCCTGCTTCTGCAGAAGTGTTTCTGTCAAGAACAATTGTCATTCCGTTTTTGTAAGCCGCACCGTCTACAGTAGAAATTGCTGCAGAAAGTCTGCTTTCAGAACGTACGCTCAGCGGCTCTGAAGAATAGGAAGACGCTTTTTTGTTTGCCTCAAGATCAGTCGGTGTTACGGTAAATACCATCGGGGCCGCATCTGCACGTATTTCATCTGCACGCACATATTTGAACTCAGAGTCGACTGTTCCCTGGTAAACGCAGACGCCGTAATAATCGTGTCCGCTAAGCCAGTACACGCGCGGAACATCTTTTTTTACAGGTTTTCCGTCCGCATCCACAACAGGTTCAGCCGGTGCATACGGAATTTTTCTTACAAACACCGCGGCTGCAGTTTTGTTTCCAGCCTCGTCTTCTGCAACAAACTCCACGACAGAAATTCCGTCTGCAAAAGTATCAAAACCAAGATTGTCCAGCGTAAAGTTTCCGCGGCGGCTCAATGAAATATCTGTAAATTCTGTAGGAGTTACAGGTGCCGAAGAAACAACGAGACCTCCTGCAGAAGACGGCATTTCGGCCCTGACCGCAAGAATTCTGTACTTAAGTGTGGCCGCTCCCGCAGAAGTGACTTTTCCGCTTATGGAAAGTGTGGTGTCAGTTGTTTCAAAGCTGAACGGAATTCCGCGCTCTGTATTGTAAGAGTCAGACGGGTCAAGTGTTATTGAAGGAAGCACGGGTTTTTCGTAAAAGTGCATTGCGCGTGACTCGTAAACAGCACCAGCATCTGTAGTGACCCTTACGGAAAATTCTTTTGAAGCTGCGGCCGAAGAAACAAGAATTACGTTTCCTTCATTTGTTACAGAAACCGCACGCATTGCAGGAACTGTTTCTACAAGAGCGATGGTTCCGCCTGCAAAATATCCCGCAACAGGAATGTCTCCTGCCAGAACTGCACCGTCTTCTTCTACATAGGAGTCGTCAAAGTAAACGCCCGGTGCAGAAGTATTTATCTTTGTAAGATCCAGTACGTTAACAATAGAATTTTTTACCGACTCGCGGCCGTAAATGTCTGTTGCCTTAACAGTTATTTTTGAAACGCCCCACGGAAAGTTGTCACCATAAAGCGGAATACTTACGTATGCACTTTTTTCACCGCCGGCAAGTGTAAGGCTTCCGGGAATTGTTCCGGTTGTGCCCCAGTCCACGCTCCAGCTTACCGAAGAAAGCCCGCAGTCAGAAGAAACGCGTATTCCGTAGGTTCCGTCTGCTTCGGGGTTTACTGTCATTCCGTCGGTAAATGCAGTTTTTGTTCCGGAAGAAGTATATTCAGGCTGTGCAAAAGAAACAGGTGAACCTTTTGAAACAAATGCAGATGTTACCGTGTTTCCCCTTAAACCGAATTTGTCTGTTGCGTAAAGTGAAAGTGTGTGGCTGCCGGCTGCAAATTCCCCCGGAACAGAAGCATAGAATACGCCGGAACAGTCCAGTGTATGCTCTTCACCGCCGTCTACAGAAAATGTCACGCTTGCAGGACCGTCGTCGTCTGTTACAAAACCGCGCAGGTAAAGTGAACCGTCTGAACCTTCCACGACAGTTCCCGCAGAAGGATATCCTACAGTTACAACAGGTTTGTCTGCTTCCTGATCCAAAGGTATTACCCTTTTTACGGTAACTGTGTTCCCCATTGTATCAACAGCGGTTACACTGAAGGTTTCTGACTTTGACTTTCCTGTTGAATTGACTTCTTTGATCCAGTAAGGGTTTCCCGGTGTAAGGGTAAATTCGCCGGTTTCACTTCCCCACTGCCATGTAAGTTTTGAAAGCCCTATAATGTCTTTTGCGTATCCGGCGACAGTGAATATTCCGTTTGCGGCTTCTCCTTCTGCAGGCGACACTATTTTTACATCAGGTTTGGTATTGTCTATAAAATAAAGGAATGCAAAGTTTCCTATGGAACCGGCGCAGTCAGTTGCCTTGAACCAGCAGGCAGAAGCCCCGTCGCCGAACTTTGTCGTATCTACCGGAACTTCAAACCTCCATTCGCCGGAGTTTCCGTTTTTGTCGGTTTCCTTGTATTTTGAATATTTAAGTTTAACGTCTTTATAGTATTTTCCGCCGTCAAGACTGTACTCAAGGCTCTTTATGCCGTTTCCGTCGGTAACACGTCCGGCAAGGGTCATTTTTCCGCTTACAAGTTCTCCCATGTATTTGTTTGTAACTTCAATAACAGGGGCACGGCGGTCAAGCTGCCACATAACTTTGGCACGGCGGCCTGTCTTGGGGACAACCTTTGTTTCATCAACATTGCCGTCCGCATCTTTGTACGCACCGGGGTTTCCGTCATCGACACCGTAAACTTCTATAGTATGCGGTCCTTCAAGAAGTTCGGTTGTAGGAAGATAATATGACCAGAATTCAGTGCCTTCTGCCTTAACCGGGTTTTCTTCATCGCCGTCCAGAACAAGGTAAACGCCGGTAACAGTATCGTCATCAATACATGTTCCGACTATGTTAAGGTTACCCGGCACACGCATTCCTTCGGCAGGATTCGTTATTCCCACTACAGGAAGGTCAGATTCGGGGTCTATGTAAATATTGTAAGGTCCTTCTACGGCCACATTACCGGCTTTGTCTTCTGCAGTAACCATAATGTTGTACTTGCCGGGCTTTTTTTCGTTTATATCAAACTTTTCCTGCCAGCTGTTTTTGGCACCGACAGAAATCTCTGATACATCTTTCTTTGCCCAGACAAAAACCGATGCAAAAGCCATAATTACTGATAAAACTGTAAACTTTTTATTCATAGACTGCTCCAAACCGTAAATATCCAAAAACCTGGTTTCTGGAAATACTTTGAAAATCCTCTTCTTTATCGGAATAAAATTCACAAAAAAGCACTCATATTTTACCACCATTTCTCAAAAATGTCCAATTTAATAAATTTATCCAATGTTTTATTTTGAAATCTCTGTATTTTATGCTACAATAGATATATCCGGAGAAAAAATGGAAACAAAAGAACAAAAACAGAAGTTTCAGCAGATTGTAGATGAAAGCCACCGCATTGTTTTTTTTGGAGGGGCTGGCGTTTCTACAGAAAGCGGAATTCCCGACTTCAGAAGCGTTGACGGTCTTTACAACCAGGAATGGGATTATGCCCCCGAAGAAATTCTGAGCAAAACATTCTTTTTTGCAAACACCCCGGAATTCTACCGGTTTTACAGAAAAAAGATGCTTGTAACCGGAATAAAACCAAACGCAGCGCATCTGAAACTTGCAGAACTTGAACGTGCAGGAAAACTTACTGCAGTTGTGACCCAGAACATAGACGGGCTTCACCAGGCAGCAGGAAGCACAAACGTGCTTGAACTTCACGGAAGCGTTTTAAGAAACACTTGCACTTCATGCGCAAAAAAGTTCGGCCTTGACTACATACTTTCGCATTCAGACGAAAATCTTGTTCCACGCTGTGATGAATGCGGTGCCGTTATAAAACCCGACGTTGTACTTTACGAAGAAGCGCTGGACACAAATACCGTAAACGCAGCCATTGACGCCATTTCAAAGGCAGACACACTCATAATCGGCGGAACATCACTTTCTGTATACCCGGCTGCAGGTCTTGTAAACTACTTCCGCGGAACAAAACTCGTTCTTATCAACCGGGATGCAGGCGCATTTGACTCAAACGCAGACCTGGCAATTCATGACAGCATTGGAAAAGTGCTTGGTGCAGTTTCTGTACAGGCAGCAGGCACAAAAAGGGACGAATAGTGAAAATACGCACCCTGTTAACAGCCGTTTTTTTTGCATCAGCACTTGCCGCAGCGCCTGCCGTTGCAAAAAGCGTCAATTTTTTTACACCGACCCCGACTCTTGTCGTTCAGAGCGGCATTTCACTCAGAACAGGTTCAGATTTTGTTCCCAAAGCCGGCGGAATAGACGCCAGACTGGGCATAGATTGCAAAGAGCTTCTTTTTGAAGGCGGAATAAAACAGACAAACGAAGTTACAGACATAACCACACAGATTATTTACGCACCGACATTTTTTTCGCGCTTCAATCTTGGCCCCGGAATAATTGCGCACTTTAATTCGACCCCAAAAGTTTTTTCAGAATTTGACTTTCTTCCGGGATTATTTTTCAAGTACAGGACAAAAAAATTATTTTCTTTCGAAGCCGATGTTCTTTTTCTGCACAAGAGGTCAAATCTTTTTGTCTCCGAAGACGACCGGCTTTTACTCAACAACGAAAGCCTTGCCGCAAAAATGGAATTCGGTCTTTACCCGGCGGAGTGTATTCAGTTTATGTTTTCCCTGTCCTCGTACTCATACTACAGTTACATGCTCTTTTTTGCACCGAACTTCAAGCTTACAACACAGTTCAATATTTCACAGAAAATGGCGGCCGGCATTGATATTGAAGCAAAATACATTGACTTTATGACACTGAGCGCAAATTTTATAGGCGCCACATTCAGAACATACTTTCAGATGAGGCTGTAGAATATGAAAAAAACACACATCTGCATTGCGGCAGCCGCAATTCTTTCTTTTGCAAATATTTCATGCCGTTACGGACTGGAAGAAGCCTTTTACAGGCAGTCGCGCGCAGACGAAAGGGCCGCTTCAATAAAAGAAGTAACGCTTCCTTCAGACCTGGTCCAATCGCTTGGTGATGAATATACAGTGCTTGTAATAACAGACGTTCACTTTGGTGCAAATTCAGGCATAAAAGGAAACAACAGACGCGATGAAGACTTTCTTTCTTCGGTCAAAAATCTTTCGCCAAAACCAAAATTCTGCATCTGTCTTGGAGACATTGCCGAACACGGTTACGAAAGTGAATTCCGGGACTACAAAGAAAAAATTCAGGACAAGCTTGACAAATTAGGAATACCCACATTCAATGTAGTAGGAAACCACGACCTTTTTAACACAGGCTGGAAATATTATAAAGAAGTGCTCGGCGAAACAACATCCTTTTACAGATTCAGCACAAAAAACATAAGCTGGTATTTTCTTGATTCGGCAGGAGGCTCACTCGGAACAACACAGATGCAAAACCTTTACGAAGCAGTTTCAGGTGACACAAAGCCAAAATTTTTCTTTACACACGTGCCGCTTTATGCAAACGGTCACTTTTATTTTTCAATGCAGAATACCGACGAAAGAAACAAACTCATTGTCCTTCTTAACCGAAACAAAGCAAAAACTTTTGTGGCAGGGCATATCCACACGCAGAAAAGCAGCGATTTGGGAAGTTTTAATGAATATACAGTAAATGCCTTTCTTGCCGACAAAAAATACGGTCTTCTTACAGTAAACGAAACAGAGGGAACAGCTGTTCCTCAATTCATTTCGTATTAAGGCTGAATCAAAACTAAACCAGAACAGCGGCTGAACTGCTGCTATTTCTGAAGTGAAAGTCTCTGGCTTATAACAGAAGACAGCGCTGCGAGAGATTTTTTTACATCAGCGTCGCTTTTTCCTGCAAGGGCCGCATCACACGAAGAACTTAAGGCCGTTATGCTTCCCAGAATGTCCTGTTCAAACTTGGCGGCCAGAATTTCGTCTACTTCAACAAATTTCTTTGCATCATCACGCAGCTTTAAAATAGTTTCACGCTCTGAATTCCACTGTTCGTTAAGGTTTACGCTCTTCATTACAAGAAGATCCATAGAAGAATTAATGCGTTCCACAAGACTTGTAGATATATTGCCTTTAACGGCTATGCGCTTGTCTGACTTTTTTCTGAACAGACGCGAAAATAAATTACCGAATGCCATTTCTTCATTATATAAAAAAACCGACTGTAACGCAACAAAGAAGTGTCCGCAGGAATTCCGCCCGGCCACCGCTGTTCTTGTACAGAAGTGCAAATTCATATATTCTTGACAGCATGAATTGTCTTGATTTTACAAATGTTTCTTTTACATATCCCGCAGTTGAAGGCGACCTAGACGCACAGGGAAAGCAGATTGTTCCGTCTCCTGTATTCGAAAGCTTTACCGGAAGCATACCTGCCGCATTTACAAGCGTTATCGGGCCGAACGGATGCGGTAAGTCCACGCTTTTAATGCTTGCCGCAGGAAGACTTGTTCCGCAGACAGGAAAAGTAACACTGTTCGGGCAGGACGTCGCCGCACTTGATGAAGAAAAGAAAAATCTTCTGGCTTCTGTAATTTACCAGAACATGGAATTTGAAAGCGAAGACGAAACCCAGAAATTACTGGAATTTGTCTATAAAAACGGTGCACTCAAAGCAAACGCTAAGGGAATAAAATCCTCAGGCGACCTTTTTTCAGAAGCAATAGATGTTTTTGAACTTGACGGAATAATGGGACGCAAGCTTACCGAACTAAGCAAAGGCGAAACACAGCGCGTGCTTCTGGCATTCAGCATTCTGTACGGAAGTGCGGCAGTCTTTATGGATGAGCCCATGTTTGCCATGGAAGACAGACAGAAAAACGCTGCCCTTGAATACCTGAGGCAATACTCTGACCAGACAAAGACTGCAATGTTTATTTCAATGCACGAACTTGACTTAAGCCGCCGCTATGCAGAAAAAGTGCTTCTTATCCACCCCAACAAAAACATGGACTACGGCACTCCCGAAGAAGTAATGACAGACGCTGACCTCGAAAAGGCATACGGCTTTCCTGCTTCAATGCTCAAACACAACGAAGACATGACCCGCGAGCAGTTAAAGCAGGTTTCAGAAGCCATAAAGTCTTTGTAAAGAAAGGCTGAAAAATAACGTCACTCTGCAAGTTCAAACGACACAACCGTGAATTCTTTTTTTTCACGGTTAAGCACCCCGCTCATTGTAAGGCGGCGGTTTTTGAATACTGCAAGTTTGTCGCGCGAACTCTGCGTTTGTGACGGTGTCTTTATTGTATAGTTTTCCCATCCGGCGCATTTTAAGGTAAGAACCATGTCTTCACCTTTGCCGCACACTTTGAGTTTGCCGGTTATTTTGTCTATTTTATAATTTTCTATAGTTTTTGAGGCAGACTCAACAGAAGTTCCTATTCCGTCAATAAGATCTTTTACCGCAGCACCCGCACCTTCTGTAATAGCCGGAACCTGCTCGCGGAATTCCTGTACTGCCGACTTGCCGTTCTTTTCTGCAAAAATCGCTGTTCCGAGTCCTGACAGTACCAGACATACTGCAATTATTTTTTTCATATTCATCACCTTTCCAAAAACACATTAAATTTTAAGATCGCCCTTTTCAAGTAAAACAAACGAGGTTCCGTCAGGATACTCTATTTCTATTGTAGGCGAACATACAATTCCATCAAAGTGAATAAGAGCCGGTGCATCGCCGTCGTAATTCTCGCCTATTGCAAAGTGACACGTGCGGAATGCCTTTTCGTCTTCGAGCATATTGCCGGTAATGTTTGCAGCCGGGTTAAGACCTATTCCAAGTTCGCCGATATTGCGCGCATTTCTGCGGTATTCGTCAGTTGCCGACTGTTTTTCTGCAGCCGTTATGTCTTTAAGAAGACGCTTTGCTTCTTTGTCGCCCTGTATGTCTGTAACAAATCCATCCTTTACCGTGGCGCGGATTGGAGTTTCAAGCATTGCATCACCGTCGCTGAACGTCATGCTTCCGTCAAATACAATAACACCGCTGCTCTTTCCTACAACAGGGCTTATAAAAACTTCGCCCGAAGGAACGTTTCCGCCGGTACCGGGTTTTGTAAAGTCACCGTCATCTACAAGCGCTTTTCTGCCTTCAACCCAAACGGTAAAATCTGTTCCGGCAGGGGAAGTTACTTTAACGGACTTTGCGTTTTCAAAAAGTGCGCATATTTTTTTGCAGCGTTCTGAAAGCAGTCTGTAGTCAATATTAACAGTACGTTCGTACATATCCTGTGTAAGCCCCGGAGTCCAGACAGCACGAACAGATTTTTTTCCCGAAAGCAGATAGTCAAATATGTTGGAATATTTTTGTCCGACCGCGTCTGTGTACGGATTTGCCAGTGCTTCTTCATCTTTGCCCAACTTGTTTGCCGAGATAGAAAAGATTACATCGGGTTCGCTTTTTATAGCACCGATTACGGCCTTTTCTGCCATGTCAAGCGAAGACTTTTTCGGCTGGAACATAAGTGAGGGCGATGCACCCGCATCAAGAGATGCAGTATACAAATCCTGCGCAATTGCCGAAGTTTCTGGGTTTGCTATAATCAGAACCGACTCGCCTTTTTTTATTGCACACACATCTTCGACAATAGTCTGTGCCGGTGTTTTTTCTTTGCCGTTGTCCTTAAAGAACGGAATTTTCATTTTATTCCTCGTTTAATTTATTTTGTTTTTAAAACTGTCCTGAACATAAATCATTATCTGTTCACCGCTTGCTTGTCTCTGCGAAAATTCCAGAACAACGGTGTCACTTGTTGCCCTGCCCACATAATGGATTGTAAAGCCGTGTGGTCTGAGTTCATCTGCAGCAGCATCATAGCTTATAAGACAGGGACCTGTGTAATAGTCCGAGCTGCGGTCATAATACTGGTACTTGTAGTCGCTGCTGAAAATATCTATGCGTCCAAGACCGGCAGAAATCCCGTCTAAAATACTGTTTGTACTTTTGTACAAAGTCGGATATCCGTAAGTTTGGGCAAATGTGTTTCTGTAAACGCAAGCCTGAATAAATTTCTTGTACAAAACAAGTGGCGAAACACTTTTTCCTGTAGTTGCATAAATTGCGTCTGTAATAGAGTCCATTCCGGTTTTTGCATTTTTGCTCATATTTTCTATAAAAGCAGGGCCGCCGTACTCGCGGGCAATCCACGCGCCGAATGCATAGGCAGTAGAATAGGAATAAATTGATTTGCCTGTGTCTTTAAGGTATTCAGTAAGACCTGAATTATAATAAGCCCTGTTAAAAAGAGGAATTCTGTTTGCGGCAACATTTTCTTTTGCATCAAGACCAAGCTGTTGCGCCATAAGATCTTCTGCAAGCATAGAAAGCATTTCGTTGTGCCACGAAGGATTATCGCTTACACCGCCTTCAATTACCTTGTTCCCGAAATTAATCATATGCTGGAACTCGTGGAACAGCGTAGAAATTACAGTCTGGCTCACTCCACCTGTTCCGCCGAATTTGTATGAACCGGTTGCCGAACTGTCATAATTGCAGAACGGCGCGTCTATGTAAAAGAACTTTCCTTCGTTGGAATATCTTAACGGCTTTGTGTTTCCATCTGCAGAAAGTCGTCGCACGTAATAATCCTTGCTGGAAAAATATCCTATTACACCGCTTGCATTTGAACTAGAATAATCGTCTCCTATGTCATACAAAAGAATGTTTACAAGAGTGCCTGTGTCGCTTTCAGAAGCCATGTCTATGCTTGCATAATTGTCTTCATCTATCATCATGCTGCTTTCTGTTCCGAAAACTTTGCGCTCAAAACCGCAGTGTTTTGCAAAAGTGTCTGCGATGGATTCTGCAATCTCTTTTGTAACTTTAGATCCGCAAGCCAATTCACCTACCATGTAGCAGTCATCTGCAACCCAGACAAGGCAGCTGGAATTTCCTGCTCTTAAGGTAAATGCCTTTTGCTCATAGCTTATTGAAGAAGAAATGTCTGTGTCTGCCCAAAAATTGTGGCTTTTACCTTTAGTAAAATCTGTGTAATTCACGCTGTTTGTACTTACGGCGCGCGAAGAAGGAGCTGCATAAACCGGACCATAATTTTCGTTATGCTCAAAATGAATTGGCCCCTGAGCAACAGCAGCAGCTTTGTCTGCAGCGTCACTTAAAGAACGGTATGAATGACTTTTCGAACCACCGTAAGATTCAATTTTGTCAGAAGAAGTCACAATTCCGTCTGTATAATACAGAGTTCTCTGGTCTGACCGCTGAATAACATTGTTGGAATTATTGAATTTTACAAAGATAATTTCCTTGTCCAGAACATTGTCTATAGTGACGCTGGTATTGTCACCAAGATTATAATACCATTCCGAATTTCCCAAATCTGTCTGCGAAGATTCATTTTCGTCCGATGACATCATACTCAGCAAAAACTGAAGGCATCCTGTAAATGAAAACGAAACCATAACCAGAACAAGTGTAAATAAAAACTTTCTCATTCCCTCAATAATAAAAAACAATTTTGCCCCCGTCAAGACAAAAACCGTGAACCCCGCCGGTAGAAAAAAGATGTACATTCTCATATAATCTCTTAACAGAAGAAAGTGAAGCATACAAATTGTATAATTTTATGTTATATTTTCAAAATCAGAAACAATAACTTTAATTTTTTAAAATTTTGTTATATAGTGATATAGTAAGGAGAAATAAATGTGTACAAAAAAATTAAGTAATGTGTTTATAATCGCATCAAGTTTACTGATTATTAATTGTTCCCAAATGTCCATAACAGAACCTTTAGGCCAACAAGTGTACAAATCTGAAATTGCAAGAAATATTGGGGCAATGAAAGATGCTGGTTATTTTGATTCTATTTTGGATATATATGCCAGAACTGCTTCATCAGAAATTTCAGAAGACGAAAAAAAAATCTACCGTCTGATAAACAATACAGATGAAGTAATCGATGAAATAAAAAAATCTGAATATGCAGAAACAGAACTCCAGTTTTTAAACTTGTTTTTTAATGGTGGAACCACTGAGAAATTCTCTGAAGCCTTTTCTAAACAATCAGAAGAAATGGGAATACAATATAGCAAATCTATATCTGAAATTGAATCCTCGCTGTCAGATATTACAAATGAGAGTATTCGAATTTCTGCTTCAAATATAAATGTAAATCAATCAAATGAAAGAAGCATTTTTTCGAGCGATTTTAGTACAGCAAATATCGTATTGTATGGAACTTATTGTGCAGCAACATCTGCCGGACTCATTGCCGCTTCCAGTTGGATTCCATGGGTAAAGGCATCAGGTTATGTAGCCGCTGCTGCAGGAGCCTCTGCTATGACTTTTAGGTTATTAAGTTGGGCCAAAAACAGTGATTTTACAAACCTTATTACTTCAGTTATAGGTAAAGATGGAAAGGAAGCAACAAATATTTTAAATAAAGATAAAGAGTTCGGCAAAAAAACTCTTTTGATTTCATCACTAACAGCAGTACCTGTAGTTACATGCATTTGTACACCGTTTGGAAAATCAATAATCGGAACTGTTGTGAAGGCCTATGATGCAATAATTGGAAAAATTCTTTCTGTTCTACCGCCTGGAATAAATTATACTTTATGGGGTGTTCCTATCAAAAAATTAGCACTGCCATTCTAAAAATTATGAACAAAAAAAATATAATTCTTTTATTGTTTATGATAAACTCGCTTTCTATATTTGCAAAGACAGACGGAAACATACAATTATATTTTCCAAGTTTTTTAGGAAATTCTGTAAGCTGGGTTGGAAATTCTTCACCGTTATATTATATGGGCAATGATAATGAATCAGGGTTCAGTGCGGAAGGTGAGGCAAGAATAGAGATAACAACTTTAAATAAATTTGCTTTTTCCTGGGCTGTTGGATTTGGAGGGTATGGACTGGAAACAGAGACAGGTTCAGAAGGTGGCAGTCTTTTCCTTTCTGCCGGGAGTGGAGTATTTTATAATTTTATTCCCGAACAACCTTCTTTGGCAGGTCCCTGTATTTATTTTTACCCGGCTTATAAAATTCCCTGTTACTGGGAAAAAGGAACTCCATATTATTTTTGGAAAAGTTCATTGGATATAGGTTTTAATTTTTGTATTTCAAGATTTTCAATATATTTATATGAAAAAACAATATTTGCGTGGCACGAATCTAAAATAAAAGTGATTCCTGATTTTGGTTTGGCCGTAGGAATTTATTTTAAAGATGGGTTGTACCTGTAAAAAGATGTACATTCTCCATTGTTGAATGCATTTATTTTTTCTTCTATAATATTGCACATGAACATATGTCTGTTTACGAAGGAAGAAATAGAACAGCCGCTCAGCCTTAACGACGAACGCGCTTTGCATATAATAAAAATTCTGCACAAAAAAGAAGGTGACACTTTTGCCGCAGGAATCATAGGCGGAATGGCCGGAACAGCAACAATTACATCTGTTCAGACTCAGAAAGGCACATCTTCTGACGGCCGCAAAACCTTTACAAAAGGATTTCTCACATACACATTCACTCCCCTTACCGACGGCAAACCTCTGAACCCGCTTATTATGATTATCGGTTTTCCAAGACCCATCCAGCTCAAAAGACTTCTACGTGACATGGCAGGATTGGGCGCTTGTGAAATTCACCTGACCGCAACAGAACTGGGCGAAAAGTCATATTTAAAGTCAGACCTCGCCACAACAGACGCCGGCTACAAAATGCTTCTCGAAGGAACAGAACAGGCCGCCGGAACACACGTGCCTCTTTTAAAAATACACACATCGCTTAACGACTGCCTTACACAACTGCAGCTCGCGCGCCCTTCGTTAAGAAAAATTGCGCTCGACAACATAAACCCCGCCGCAAGCCTTTGTTCCGCCCTTGCCAAAGACCCGCCGGTAACAGACGGCCGGCCCCAGACTGTTGCGGCGGCTATAGGAAGTGAACGCGGCTGGACAAACAGCGAGCGCGCTCTTTTGGAACAGTACGGCTTTGCGCGCCTGGGAATGGGAAACCGCGTCTTAAGGACAGAAACAGCAGCCACCGTTGCAGCGTCTCTCATTCTTGGAGCAATGGGCGCGCTCGAATAAGACGTCAAAAAGATTGAGCGAGCGCTTTTTTTGTGATATAAATGTTATGTAAAAAATCAGAATAAGGATAAAAAATGGACAACGAAAAAATAAAAGAAATGCTTCTGGACATCCAGGAGTCAAAGCTGGACTTTACCGTCACAATGACAGGAAAAGAAAGCAAACGCGTAAACGGTCTTTACAAACCTGACACACGCGAAATTCTTCTTCACAACAAGAATTTCCATACAGACACTCAGTTAATTTACACGGCAATCCACGAATACACGCATCATCTTATTAACGAAGAAAAAATAGAAGAGTCAGGCGGAAGAAACCCTCCGTGCCAGTCAAGAAGCCACACAAATTATTTCTGGGCAAAATTCCACGGACTTCTGGACATTGCAGAAGAAAAAGGCTACTACAAACTTGACCTTTCAGGCGCACCCGAACTCGATGCACTCACAAAAGAAATCCGCGAAAAATACATTCAGCCAAACGGCCACATCATGCAGGAACTGGGAAAAAACCTTATCAAAGCCCACACTCTTTGCGAGCAGGCAAACATACGCTACGAAGACTACCTGGACAGAATACTCCAGCTTCCGCGCACAACGGCAAAGTCAGTTACAAAAGTAGGACTTCTTCCCGAAGACGATGCCGAACTTGGTTACGAAAACATGAAAATTGTTGCCAGCTGCAAAAAAGCCGAAGACAGGGCAAAAGCAACAGATGCAATAAAACAGGGAAAAAGCCCCGACAGCGTAATAGCGCTTATGAAAAAAAAGGCACAGACTGCCGACCCAAAAAAGAAGCTCGAAAAAGAACGCGACAGACTTACAAAAACAATCAGCGAACTTACACAGCGTCTTGAATACGTGGAGGAAAGCCTTGCGGGCATGTAAAACAGCGGCACTGCTTCTTCTAACCGCGCATCTGGCAGCACAAAACGCATACTCACAGGATTCCACAAAAGACAGCATTTCTTCGCCGGACTTTCCTTCAATGCCGTCAGTTGCAGCCCCGTCCATAGGACGCAGTTTTTACACACCGGGCACCCCTGACTTTTACACCGGCGCAGAATCCTTAAAGCAGAACAATACCGTCCGCGAAAAATCTGCATCAGAAAAAACAGAAAGCACGCAGAAAACAGATACAAAAAAAACTTCATCTTCTGCTGCAAAAAAAATTACGGCAACAGACCTTTTGTCCCTTAAAAGCTCGGGTCTTCTTAAAATTATGGACACGGACTACCGCTCACAGAACGATGCAGAAACAAAAGTTCTTCTTGAACGTGTTCTTGACAACATAGAAACAATAAAAGAAGATTCCAAAACCGCGCAGAAAACAGAAACAAATGCAACAGTACAGCACCCGGCTACAGCTGCAGTTCCTTCCCAAACTGCAGCTTCCACGCAGAGTCCTGTTCCGCATATTCTGCGCTTTACGGTAAACGGATACAACATTCTTTCTACATGCCGCCGGATCTTTATTTCAGACGTACAGCCGAACGGAGCCTTCCTTGTTACCGGTGACAGACGCTACACCAGCGACAAAAAGATGCGCGAAGAAACCTTTCATATTCTTTTCAAAACGGCTCCGGGTGAAAACGGAATTACAAACTATTCGGCGGCAGCGGTTATAAGCCAGGATTACGAAAACAAATACTCTTTTTTGTACCAGCTTTCTCAAAGAAAAGATTTAAAGGCCGTAAGGGTCGGCAATCTTGTAACGATGCGTACAGAAGATCCTGACTGGAAAATGGAATTTTTAATTGATATAGGACAATAAAATGATTGCACATTCACAAAAACTCATTGACGGAATAAACAGACTCGGAATAAACGCAGACGAAAGTCAAATTCAGTCCCTCGAAGCCTACATTCATGCAGTAATGGAATTCAACAAAACATACAATCTGGTAAGGGCAGACACAGAAGACGAAATCGCAGTAAACCACGTCCTGGATAGCCTTGCAGCATATTCACCACTTGCACAGATTGTAAGCAGACTTGAATCAAATACACAAAACAGACCGGTACAGGTAGCAGACATCGGCAGTGGCGGAGGATGTCCCGGACTTCCGCTTGCAACAGTATTTCCGCAGGTTTCCTTTACCCTTGTTGAACGTATGGAAAAACGCTGCGTCTTTCTTGAAGATGCTGTAAAAAAGATGGGGCTTAAAAACGTAAAGGTTCTTTGTTCTGCAGCAGATGCAGTTGAGGCAGAGTCCTTTGACCTTGAAGTATTCAGGGCTTTTCATCCCTTTGACAAAAAAATTGTAAAACTTCTTTTAAGGATGCTCAAAAAAGGCGGAACACTTGCTGCATACAAAGCCCGCAGTGAAAAAATTGAAGCCGAAATGCAGGAAGTAAAAATGATGGTTCCGGAATACAAAAAAATCCCGCTCGAAGTTCCGTATCTCGAAGACCACGAGCGCAATCTTGTTGTCATAGAAGATCCACGTGCATAGAAAAAGGTGGCCGGTTCAGCCTAGATAGAAATCTGCTTAAGAACTTTTGACAGATCGTTCTTTTCTATAAGATCCAGCGGGCGGCCTTCTGTATATTTGTGGGCTTCTGCTGTAAAAGTTCCGGCAGAAATACAAAAACCGCGCGCTGCCTTAACGTCCTGCATGTGGCCGTGAAAATCGCGCACATACATTTCGCCTGTAACACTGCTTGTCCTGAAGAATCTGAACAGCACCACATCTTCCCACTTTGGCGTATAAATCTCGGCAAGAATATCTGTAAAAAGCTGGTCAACATCAATGCTCTGAATCTTAACCGACGAGCCTGAATATTTTTTTGCAATAAACTTGCGGCAAAGGGTAACAAAGTCACTGCTGTTCGAAGAAAGATAAATCTGAAGATTTTTATTCTGGCTCAATTCCTGATAGCGTGTTATAAGGGCATTAACGTCCTTGTAATTTTCATTTATGTTCCTTATAGATTTTAAGAGAGCAACACCCTTTGCAATGTTAGAAACACCAAAATAGCATCTTGCAAGGTTATAGGAAATTTCAAGCTTTGTCTGAACAGGTGCACTTTCATGCTTAAGACCTATTTCGTAATCCTGAATGGCACTTTCCAAATCCCCTGTCTTTGAATGAAAAAGTCCCGCTGCAAGACAGGAGCGCGCGCCGTACACAGGATCGGGACGAAGATGCATAAACACTTTGATTGCCTTTTCGCCGTGTCCTTCTTCGGTCATTGCATCTGCCATGTCAAAAAGAGCTTCCTTGTTGGAAGGATCTTCGTCCAGCGCTTTTCTGAAACACGGAAGGCTGTCCCTGAACTTGTGAGACTTGTACATGCTCTGTCCCAAAAGAAGATACACTCCTTCTGCCTCAGGGCGCGCTACAATCGCTTTCTTAAAGCAGGGAATTGCCTTTTCGTACTGTTCGCTGTCAAAACACGCTTTTCCAAGATAATAGTTTACTTCAAAACCATGCGGGTCAATTTTATATGCCGAAGTCAGTGCTGCAATTCCTTCAGGATTTTTTTTAAGCATTACAGCACATATTCCCAGCCGCAGCCAGGACGTAAGTACATCAATTGAAGGATTGTCCATCGAAAGTTTGGAAAGCTCGTCATAAACAGGATAAGCCTTGTCCCAGAGTTTATTGGCAAAGTAAATGTCACCCAACGGAATAAGACCTGCAGGATCATGGGGATTTTTGGCAAGTTTTCTGTTGGCATCACGGATTATCTGCGACTGGTTTTTTGAACTGCGCTTTTCCGAAGATGAATTCTTTTTGCGGCCCATAAACAGGACAAGAACAGAGACTACGGCAATAACAACAACGCCTGAAATCAGGTACGAAAATATTCCACTATCCATAATATGAATTATCGGCAATAAACGCCGTTTTGGTTAGTGTACGCTGCCTTTTCTGCATTCATCAACAAATTCTGCAATGCGGTCAAGGGCAGTTTTTATTTTGTCAACAGATGTAGCATAACAGCATCTTATGTGCCCTTCACCGCAGGCACCGAAAACACTTCCCGGAACAACGGCAACACTGTGCTTCCGGAAAAGTTCGGTTGCAAATTCTTCGCTTGACATTCCGGTTGAAGTAATGTCAGGGAACATATAAAAAGCACCGGTCGGTTCAGGAACAGGAAGCCCCATATTGCAGAAAGCGCTGTGCATAAGATTGCGGCGCTGCTGGTAACTGAGCCTCATTTTTTCTACTTCTGACCAGCCGTTTTTAAGGCCTTCAACTGCAGCATACTGGCTCATTATAGGCGCACATATTGTATTGTACTGGTGCAGTTTTACCATCTCGGACATAAGATCATCAGGCGCGGCTATGTAACCTATGCGCCATCCTGTCATGGCAAAAGACTTTGAAAATCCGTTCAGAATAATGGAATAATCCTTCATTCCCGGGAAACTTCCGATAGAAACATGCTCGGCTCCGTCATAAACCAGCTCGCAGTAAATCTCGTCAGAAATACACCATATCTGATGCTTTTTTATAACTTCTGCAATCTTTGCAAGTTCTTCACGCGGAATCATTGTTCCGGTAGGATTATTGGGAGAACACATCATTACCGCTTTTGTACGCGGAGTGCATGCTTTTTCGAGCTGCTCTGCGGTCGGGTAAAAGCCGTTTACACTTGTATCAAGTTCAACAACCTTTGCTCCGGTAAGATGCGCAAGCGGCGTATAGTTTACGTAACAGGGCTGGCAGACAATAATCTCGTCGCCCGGGTTAAGAATTGCCCTGAGCGTAACATCAACACCTTCACTGGCTCCTACAGTAACAAGAATTTCCTTGCGCGGATTATAGTAAAGGTCATACCGTTCAAGATAGGCAGCAATCTGTTCGCGCAGTTCAAGAAGACCCCAGTTGCTTGTATAACTTGTGTGTCCCTGTTCAAGATGATAAAACGCTTCTTCACGCATAAGCCACGGAGTCGGAAAGTCCGGTTCTCCTACAGAAAGTGAAATTACATCGTCATGGCCTATGAGCATTTCAAAAAATTTTCTTATTCCGCTTGGAGGAGTTTCGACCATTGAGCGGCTGAATTTGTCCTGTCTGTTATTCATTACGCAGTCACTCCCTCACGGCTGTCAGAGCTTTGTTCTACATAGACAATGTCATTTTCTTTGTATGTCTTTAAAATAAAATGTGTCTTTGTAGAGCGAACGCCTTCCAGCGTAGAAAGTTTTCTGGCAACAAAAAGTGCAACTTCCTGAAGGGTTTCGCCTTCGATAATAACTTTAAGGTCGTAACCGCCACTCATAAGATAGAGAGACTTTACCTGCGGAAATCTGTAAATTCTGTCGGCAATACCGTCAAAACCATGCTCGCGCTCAGGGGCAACCTGAATTTCAATTTCGGCACGGACTTTTTCTTTTTCACCGGCATCTTTTTCGGGATTAACGATGGCAGCATACTTCATTATTACGCCGTCATTTTCCAGTTTCTGAATGATTGCCTTAACTTCATCAGGCGTTTTTTTTGTCATTGCAGAAATATCTTCTATAGAGATGCGCGCATTATCACGCAAAAGATTCAGAATTTCCTCAGAGCAGTCCATATTTACCTCCGGTTGCAGCTGATTCTCAGACAATAAGTCCTTTTGTTGACGGAATCTCTCCATTTCTTCGCGGATCAATTTCCACGGCGGAACGGATTGCGCGGGCAGCAGCCTTGAACAATCCTTCCATTTTATGATGATCACTTCTTCCGCGCAGTGTTTCCAAATGCAGATTGCATCTTGCCGAAGACACAAATCCCTGCCAGAAGTCTTCAAAACAGTCCGTCTGGAAAGAAGACTGAACGCCTTCTGGGCTCATTGACACAAGCGGAATGTTTGACAGACTGGCATCGCAAAAAAGATAAGGTCTTCCGCCAAAATCCACAGATGCAGAAAGAAGACTTTCGTCCATCGGGTAGATGAAAAAACCGCTTCTGAAAATACCGGCACAATCCCCCAGAGCCTTTGCAAAACACATGCCAAGGGTTATTCCGGTATCTTCTATTAAATGGTGCTCATCTACATGAAGGTCGCCCTTAAGTTCACCTGTAAGATCAAACATTCCGTGTTTACAGAAGGAACGCAGAAGGTGATCAAAAAAACCAAGCGGATTTTTAACGTCACAGCGACCGGTTCCGTCCAGATTGAGTGTGAGTTTTATCTGTGTTTCGGAAGTATTTCTTATGATTTCTGCTGTTCGCATCGCAATCCTCAAATCATTACTTTGCGCAGTTCATATTCAACGATGTCTGTTGCACCCAGAGACTGAAGTTTCGGGAGCAGAACAGGTACATCGCTTTTCTTTACTGCAATTTTAATGGCATAACCGTTTCCGCCAAAGAGAGGGCTTACGGTCGGGCTTCTCATTGAAGGAAGTCCTGCTACCAAAGACTCAAACTTTTCTTCGGAAACATTCATTTCGAGCATTACGCGTGAACGGGCATTGAGTACCGTCTCGAACAGCATCTTAAGCTCAAGAATCTTCTGCTTTTTTTCGGGGTCTGCCATGGCTTTCTTTGAAGCATACATGCGTGTAGAAGATTCCATGATAGTGTCAACAATCTTAAGGTGATTTGCATGCAGTGAAGAACCGGTGCTTGTGTTGTCAATAAGAATCTGCGCTATTGACTCTTCGTTATCCTGAACGAAACCTTCGCTTGTTCCCCACGTGCGAAAAATTGTTCCCTTGATTTTTTTTGCGGCAACCCATCCTGCACTGAGGTTCTGGTATTCTGTCGCAATTGTTACCGGCGCAGAGACAACCTTATCATAGTCAAATGTATCAGGAATTGCGGCAACTATTCTTACAGGATCAAAACCCAAATCCATGATTTCTATAACTTCATCCTGAACACCATTTTCGTAAACCCAGTCTTTTCCCGAAAATCCAACATCTGCCTTTTCACCGGCAATCAAATTGCTTACAATCTGGGGCTTTACTACCTGAAAGGCAAGATCCTTCTGGTTTGTAGTCGGAAAATATGTGCGGTCGGGAAGATTAATAGAAATTCCCACATCACTTAAAAGCTCGTAGACAGATTCGTAAATTCTGCCTTTGGCCAACAAAATCTTCAATTTTTCCATAATATTATTTTACATAAAAAGCACCAACTCTTCAAGAGAAAAGCGCCACTGTTGACTTGCACCTATACTGTTGAAAAACAAGAGAATTTAATTTATTATGACCAGATATGAAAGTAATCGTCATTGGAAACGGCGGCCGTGAGCACGCCATAGCCTGGAAGCTTGCACAAAGCAGTTCCGTTACAGATGTAATCTGCGTTCCCGGAAACGGAGGCACAGCTCTTGAGGAAAAATGCACAAACATCGATCCGTCATCATATTCCGGTGAACTTTCCGGAAACGACGTCTTTGTTAAAATCGCACAGGACAATTCCTGCACACTTGCTGTTGTAGGCCCCGAAAATCCGCTTGCAGAAGGAATGGCAGATGCATTCTGGAAAGCTGGAATTCCTGCAGTCGGTCCAAAATACGCGGCCGCACAGCTCGAAGCAAGCAAAGACCTTGCAAAAGACTTTATGCAAAAATACGGTGTAGCGTGTGCAGAAAGCAAAACTTTTACAGATGAAGCACAGGCACTTACTTATATAGAAGAAAAAGGCGCTCCAATTGTTGTAAAAGCCGACGGTCTTGCAGCAGGAAAAGGCGTAATTGTTGCCCAGACAGTACAGCAGGCCAAAGATGCAGTTAAAGAACTTATGGAAGACGGAATGGTCGGTGATGCAGGAAAAAAACTTGTAATCGAACAGTACCTTCGCGGTGCCGAAATTTCAATTCTTGCTGCCGTGAGTGTTACACCTGAATATGCAAAGGAAGGAAAAGCATGCATTGTTCCGTTCCTGAGTGCACGCGACCACAAAAGGCTTCTTGACGGTGCAAAGGGTCCCAATACAGGCGGAATGGGAGCAATCTCCCCTGTAGACGACGTAACTCCTTTGATTATGTCACAGTTTGAAAAAAACATTCTTGAGCCTACACTCAAAGGACTTGTTGCAGAAGGCTATGACTACCGCGGATTCATTTTCTTTGGTCTCATGCTTACTGCCGAAGGACCAAAATGTCTTGAATACAACGTTCGTCTCGGAGACCCTGAGACACAGGCTGTTCTGCCGCTCATGGACTTTGACTTCAAAAAAATGTGCGACGCAATTGTAGACGGCTCACTCAAATCTTTTGACTTCAAATGGAAAAAAGGATACGTTGTAGCTCCTGTTGCCGTAAGCGGAGGATATCCGAAGTCATACAAAAAAGGCATTCCGATAGAAATTGCAAAGGCAAAGATTGCTTCTGACGCAAAGATATTTGTTGCCGGTGCAATTGAAGAACGCTGTGCACACAAAGACGGAACCCCATCCCTTGTTACCAGCGGAGGACGCGTTCTTGCATGTTCAGCATACGGAGACACCTTTGATGAAGCATGGAAAAAAGCCTACTCAACAATGGGTGCCGTAAAATTCAAGGATATGTTCTACAGAAAAGACATAGGCCTTCCCGGCGCCGCAGAATCAAACTAAAAAAAATAAAAGCTGTCCGCATTTCCGGGACAGCCTTTATTTTATTACTCCAAAGTAAGGAATGAACGGTATGCTGCAAAGGCCTGTTCAATATCTGACCTGGAAGTTATTTCCCATGGTGCATGCATACTCAAAACAGCAACGCCTGCATCGAGTACATACATTCCGTATTTTGCGGCAAGATACGCAATTGTTCCGCCACCGCCCTGATCAACTTTTCCAAGTTCTGCCATCTGGTATTTAACGCCGTCACGGTCCAAAACATTTCTGAGCCTTGCAATAAACTCAGGGCTTGCATCACTTGCTCCGGACTTTCCGCGTGCACCGGTATATTTGTTAAACACAATTCCGCCGCCAAGGAAAGAAGCATTTTCCCTGTCATACAAATCTGCATTGAGCGGGTCAAAGGCAGAATTGACATCACTCGAAAGCATACTGCTGGAATTAAGGCATCGGCGCAAAGTCAGATCAGAATAATTTTCAAGACGAGCAATAACTTCGGCAACGGCATTTTCAAGAAAGTGGCTTCCCATACCGGTTGCTCCTACACTTCCTATTTCTTCTTTGTCTACACATACGCAACAGTTTGTACGCACAGACGCGCGTGTTTCAAACATTGCCTTAACAGAAGTAAATGCACAGGAGCGGTCATCCTGTCCGTAACCAAGAACAAGCGAACGGTCAAAACCAAGGTCCCTTGATTCACCTGCCGGAACAACTTCAAGTTCGGCAGAGCTCAAATCTTTTTCTTCTATTCCGTAAGTTTCCTTAAGAAGTGCAAGAAGGGCTTTTTTTGCAGGATTTTTTTCTTTGGACTTTTCTTTGTCACTTTCACAAGGTGGGCAGTCACTTGCAACAATCACATCAAGATTTTCACCCGGAATAAAATCTGCTGCAGTTTCTTTCATCTGCTTTTGTGCAAGATGCGGAAGAATATCAGAAATACAGAAAACAGGATCATCACTTTTTTCACCGACACAGATATTTACAACGCTTCCGTTTTTTTTGCACACGACACCGTGAATTGCAAGAGGCATTGTAAGCCACTGGTACTTTTTTATTCCGCCGTAGTAATGCGTGTTCATGTAAACAATAAAATCTTTTTCATAAACAGGATTCTGCTTTACGTCAAGGCGGGGTGAATCGATATGTGCACCAAGAATATTCATTCCGTTTTCTATTCTGGATGTTCCTATTTCAAAAAGTGCAACTGCCTTTCCAAATTTTGAAACATAAACTTTGTCTCCCGGCAAAAGTTTTTCTACATCATAAATATTTTTGTATCCGTTCTTTACAGCCTCTGCTTCAATTACACGAACACATTCGCGCTCGGTCTTACCTTCATTCAAAAAACTTTTATACTCGTCAATCAGACTACTCATTGTAAATATTTCCTCCTTATTGGTTATATGATAAAATACCAGGATTTTCATAAAAATATACCGCAAAACCGCCGGAATTTCAACAAACTGAATTCATCTAACTGAATTCATCCGATTTTAATGGCGCGAATTAAGTTTGTATGATAAAATAAATTATGCCGATAATAAGTAATCCAAACAATTTTTTTTGTGAATATCATTTTGTATTTTCAGGAAACGATATACTAATCTGCAACGAACAGAACCAGAATAATTTTCTTGACATAAAAAATCTGCCTGATGAACAGATACTCAGAAAATTTTTTAACAACCAGACAACATCCGACTGGTTTGCAGAACCCGACCTTAACTACAGCGCGCTTATGCTCGAAAATGAATCACCCCTTCCCTGCGGCTGCAAATCAATTGCTCTGAGGGATTTTTTCTGGAGAACAAAAACTGCAGAAGAACAAAGCAAAGGTATTCCGTCTTATCTGGGAACACTTGCCGCGCGCGCGCACGGACTTCTGCGTCTCAGGGAAACACACCGCTTCTGTCCCACCTGCGGAAAAAAACTCGAAGACGACACGGAATTTTCTGCAAAAGTCTGTCCCGGCTGCAAAAGACAGTTTTTTCCGCGTATTGAACCTGCAGTAATTGTTCTTGTTTCAAAGGGAAACGAAGTGCTTCTTGTAAAAAACAAAAACAGAAAATACGATACATACGCCTGTGTTTCGGGTTTTGTTGAACTTGGAGAAACACTTGAACAGGCTATAAAACGTGAAGTCCTTGAAGAAACAGGAATCTGCATAAAAAACATAAGATACACCGGAAGCCAGTCGTGGCCTTTTCCTGACCAGCTCATGCTCGCATTTCTTGCTGACTATGAGTCGGGTGAAATAAAAATTCAGGAATCAGAACTTGATGACGCTAAATGGTTCAGCAGGGACAATCTTCCCGAAATTCCAAAACGAGGTTCCGTTGCACACAATCTTATAATGGGATTTTTCAACTGAAATGTTCTGCCCGGAATGAACTTATCCGCGGTTCAGAACAGCCATACGTTTTGATTCCGCGCGCTCAAGAAGGCAAAGAAAAAATGCAGTAAGTCTTACGCCTAGTATTCTTAAAGAAAATTTGTTTTTTCCTTTGGCAGCACTTCTTGCCCTTACTGCAAGATCCACTCGGTTCCATGTTGCAAAAACTTCCGGAATAAAATTTATTGCAAGTGAAAGAACAAGCGCGGGGTTCATTTTTTTTACAGGCTTAAAAACTTTTGCAACAGCATTCTGTGCGCACTCAAAAGAATTCTGTATTTCAAGTGCAGATGTTGTTTCAAACACACACTGTGCTGCAAGTGCAGTTATAAAAAAACGCACGGTATACCAAGCCCCGTATTTTATTCCAACAGGATCTATGCCAGCAAACGAACAAAAGGCAACTGCTCCTTCGTGCGGCAGAAGAACCAAAGCCGAAAACAAAGTTACAAACGCGCCGAGTACAAAAACAAATGTTACGGATTTTAAAGTAGAAAATTTTGCGCCCGACAAAAAAAATGCCATCAAAGAAAGTGCGCCGCAAATTACGGTAACAGAAACATTCACATGCTTTCCTGCAAACACTGCAATGCTTATTCCCATAAGAAAAAGAATTTTTATTCCTGCAGGAATTCTGTGAAGCAGCGTATTTCCTCTTCGATAAGAAAATAATTTTACAGCCACAGCATATCCTCCGCGCTTGAATAATTTACAAGTGGATTTCTTATGCTCCAGTTTTCAAGCGGCTGTTCAAGTCCTTCCCTGGGAGTTCCGTCAAAACGTATGCGTCCTTTGTCAAGAACAATAAATCTGTCTGCAAGGGCAAGTATTTTTTCTATTTCATGTGTAAGAACAATTACAGTTTTTTTCTTTTTCTTTAACTCTGATAAAATTGAACAAACCTGCCTTACACCCGGCCAGTCAAGATTTGCAAACGGTTCGTCAAAAATAATTATACTGCGGTCCATTGCAAGAATGCCGGCAACCGCAAGACGCCTCTTTTCACCGCCCGACATAAGCCTTGCAGGACAGTGCATTTTTTCTGAAAGGCCGACCGCTGCCAAAGAAGAAGCCACACGTTCGTTAAGCGCATCTTTTTTAAGACCGCAGTTTTTTGCACCAAAGCCGACATCTTCCCACGGTGTCTCGCCTAGAATCTGAGAGTCCGCATCCTGAAAAACAAGCCCGGCTTTTTCATTACCGCAAAAAATTTTCCCAGAAGTAGGTTCGTCAAGTCCGGCAATCAGGGACATAAGTACACTCTTGCCCGAACCGTTTGAACCTGCAATCAGAATAAATTCCCCGCAGGCTGCAGAAAAAGTTATGTCTTCCAGAGCCTTTGTTCCGTCGGGGAAAATTTTTGTAACGTGCTCTATTTCAAGTGCGGTTTTTGTCTGCATAACAATTCCCGATTCAGCCTATATAATTATAAATAAGCGGGCGCAGTTTTTTTACAAGAGGAACCATTACGATAATTTTAATAATGTTTCCAGGAATAAACGGAACAAGAACTGCAGAAAGAGTTTTTGCAATTCCGGCATGTGTAACACGCATAAAGCCAATAATTCCGCAGACAAACACGACAACTGTTGCAAGAAGTGCAGCGGCTGTAATCAAAAGCCACGCTTTTGTATTTGAATGATCCTTTTTGTTTGACAGAAGGAGCGAAAGAAAAATTCCCGCAGCAAAAGCAGAAAGCAGATAGCCGACAAGAAAACCTCCTGTAGGTCCTGCAAGAATTACAGAAATTCCGGCCTTGCCCGAAAAAACAGGAAGCCCTATTGAACCAAGAACCAGGAACACAAACACGGCAGCAGTTCCGTAAACTGGTCCCAGAAGCATTCCGGTAAGCATTGCCATCATATCCTGAAGCACAACAGGAACTCCGCCAGGAAGCGGAATCTGTATAAAACATCCTGCACAAATAAGTGCGGCAAACAATGCAGAAAGAATTACTCCTGACAATTTCTTTTTTGAACTCATTTCAAACCTCGCATAATAAATTCATTTATTTTTTAAAAACATTCACTCCCGGGGGAATGATTTTTTTTGTTCCGCCGTCAACACTTTCAAGAACAGCCCATCCGTATGCGTTCACTCCGCAAAAAGTAAACGTTTCGCCACTTTGTTCAAGAATAATTTTTTTTCCTACATCGCAGCACAGACTGTTCCAAAGATTTTCAAGCGCACACGAATCTTCAAGGGCGGTTTTTTCAACACGCAGGAATTCAGCACACAAAGACGAAAGCAGATCTTTTCTGGAAGCAGCGTTTTCTGAATCAAACACTTTGTCTGTATTCTGAATTTTAGGGCGTGCATACATATTTATTCCGATGCCGATATTTACCCATTCACATCTCTGTCCCGAAGAAAGATATTCATCAAGAATTCCGCATACCTTTCCCGAGTCGCTCCATACATCGTTGGGCCATCTTGCATAAAAATTCCTGCCGCCCGTTTTTTTCAAAACATTTACCGCGGCAATCTGTGCACACATGGAAATTCTGAAAGCTTCTGCAGAAGAAACAGAAACTTTGTCTGCAAGAGTACAGGCAAGGGAGCCTTTCGTCGTAGTCCAGCCGTGATCCCCATGCCCGTGCCCGTTTGTCTGGCGGTCAGCGGTAACAACAGTTATTTTTGGCAAATCTTTTTTTTCTTCCGAAAGAATTATTTTTCTTGCCTCGCGCATTGTAGATTCTGTTTCCACAAAATGGGTAAAGGCACCTTCACTGATTCCAAATTCCCACGGAAAAAGACTGTCCTTAAGATCCTGCTGCAAAAAATATCCGTTGCGGTCAGAAACAATTCCGTACCCGGCATTCTGCAGAACCTGAACCGCTTTCCAGACAGAAACCCTGGATACACCCGTTTTCTGTGAAAGCAACTCGCCTGAAACATACTCTGAGGAATTTCTGAGGATATCAAGAACTTTATTTTTTGTAGACAGGCTCTCGTTAACCATAAGGAAATATAAGTTAACGAAAATCCTCACTTATGTCAATACGATAGCCCTTTTCCTCAAAAAAGTTGCAGAAAACAACAAACCGTATTATAATAAAGACTGTTTTAAGGATTTTTTAAAGTTAGGAGGAGTATAAAAAATATGAATCTATTAGAAGAATACGGTTATTCAGCCGCTCAGATTGACGAACGCATTGAACAGACATGGAAAACACTTTTTGAAGGCAACAAAGCGCAGCGCATTTACTTTGAGGCCGCTGATGAAACAGGATACATTTACGAAACTCTTTTTGACGACGTAAGAACAGAATCCATGGGTTTTGGAATGATGATGTGCGTACAGATGGACAAACAGCAGATATTTGACCGTCTCTGGAAATGGACACGCACTTACATGTATATTTCTGAAGGTGAACTCAAGGGATACTTCAGATTTGCATGCCATACCGACGGAACAGAAAAATACAAAAACCCACGCCCCGATGGCGAAGAAACAATAGCCGCTGCACTGCTTTTTGCGGCACACAGATGGGGCAGCAAAGACGGAATTTTTGACTACGAAAAGCAGGCACTTGAAATACTTCATAACGTGATCCACTCGAAAAAACCGCTTTGGAACAAAGAAAATTTTCTTATCAAAAACAAAATCGATGAAGATTTAAGCGATATTTCCTACAACATGCCGCATCTTTACGAACTGTTCGCCATGTTTGCAGATACCGCCGATGCAGATTTCTGGAGCACAGCCGCAGCCGCCAGCAGGGAATTCATTGTAAGATGCTGCAACAAAAAAACAGGAATGTCACCTGAATACGTTAAGTACAACGGAATGCCCGCACCTCTCAAGAACCACGGCTCTTATTTCACACACAGTTACATTGTTGCTTCAAACATAAGCCTGTATACACTTTGGTTTGGTGACAGCCCCGACTTTGAAACAATAGCCAGAAACCTGATCAATTTCTTTGACAAAAAACAGGTTTCAGACTTTATGGACTACAAAATCGACGGAACACCAAGAAGACGACATTCACGCCACCCTGTCGCGCTCTGTTCGGCAATAGCCCAGGCAGCAATTGTTCTTGAAAGAAGAAGAACTCCAATAGAAAACGAAATGCGTGAAAAAGCCAGAGCCGCAGTAGAAAGATTCTGGAACACGCCGCTCAGAAACGGAAAGCACCGCTATTACGACAACACGCAGTACCTTCTTTCCCTTCTTATTCTAAGCGGAAAATACATGGTCTATTAAAAACTTGAACGGCCACGGAAACTTCTTGCCAGCGTGAGTTTGTCAGCATACTCAAGGTCACCGCCAACAGGAAGCCCGCTGGCCAGTCTTGTTATACTCACACCGCTGTCCTTGAGAATCTGCTGAATGTAAAGGGCAGTCGTATCACCTTCAACAGTCGGATTCGTTGCAATAATTACTTCTTTTATTCCCTCAGACTTAACGCGTTCACAAAGCCTCGGAATACTCAACTGGTCAGGACCAATTCCTTCAAGAGGTGCAATTACACCGCCAAGAACATGGAACAGACCGTGAAACTCATGCGAAGATTCAATTGTTGCTACATCCTGGGGCTGCTCTACGACACAAACGACAGATCTGTCCCTTGTACTGTCACAACAGATGGGGCAGGGATCATTTTCTGTCCACGAACCGCAGACAGAACACGGCTTGATTCTTTTCTGAAGATTCGCAATCTGCTGTGAAAAGCGCTCCATAAAAAGAGCATCGGTGCGCAAAAGGTAATTTGAAATTCTGGCTGCAGATTTTTTTCCTATTCCGGGAAGTCTCGAAAAACTTTCAGTTATTTCATCAAGAGCGTTCAATTTGGAATCCCTTACATGTTCATTCCAGCAAGCATTGGTCCAAGGGAAGATTTAATCTGTTCCTGAATTTTTTGGCTTGCATCATGAAAAGCACTGAGTATAAGATCCTGAAGCATCGGAATATCGCGGTTATCCACACAGATAGGATCAAGCTTAATATCAACAAGTTCAAATTTTCCGTTAAGTGTAACAACAACCATATTACCGCCCGAAGAACCGGTAGCAGTTATATTTGAAAGCTGTTCCTGCGCATTTTTAAGTTGAGTCTGCATTCCTGCCAGATTTTTCATCATCTCAAACGGATTCATATAAATCTCCTGTAACTAAAATCATGCCCCGCCAATTATAGAGCCTTTAAAAACATCACGCAGAATTTCGACTTCTTCAGGAAGTTTTCCCACGGAATTCTGCACGCTTTTTTCACGGTACAAAATCTTGAACGAAATGCGCCTTCCGTATGCCTGTGAAATACAGTCTGCAATTTTTGCCGCCGACTGCATTATCTGCATATGCTCGAATTTGTTTTCGGTAACGGCGCTTACTTCATCTCCTTCAAGTTTCCAGTCCATCGTCTGCATCAGATTACTCGCAAGCATTCCGTCCGTAACCGACAGATCTGAAATCAAAGTTTCACGAAGCTTTTCCACACTAGAAGCATCAATTCCAGACGCATGCACAGTCTCTTCAGAAACCGGCGGCATATCTTCGGGAGCGGCTTCATCAGAAACAAAGGCTTCACTGTCAGAAATATTGGACCACGAAGAACCGCGGGCTGAATTTGTTTCAGGCGGTTCAGCTCCGCCTATATCAAAAGGGCCTTCTCTTTCACCGGTCGGCCCGCTTTCGTCAGATTCTTCATCCAAAGCGCTGAACGTCGGCATTCCACCGGGCATTTTCGCGGCAGAAACAGGACGCACAGTCTGGGACTGCGCCGGCTCCGCTTTACGTACAGCAGCAGAAGGAGCCGCTGTTCTCATAAGCAAAGGTTTAACCGCGTCCACCGCTTTTTTTACTTCGACAGCAGAAACATAATCCTTAAGCCAGCAGAGTCTGCTCACTGCCAGTTCAAATTCGTAACGCGGACTCAGCGAATACCTTATATCGCGGTATAACTGAAGAAAAATTCCGAGTGCGCGCTCCATCTGAACACTGTTCCACGCAGAAATAACTTTTTCAGAATATCGCTCGGCGGACTGCCCCAAAAGAGACTCTTTTTTTACGCCGCTCTTTATAAGCAGAAGACTCCTGAGGTAATCAGTGCAGTTGGAAATAAGCTGCTCAATGCTCACTCCGTTCTGAAGATATTCATCAAGCTTTAAAAGCGCATCAGTTGAATTTGAATCTACACAAAGAGAAAAAAGTTCGTTAAGACGGTCAACGCCAACAAGCCCCAGTTTGTCGCGAATCTTTTCATAAGTAATTTCACCGTCGCTGAATGCCGCAACCTGGTCAAAAAGAGTATACGAGTCGCGCATACTTCCTGTTGCTTCACGTGCAATCCAGTACAAAGCTTCGTCATCAGCTTTAATTCCGGCTTCAGAAGCAGCGGCTGCAAGCTGTTCCTTGACTTTTTCTACAGGAACAAGCCTGAAGTTAAACTGCTGGCAGCGTGATTTTATTGTCGCGGGAACTTTCTGAAGTTCAGTTGTAGCAAAAATAAAAATAACGTATGGCGGTGGCTCTTCAATTGTTTTAAGAAGTGCATTGAAGGCGCTTGTAGAAAGCATATGAACTTCGTCAATTATATAAATCTTGTAGCGGCATGAATTCGGCGGAAAAAGAACCTCGTCCTTAATCTGCCTTATGTCGTTTACACTGGTATTCGAAGCACCGTCAATTTCTATAACATCAAGGGAAGAACCGGCTGCAATTTCACGACATGCCGGACACTGTCCGCACGGACTTGCCGTAGGTCCCTTTTCGCAGTTGAGTGCACGGGCAAGAATACGCGCGGTAGAAGTTTTGCCACAACCTCTTGGTCCCGAGAAAAGATATGCATGTGCAATTTTTCCGGACTGAATTGAATTCTTAAGCGTTTCTGCTACAAATTCCTGTCCGACAAGACTTTCAAAATTTTGCGGCCTTCTTCTGGTCGCTGTAACTTCATATGCCATTTTTACAGAATACCGCAAATCGGGGGAATTCTCAAGTACGGAACAGATTGTGAGTGAACGCCGTCAAATTCCCCTCATTGCAAAACTACCAGCTTCCGCTCGAACCGCCGCCGCCGAATCCACCGCCGCCACCGGAAAATCCTCCGTGACCACCGCTGAATCCGCCGCGGTTTCCCGACCTGAATACAGGGGGCACAAAAGGTGGAATAACCGTAAAATGACCGCGTCTTCTTCTTTTTGAACGCGTAACTGCATAAACAAAAAGCGAAATATAAATTCCAAAGAACACAATCATAAACAAAAGAACAGGAACAGGCATTTCAGAATGTTCATCTGAAGACGAATCTTTTGAAACAGCCGCAGAAACAAGTTCGGGGTCAGAAGTAATTATTCCAGCCATGCTCCGTGCACATTCAATTATTCCCTCAGAATAGTTTCCTTTTTTGAAAGCCGGAACAACCACGTTTCTTATAAGCCGCGAACTTTTTGCATCGGTAAGAGACGCTTCGGTTCCGTAGCCGGTTTCTATACGCACAGCATGTTCATCCATGGCAACAGTCAGAAGAGCACCGTTATCCTTTCCTTTCTGTCCGAGTTTCCATTTTTCTGCATGCTCCATACTGAAAGACTCAATGTCACTTCCGCCCATATCGGGAACGGTAAGAACAGCAATCTGAACGCCCGTATCGCGGCTTAACTTTGAAAGAAAAGTGCTCAAACTGTTGTACTCAGAGTCAGACAAAAGGTTTGCCGCATCCACAACAGGACCGGTAAGTTCGTAAAGCCCGTTTTTGTCCTTTAAATAACTGCGCGAAAAATTCTGTGTCTCAAACGCAGCCGCCGTATCTTCATAGCTGTACGAAACCGCAGGAACAGGTTTTTCAACCGCAGTTCTCTTTTCTGAAACATCTTTCTTTGAAGAAGACATTACCCCGTGAATTGCCAGAAGCGGAATTCCGACAACGAAGAGCAACATTATGACGAAGCCCGGTGTATTTGAACTTTTTGCAGCTTTGCGTTCAGGTGCAATTATACCCATTTTTCGTCCTCCAGAATTGCAAGACCATCAGAAAGTTCATCGGGATTTTCATTTTGAGCCGGAAAATTGTCTGCAAGAAGTTCCCCGCATTTTTTTACCGCACCAAGAAACCCGTCTTTTGCACGGCCGGTGGCGATACAGTCAGTAAGTTCATCTGCTACAAGATTCCACAAATCCTGCGAAATCTTTACGCTTATTCCCTTGTCTGCAATTATTCTGACCTGCCTTTCAAGATAAGAAACAAAAATCAGTATTCCCGAATGGTTCTCTGTACAGTAGACACCGCTTTCAGAAAAATACCTGAAAGCCCTGTCTGTAACAGCCTTGTTTTTTGCCGCATACGGAATCACAAGCGAGTCCAAAGCAGGAATATTATATAGGAAATAAAGTGCAAAAACGACAATACCGCAAGCCGCTGCATAAAATACAAGAAGATACCACGGTTTTACATCCCAAAAAAGACCGGACATCCACTTATAAATCTGCGAGGATGCAGGAAGAAGACACAAAAACATTACTCCAGCCGTAAGAATAGATGCAATCAGTTCCCAAAATGCATAGGACGAACTTTCCGAAGCCACGGCAAGCACAATTTCGCCCGAAGTACGCGACTCTGCTTCCCTGACGGCAGCCTTTATTTCTTCAAAATCATGTCCGGAAAGCCCCAGTTTTTTAACAACGTTTCCGCTTCTCATAGGCCGCTCAGAAAGAAACAACCGGTGCTTTTGAAGCACTTTCATCGGCCTTGAAATAAGCCTTTGCCTTGAATCCGAACATTTTTGCAGTAATCATTCCGGGGAATTTTGAAATTGCCGTATTGTAAGAGCGCACACTGTCATTATAGCGTTTGCGCTCTGTAGAAATACGGTTTTCAATTCCTTCAAGCTGACTCTGCAGATCCTTGAAATTTTCATTTGCCTTGAGTTCGGGGTAGGCTTCAGTCAAAGAAAGAAGTCTTGAAAGGCTTGCCCCAAGCTGATTCTGCGCACTCTGGAACTGAGCCATGCGTTCAGGATCCTCTGTTATAGAACTGTCCAGCGCAACAGTTCCGCCAAGTTTGCTTCTTGATTCTGCAATGGAAGTAAATACGCCCTCTTCATGGGAAGCATATCCTTTTACAGTTGCAACCAAATTCGGAACAAGATCGTTTCTCTTCTGGTACTGGTTTTCTACATTGGCCCACTGCGCATCAACAGCCTCACGCTGCTCAACAAGTCCGTTGTATCCGCATCCGGTAAACATAAAAGCGGCAGTCAGCGAAACAACCACCGCGGCAATTAAAGTTCTGAATTTATTCATGCTTAAAGTATAGCAAATAAAAGCGCATTTGCAAAATTTTTTAACTTCCTCTAAAGCCAATTATTACAAGATATCTATTGAATTTTTTGAAATTTAAAGATATTCTAATAATAGCGTCATTTTACACGCGTCACTTTTTCAATTCAGGGGTTATTATGAGCACCATGAAATATGACTTCACAGTAGAAAATCTTGGGGAATGCAAGGTAAAATCACCTATTGAACTTTCCCTCGACCATGGTACATTCCGTGCAGCTTACGTAAAGGACAGTTCCTTTGTACGCAGACAGGTAAATGTTTTCAAAGATAATGATGATGCAGAAGACGCAAAGGCCAACAATCTCGAAAAAGCCGGTCCTCGTGAGTACATTTACTTTAATCCTGCCCATGTCACAGCCGGAATCTGTACCTGCGGCGGTTTGTGCCCGGGACTCAATGATGTAATCAGAGCCGTAGTCCGCTGCCTGTGGAACCGTTACGGTGTGCGCAGAATACGCGGAATCCAGTTCGGGTACAAAGGTTTCTTTACCGAACAGGGCTATGAAACAATAGACCTTAACCCCGACAATGTAGATACAATACACAAAATCGGCGGTTCCTTCCTCGGAACATCAAGAGGCGGCGGAGACCGTGTAAATGATATTGTTGACTCAATCGAGCGTCTCGGAATAAACATGATGTTCATAATCGGCGGTGACGGAACCCAGCGCGGTGCACTCGACATTGCAAACGAGATAGACAAGCGCGGGCTCAAAATTTCCGTAGTCGGAATTCCAAAGACTGTTGACAATGACCTTGAATTCATTGACCGTTCATTCGGTTTTGAAACAGCTGTACAGAAGGCAACACAGGCTGTTAATTCAATCCACATGGAAGCACATTCCCAGATAAACGGAATCGGTCTTGTAAAGCTCATGGGACGCGAGTCAGGCTTTATCGCAACTGCAACAGCCCTTGCCAGCCACGAAACAAACTTCTGTCTTATTCCTGAAGTGCCGTTCGATATGGACGGACCGAATGGTCTTCTTGCACACCTTGAACAGCGCCTTATAAAGCGCCATCATGCAGTAATTGTTGTAGCAGAAGGTGCAGGACAGGAACTTCTTACTTCTACAAACCAGACCGATGCTTCAGGAAACAAAAAGCTTGCAGACATCGGAATTTATCTTCGCGACAGAATCACTGAATATTTCGCTTCAAAGAAGATTCACATCAACCTCAAGTATATTGATCCTGGATACGAAGTACGCGCTGCTGTTACTACAGCCAATGATTCAATTTACTGCGAACGTCTTGGAAACAACGCCGTACATGCAGCAATGGCCGGAAAGACAAAGATTGTTATTGGCCTTGTTCATGACAAATACGTACACATTCCAATCTCAATGGCAACACTCAAGCGCAATATTGTAGACCCCGAAAGTTCTCTCTGGCGCGACTGTCTTGATGCAACACTCCAGCCTGTCTATATGGTAAACAATATCAATACAGTAACAGACAAGCTCCGTAAGAATGCAGACGAAGCAGAAGCAAAAGCTCTTGCAAGACTTGAAAAAGTAACACAGATGCTAAAAAAATAAACCTGCGGGTATAAAAATAAAAAGACCGGCCGTTCCGAATTGAACAGCCGGCCTTTTTTATTTTACCAGAATAATACCGTCTAGTAACGCACAATGCCACCGTCAGCAAGCAGAGCATCACTCTTTGAAAAGAAAATATAATGTCCGTGCTTTGCACTCAGTTCGGAAATAAAGCAGGCGGCATCTACACACTCCGGAACGGCAAATCCTGCAACACACTCGCAGTCTTTTATACGGCGGGCGCAGTGCTTGAAAGACGCAATAAACGCATCCTCCTCAGCCGATCCCGGCTCATTACTGCCCGCCACAGGAATAATAAATACAAAAATATGCCGTTCCTCAAGTTCCTTAAGCTGGTCACGCAATCCGGCAAGAAATTCTTCATTGTAGCTGTCTTCGTCCCTGCCTGCATCATTCCAGTTTACGCAAAGGCCGGCAAACTCACCGTCATTCAAGTCAAGTGCAGCACCGGGACGAGCCGTAATTATTCTGCAGCCCTCTGCGGCAACCGGAGTTCCGTCCAGAGTATAAAGTTTGTTTTTTTCAGCCTTGAATTTGGCTTCAAATTTCATAAAATCAACCTCTAACAAAAAAAGCTCCCGCCAGTCAGGTCAGGAGCTTTGCCAACTCAATCTACAAAACTATTCTGTCAAAATCTTAATGACTTCTGCTTTGTCCTGAGTGTTCAAAATCTGTGCACGCTTGTCGGCGGACTTGAACAAAAGGCTCACTTCAGCAAGGAACTGAAGATGAGGTCCAGTTTTGTTTACCGGAGAAAGTGTCATAATAAATATACGGCAGGGTTCCTGATCCAGACTGTCAAAATCAACAGGCTTGTCAGAAATACCGATACATGCAACCAAATCAGATACTGTGTCTGTTTTTCCGTGTGGAATTGCAATTCCGTGCTTCATTCCGGTAGACATTTTGCGCTCACGGTCAAGCACACATTCCTTTGCAGCAGATTTATCTGTTACCTTTCCAGCCTTTACAAGGATTTCGAGGAGTTCGTCAATAATCTCTTCTTTTGTAGATCCTTTAAGATGAAGATCTACTGTGTCAGGTGTTAATACTGTTCTTAAGTCCATAGTTTCTATCTTATGTTTAGTCGATAAATTTGTCAAGGAAAAAAAGATATTTTTGACAAATTTAATTGTAATTTTACATTATCTTCTATATATTAAAAAACATGGACAACATTCAGAAATTCCTTTCAGATGCAGAAAAAATAAAAAAGCATTACAGGGCCGAACACCCCGGTAAATACAGCGGAACAGCCGTTTGCGAGCAGATTTGTGACCTTTTTATTCGCAACAATAGAACTTTTGAACAGCTGGCAGCAGCTTTTGCACAGTACTGGATGGATACATACATTCTTGACAACGCAGATCAGGAATCTCTTCCTACATCAGAAAATCTTGATACACTCGCGGCAATGCAGTCACTTCTGGACAATGACGGCCAGCAGATCAATAATCTTTCGGACAAAGACTTAAAGGAACTCTGCCAGATTGTAAATATGGAAGCCGAAGATATTCCGATTGACGTTCTTAACTCACTGATGATGATTTTTGTAGACAGGCAGGTTTTCTGATGACCGAAGAACCCGGCCTTTTTTACAGCCGTTGCGAACAGTGCCCCAGAAAATGCGGATCTGCACGTTCTAAAGGCAAAACAGGTTTCTGCGGTGAAACCCGGGAACTCAAAATTGCTGTTGCCTGCCTGCACTTTGGCGAAGAACCCCTTATTACCGTTCACGGCGGCAGCGGAACAATATTTTTTACAGGCTGTACACTAAGATGCGCTTTCTGCCAAAATTACCAGATAAGCCAGCACGGAATGGGAAAGGCTGTAAGCAAAGACGACTTTGTTTCAATATGCCTTAAACTCCAGGACAAGGGCGCAGAAAACATAAACCTTGTTACAGGAAGCCATCATATTCCGCTTATAGCAGATTTTATAGAGGCGGCAAAAGTTTCGGGACTTAAAATTCCTGTTGCATGGAATTCAAGTTCATACGAGTCGGTTGAATCGCTGGAACTTCTCAAAGGGCTTGTTGATATATGGCTGCCGGACCTTAAGACTCTTAACCCGATGATGAGCAGCGAACTTTTCAAAGCCTCGGACTATCCGCAGGTTGCAAAGCGTGCATTACGGTGGATGATAGAAAATTCAGCCCTTAACATAATAGAAGAAAATAAAAACGGTGTCTCAAAGGAAAAAATGCTTTCTGGCGTAATCATACGACATCTTTTTCTTCCGGGAAGAGAGGGCGACACAAAACTTACCCTTGACTGGCTCAAGACCCACGCTGACGGACGCGCCTGCATTTCACTTATGTCGCAGTATACGCCTGTTCCTTTTTCAGAAGATAAAGTCAGCCTCTGTGAGCGGAACAAATCGCTTCTTTCGTTTCAAAACAGGCTTGTCAACAAAGAAGAAGACAGTCATTTAAGAAAAATGATTGACGAATACGGATTCGAATATCTTTTCTATCAGGATTTAAGTGACGACACAAGCTGGCTGCCTGACTTTAACCGTACCCAGCCGTTCAGCAATGCGCTTGCCACCCCTGTCTGGCACTGGAAGAACGGATTTCTAGCCTAAATATGAATACTTTTGTTATATACGCTGTTTTTTAAAATTTAAATAAAAAATAACTGGTAAATGGGGCGCGATATGATATACTTGTTATATAAAAGCAGGTATATTTATGAAGAAAAAGACTGGTGTTGTTGTTCCACTTGCAGCCCTTTTTACAAAGGAATGCCCAGCTGCAGGTGATTTTTTGGCGCTTAAGCAGCTCGCAGATTTTTGTGTTCTGTCAGGACTAAGCGTAATTCAGATTCTTCCCGTAAACGACACGGGAACACATTCTTCACCGTACAGCGGACTTTCGGCATTTGCCCTTCACCCGCTTTACATAAGGCTCGAAGCCCTTCCCGAATTTGAAGCTGCATTTAAAAACGACAGAACCTTTGCCGCAGCATACAGAAAATTCCAGAAAGAATTCAAATATTCACCCCGTTTTGACTACAACGCAGTTTCTTCTGCAAAAATCAATATTCTTCACCTTCTGTACAACTTCATAGAAAAAAAGATTTCTTCCGCGGCAAAGATAAGCGAATACGAAACAGTCCGGCTTCAGACAGAAGATTTTGCAAAAAAAAATCCGTGGGTTGTTGCATACGCCGTGTTCAAAAATCTCAAAGACTCTGCAATGCAGGCTTCATGGAAATCATGGGAAGATTCTCTTGCACACATGACAGAAGAACAGATAAACCTGCGCTGGAACAACCGTGTTCTAAAGTCAAGCCACAACTTTTTTGTATGGTGCCAGATGAGAGCTGCACAACAGTTTTCAGAAGCGGCAGAATACCTGCGCGAAAAGGGAATTACCCTTAAAGGAGACATTCCCATTCTTATGAACGAAGACAGTGCCGACTGCTGGTCCTGTCCGCAATACTTTAACCAGGAACTAAGGGCCGGTTCTCCTCCCGACGGCGACAATCCAATGGGACAGAACTGGGGATTTCCAAGCTACAACTGGGATAATATCGCAAAAGACAATTATTCCTGGTGGACACAGCGCATAAAGACAGCTGCACAGTATTATGATGCATTCAGAATAGACCACATTCTGGGCTTTTTCAGAATATGGGTAACAAGTGAAAAAAACACTACGGCATATCTGGGACATACTTCCCCGTGCGCAACCGTTTCAAGACAGACACTTAATTCGCTTGGCTTTGACGACGCGCGCATAAGATGGCTTTCCCAGCCGCACATTCCTACAGGGCTCATTCAGGACATTACCTGGAATTATGACGAAGCCGTAAGTTTTCTTTCAAAACTTTGCGACAGACTCGGGAACGAAGAGCTGTGGCTGTTCAAAAAAGAAATTGACGGTGACAAAAAAATATACGGAACCGAATTCTGTTCCGACAATGCAAAAAATTCGTCGGTAAAAAAAGTTCTTGGCCGTAAATGGAACGATCGTGCGCTTATTCAGCTTAAGGAAGATGAATTTGTTCCGGTTTACACATACGAAAATTCAACGGCCTGGCTCTCCCTTTCTGATGATGAAAAAAACAGGCTGCACTCACTTTTTGCAGACCTTCAGAAAAACGAAGATGAACTTTGGAAAAACCAGGCACTTTCTGTCCTGACCCCCATTACAAAAGCTTCAGAAATGACAGCCTGCGCAGAAGATCTTGGTGTAAGCCTTTCATGCATGCCCGAAGTTCTTTCCCGGCTAAACATTCTTTCGCTTAAAGTAATAAGATGGACACGCAGATGGAATTGGGACGGACAGCCTTATATTCCGTTTGAAGAATACCCCGAACAGAGCGTGGCTACGACATCAGTCCATGACAGTTCTACAATACGCCAGTGGTGGAATGATGAAAAAAATTCAGTACAGGCTTTTGTAAATGCAGCAAAATGCCCGGAGCCGCCGTCTGTACGTTCAGTCTTTACCCCCGGAATTGCGGAATTTGCGCTCAAAACGGCTGCCCTTTGCAACAGCCGCTGGTTAATCAATCCGCTGCAGGACTTTCTGTATCTTGACCACAAATATTATCTCGAAAATACACAGGACGAGCGCATAAATGTTCCAGGTTCGGTAAACGAATTCAACTGGACATACAGAATTCCTTGTACAATAGAAGAACTTAAACAGAATCAGGCTCTTCTCAATAAAATCAATGAAATTGTAAAAATACATGATAATGAAAAAAACGGAGGAAACCAATGAACAAATCCTACAATGAATTCCACATAAGCCGCAAGGTACGAAAGGAATGTGCATTTTCTGAATCAATGTTTTCATCTTCTGGAAACGTTATTTTCGCCAACTTAAAGGCTGTACAGGAATTCCAGACCAAACTGAACAGTCTGTTTGACAAAAACGGCGAACCGCAGAAAAAAGTTTCCGCAGGAAGTCTTAACGCAATGGGTCTAATTGATGAAATTTTCCATTACGTATGCATGATTTTCAGAAGGGACAAGGCACCCGATTCATTCAAAAATCTTCTTGAAGATCTGGACACTTATTTTGGATCAGAAAAAGTAAACGACCTTCTTCTTGAATTCATGGAACAGTTTCCGCCAGTTGCAGTTTACCGCAATGAAATTACTGCACAGGACTATCTGTCACAGACATGCATGGACGAAGGAACTAAAAAGCCGCGCACCAACCGCGAGCAGGTTCTTGAAGAACTGGTGCTTCTTCATCTTGCAAACGAAAACCCCGCATTCCACCCGTTCCAGATTCTTTTTGATGACACTGAACTTTCAAAGAATGCAGATTATATAAAGACATGGAATCAGATTAAAGCTTTCTTTCTTACACAGCCGGTGTTCGGTCCCAAAAACAATGATCTTATTTCCATGCTTAAGGAACCTGTTGTTGCTTCCCCTACTTCTCTTAAAGGACAGCTCGACTATATACGCACACACTGGGCTGCACTTCTTGGCGAATGGCTCATAAAACTTCTTCTTGCCGGAATGGATACTATCAGCGAAGAAGAAAAGGCTGCCTGGCACCCGACAAACGGCGGTTCCCCTGACATGGCGCCTTATTCCTACGACAATCTCATGAAGGAATACGAAAGGTTCAGCCCCGACCGCGAATGGATGCCAAAGGTCGTTCTTATGGCAAAAACGGTTCTTGTCTGGCTCTACCAGCTTTCAAAGAAATACAACCGCGACATTAACCGTCTGGACCAGATTCCTGACGAAGAACTGGACGCACTCAGGGACGAAGGCTTTACGGGACTTTGGCTCATTGGTCTTTGGGAAAGAAGTTATGCCAGCAAAAGAATAAAGCAGATTAACGGAAACCCCGAAGCGGCAGCTTCTGCATACAGCCTTTTGGACTACGAAATTGCTTCAAACCTTGGCGGATGGCCTGCACTTGAAAATCTGCGCTACAGATGTTGGGTTCGCGGAATAAGACTCGCAAGCGACATGGTACCAAACCACACCGGAATGGACGGAAAATGGGTCATAGAACATCCCGATCTGTTTATAACAACAAAGGAATGCCCGTTCCCCGGTTATACGTTCAACGGAGAAAACTTAAGTCAGGATAGTCGCGTTTCAATTTACCTTGAAGACCACTACTATTCAAAAAGTGACTGCGCAGTCTGCTTCAAGAGAGTAGACAACCGTACAGGCGACGTTACATACATTTACCACGGTAACGACGGAACTGGAATGCCGTGGAATGACACAGCCCAGATTGACTTCCTGAACCCCGAAGCCCGTGAAGCGGTAATGCAGCAGATTCTTAAAGTTGCAAGAAACTTCCCGATTATCAGATTTGACGCAGCCATGGTTCTTGCCAAAAAGCACATACGCCGCCTCTGGTATCCCGAACCCGGACACGGAGGAGACATTGCCAGCCGCAGCCGTTACGCACTTTCTTCGCAGGAATTCGAAGCACGCATACCGAACGAATTCTGGCGCGAAGTTGTAGACCGCTGCGCAGCCGAAATGCCCGACACTCTTCTTCTTGCAGAGGCTTTCTGGATGATGGAAGGTTACTTTACAAGAACACTGGGCATGCACCGCGTATACAACAGTGCATTCATGAATATGCTCAAAAAAGAAGAAAACCAGAAGTACCGCGACACAATAAAGAACACAATAAAGTTCGACCCTCAGATTCTCAAGAGATTCGTAAACTTCATGAACAATCCGGACGAAGAAACTGCAGTTGCCCAGTTTGGACGAGGGGACAAATATTTTGGCGTATGTACGCTTATGATAACCATGCCTGGTCTTCCGATGTTTGGCCACGGACAGCTCGAAGGCTTTGAAGAAAAATACGGAATGGAATATACCAGGGCCTACAAAGACGAACAGCCAGATGAAGGGCTCATGCAACGCCACCGCCATGACATATTCCCGCTCCTTCACAAGAGATACCTTTTTGCACAGATAGAAAACTTCCTTTTCTACGACGTGTGGAACAACGGAAGCGTCAACGAAAATATTTTTGCCTATTCAAACAGCGTAGGTAACGAGCGCACAATCGTGTTCTATAACAACAAATACGAAAGCGCAAGCGGCTGGATAAAGCAGTCCTGCGAATATGCGGTAAAAACAGGTCCCGGAGAAAGTGATGTAAGAACAGAGTCAAAATCCCTTTCAGAAGCAATGGGACTTACTTACGGTCAGAACCACTTCTGTATCTTCAGGGAACACAAGGCAGGCCTCTGGTATGTAAGAAAAAGCGATGACATCATAAACGGCGGAATGTTTGTAGGCCTTAACGGGTTTGAATACCAGGTTTATCTTGACGTTCAGCAGGTAGAAGACACAGCAGACGGAAAATACGCAAAACTCAACGAACTTCTCAACGGAAGCGGAACAAAAGACCTTGACGCTGCGTGGCTTGAATACCGCTACAAGGAACTTTATGCTTCTCTTAAAAAATTCCTTACGGCGGAATTCATTAGCGCCCTCAGGGAAATATTTGCAAGTGACACCGAGGACGGCTCAAAGAAAAAGAAGAAGGCAACTGCAAAAACTGTCTGTGAGGCAGTAAAAGAAGCAGCCCTTGAATACTACACCCTTGAAGCAGAATTTGCATCAAAGGAAATTTCTGCAGATGACACGACAGCCTCACAGAAAAAGACCAGAAAAACCGCAAAGATTACAGAAACAACTGCGGAACAAAGATTTGACGCTTTCTGCAAACAGGTCGAATTCCTTGCAAAGGCAGTAAAACCTGTTGCAAAAGACAAGGCTTCTGACAAAACAACAGAAGCAAATACAGCGTTCGCAGATCTTATAAAAGAAGGCCTTAACCTGTACAAGGATGCACCTGCAATAATTGTTGCAAGTGCTGCTGTTCTGAGCGCCGGAAATGAAAACTGCCTTAAATGGGGATACACAAGAAAACTCGCAGAGATTCTTTCAAAAACCGGCACTGATGAAAATTATGCCTCAAATATTCTCGAGCGAATCTTTACTTTTACAGGAATAAGGGACATGAACTTCGCTGCATCGGGATTTGTAAAGTCAACGTACGAAACAGCAAAACTTCTTGCATTATCTGAACATTCAGGTCTTCTTTCAGGAGCAAATGAATTTGGCGGAACAAAATGGTTCAACAAAGAGAGAATGGAAGAAACGCTCTGGTACGGAACAACAGTCCTTATAACAGCAAGCGCAAAAATCTTAAGGGAACAGATGTTCCGTCTTTACAGAACACTTAGCGCAGCACTTGAAAAATCAGAATACAAGTGCGAAAATTTTGTAGAGTCGGTCAAACCAAAGAAAGTTGCCAAAGTTACCACAAAAAAGGCCTCCCCTGCAAAAACAAAGGCGGCCGGTAAAACAAAATCAGCTGGTTCAGCACTTGCTTCTAAAAAATCCTCAAAAGATTCAAAGAATTAAGCACTGAAACAAGGGAATCAATATCATCCGGAGCAATAGCAGGTCTTGTAAGCGAAACAGGCCTGAATGCTCCGGATACATTTTCTGTTACTTTCGGTTCTTCCCCTATACTGCGCCTGATGAACTTTGAGTCAAGACACGGGGAATCCCTGGCAACAAGCACAACCGTTCCATCTTCACCGCATACAACATCGCCACGTTTTTTTGCCGCAGCATAGGCACTGGCAGTATCGCTGTCTGCATAAACTTTGTACTTTATAAACAGTTCCTTGCAGGCTGCTATCTTTTCTTCTTCACTTACCGGAGCCGGGAATACAAAACTTCTTAACATAAGGGAATTGGCATTAAAAATCTGTTCCAGACGCTCTATATTTGACGGGTCTGCAGGATCTGCCGGCGTTCTCTTGCTGAGCGGAACCATGCTGTCCAAAACCATGCATGCCCCCTGTGCATCAAGCCGCAGATTTGCAGTGGAAGGAACAACGAATCCGTTTACGGGGAGCGCCATTTTCCATCCGTAAAGACCTGAAACAAGATTACCATAATTTCCTGCTGAAAGGGCATAAAAAATATCGCCGCTTACTATTTTCTTTAAGCGCGAAAATGCAAATGTATAAAAGAATGCCTGCGGAAGAAGACGTCCTATATTTGCAGTATTTGCCACCGTAAGATGATACTTTTCTACAAGGCTTCTGTCTGCAAAGATTCTGCGTACGAGATTGTGGCAATCCTCTTCACTTCCGTCTACTTCAACAGGATAAATGTTTCCGCCGTTCCATACAAAATCGGCTTCGTCCATTCCGCGCAGCCTGCCTTTGGGACACAAAAGCACCGACTTTACAAGCTTTTTTCCGCGAAGAGCCGCAGCCATACACGCGCCGAGTTCACCGGCTGTTGCGTCAAGAAGTATTGCCTTTTCGCCGTCCATTCTGAGTATTGTTTCCAGTGCCGACGCGAGGTAAGAAACGCCAAAATCCTTGAAGGTACCTGTAGCACCGTGGTAAAGTTCCAGCATAAACAGATTTTCATCCAGCGGCCTCAGAACAGGATTAACGGGGAACGCTCCAGTTGCAATGGCCTCGCATATTATGGGGCTAAACTCGTCATTGATCATTGCCGAAGTAAGAGCGCCTGCAAGGCTCGCAAAACTGGTGTTTTCGTCTGCATACAGAATCCAGCGCCTCAAATCCCCGGTGTCATAAGGAACATAAAGCCCGCCGTCAGAAGGCATACAGTCAAGGACAGCCTTTTTGAATGTTACTTTATTATTTTCATCTCTCGTGCTTACAAAGTGCATTTTTCACCTCTATAAATCAGGTATTTTTCCAACATAGCGCACGGCCTGTACGACATTTTTGCATGTCTTAGACCTTCATCGCCAAGATCCTGCTCCCGGTTAATAAGTTCTACGCTTTCAGGAAGCCATTCTGCAGTAAATTTATTTACTGCCTGATAAATTCCCTGAACTTTGGGAATTCCCTTTTCAAAATGACATATAAACATTTTTTCATCAGAAGAAAATTCCCCAAGACAAAATCCTGAAGGAATTCCGCCGGCATAGACAACAATACCCTTTAAGTCCAAAAACACACGGTTTTTAAGCGCAAGAGTGCACTGCTCAAAGTCACCGTCATCACCGCCCTCTTCCAAACGGTGCTGTTTCCATTTGTCCAGAACAGAAAAAGCATCTTTTGTTGTCAAATCATCCAGTTCACGTACATCTTTATCATAAAGCTTTAAAAACTGATTTACAAGATTCTTTTTCTTATGGAAAGCCTTGCCCTTAAGAAGAGCAAGATCATTTCTGGAATACAGATAGTCACAGTTGTCGCGGTCAAGTTCCACGGTAAACCCGGCTTTGCAGAGCTCCTCCCCATACTGCGGAACAATTTCTGCAGGTGCGTTTCTCATTATTCTGTATTTTTCCATTGCAGGAGAAGAACAAAGTTCAATATATTCTGCTGCCGGCAAAAATTTTCCAATAATATAAAAAAACGGCTCATTGTTTTTGGGTTCGCACGTTACAATCAGCGTCAAATCTGAATAACGGCTGATTCTGTAATTAAAATAACTGCTGTACAAAATTAAAGAAGCGAATGTGTTTTCGCACATACCGCTGCTGATATTCTTAAAAAACGGAACAAGTTCTTCCTTCAAAGACATGTCCAAAGGAACAAATTCCGGAAAATTCGGAATACTCATATAGTAAAGATAATACAAAATTCAATTTAAGTCGACAACATGCTTCACTAACATGTCATGCCCTTTACAAGCAGCCGTCCTTGCTGTAAAATAAAACTAACGTTTGGTAGTCAGAGGTTCAAAATGGGTGAAAAAATCAAAAAAGACGACATAATCAAGGCTCTTCTGGATATGGCTTTTGCACATTCCACCAGCGGAACAAGCCTTTCGGACATAGCAGGCGCACTCGGAATAAAAAAAGCGTCCCTTTACAACCACTTTGAAAGCAGGGAAGACCTTATTCTGCGCACTACCGAATCCTGTGCCGAATATCTGGCTTCAATCAGTTTTATTCCGGCAGACATAGATTCCGTTGCAAAAAGGTATCCTCCCGAGACAGTCCTTAAGGGAATTGTAAGCCGCTATATTAAAATGCACGAAAAATCACCCCTTTTTCAGATTTATACTTTTGTTGAAAGCCAGAAATATTTTTCTCCCGAAGCCGCAAAGATTATAAAAGACGAGCGCGAAAAAATAACTGCGCAAACCTGCAAAGTATTCGAAGCACTTCTTGAAGCCGGAACAGTTTCTGTAAAAAAAGAACTCATTCCTGATGCAGCACAGTGGTTCTGCTCGGGTGTATGCGACATAATGAGCATTCATCTTCTTGAAAGAAAGAAAATTGTCATGGAAAATCCAAAGTCTGGTGAAGGAGAACTTTTTACTCTTTCCGGTGACGATTCATCCCTTGACCGCATTAATTCACTTGCCGAATCTTTCTCGCAACTTTTAAAATAGCCACAAAAGAGCCTTTCCCCTATTGACCAAAAACGGCAGTTTTGGGTATACTGGAACAACTATGGGGGTGTAGCTCAACTGGCTAGAGCGCTTGCATGGCATGCAAGAGGTAAGGGATTCGACTTCCCTCATCTCCACGTTTTAGGCGGTTTGATTAAGTTCAAATCGCCTTTTTTATTTTACACGTAGAGGTGTAGGAGTCCCGTTATGATGAAGAATATCCGTCCGGAAGCGCTTGCAGACAATCCGTTCAAAATGATCGGCAAAGACTGGATGCTTGTTACAGCCTGCACAAAAAGAGAAGACGAAGACGGGAAAATCATCACAGGAAGACCGAATACAATGACAGCAAGCTGGGGCGGTGTAGGCATTCTGTGGAACAAACCCGTCGCAACAATTTATATACGCCCTACACGCTACACAAAAGAAATTATTGACCAGACAGACACTTTTTCACTGAGCGTTCTGAGCGAAAAATTCAAAAATGCACTGGACTACTGCGGATGTCATTCAGGCCGCGACGGAGACAAATTTCGCCCTGCAAAACTCGATGTAGAATACATGAACGGAACACCGTGGATTAAACAGGCAAGGCTTGTTCTCTTCTGCAGAAAACTCTATGCACAGGAACTTAACCCTTTCTCTTTTACTGACGAACATATCTGCGACCAGAATTACAGAAAAAACGACTTTCACACAATGTATATAGGAGAAATAACAAAGGTAATAGCAGATACAAAATAATTCTGCAAAGCCAAAGAGAGTTATATCCATGACGGAGAGTGCCTGAAAAAATCAACGTATTTTAAGGACGCTGGAGATACCATCGTCCTTAAAAACTACAGGACCGAAAAATGGATCAAAAAGAAAAGAAAATATGGCAAACAGTTTCCATTGCAGGAACTTTTATAACCGGAGCATGTCTTGTAATAAGCATATTTCAGTTTTTCAACTATAAAATCAATGAACCTTTTCTTGTTACAAGATTTGACTCTCTTACAATCAATACTGTAGCTTTCGTAGGTTACCTTTATCTTTTGCTGAACCCGCTTCATTTTACAGCACATGTCATTGTTTTTTACGTCTACGGGATAGGAAACTTTCTTGACGGCGGTAATGTACTCGGCCTTATCTGTATAATTACAAGCGCTGTATTTCTTTATTTTATAAACTTTTTCAAAAAACACATGGTTCTTAAAATAATTGCATTTTCAATTATTCCGGTTGCAAGCGTCTTTATGCAGATTTTTTTCGAAGACCAGCTCATGTTCTGGATTTCTGCAATGCACATTCTTGGCGCCCTTTTTATGATGCTGCTGGTTTTTCTTTTGTTTTACCCGTGCTTAAAGGAACTCGGAACACAGCACTTTGAAAAAAAAATAGATTCTTCTTTATGCACACCCCAGGATCTTGACTTTCTGACAAGGGTTCTGGCAGGTGAAAAATACAGCGCAATAGCTGCATTCCACAACATATCAGAAAGCAAACTCAAAGCCCGTATGCTGGAACTCTATAAAATTCTCGAAGTAAAAGACCGCGTTGAATTTCTGATGATTTACAACAACACAAGCTTTGTTCTGGAAGACAATACAGCCGTTTAACGCTGAACTGCAGTTTTTGCTATCTCAAGTGAAGTTGCGGCATCGAACAGGGTTTCTACAATTTTCATTGCAAACTGTTCTGCAGTACCGGGACCTCGTGAAGTAATCAAATTGCCGTCTACAACAAAAGGAACATTTTCTTCATGAAGGGCTGCATATTTCTTTGACTCTTCGCTATGGTTTTCCATGCCGGGATAACACGTCCATTTCTTGCCGGTAAGAACTTCTGTACGTGACAGAACAACGGCGGGCGCAGCACAGATTGCACACACCAGTTTTCCTGCCTTAAACATTTCATTAATCAAAACAAGAGCCCGCCTGCTTTCAGAAACATTCACCGAACCCGGCATTCCACCTGGAACAATAACTGCATCGGGCAGACTGTCCCTTAACGAAGCAAGGTAAGAATCAAGGTTGATGTCAGCAGTAACATTTATTCCGTGTGAACCTGTAACCGAACGCGATGAAGTTCCTGTCGCAACAAGAGAAACTTCTGCGCCTGCTCTTCTTAAATAATCCACAGGAGTCATTGCTTCTATTTCTTCAAATCCGTTTGCAAGAAGCACCGCCACACGCTTTATTCCGTCTTTCATATTTATTCCTCCCATAAAAAATCACCTTGAAATTATACCCTTAATAAAGTAGTATGTACATATGAAAGAAGTTCTTCTGATAGACGGCTCCCATCTGTTCCGTGAATTTCTCAAGGAAAAACTTGCCGAAGAACAGGTTCACCTGGAAAATGCAACAGGAAACAGGGATGCATACACTAAAATAATCACAATGCTTCCATCGTTAATTATAATTGAAGCAAACGACAGCCTGAATTCAGATATTATGGATCTTCTTGAAAAAAAACGTAATGATCCAAATGCACGACGCAAACCGGTTATTCTTATTGGACCAACAATTGAACGTTCAAAAGCCGCCACTCTTGTAGAATACGGCGTCGTAAAATATTTCACAAAGCCAATCCGCTTTGATGTTTTCTTTGAAGCAATTGGTTCAATTTTAAGACAGAGTTTTTCATTTGATGAAACGCCATGTATTCTTGACATTCACATTAACGGAAACCTTATTTTCGTAGAAATAGCACGCGGACTCAACAGGGAAAAACTTTTTTTAATCAAATACAAAATTTCAGAAATAATTACGCTGCACAAACTTGTCAATCCCAAAGTAATCCTTATGCTCACTAATCTTCAGTTGAGTTTTGTTGACGGCGCAAACTTGGAACTTCTGTTTGACAACATTACGGCCGATGAGCGCCTGAGCAAACGGAATATAAAAGTTCTTTCACTCGATGATTTTGTCGCAGACCTTATAGAAGGGCACCCGCAGTACCACGGAATAGAAGTGGCCCACAACCTGCAGCATATACTCAATTCACTGGTTGACGGAAGCCGTTCTTCGGGAACAAATATTACTGACTTTGTTTCGGACAAAATTCTTATGTCAGAAAAAGGAACAGATGACGGCGGTGCAGAAATCAGATTCGGTGAACAGACAAAAGATACTTCTGCTTCTACCGGAAACCTGCTTAAAATTGCAATTGTTGACGACGATGTTATTGTACGCAAGATTCTTCAGAGTACATTTTCTGCAATCAGCGGTGACTGCTCGCTTTACCAGAACGGCACGGAATTTGTAAAGGCAATTATTTCAGGACAGAAATTTGATCTTATAATTCTGGATCTTTATATAAACGACATGGACGGCCTGAGCATTCTGCGCACACTGCAGAAACACAATGTTATGACACCGGTCATCATCTATTCACAGGCAACACAGCGCGAAATGATTTTCCAGGCAATGAGTCTTGGCGCAAAAGACTTTATAGAAAAACCCAAAAAGCCTGAAGAAATTTTGAGGCGGGCTGTTAAGGTCCTGCATTCGTCGGCTTCGTAATCAAATTATTTTATGGATATAAATTCTATAGAAGCAGGAAGCCGACTTCTTGCAAGCACACTGCACGAAATACGAACACCTATTCAGACTATAATAAGTTCTGCAGAACTTCTGGAAGCAACATCCCTGAACACAGAACAGACAGAATACACCAGGCAGATTGAATTCAGCGCGAACGCACTTCTTCAGCTGGCAAATGATGTTCTTGACTTTACAAAAATGCAGACCAGCGGTTTTAAACTGGAATGCATTCCCTATGACGCGGCAACTTTGACAGAACGCGTTGTTGACACAGTCTGCATGGAAGCCTTTAAAAAAGGGCTCGAAGTAATTACAGACATTGATCCAGCCCTTCCATCGTCAATAATGGGTGATCCCGTAAGAATCCAACAGGTAATTCTGAATCTTGTAAAAAATGCCGTAAAGTTTACCGAAAAAGGTTTTATTCTTGTAAGAGTTTCTGTAAACAAAGCAAAAGCTCTTTTTGAAATAATTGACAGCGGAATAGGAATTCCAAAAGAAAAGCAGAATCTTGTTTTCAATGAATTTTATCAGATAGACTCCAGTACAGCGCGGCGCTCTTACGGTACAGGACTTGGCCTTGCAATATGCAACAACCTTGTCAAAATGATGGGCGGAACAATCGGTGTACTTCAGAATCCGAGCGGAGGTTCAAACTTCTGGTTTTCTGTTCCTTTTGAAAGTGCCAAAATTACGCAGACAGATGAACAGAAAACGCCTTCTCTCAAAGACAATATTTTCGTAATTGAACCGAGCGCACTTGCAAGAAAGGCTCTGGCAAGAAAACTTTCAGTTCTCACGCAGGGAATGGTTGTATGCGCAAAAAACTGCAGCGAAGCAGAACACATTCTTAGCGAAGCAAAATACAACGATGTAAAATTCAGCACGGCACTTTCTGTTTTGCCCGAGTCAGATGAAGAGTCTGCACTTCTTGCAAACAATCTTTCGTGCTCACCACATCTGCGCAATGCAGAATTCCTTCTGATGGTTCCGGAAGGTACAAATGAAACACGTTCCATTCCGGGAATACGCGGATTTTTTTCAGGAGTAATCAGGAAGCCCATAAAAAGGGAACAGCTTAAAAATATTCTGTCGCACGAAAACTCAATGCAAATTCACACGGCGCAGGAACAGTTCGGTTCACAACCCTTCCCCAAAATTGCAAAAGGCCTTGTCATTCTTATTGCAGAAGACCATCCCGTAAACCGCAAACTTTTGCAGACATTTGTCGAGCGCTTTGGTGCAGAAATTTTCCTTGCCGAAGACGGAATAGAAGCGGTAGAACAGACAGAGCGCCATCCCGAAATAGACATGATTTTTATGGACATCCTCATGCCAAGAAAAAACGGTCTTGATGCAACTGTAGAAATACGAAAAAAAGGTTACCGCGGAATAATCGTCGCCTGCACTGCAAACAACGACCCTTCAATTTTTGACTCCTACAAAGAAATCGGAATCAACGATATTCTTATAAAGCCGTTCAAAAAAGATCAGATTCAGCAGACAATAGAAAAGTGGAATTCACTTCTTACATTTCAGGACAAAAATGATATTCTTTCACTTGTTTCTGTTTACAACATGGCGTCAAAACTATGGGATGTCGTTGACTTTATGGACACAACCGGCAACGACCCGGAACTTTCGGTTTCTGTCATGGACGAATACATGGACCAGACGCGGTCAATTCTTGTCAAATTAAAGGAAGAAGTTGCCAAACAATACCCCGACTTTCAGACAATTGAACTGTATCTTCACACGCTCAAAGGAAGCAGCATGAGTGTAAGTGCAAACAAATTTTCTTCTTATTCGCAAAAAATGCAGAAAAGTATTTCAGAAAAAAACATGGTTGAATTTGAAGCTACACGCACCGAATTTGCGCTGGACTTTCTGAGGCTTACAGATATTGTAGAAAAATGGAAATCATCACTATGAAATGCAATTACCACACACACACAACATTCTGCGACGGAAAGGCTTCTCCTGAAGAAACTGCACGCATTGCCTTTGAAAAAAAATTTGATATTCTTGGCTTCAGCGGCCACTCGATGTATCCTTTTTCGAGCGACTGGCATATTGCTTCAAGGGAACATTCCGCTTATTGTGCAGAAATAGAAAGGCTTAAAAAACTGTACGCTTCAAAAATGCAGATAATGCTTGGTTTTGAGGCCGACTATATTCCTGGAGTATGCTCACCCGATTTTGATTGCTACAAAGAATTCAATCCCGACTATCTTATAGGCTCTGTACATTTTATTCCGTGCAAAGACGGTTTTTTTGAAGCCGACGGAAACCCGGACCAGGTCAGGCAGCAGGTTGCAACTCTTTTAAAGGGAAACACAAAACTTGCAGTCCAAAAATACTTTGCTCTTGAACGAGAAATGCTTCAGAAAGGAAACTTTTCTATCATAGGACATGCAGATCTTATTCGAAAGCAGAATTCAAAAAGACGCTTTTTTGACGAAAATGAATTGTGGTACAAAAGGGAACTCAAGGCAACTGCAAAGGCCATTTTAAAAGCAGGTATCTGTGCAGAAATCAATACAGGCGGAATGGCACGCGGCTATATGAACACACCGTACCCGTCACCGTACTTTCTTGAACTTTTGCACGAAGAAGGCGTTCCAATTACACTCTGTTCCGATGCACACAGTCCTGACTTTCTTGATTATGCATTTGACGAAGCAGCAACATATGCAAAAAAAGCCGGATACACAGAACTTTCGTACCTTGTACCCGGCGAACTTAAGTTTCAGAAGATATAAACCTAGCGGTTGCGACGCTCTTCCTTTGACTGGCACTCTACGCAAAGAGCAGCATAAGGAATTGCTTCAAGTCTTGCTTCGGGAATAGGATTTCCGCAGGTAAGACACATTCCGTATGTTCCCTGGCGGATTCTGTCCAAAGCGCGGTCAATCATAAGAAGACGTCTCTGGTCTGCCTCTCCGAGAGAATTCAAAAGTGTTCTGTCTATTGCATCAGAAGCGATATCGGCATCATCACCGGACTCTACTGTTTCTACAAGCTTTGTAAGCTGTTCGTTGCGGCCTGCAAGAGCGTCCAGTATCTCGTTTCTCTGCGAAATAAGCTTCTTTTTTTGTTTGTCAGGAAAGTCTTTTTTCATAATTTACCCCTTGTTGACAGTTTTTTAAGTTTTGTACATAATATAGAAAATCTCTAAAACCAGATACGGATTCATAGAATACACTATACCATAACAACATTTCTGGAAAATACCAAAAATGTATTAACTAGTATACGAATAAATTCCCAAAAAGGCAAATGAATTCGTTGGAGGAATTGTGGCTAATAAAGACGAAGCTATTGAAGTCGAAGGTATTGTTAAGGAAGCTCTTCCCAATACAATGTTCCGTGTTGAACTTAAAAACCAGCACGTAATACTCGCACACCTGAGCGGAAAAATGCGCAAGCATTACATAAGAATCGTTCCTGGCGATAGCGTAAAAATTGAGCTGTCACCGTATGATCTTAACCGCGGACGTATTATTTTCCGCGAGCGCTAATTTCACTTCCTTAAGCCGTATGTTAAAAGCCAATCGCCTTATGCGCGGTGCTTTTGACCGGCCTTGAATACCAGCATGAGGGAATTAACCATATCTACAGCCCCTCTGAAAAATCCTATTATACAGATTATTCTTAACAGGAAAAAATAATATCCCACTGTTACAAAAGCCAAACCCGATATTGCCATCTGGAACAGGCTCTTGAAGAACAAGGGCCATGCTTTTCTTCCGGTAGGCGCTTCTGTCTTTCTGGAAGTGTATGTATAAGTGTAGCGTGGCTGTTCATTGCGTTGTGCGCCTGTCTGTGCGTCATTGAAGAAATCCCAGAAAGGATCCCCTGAATAACCGTAAGAAGATGCATTCTGTTGTCCGGCACCGTAAGAGGCACTGTATCCAGAAGAAGAATACGGATTTTGTGCAGACTGGGAGCCGTACATATCATACTGGCGGCGCTTTGACTCATCACCCAGTACCGAATAGGCTTCGTTGATTTTTTTGAATTTTTCTTCTGCCGAAGGATCACCCTGGTTTCTGTCGGGATGATACTTAAAGGCAAGATTTCTATACGCTTTTTTTATTTCTTCTGCCGTAGCAGTTTTTTGTACTCCGAGAGTATTGTATAAATCTTCCATTTGCTTCCTGTAAATAAAAATAACCAAACAGCCGAATAATTACAAGTTTAAATTAATTTTTTTAAATCAATTTTTAATAATTACCCAGGTTGCTCCGTTTCCTCCATTATTGCGGTCAGGATGCCCAGAAGTTCCAAGACGCCTGTCCTGTTCTATAAAAGTCTTTACCATTGGTCCCAGAACAGGGTCACTTCCATGGCTGTGGTTTCCTTTTCCGTGGATAATAAGTATTTTATGAAGATTCCTTCTGCAGCAGTCCGTTACAAAACCTGACAGGCGTTCCCACGCTTCATCGCGCGTCAACTGGTGAAGGTCAAGCACTGCTTCTGGCCTGAGACTTTTCAAATACTCAAGGCTGTGCATCTTTTCTGACTGCGCTGCATCATCTGCAATTTTATCCTTGTCTACGGTTCCGTAACGGTTAAGCCAGACATCCATGGGGTTGGCACGGCGCTTTGAGTCGGCTTCCATTATCTGTTCGTAAGTGTAGCCCTGTTTTGCTGCTGCTTTTTCTTCGGCAGTCGGAGCATTTGCTTTTTTGTGCGAAACCTGAGGCCCTTTCTGAACAGGCTTTTTTTGTACCTGCGAATTATCCCACTGATTCAAAATATCACCGAAATTCATTTTATTTAACCTGCCTTGCGTTTTTTTAACCCTGTCAATATTGTATCAAAAAGAGGTCATCTTCGGGAACCCAGCCAAAAGTGTCGCCTCTGTTTACCAAAAGCCATTTACCTGCCCTGGTTCTGATATTCACAAGAGCGCCTGCCGCAACTGGAACACCGCGCGGAGCGTTTTCTTCGGGTATTGAAAGAAATTCACCTCCTTTATACAGAGCAGTTTTTTTTGAAAAGCCATATCCATAAATCAAAAAAGCGACAGCCTGCAGAACAAACACGCACATAAGAGCCGCGCCCGCAGGAATTTTTCTTAGCACAAGTAAAACAACAGACACAGCCAGAAGAAGAACAGCTGCAATGCCAAGAATAACAAGCAGAGGTTTGTTAAGCTGGCGTCCCGGCGGATTAAGTCCCATTTCTACTTCAAGATGCCGGCGCTGATTGTACGCGTCAGAAAACAGGGGAAACTCATTTCTTTCCCTTTTATACAGTGCCAGAAGTGATTCAATATTTTTTTCAGAACCGGTATCTGTTTTTACAGCGGTTGTATTTTTTGGCGGCTCGGCAAATGCATAAGCAAAGGCACTGTCTTTTTCTTCAGGAATATTTTTATCTGAAGGAGCGGCAGGCTGAATTTTGAATTCAATTCCGGGAAGTGCCAGATCAAAACGTATTCCGCTGTAGGCTGTAGCTGCAACAAAAACCTGCGGAAGGGAATAACTTCCGTCTACAAGAGGCTGCCAGTCAAAAGTCGCGACAGGATATTCTTTTGTAGAAAATTCATTTGCACCCTTTTCATTGATTGCATCAGTATTGTAGCGCACAACTTCAGTAAATACAGAATCTTCGGGAATGTTCCAGCTGAAGTCAAGAATCCTTACTGCATATTTTACATAAACAGTAAACACAACATGGGTTCCGGCTGCAAGGGAAATTCTTTTTGCATTCTGCGGAATTCCTTCTGTGTCGAATCTGACAGAAAGTTCAGGCTCAATAAATTTGGGATTTTCAAAAACTTCTACGGACTCGAACGGAATGCGGTAATAAATTCCGTTTACAACAACATCGACGGGGCGTATTCTGTAATGTCCGGTCTTTGAAAATTTAAACCACATAACAAGATGTGTTCCTGTTTCAAAGTCGCCTCCGTTTTCTTCTGAAGGCATAAGAAATTCTTTTTTTGACGAAATAAAACTGACACCTTCGGGAAGTGCATTTACAGAAACCTGTACATTTTCAGGACGCACATCTTTTATATCAAGATAAAACGAACTGTCGGACTGGGTAAATGTATATTTCTGCGCCTTTTTGAATCTGAGCGAACGAATATATTCCCATGACGGTGATTTTGCAAACAGTTCTGTACAGGTTACAACTGTTAAAAATAAAATCAGTAATCTGCGGAAGAACTTTCGGAATTCTGCTGCTGGTTTTTCCATTGTCTTTGTTCATTCTCCTTGATAATTGAATACAACTCATTTTCCAAAGTCTGCTCGCGTGAGTTTTCAGAAACAGGAACCATATTCTGGACATTTTCTGCCGGCTGTGAAACATCTTCTTTCAGTGAAAGTTCCAGATTTATTTTTGCATCAGTGCTGGTACTGTCAATTTCCAAAGCCTTCCTGAAATAATCAGAAGCTTTTTTATAATTTCCGTTGCGGTGTTCGATTATGCCCGAATTATAGTAAACTGAAAATTTTACATTGTCCGGTGCCGAATCTGAAATCATTGAAAAACGCGCCATTGCCGCTGAATTTTCATCCTGCATCAGATAAGTTGTGGCAAGGTTGCAGACAGCATGATTATAAACCAGATCGTCTTTGCGTTCAGAAGCATTTTCTGCAGCCGTAAGAAAATCTGCCACGGCCTGCTGGTAATTTTTTCCGTTCCATGCAATTTTGCCTTTTAAAATAAGAAGACCGTCATTGAATCTTTCAGAACAACCGGTAAGCATAAAACATAACGCCACAACAGAAGCTGCTTTTAACCGGCTGAATTTAACATCGAATTCTCCGGCAATAACAGAAGCAACAAACAGAAGAACAGACAGCAGAATAAAAAGACTGCTTCTTTCTACACGCTGCACTTCGTAAGACACAACGGCATTGCGATTTTCAAGACTCAGACTGTCCAAAAGTTTCCATGCAGAACTCATCTCAGAAGCATCTATGTATTCCATTGAAGGAAGTTCATCTGAATGTTTTCCCCCTGAAATTTTTCTTTTTGCAACTTCCAGTGTTTTTTCAAGAGAAGCAGAACGCAAGGCAGTACGTACACGTGTTTTACCGTCACCGGCAAGAATTTCACTTTCTCGTTCTGAACCGAATCCGATTATTGTTACGGGAATTCCGTATTCTGCACATTCAAACAAAGCAGAAGACAAAGTTCCGTCAGTTTCATCGCCGTCTGTAAAAAGCCAGACAAAGTTTGCGTCAGAAGACTGTGTAGGAAAAGAAGTGACTGCTGCTTTTATTCCGGAACCAAGGCTTGTTCCTGCAGCTGTCATTAACTGCGGTGACAAATTTTCCAAAAGCGTAACAACAGCCTGCATGTCTTCAGTCAAAGGAAGGGCAATAACTCCGTCACCCTTTGCAAGCACAACAGAAATTTTTGTTCCGTCAAGTTTTTCAATCAGCTTTTCTGCATAATCTGCGGCGGCTTTAAGTCTTGTCATTCCACCCGGAGCATCGGGAGTTTCCATACTGTAAGAAATATCGAAAACCATAGAAACAGAACGTCCGCTTCTTTGCACCGGAACAACATTAAGTCCCCACGAAATTCCTGCTGCCGCTGCTACTGCAAACAAAACACTTGCAAGCCGGCAGTAAGTACGCGCATAAAAACAGCGTCTCAATCTTCCAAACTGAGTTGAACCTTTTTGAACTGCATTGCGTTCAGTCAGTGTTTTTTCAAGCGACTTATATCTTTTGAGAGTAAAAACCAGAGCAGCAAAAACCAGGGGAAGTGACAGAAAAATCCACGGTCTTTCTATTCCGAAATTCATAAAACCTCCTGCAGAAAAAGTCTTCTTAAAATCCACGCAAGAAGACACAAAACTGCGGCTGCTACAATAAAATTAAAATAGAGTTTCCTGTCGTTATTTTTAATAAAGTAAGTCTGAACGACATTTTCATTTTTACTTACAGAAGAAACAGACTGCGAAAGGGACTGCATTGAATCAATTTCAAAATATTTTCCTTCGCCTTCTGCTGCAATTTTTGAAAGGGATGTTCCATCAAATTCAGATTCCAGATATCCCGAATAAACGTGTCCTGTTTTGGGATCAGAATATTCAAGCGGAACAGTTCCCCTCTTTCCTATTCCAAGTACATAAAGTGATATTCCTTTTGACGCAGCAAATTTTGCGGCAGTATGAGGATGAACAGACCCGGAATTATTTTCACCGTCGGTCATCAGGACGATACTTTTTTTTGGTGAAGAAGAATTTTCAAGATGATAAACAGCACAACTCAATCCTGTTCCAATTGCTGTTCCGTCACCAAGTTCTCCAACGGCAAGTGAGTCAAGTCTTGAAAAAAAACTTTTTCTGTCCATTGTAGGCGGAACAACAAGTGCAGCAGTCTGGGCCATTTCTACAAGACCAAAACTGTCACCGCTGTTTGAAGCTGCAATCTGTTTTATTGCGGCTTTTGCGGCATCAAGTCTTTGTCCCGAACCAATATCCCTCGCAGCCATTGAAGGACTTACATCAACTACAAAAACAATATCCGAGCCGCGCGAAGTATAAACTTTTTCGGTAATTCTCATAACAGGATCTGCAAGGGCAGTCACAAGAAGAACGTAAGCTGCCATGACAAACACGCGCACTGTTGCCGAAAGAATTTTTCTGAAACCTTTGTTCCACAAAAAACTTCGGCCGTTCCAGTCACCAAGATTAAGAGGAAAATAAATTCCCGAAAGAATTTTCAGATAACGCAAAAAATAAATTACCGGAATAAAAAGCAGCAGAAAGAAAGCTGCAGGGTTGTCAAAGCCAAACATCACTTACCCTCCGTTGTACCGCACTCAAGTCCGTCAAGAATGTTCAGTGACATTTCTATCAGAGATTTTTTTTCACCGTCAATAAATTCTGCCTTATGTTCCTCTGCAGGAAGAAGCATGGAATCTATTGAACCGGCGGCATAGCGAATGTAATCGGTACGCAAAAAAAGTGCGCTTAATTTTTCCAAAGTTTCACTCTCTTTGCCAGACAATGAATTTCCTGTCAGCGAAGAAATGCGTGAAACAATACGTGCGGCAGGAACAGAAGCAAAAGAACTGCAGAATCTTTTTTCAAGATAGGTACGAAAAATATTCTGACATCTTTTTGCAAATTCGCAGTCATCTATTTTTTTGCGAAGAAGGGACTTTAAACTTTTTTTTGCAAAGCATAAATTCCTGTACATTCCGAAACGTTCTTTAAGATTAGAAACAAATTCAATTATTGAAGAAAGTCTTGCAAGAACAAAACAAATTCCTATAAGAATAAGAAGAATTAAAACTCCTGCTCCCCAAACCGCGTAATTTGTTCCCGGAAGCGACACCGGAGAAAGCGGCTCTTTCATTGAAAAAACCTGAAGCTTTTCAGAAAGTGAAGCTATTGTTACCGAAGAAAGCGTTATGGGAAAAGCAGCCTGAATCCCAGTATTTTTGCCGGAACTTTCACCCGCGGCAGAACAAAAGGATGCAAGGTCAAAAGTTTTGAATTCTATTCCGCCTACCTTCCACGGAATTATTGTTATGCAAAGATTGTAGTTCACTCCGTTACGTGTAAGAACTGCACGCGTTACAGTACATGATTCCGGGTCGGTTACAAAATCATCTGCAGTTAAATTCAACTCAAGAACATCAGCATCTTTTTTTGACTCCGGTGCAATTGCAAACAAATCTACAGGACTTCTGAACGAATACTGAATCTGTCCGCTGTCACCAATAAAAACATCTCTCGGAACCATTACCTGGCTTATTGAGTCCAAATCTGAATTTGCACTCTGGGACACCGCACTGAACAATGAAAAAACAGAAAGAATAAAAAAAACAGCAGCACGCTTCATATTCAATACCGCTCCCTTGCCGTAAAAAATTTAATAAGTTCTCCGGCAGGATCTTTTGTCGTGCTTATTGAAAGCGGAACAGCACCGTGTCTCAAACAGTTTTTTTTCCACTCTTCAGTTTTTGCTTCGTAATTTTCCTGCCAGGCTCTTGCAAATTTTGCAGAAGAAGTAGGAAGAATGCACGCGGCTCCTGTTTCGGGATCAATAAAAGGAACAGAACCTACCTGCGGAAGTTTTTCATCTGCGGAATCAGTAATTCTGATTGCAACAATGTCATTATGATGGGCTAGCCTTGCAAAAGAATCCTGCCAGCCGTCTACACGAAAGTCAGAAATAACTATTACAAGAGTACGCTTTTTCAAAAGCCTGCACGCACCAGAAAGAGCGCTGTCCAGTGCCGAACCGTTTATGCGGCTTGAAAAATCAGATGCGCCTTTTTCAAAGTGTGAAAGCATCATCATTGCGTTGTTTTTACCGGACTTTGGCGGACATGAAAAATCGATGCGACCGTCAAAAGTAACGGCACCTACAGGACTTCCGTTATGAAGGGAAGCAAGCGTAATTAGAGAGGCACATTCCATTGCAGTTTCAAGGCGGGACTGAATTCCGGAACCTGTGTCCATGGAAAAGGATTTATCTGCAACAAGAAAGACATCGAGTTCCTTTTCTTCGTCAAACATTTTTACAAAAGGTTTTCCCATTCTTGCAGTAACGTTCCAGTCTATTGCCCTTACATCATCGCCTGCAAGATACTCGCGCACTCCGCTGAATTCAACACCGGTACCTCTGTACAAAGAGCGGAAAGTACCGTTGCGCATTCCTTCTGCAAGAGAAACCGAACTAAGATGAAGAAGTTCTGCCCTCTTTGATAGATTTTTTCGGTTCATCAGCTTTCTCTTACGGAACCGGCATCAGGTCAATGATTTTTGCAATAAGCTCATCGGCACTAACACCGTCAGCAGAAGCCTCGTAGTTAAGCACAAGTCTGTGTCTCAGAACACGGGTAGCCACAGCCTGAACATCTTCGGGCAGAACAAAACTGCGGCCAGCAAACAAAGCCTGAACACGCGCACACTTAAGGAGGGCTATTCCTGCACGCGGAGAAGCACCGAAAGAAATATAATGCTGAATATCATTTTTGCGTACAGCAGCAGAAACAGAAAGTTTTTTTCCGTCACGTTTTTCTGACTCAGGACGCGTTACATTTACAATAGAAACAATGTAGGCAAGTATTTTGTCATCTGCAGTAACTGCATCTACGGCACTGCGGCATTTTTCAAGGGAATCAGCAGAAAACACTTTTCTGACCGGAATATCTGCAGCACATCCGTTGGAACGCACAATGGAAATTTCTTCTTCGGGAGAAGGATAAGAAAGCACAATCTTCATTAAAAAGCGGTCAAGTTCAGCCTCGGGAAGATTGTATGTTCCTTCCTGCTCTATTGGGTTTTGTGTAGCCAGAACAAAAAATGGGTTCGGAAGGTTGTATGTAGTTTCACCGATTGTAACCTGGTGTTCGGCCATTGCCTCAAGAAGCGCAGACTGAACTTTCGCGGGCGCACGGTTTATTTCATCTGCCAGAACGAGGTTTGCAAAAACAGGACCTTTGCGTACATTAAAGCGCCCGCTTCCCGGCTCGTAAATCAAAGTTCCGCTTACGTCTGCAGGAAGAAGATCCGGTGTAAACTGAATGCGCTTGAACTCAAGTCCAGAAACATCTGCAAAAGTTCTTACGGCAAGAGTCTTTGCAAGACCCGGCACACCTTCAAGAAGAACATGTCCGCCTGCAATAAGAGCCGCAAGAATTCCGTCTACAGCCTCTGACTGTCCTACAACACGTTTGGCAACTTCTGTACGGCAGATTTTGACATATTCCGCACACTCATCTATTTCTGCTTTTGTAATTATTCTGTTCATAGTATGCAAATTATATAAATTATTCAATTATATTTCAATCTGCATATAATTCCGTATGTAAAACTGCAAACTTTTATGCTTATTTTAAGAAAAGTTTTTCTTAAATTGAATACAGCCCTGAATGTATGAAAACAGGCTGAAAATGCATAAATATACAGTAAATTTATTGACATTCAACTTCAATTTCAAGATACTGCAATTATCATGATAAACGCATTGGCACAAGAATTAAACGAAACGCTAAAAGGAACTACACCAGGAGTCCTTCTTTCGGATGTAGGAACAAGACTCTATTTCCCCAAAGGAATTATTGCACAGAGCGGTGAAGCAAAAAAACTCGGCAAAACCGCAAACGGAACAATCGGAATGACCGTTATAGACGGAACACCCGTAATGCTTCCTTCAGTAAAAAAATATATTCCCGACCTTTCATCAAGGGAACTTGTTGCATATGCACCTACAGCCGGAAACCCTGATCTGCGCGAACTGTGGAAACAGGCTCTTATAAAAAAGAATCCGTCGCTTGAAGGAAAGTCATTCTCCCTTCCGGTAGTTGTTCCAGGACTTACAGCAGGAATTTCATACCTTGCAGATCTCTTTCTTGACGAAACAAAGCCTCTTGTAGCGGCCGACCCTTCGTGGGACAATTATGTTCTTATCGCAAACGCAAGACGCAATGCAGAATTTGTACAGTTTCCGATGTTTGCAGACGGAAAATTCAACATTACAGGACTTGAAAAAGTTTTGCGCGAACAGGCAAAGTCCGGTTCTGTAAGAGTACTCCTTAACTTTCCGCAGAACCCGTCAGGATACAGCCCAACTTCTGCAGAAACTGCACAGATTGTTTCCATTATAAAGAGTCTGGCCGACGCTGGAACAAAAGTAATGGTCTGGTGCGATGATGCTTATTTTGGCCTTAACTACGAAAAAGACATCGAAAGTCAGTCTCTCTTTGCACACCTGTGCGATTTGAGCCCGAATGTTCTTGCAGCAAAAATTGACGGTCCCACAAAAGAAGATTTCGCCTGGGGATTCCGCTGCGGTTTCATTACATTCGGCTGCAAGGGACTTACAGAAGAGCAGTACGATGCCCTAGTAAAAAAGCTCATGGCAGCAATCCGCTCGTCTGTTTCATGTTCTTCTACACCGCCGCAGTCTCTTTTGCTCAAGGCATTCCAGAATCCGGCTCAGGTAGAAAAAGAAAAGGCAGAATTCCGCGCTGTACTTGAAAAACGCTATGCACTTGTAAAAAAGTTTACGACAACCCACACAAGCGAAAATATAACTCCGCTGCCGTTCAACTCGGGTTACTTCATGGCCTTTGACACAAAAAAGGTCAATGCAGAGACTCTGCGCCAGAAGTTGCTAAAAGAGCGCGGAATCGGTACAATATCAATTGACAGCCGCACATTGCGCGTGGCATTCTCCAGTTTGGAAGAGGATAAAATAGATATTGTTTACCAGGCCATTTACGAAACGGCGGACGAACTTGCCCGCAATTGATTTTATAAAAAGAACTGCAGCGGTGTTTGCTGCAGTTTCAGTTCTTGTGACAACGGTTTCATGTTCCAAAAGAACTGATCCCGTTGTCATCTGGACTGACAATCCCGAAATTGTCTCTTACGTAGAACTTTTCAATCTTTCACATGACAATGAAAAAGCCGTTGTCATTTACAAGGAAGATCCGGCACATTCACTTCCGCCTGCAAAGGATGAAGTTCAGCCAGACATTCTGATTGCACCTTTCCTCAAAAATTCAGGAACAAGAAAATATTTTACCCCGTTGGATTATCTTATTCAGGAAAAATCCATATCACGCGCATCCTTTTATTCCAAGATAATAGATTACGGCGTAATCAACGAAAAACAGTATCTTATTCCGCTCAGTTTTAATCTTCCGGCAATTGTATTCAACAAAAAAGATGAAGAACTTATAAAAACAAACCATCTTCTTAACATTGACCAGATACGAGACCTTGCGGGAAGTTTCAACAAAACATACAAATCCGGTGCCTACAGTTCAATGGGTTACGCACCTTCGTGGGACACAGAATTCCTTTATCTTGTAACAAAACTTAACGGCACAGGCTACATGGAAAAAGGAAACAGCTTTACATGGAACGACGAAGCCCTCCAGAGTTCCATTCAGAAAATAAAAGACTGGACTTCAGAAAAAAACACAAACACTACTTCGGAACAGAACTTCCAGTTCAGATACCTTTACATGCCAAAGTACAGACAGGTTACAACCGACCGCTGTCTGTTCGTTTATATTCCGAGCGATGAATTTTTTACGCTTACAGGCACACAGTCAGCAGGGCTTACATTCCGCTGGATTGAACAGGACGGAACAATTCCAGTTGAAGATGACATTGTTTCTATTGGACTTTACAAACATTCAAAAAACACATCAAAAGCCGAAGAATTCATTGCATGGCTTATCAACGAAGGAACCCAGAAGCAGCTTATTGAACGCACAGAAAACATGAAGCTGGATACCGTAAACTTTGGAATCGCAGGCGGATTTTCTTCGCTGAAGGTTGTCAACGAAAAATATTACCCCAATTTTTACAGACAGCTTTTGGGAAATCTTCCTTCAGAGGAATATCTGTCCATGCCAAAAATTCTTCCGCACAGCTGGAACAACCTAAAGGCAAACGTAATTATTCCGTATCTGACAGAAACAACAAACACCGACTCACAGAAAGAGCCTGCAACACTTCAGGAAAGAATTTCAGACTGGACAAAGCAGTTTTTCTAGCAGAATCCGCTGATTTTACTAAAACATACGCTTTATTTTCCGATAATTTGAATGAGGAAGCGTATGTATTCAAACGGACTTACACTTAATGCAGCATCTTACAAAAATCTCTTTTCAAGCTCATCAGGAACGCTGTTTGTTCCGGTTAAGCCCAGTGCCGTTATTTATTCACAGTTTGACTATGTGCGCGGAACAGCCGCTTCTTCAGGACAGAACGGTGTTCCCATAAACAGAGTGCGTATTCTAAACACGCTTATAAACCAGCTTGTAGCAATGAAAAAAAAGGATGCGCTGTCGAAGGAAGATATTGGACAGATGACAGACGCGCAGAAAGATGAACTTATTAAAACTTACCAGCAGCAGATAAAAAATGCCGTGGCAGCCGGAACAGCTGCAAACAATTACGGGCTTACCGGACTCTTGCCCCAGGCAGGAACAGTAGTTTCTATTTCTGCCTGAAGCAATCCATAATTCAGACTAAGACCACAGAACCCACAGAAGAAGAGCCGCAGCCGTTGTAGTAATCAAAGTAAACGGAACACCGACTTTAAGCCATCCGCTGAACTTCATGGGATAACCTTCTTTCTTTACAATTCCCATTGCTACAATATTTGCACTTGCTCCGAACGGGGTAAGGTTTCCGCCGAGGCAGCTTCCAACCAGAAGAGCAAACATAAAGAGTTCGGGCTTAAGTTCCATAGCTTTGGCCATACTTTCTGCTACAGGAAGCATGGCTATAATATAGGGAACGTTGTCAACAAAGCCGCTTATAACGATAGAAACAACAAGTATTATTACAAAGCCGAGCAGTTTTGAACCGCCGGTAATTCCCGCAAGGAAGACCGCAAAGTCGTTAAGAAGTCCTGTTTCACGGATTCCGCCTATGACAACAAAAATTCCCAGCAGGAAGAAAATTGTTTCCCAGTCAAGCTCTTTTACCATAGTGCGTACATCATCTGCGGATTTTTTCTGCACGAACTTGTACCAGAGTAATCCTATGAGTCCAAGAATTGCAACAAGAATTCCGCTTGTGTATTCAAAGCTTGTATGAATAAAAGAAACACCGGCAAGACCAAAAATCATCAGAAGAAGAAGTACAAGCGGTACCCAGGATACAACAGGTTCTCCCTCGCTTTCGATTTTGTTTTTTCCGTTTTTAGCAAAGAAACAGTAAAAGAAAATACATCCTGCAAGCATTCCTGTCTGAACAATAAAGAATATTGAAAGTGTATTCTGGTGTACAAAGAAGTCGTTGAAGCTGTAACCTGCGTAACTTGCAAAAATCATTGACGGCGGGTCACCAACCAGAGTTGCCGTTCCTTCAAGGTTACTCATTACAGCAAGTCCTATCATAAAGAAAGTCGGGTCTATCTTTAATTTTTTGCACAAAGCAAGCGCAATGGGAGCCATTACAAGAACAGTTGCAACGTTTTCTACAAAGATAGAAATTATTCCTGTCATGGCAAGAATGGCAACCATCGCAATTCCGGTATTTTTGCAGCCGCTTACAATTGCATCGGCGATTTTAACGGGAACTTTGGAATAGATAAAGAGAGCGGCAATTATCATACTGCCAAGATAAATAAGAATAACGTTCCAGTTGATTATGTCCAAAAAGGCATGGACAAGCGAATACATGTGCGCAGGAGCCGAACCCTCAAGCGCAAGTATGTCTTCGGGAATACTGAAAATTCCACCCGGAAAAATCATTCCCAGAACAATTACAAGTACGGCCGCTATTGAAGTGAACCAGACTTTTTTCTTCTGAAATGCAATTACGAGCGCATACATAACGACTGCAATTGCAAGCACAACCCATTTAAGCTGTTCCATTTTTTTACCACCTTACAGAAAGTTTTCCATAAAAAAAGACCTTTCACCTGAAAAAAAATGCAAGAGCATTTGTCTTCAAGCAAAAGGTCTTGTTTCTTCTTGCGAAGCCCCGGAACCAGATTCTGAAAAGAACCGGCTGTTGATTCCAGAGAGGAACTACTCCCCTTTTGATATTGTGTTTAAAAGTTAACTTTACCCACAAATTGTAAAATAAGAATACCTTATTTGTCAATAGAATTTGCAGGGCGTTTATGAAAAATAACGGGCAGTCAGAGCGTCGGCAAGATAATGTGCCTTTCTGAAAGTCTGCAAAATAAGGGGCACAAAAAGTGGAACAAGAATTTTGAGTTTCGCAAGCCCCTTTGCTTCACCGAAAGCGCCTCGTACAAGCTGTGTCTTTATAATTCCGCAGAATTCGTCAAGAAGCATGGGCACAAAGCGGAATATAATGCCGGTTACAAGAACAAAATACCTTACCGGAATTTTTACGACAGAAAGTGGCTTTAATAAAACCGTAAGTCCGTCCATAATTTCGCGCTCGGAAGTTGTAAAAAGAAATGTTCCGGCAGAAATAAGTGCGCAGGCAGCACGTAAAAAAGTACGTCCTGTCATGGCAAGACGACCTGTCGAAAGAGTAAATATTCCACATGAAAAAATAACTTTGTCATCGGGCAGCGTCGGGTAAAAGAACATTCCGAAAACTATAAAAAGAAGCAGCCAAGGAAAAAGTTTTACAAAGGCACCGGCAGCTTTTTTAAGCGGGTATTTTGCAAGAACAGCATAAAGTATGTTTACGCCCAGCATGCAGATTCCGGCCGCAGGTGAATATACCAGTACCGAAACACAGAGAATTGCCGCAAAAAGAATGAATTTAAGTGCCGCAGGAAGTACGCTCACTGCAGAATGCGGAATTTTTGCCGGAGCCATAAAAGCTGCAGCGGTTTTTCCAATACTTTCTATCATCTTTGAATTTGTAAGCGGCATTTGTACAGAAAGTTTTTTCTGTTCCGGAGCGGTTTCATTTACGCCTGCACTTTCCGGACTGTCCTGATGTTTTGTTCCGGAAGGTTCACGGCCTTCAGAAGCTGCTGTTCCGTCCAGAAGATCCTGCCACGCTATGCTTTCGTCGGCATACAGTGCTTCTTCAAAACGGTGCGTGCTGAAAAGGACGGTTTTTCCGCGTGAGGCCAGTTCTTTCATTGTACGAAGGACATTTTTTCTTGACAAAGGATCAAGCGCCGCAGTCGGTTCGTCAAAAATAAGTATATCCCTGTCCAAAGCAATAATTCCCGCCAGAGAAAGCTTTCGCTTTTCACCGCCGCTTAAAGAAAAAGTTGCCCTGTCACCAAAATCTTCGTACGGAATTCCTGCAAGCTGCATGGACTCTTTGACACGCTCAAGAAGTTCTTTTCCCGAAAGCCCGTCATTCAAAGGACCAAACGCAACATCATCGGCGGCGCACGGTTCAAAAAGAGCGGCCTCACTTTCCTGAAGGGCCAGCACCGGCCTTGAAACTGCGCTGACAGTTCCGCTTTGTGGAGTTTTAAGACCTGCCAGGCACTCAAAAAGCGTAGATTTTCCGCAGCCGCTTGGTCCGGTAAGAGCCGTAAGCGTTCCTTTTTTGAGACAAAGGTTAAGGCCGCTGAATATTTTTCGCTCAGGGTAGCCGAATGAAAGATCTTTTACGCAAAGTGATTCCTCTGAAGAAGAAACTTTTTTTTCTGGCAAAACTTCATCTTTTCCAAAAACACTCTCTATTACATGTGGACTGGCCATAAATTCTTCGCGCAAACCGTCAAAAACAATACGCCCGCTTTCCATTACAATTATGCGCTTTGCATGAAGGGCTTCATCTTCGTCGTGTGTTACGTGAATAACGGTATGCCCTTTTTTATTCCAGCGGTCTATGAATTCAACAAGTTCATTTCTTGAAGCCGGGTCCAGCATTGCCGTAACTTCATCAAGAATAAGCAGGTCAGGAAAAAGAGCCAGAATTCCGCTGAAGGCAAGACGCTGCGTCTGACCAAGTGAAAGTTCAAAAGTTCTGGAAGAAGCCCTGTCTGCAAGTCCAACTACAGAAAGACACTCTATTGTCCTGAGTTCAATTTCGCCCTTTGTCATTGAAAGATTCTGCGGACCAAACGCCGTATCACGTTCTACAATTCCGGCTACAATCTGCTCTTTGGGCTGCTGAAATACAATTCCGGGAAGTACATCTTTCTGAAGGCTTACAGTACCCGAGTCCGGCTTGAAAAAACCTGCCATAAGACGGGCCATAGTGCTTTTTCCTGAACCGTTTGAGCCGAGCACTGCAATGTATTCACCCCGTTCCACACAAAGGCTTACGTTATCAAGTGCCTTTTTTGAGGACTGGGGATATTTATATTCAACGCTGTTAATTTCCAAAAGTGACATGCACCTTATTCTACAACTTTTTGTATATTATTGTAAATAATGGCAATATTTGCTACAATCTTTGCATGGTAATTTCTTCTATAGACTTAAAGGACGGACACGTTGTCCAGTTAAAGAACGGAAAAGACTTGGTTCTACAGCGTGATGATGCAGAAAACCTCATAACTGAATTCAACAGATACGGAGAAGTAGCAATAATTGACCTTGACGCAGCAATGCGACATACAGACGAAAAAGGCAACACTGCCAATACTGAACTTTTGAAATCTCTTTTAAGAAAGGGAAACGTTCGTGTCGGCGGCGGAATCCGTGACGTAAAAAAAGCAAAACAGCTTGTTTCACTCGGAGCAGAAAAAGTAATTATAGGTTCTGCAGCCTGGAAACCAAACCCAAAACCGGGTGAATGTGTTCTCAACACTGAATTTCTTGAAGAACTTTCAAAGGCAATCGGCCGCCAGAGAATTATTATTTCTGTAGATGCCATAAACGGAAACATTGCTCTCAAAGGCTGGACAGAAACTTCGGGCATTCCGCTTATTGAAGGAGCCGTTCAGGCAGAAAAATATGCCAGCGAACTTCTGTTTACCTGCGTAGAAAAAGAAGGCTGTATGCAGGGAACAGACATGGACATGTGCCGCGCTCTCAGGGCAGCAGTAAAATGCCGCGTAGTTGCAGCCGGCGGTGTAAATACCATAGAACAGATTGCAGAACTCGAAAAAATCGGCTGTGACGTTCAGCTTGGAATGGCTCTTTATACAGGTGCCGTAAGTCTTAAAGACAGCTTTACAGCATGTCTGGACTGGAACAAAACCGGCGGAATGATTCCTGTTATTGCACAGAGCACTGACGGCGAAGTACTGATGCTGGGTTATTCAAACAAAGAAGCCCTCAACAAAACCTTTGACACCGGAAAACTTACTTTCTTCAGCAGAACAAGAAATGTTCTCTGGACAAAGGGCGAAACAAGCGGACACTTTCTTGAAGTACAGAAACTTCGTGCAGACTGCGACAGAGACACAATTCTTGCAACTGTAATTCCGCACGGAGGCGCATGTCATACGGGAAGCTTTACCTGCTTTGGTTCTGACCCCGACGCAAAGAGCAGCATGGAGCGCCTTTATTCTACAATCGCAGACAGATTTGCAAACCCAAGGCCAGGAAGTTACACGGCAACACTCAACGACAAGCGCGTGCGCGAAAAGGTTATGGAAGAAGCAGAAGAACTTACCGACGAAGCCGAAACAAAGGCAGATGTAATCTGGGAAGCCGCAGACCTTCTTTATTTTGTAAGCGTTCTTATGTACAAGGAAGGTGTTTCCTGGAAAGATGTCTACGACGAACTGGACAGAAGACACAAAGAATAGCGGCAATTTCAGGAGATATTTTATGATTAAGATACAAAGTGCAGATCAGGTTGAAGATTCCTTTTTTAACGGCCGCGATTTTGGCGACTCAATAGACACTGTCCGTACAGTACTCAACAATGTGCGCCAGTCCGGAGATTCTGCGCTACATGAATACAGTGAAAAATTTGACGTATCGGCTCCGGCATCATTTCTTATTCCGCAGGAGGAACTTAAAGCCGCTGCAGAAAAGATGAAAAAAAACGAGCCTGAACTTTATGAATCACTCTGCTACTCTCACGACATGGCTTTGAAGTTTGCAAAAAAACAGAAGGAATGTTTTACAGATTTTGAAACTGAACTTGAAAGCGGCGTTTTTACAGGACAGAAAAATATTCCAGTAGAAAAGGCAGGCGTTTATGTTCCGGCAGGAAGATTCCCGCTTGTATCTACAGTAGTCATGACCGTAACACCGGCCGCTGCAGCAGGTGTAAAAGAAATAATTCTGTGTACACCGCCGCGAGTTCACCCTGACGACAAAAAAAATGCCGGCAGTAAGGGAACACCGGGAAATGCATACGTCGGAGGAAAACCGTACGCCGATGAAAACATAATGGCAGCGGCCTACATCTGCGGAGTAACAAAAGCATACGCCTGCGGTGGAAGTCAGGCAATTGCCGCTATGGCTTTCGGTACACAGTCTATTCCGCGTACAGACGTTATTGTAGGACCGGGCAATAAATTCGTTGCAGAAGCAAAAAAGCTTGTGTACGGAACAGTCGGAATTGACATGATTGCAGGACCAACAGAAGTTTTCATTATTGCTGACTCAAGTGCCGATCCAAAATGGCTTGCAGCAGACCTTCTTGCACAGGCCGAACACGATGTTGTTGCCCAGCCGGTTATGGTTACAACAGACAAAGTTCTGGCAGGACACACGGCAGAAGAAATAGAAAAACAAATCGAAACTCTTTCTACAAAAAATACTGCAAGACAAAGCATAGACAACTGCGGAAGAATAATCATCGCACAGTCCCTTGAACAGGCCGCTGAACTTGCAAACAGAAAAGCTCCGGAACACCTTGAAATTGCAATGGATGAAGGAAGCGAAAGAGACAGAGTTGTTTCACTCGTGCACAATTACGGTTCTCTTTTTATAGGACACGGGGCAGCAGAAGTTTTCGGAGACTATTCTGCAGGACTCAACCACACTCTGCCTACATCAGGAAGCGCAAGATTCACAGGCGGACTTTCTGTAAGGATGTTCCTTAAGACAGTAACAACCCTCAGAACCGACAATAAACTTGAAGGTGCAAAAAAATCTGCACGCGCTGCAGGTTTTCTTGGTGATGCAGAAGGACTTGCCGCACACGCAAGAGCTGCAAGACTCAGACTTGAATAAACAGAGGAAAGACATGAAAATTTATAAACTGGGTGAAGAAATTCTCCGCCAGAAATGCGAGCCGGTAAAGGCCGAAGAAATAAACGACGAAATGCGCGCTCTTTTTGAAGAAATGTTCAAAACAATGATCAGTGCCAACGGGGTAGGACTTGCCGCACCGCAGGTCGGAATAGCAAAAAGATTTTTTGTACTCACTGCCGATGACGATGTAAAACGCGTATTCATAAATCCCGAGATAACCAAAACTTCTGCAGAAACTTCTGAATACGAAGAAGGCTGCCTTTCCATTCCGGGATTTTCTGAAAAAATCATTCGACCGGTAAAAGTATCTGTTGCGGCCCTGAACGAATTCGGAAAACCGTTTGTAATAGAAAATGCAGACGGCCTTCTTGCAAGAATTATCCAGCACGAAAACGATCATCTTGACGGATACCTTTACATTGATCGCGGTGACAGTGAGTTTGCAAAACAGACAGAAGAGCAGTTCAAAAAAAGAGTTGAACGCAATGCAAAAAAACTTGCCGCACGCGAAGCAAAAAAAGCCAGCATAGAAGCAAAAATTGCTGCAAAAAAAGCAAAGAAAGGTAAATAGAATATGCTCAGAGTCCTATACGGAGGAAGCCCCGCCGCATCTGCAAAGTCTCTTGAACTCATCCTTAAAGACAGCGCCATGTCTGCTTCTGTTCCCGACGAGCAGTACAAGATTGTGGGTGTTCTTACAAACCCGCCGTCTGCAAAGGGACGCCATAAGGAGCTTGTTCCGACAGAAGTGGAAGCTTATGCAAGAATATGGAACGAAGCCCGCGGTGATGATATAAAAATTCTTACGCCGGAACACATAAAGCAGGACGAAAGAACTGCCATTGAGGCACTGCATCCCGATATTTTTGTCTGTTTTGCATACGGACACATTCTTGGACCAAAGTTTTTTTCTCTTTTTAAATTCGGCGGAATAAACCTGCACCCTTCTCTTCTGCCAAAATACCGCGGCGCGACTCCTGTTAATTCTGCAATTCTGAACAGGGACGAAAAAACAGGCTTTTCGCTGCAAAAGATGTCGCTCGGAATTGATGAAGGTGACATTCTTTATATGCAGGAAACAAGACTTACCGGGACAGAAACCGCCGAGCAGCTTCTTAACCAGAGTGCCCTTCTGGGAGCCATTTCTATAACAAATGTCCTGAGACAGACTGCAAAAACAGGAAACTTACCGCACGCAGTTCCGCAAGCAGGAACACCATCTTACTGTACAACAATAAAAAAAGAAGACGGTCTCATAAACTGGAATGACAGTGCCGAAAAAATTGACGCACAGATTCGCGCATACACACCCTGGCCCGGATGTTTTACATACGCAAACGGACAGACGCTCAAAATTCTAAAGGCAAGAGACGCACTTAAAATTGCAGTCCAAGATAATTCAATCAAAAAGAACACAGACCTTGCTCCGGGAACAGTAATTGAATTCAACAAGCAGAGGGGAATTCTTATTCAAACAGGTGACGGTGTTCTTATTGCAACAGAACTTCAATGGCAGGCAAAAAAAGCCATGGATTATAAATCATTCATGAACGGTTCCAGAAATTTTATCGGAACAGTTCTTGGTTCAAACTGAAAAGGAAAACAGCATGGAAGAAAAAAAGAATTTCGGTAAAAAAATAACAGGTGCACTTTCAAAGCTGCGGTTTAATTTCAAGGATCAGGTTTCCCAGATTCAAAACGGCGGAAAGTCTCTTGTGATAACGGTTATTGTTGCGTTTATCATAATGATTCTCGCTTTCCTGGCAGTATTTTTTCTTACGGTTCAGGGTGCAGAAAAAGTCATGGTTCCGAATGTAGTAGGAAAAAATCTTACAAACGCACTTCTGGATCTTCAGTCCAAGGAACTCTACGGAAAAATCCAGTTGCGCTATTCTGATTTGCCCGGCGATCAGGGAACAATTCTTGAACAGTCACCGGACGCAGGAGCAATCGTAAAAGCATACAGGCGCGTAACCCTTACGGTAAGCCGCGGTGTTGCCATTGACGAGCTTGCAGACTACACAGGAGAAAATATTGATGACATCAAAAAGAAGCTGGACGTTCTGTTCAGCGGTGAGCATCCTCTTGTAATAGTCGCGCAGCCGGTTTTTGTACGCGACGATTCAGCAGAAGGAACAATTATTGCGCAGTACCCCGAAGCCGGAATGCCGATTGTTGATCCGGTAAAAGTTCAGTTTGTGGTAAGCAGCGGTTCAATGATCGAAACAGTAAAAGTGCCGTCGGTTGCAGGCCTTAACATAAAGCAGGTTCTTGAAGCAATGGCGCAAAACAAAATTACGTTTGACTTTACTTCACACATTGCCGCAGAAAATGAAAAGGCAGGAACGGTAACAAACCAAGACAAAGTTTCAGGAGATGAAGCACCTGCATTTACAAGACTCAACGCAGAATTTGCATTAAGCCAAAAAAGTGCAGACAGTGATATTGTTCAGGGAATTTTTGAATATGACCTTCCGGAATATCCGTATGCCGTTCCGGTTCAGCTTGATGCAATTTCTTCTGACGGAAAAGTTTCTACACTTATTTCATTCAATCATCCGGGACAGAAACTTACAATTCCGTATGAAGTAAAGAAAGGAACAACACTGAGGCTTTACGTTCTTGGAACAGAAACGCAGAACCTCAGCATTAATTAAAGGGCAGTCTCTTTTTAAGAACGCTCTTCTACACTTCCGTCCGAATGTGCAATAAATGCCGTCGGGCGGATTTTTGTAAAGAAACCGCATTCAACTACACCTGTAATATCATTTATAGTGTCTTCAAGTTTTGCGGCATCTACAGGATTTTCCCACGTACAGTCAATTATCATGTTTCCGTTGTCGGTAATAACAGGACCTGCTTTTTTTACACCTTCACGAAGAACACATTTTGCACCAAGCTTTTCGAGTTTCTGTACAACAGGGACGCGTGCTTCTGCAATTATTTCTACAGGAAGCGGAAACTTTGTTCCGTGGTTTTCTACGGCTTTTGATTCGTCTGCCACAACAACAAATGCCTTTGAATTATAAGCAACTATTTTTTCACGCAGAAGAGCAGCACCACCGCCTTTTATAAGAGAGTTGCCCTTTCCTATTTCGTCGGCACCGTCAATTGCAAGATCCAGGGTTCCGCCTATGGCTTTGTCATTCATTGTGTAAACCGGAATTCCAAACTCTTCGCACGCAAGCGTTGTCTGAAAACTTGTAGCGACAGCCTTAATTCCAGAAAGCGTACCGTCTGCAATAAGTTCTGCAATTCTTTTTACGGCAGGCATTGCTGTTGAACCTGTTCCGAGACCGATTTTCATTCCGCTGAAAATTCTGCCTTTTTTTACAAGAACATCAACTGCAGTACGCGCTGCAAGAACTTTCTGTTCATCTTTTGAAATCATTTTCCACCTCTTTTATTTATTTTATTCAGCCTTCGTATTTTTTTCCGGTAAAAAGTTCAAACTGGCGGTACCCCTGGTAACGCAGCATATCGTAACCGTTACAGACGCGGCATCCGGCTTCTGCGGCTCTTCCCATGACAGGTGTTACTTCGGGAACATAGACTATGTCAAAAAGAATTTCTTTTCCGCTAAAATTGTAGAACCAAATAGGATCATCTTTTTCGTTGTAAGGGCCGCTCGAATTCATTCCGCGAGAAGTAGTCTGGATTATTATTGAAGAATATTTTTTCAAAAGCGAAACTGCATCGGCGTTGAGTGCAGAATATTTGAAGTGATATTTTTCGGCAAGTTCTGCGGCTTTTTCTACAGTGCGGTTAAAAACACATGCTTTTCCGCGAAGTTTTTTAACTGCATACGCAATTGCCCTGGCTGCTCCGCCCGCTCCTATAATTGCAACTTTTTTTCCTGCAAGCGATTTGAGTCCGGTAAATTCAAGCAGCGATTTTGCAAACCCGTAGGCGTCGGTATTGTAAGAATTCCATGTATCTCCGTTCCGTACAATTGTATTGCTTGCACCTATTTTATCTACATCTGCATCTGTTTTGAAACCACAGTCAAGTACGGCTTCCTTGTGCGGAATCGTAACTGACATTCCTTTTACACCGATTGTTTCTGCAAAGGAAAGCGCCTGCGTAAATTTTTCTGCGCGCATGGGAATATAGGCACAGTTCATTCCGAGTTTTTTGTAACCGCCGTTGTGAAGAGCCGGACTTGAAGTTGCGGTCAGAGGCCAGCCGGTTATTCCAAAAAGTTCTGTTTCTGAATTGATTGATTTGAAGTTGTATTCTTCGCAAAGTGTGCGCGGGTCCATATGTGAAAGAGACGGAAGTCCCTGTGCAGATTCAGGCGCAGATGTATATGTAAGAAAATTCTTTAACCGTTCACCAAGTATGCGTGAAGGAACACCCAGCGGTCCCATTGCCACAAGAATGTGTTCGTTGTCATTGAGTTTTTTTGCTTCTTCGAACAGATTTTTTACGTCGTCAAGTGAGTGCGGCATAAACGCAATTTTGGGAATTTCGTATCCTGTTGTTTTAAGGGCAGCAAGGCGCTCGCAGATGTTTGAAACAGGATTTTTCATGTCATGTACACTGCGGATTATTTTTGTTCCGAATGCAAGAGCGGCATCCTGAAGGCTTGGAATATGAAAATCTTCCTCGAAGTCCACGTACTGGAAATTCTTGCGCTTGTCTTCTGCGGCAAAGGAAAGTGCCCTTGCAAAAAGAATTGTACGGGCCGCCTCTCCTTCTATAAAACAGCCGCCGTCGATTTTTCTGCGCAGTGTAAGTATGCAGGGAATTCCTGCCATTTCGGGAAAATCTCTTACGCGCAGTCTTTCGTCACTGTCCAGAAAGTCGGCCCTGAGTTCGGCAATGTCAACGTAATCACGGTAACGGTCAAGGACTGCAAGATCTTCTGCCAGAGTTTTTCCTGTAAGCGTAAGACAAATTTTTGGAGTGTTCATGAATACCTCTTTTTTTTGCCCGGCGGTTTACGGGCACGCAGATATTAGCATAAAACGCATTTTTTTTAAAGAAGGTAGTTGACAAACGTTTCTCTATATAGTATCATTGTTTCTATAAAGAGTAACGTATATTGAAACAGATGCGAGCATCTGTTTCAATAACTTCAAGTTTGCAAAACAGGAGCAGTATATGAAAAAAATTATTGTTGCGGTTATGGCTGTTTTTGCGGCACTTGCACCGCTTACGGCAAAGGCAAAGAAAGATTCCAAAGTTAAAATCGGAATCGCAAAAATTGTACAGCACCCGGCACTTGACGCAATTGAACAGGGCATTCAGGACAGGCTTGCGCAACTTGGAATTGAAGCAGAATATAATCTGCAGAATGCAAACGGTGATGTAGGAACAGCAGCACAGATTGCAGCTCTCTACAAGTCACAGAAAGTAGACTATGCAGTCGGAATCGCGACACCTGTTGCCGTTGCACTTGCAAATACAATAAAAAACAAGCCGGTTATCTTTAGCTGTGTAACCGACCCTGTAGGAGCAGGACTTGTAACAGACGTAAACAGCGGTTACAGAAACGTAACAGGACTGAGCGACGCAATTCCAACCGTTGAACACATTAAAATCTTTGCACAGATAGCCGGAATAAAAACACTCGGTTACATTTATACAAGCAACGAAGCCAATTCAATAAGCAGTCTTGAACTGGTAAAAAAAGGATGTGAGCAGGCAGGAATTAAACTTGTTTCACAGAGCATAACAAAGTCAGATGAAGTAAAACAGGCTGCAGATTCAATTGTTTCACGCGTAGACGGACTTTACCTCACAACAGACAATACGGTATTCAGCGCACTTGCTTCTGTAATCGGCGTATTCAACAAAGCAAAGAAACCTATTTTCTCAGGAGATGTTACAGGCGCACAGCAGGGCGGAATTTTCATGGCCAGCGGTTTCAATTACTACAAAGCGGGACTTGCCACAGCAGACATTATTGCCGAACTTATAGGCGGAAAAAAACCCGCGTCAATTCCTGTAAAGTTCATTACCAAACCCGAAGATTCTGACCTTCTGTTCGATTTGGATACAGCAAAAGAATGCGGCATAACCATTCCGGAAGATTACCTGTCCAAAGCCAACATGATTTACCAGGGCGGAAAACTGACCACAAAATAAGTGCCCACTTGAAAAAATTTGAAAAAAGCTATATCCTACCAAAACAAATCAAGGGGATATAGCTCAGTTGGTAGAGCATTTGGTTCGCAATCAAAGGGTCGTCGGTTCGACTCCGATTATCTCCAGTTAAAAAAAGAAAGCTTCGGTTAAAAATCGGAGCTTTTGTTATTTTAAAAAGCAAGTGTAAAGAACAGGAGTCGAAGTGAGCGAAACGCCGACCAACGGGAGGAAAAGCCGGCACGGATGCCGGCGGCAGTGCAGCGAACAGGCCTGAAATTGAAAAACAGGAGGTTTTGCAATTTCAGGCGACTCCGATTATCTCCAGTTAAAAAAAGAAAGCTTCGGTTAAAAACCGGAGCTTTTGTTATTTAAAAAAACAAATGTCAGTAACAGGAGTCGAAGTGAGCGAAACGCCATGCACTGTTTTGTTTTTTTGTACAATCTGATACAATAAGGGCATGAATCTTCTATCTGTAAGTAATGTATCTAGAATAGGCAGGGAACAGCCGCTCTTTACCGGTGTAACATTCGGACTTAACGAAGGCGACAAGGCAGCTCTTATAGGCCGCAACGGAACAGGAAAATCGACTCTGCTTGCAACAATAGCGGGAATTCTTGAGCCCGATGAAGGAAGCGTAGTAATAAATTCAAGTGCAGGTGTTTCTTACCTGCCACAGAACCCTTCCTACAACAAAGACGATACAATCCGCGAGCACATATTCAAGTCACATTCACCAAAGCTCGAAGTAATACGCGAATATGAAGAAATTTGCGAGCGCATGCAGAATGAAACAACCCCGCAGATTCAGACAAAATTTGACGAACTGAACAACCGCATGGAAAAAGAAAACCTGTGGAACTACGAATCGCAGGTAAGTTCAATTTTAACGACACTCGGAATAGGAAGCCTTAACCGCAAAATGGGTGAGCTTTCGGGCGGAATGGTAAAAAAAGTTGCACTGGCGCAGGTTCTTGTAGAAGACACAAAACTGCTTCTTCTGGACGAACCGACAAACCACCTGGACATAACGACAATTTCGTGGCTGCAGGATTATCTTGCCCAGACAAAGCGCTCTGTTCTGATGGTTACCCACGACCGCTACTTTCTTGACGCCGTCTGCAATAACATTTACGAACTTTTCCGCAACAAAATTAAACTTTATGTAGGAAACTATTCCGCATACTTGGACAAAAAGACAACAGAAAGCGAAATTGAAGCCAACACAGAGCGCAGAATTGAGTCGGTGCTGAGGGTTGAACGCGACTGGCTTATGAGGGGACCGTGTGCGCGTGGAACAAAGGCAAAGGCCAGAATTCAACGTGACGAACAGCTTATTAACCGCGAAAAATTCAGTGCAGACAAAGCATTTACTTTTGAAGTTGCAGGACGCAGACTCGGCGGAAAAATTCTTGAACTCCATCACATTACAAAAAATTTTCCCAAAGGATACGCCGACTCAAAGTCAGAAAAAAACACCCCGGTAATAAAAGACTTCAGCTACACTTTCAACAAAGGCGAAAAAATCGGCATCTTCGGGGACAACGGCAGCGGAAAGTCGACACTGCTTAATATAATCACCGGCGATATTCCGTGTGACAGCGGAACAATTGTGCGCGGCGAAAACACATCCATTGCCTATTACATGCAGAATCCGGTTTTCAAAGACCTCAATATGACCGTTCTTGAATACATAAAGGAAGCTGCAGAAATAATCCACATGAATGACGGAACCACGCTCAGTTCGGGGCAGTTTCTTGAACAGTTCGGCTTTGAAGGAAAAATTCTGCACTCACCTCTTGAAACACTAAGCGGTGGTGAGCGTAAACGGCTGTTTCTGGTAAGGCTTTTGATTTCCAACCCGAATTTTCTTATTCTTGACGAACCTACAAACGACTTTGACATTTTTACAATGAATATTCTTGAAAACTTTCTTGCGGGATTCAAGGGATGCATTCTCATCGTAAGCCATGACCGCTACTTTATGGACAAGGTCGCAGATACGCTCTTTATTATGGAAGACGACGGAAGCATAAGCGGTTTTGTAGGAAAATGCAGCGAATATATAGAATACAAACGCGAAAAAACGGCCCTTCAGGAAGAAGAACTCAAGGCAAAAAAAGAAACTGCAAGAAAAGAAGAACCGCCTGCCCAGAAAACAAAAAATGAAGACAAACCGCGCAAACTTTCTTTTAAGGAACAAAAAGAATTTGAAGCACTGGAACAGGAAATTGCCTTACTAGAAGACAAAAAACCTCTTCTTGAACAGCAGATGGCAGATTCAGACTACGAAAAGTCGGCTGCAGCAGGAAAAGAATACGAGCAGTTGTGCGAAAAACTAGAAAAAGCCTATGCGCGCTGGGAAGAACTAGCTGTTTAAAAAAATTTGCCCGCAGACACAAATTTTCTTAAGTTTAAAATACTTTTAAATTGGAGGAATTATGTCCGAGCAATCTGGTGTAAAAAAAATCTTAAGACCGTCAGTTATAATTTTGGCGATTATCGCAGTTATTCTTGCAGGAGCCGTTGCATCAAGCCTGTTTGTTGTTGACCAGGCAGAGCAGGCTGTAATCACAAGATTCGGCCGCTACTACAAAACCCTTGGTCCGGGATTGCATTACAAGCTTCCTCTCGGAATAGACCGCAAATTTATTGTTCCTGGCAACAAAGTTGTTCAGACTGAACAGTTCGGGTTCAAGACAGTAAAAAGCGGTTCTTCAAACCAGTATGAAAATAATATTGTCAAAGAATCTACAATGCTTACAGGCGACCTGAACATTGTTGATGTTGAATGGATTATCCAGTACAGAATCGTTGACCCGCGCGCATGGCTTTTTACCGTTCACGAAAAACAGCAGACAATACGCGACATAAGCCGTTCGGTAATAAATACTCTTGTAGGAGACCGCGCAATTCTTGACGTAATGGGTTCAGAGCGTTCAAACATAGAAAATCTTGCTGTAACAATGATGAATGAACAGTTTGAACAGCTTGGAATGGGAATAAATGTCTTTGCCGTAAAACTGCAGAATATTGTTCCTCCGGCCGGTGTTCAGGATGCATTTGAAGACGTTAACAAAGCTACACAGGACATGAACCGTTTCATCAATGAAGGCAAGGAAAGTTACAATTCTGAAATTCCAAAGGCAAAGGGTGAAGCCGACCGCCAGATTCAGATTGCAGACGGTTATGCTGCAGAACGCGTTAACAGGGCAAAAGGTGATGTTGCCAGATTCAATTCAGTTTACGAAGAATACAGAAAAGCTCCGGCAATTACACGCGAACGCCTCTACCTTGAAACAATGGAAGAAATTTTCTCTGCGGACGAAAGCGGAAAAAAACCGGTTCTTATTGACGGCAAACTCGACAATGTAATTCCGTTCAAAAATCTTGATTCAACAAAACAATAGTATAAGTTTTTTTTTACTTAAAGTTTGTTTCACAAACTCTATTATAGGAGCAAGAAAATATATGAAATCTATGAAAAAATTTTATCTGGGACTGGCAGCTGTTGTTGCGGCTGTGGTTCTGTTTTTTGCGGCAGGTCCCTTCTATATTATAAGCGAAGGAAACCAGGCTGTTGTAATAAGATTCGGACAGATTGTTGCTTCACATACAGAAGCCGGTCTTTACCCCAAAATTCCTTTTGTAGACACTGTAACTTTTTACCCCAGCCTCGTACTTTCTCTTGACGGAGACAATGCACGTATTCCGACAAAGGAAAACCAGTTTATAATTGTAGACACTACAAGTCGATGGAAGATTTCTGACCCAGCGCTTTTCTACCAGTCTTTCAAAACACTCAACGCGGCTTACAACAAACTGAGCGACATAATTGACTCTTCTACAAGAACAATTATTACTCGCAACAGACTGAGCGAAATTGTACGCAGCAGCAACGGAATAAACGAACGCACAACTCCGGCCGACTCCCAGCTTGCAGGAATAGAAGGAGAAGACAGTGCCGAACTCGAAGCCCTTGTAAACGTAAACAGCAGCAACGAAATCGTAACAAAAGGAAGAAGCGCACTCTGTCAGGAAATGGCAAACGAAGCCCGCAAAATGGTCGGCGAATACGGAATTGAACTTATAGACATTGTTCCGCGCCAGATTAAATATTCCGACGAGCTTACCGAAAGCGTTTACAGCCGCATGATTAAGGAAAGAAACCAGGTTGCACAGGCATACCGTTCCCTCGGTGAAGGTAAAAAAGCTGAATGGCTCGGAAAACTCGAAAACGAAAAGCGCACGATAGAAAGTGAAGCTTACCGCAAAAGTGAGGAAACAAAAGGTAAGGCAGATGCAGAAGCGGCGGCAATTTATACTGCAGCTTACAGCAGAGACCCGCAGTTCTATGAATTCTGGAAAACCATGGAATCTTATAAGAAAACAATGAACAATTTTGACACAACTTATAGTACAAACATGGACTACTTTAAATACCTTTACGCATCTGACGGAAACTAATATGAATAAACGCATTGTATTTTTTGAGGGAACAAAACTCATTCTTGACACCTGCATGACTCAAAGTGCATTTACAAAGTCCCGCTTTTCTGAACAAATCGGAACTTCCGGACATATTGCATCAAAAGACGGCAGCTCATGGAATTTTGAACCCTGGAGTTTTTCTGAAACACAGCTTTCTGACCTTCCCGGCGGAACAGTTTCTTTTACCGCAGAAGCATTCCCCGGAAATACACTGCGCGAAATTCTTTGCACAGAAAATGACTCTGATGAAAACAAAACACGCGCGCGCGGGGTAGCGGCGGCAGTCTGTAGCGCAATAGAAGGCGCGCGCGCTCAAAAGATAAATCTGGAACACAACGGCGGTGAAGGAATTTTTATCTCGTCTGACTGCACAAAAATTATTTTTCTCCCTGAGGTTTTCTTTACGACCGCGGCTTCAAGTCTTGGAGACGAAATGTTCAGTGACATGCAGGGACTTTATGTAAACGCAAATCTTACAAAAGATGATTCGCTTGCATTTACACAGGCCGTCATAGCGTACAGAATGCTTGCACACCAGTTCCCCTTCCCTTCAAAAAATACAAAAGAAAGAAGCGAAGATATTCTGGATGCAAACTTCAAGCCACTGGAACTACTTGTTCCGCAGGCAGACAAACAGCTTGCAAAAACAATTGACAGCGCGCTAAGCCTTGTTCCACGTCAGAAAAAATCATCACAAAAACCAGCGGCACTTTTTCCAGCAGAAGCTTTTGTAAAGACAATGACTGAAGAACCTGCTCTTTGCGATTTGACAACTTCTGCAGAATATGCAAAAAAAGAAAATTCAGTAAAAAGGCACAGATGGTTCAGAAGACACAGGGCGGCTCTTACCACGGCATTTGCAGTTACTGCGGTTGCTGTTTTTATTCTAGGAACATATTTTGACAGCCAGATGGAAAAACCCACGACAAGAGGCCTTACTTCACAGCAGACAGTGGAAATGCATTACGGTGCCGCCAACCGTCTGGACATAGAATCGGCCCAGAACAGTACTGCCGGCGGTGAAATGAAGGGCCGCGTAAATATTCTGAGCAACATTTATGTTTCTACAAAAACCCGCGCACTTTATGATGCAAAACTTACCTGCCTGACTCCGGCCAAATGGTTCTGCTACAACCAGACGACGTTCAATATTTTTGGTCTTACGGATTTTAAAATCAACGGACAGCAGGAAACTCTTTACACAAGGGGCGCCGAACGCAAACACGCACCAAAAGCAATTACGCAGGAAAACAATATTCCGCTTAAAAACGGAGATACAAAAACATACGCTGTTTCATTCTATATGCTGCGAACAGAAGGCAGCGATGAAATGTTTGTAACAAAAATTGACGAAACAGTTAACCTCGTCTTTAAGAAAAACCGCTGGCTTATAAAAAGTGCAGATACAGTTCAGGAAGAAAACAAAATTTCAAAAACTGAATTCTACACCGACTATTCCAAAGCAATGAAAGACTCTTCTGATGACGCAAAAAAAGCAGCCGAACTGCTCCATGCAAAATACGAATGGGTTCCTTCACAGTCTGAACTCGAAGAAGCGGCAGCAGATATAGAGCAAAACGGAATCTTCGGATCATAAGTAACGACATAGACAGTTGTGCAGCAACTGTCTTTATTTTCTTGACAATTTTACACTTTTTGTCATATTGACTATAAAAGAAAATATTGCTAAAATCTTTCTATCACTGGAATTCAGGGGTATAAAAATGGCAACAAACAATTATAATCTTGAGAAACAGCACGCAAAGGGCAAGTTCCACGCAATTGAACGCATTAACCAGCTTTGCGACAAAGACAGTTTCTATGAAATCTATTCGGCAGCCCGCCACAACTGCACCAGTTTCGGAATGGAAAAGAAAGACATTCCCTATGACGGTGTAATTACGGGATTCGGAAAAATCAACGGAAAAAAAGTTGCTGTCTATGCACAGGACTTCACTGTTCAGGGTGGAAGCCTTGGTAAAGTTCACGGACAGAAAATAGCAGAACTTATAGACAAGGCAATTCAGGCTCGCTGTCCTGTTATAGGAATCAACGATTCGGGCGGAGCAAGAATTCAGGAAGGCGTTGACTCTCTTTGCGGTTATGGTGATCTTTTTTACCAGAACGTCCGTGCGAGCGGTACTGTTCCGCAGATAAGCATTATTGCAGGTCCATGTGCCGGTGGTGCCGTTTATTCTCCGGGGCTTACAGACTTTATCTTTGCTGTAGACAAAATAAGCCAGATGTTCATTACAGGACCAAAAGTTGTAAAGAGCGTAATGTTCATGGATATTTCTGCAGAAGATCTGGGCGGTTCTTCAATCCATTCACAGAAGAGCGGTGTTGCACACTTCCGCTGCCAGTCTGAAGTTGACTGCTACGAAAAGGTACGCCGCCTTCTGGACTACATTCCGCACTACTACGGTGAAGAAATCGTTGCAGAAAAATTCAAGTACGATGAAAGAAAAAAGTCAAAGAAGATTCCCGAAATTCTTCCAGAACGCAGCGCACAGGCCTATGACATGCACGACGTTATTGACTGCGTAGTTGATGACGACAGCCTGTTTGAAGTAATGCAGGAATTCTCTCCAAACGCAATTACTGCTTTTGCAAAAATAGAAGGAAAGCCGGTTGGAATTATCGCCAACAATCCTGTCGGTTTGGGTGGTATTCTTAACTGCGATGCTTCTGACAAGATTGCAAGATTCGTAAGATACTGCGACTGCTATAATGTTCCTCTCGTTAACTTTGTTGATGTTCCGGGTTTTGTTCCGGGTCCGCAGGAAGAGCAGAAGGGAATTATCAGACACGGTGCAAAGGTAATTTACGCATACAGCGAAGCTACTGTTCCCAAAGTAACCGTAATTACACGCAAGGCTTACGGCGGAGCATATATTGCAATGTGTTCAAAGCACCTGGGTGCTGACTTTGTTTATGCATGGCCCAAAGCAGAAATTGCAGTTATGGGAGCAGAGGGTGCACTTGAGATTCTTTATGCAAAAGAGATGAAAGATCCCGCACAGGCACAGCTTGTAGCACAGAAGTCTCAGGAATACAAAGATACTATCATGACGCCGACTGTAGCAGCACAGCGCGACTACATAAGCGAAATAATCAATCCCGAAGAAACCAGACAGCGTGTTGCACGCAGCCTTGAGTTCCTCGAAGGAAAGAGCCAGAACATTTCACCGGCCAAAAAGCACGGAAACATTCCGCTTTAATTTCATTTTACATTTTGTAAAATAAAACAACACCTTCCAAAACGGACATTCCGCGGCGGAAGGTGTTGTTTTTAGATAACAGACAGCGTATTTACGCGAAGGTCCGCGCGGGAAGCGCAGTTTAGTTAGACAAGTGGCAGCATAGGTTAAAATAAATAAAGACAGTTGCGCAGCAACTGAAGTTTTCAGGACAACTCTATTTGAGTTGTCCTGAAATACGTTCAATTTCTTTTCCATTTCCATTTTCATCATACCAGTATGTTTTTCCTGTTTTATGATCCAGCATATAGCAGCCTTTTGGAATTGAATATCTCTTTAAATTTTGGTCCTGCAAATTTACATCCTGAGGAAACCAGGTTTTATCATCTTTTATTTCACAATGAAGCTGATTTGAATTTTCCATTCTCATTCTGTAAAGTTCTTTTCCGGTTGCTTTTGAATAAACTCCGGTTTCCAGTCCTGTAAAATTATTCCCGTACAAAACTCTTCCTGTTAAAAATAGATTTTCTTCATTTTCTGAAACTGTACAAATTGCACGGCTTTCTTCATCCTGATAATTTATTCCTGTATATTCGACTTCAATATTTGAAGATGTCCAGTTTGTTATTTTAAATAAAAAACGTGCGCATCTTATATCATTATTTGCAAAACCAGCTATACTCAAAATTACATAATCATTATATTTTGTATTCAAAGAAAAAATGTCACAAGAAAAGTCTTCATAGTTGTATTTTAGATCTGAAATCATTTCTGAAGTAAAAAAGACTTTAGAAGGAAACAAAATTGAACTTCCATTGCTTAAATTAATTATAGAAAAGATTTCTTTACTTGAGGATATATTTATATCATAATCTAAAGCTCCAATCATAAAATATTCACCATTTATATATTTTATATTATCAAATTCCAAAATCGATAAATATTCTACATTTATTTCCTTTTCGCTTAACACTTTTCCAGTTAAATCATATCTCCATGTTTTGAATCCACCATTAATCACATATGGATTTTTTGCTAATAAAAATTCTTCTGTATTCGAGTTGTTCATAAACTTCATTGAATATATATAATCTTTCTGATTTATATATTTAACTTGTCCGGTTGGCACATTAATTTTCAATAAATTATTATTTACACCGCTTCCTGAAAGCCAGATATCCTTATCAATAACTACCATATCGTTTATTGACAATGCTCTTTCAAAACTTTTTCCATATACCTTCATTTCTTTTAACAATTCATAAGTATACACAAGTTTTTTTGTTTTTGAATTCCATACCTGAATCTGCTGTGGTAAATCCGTCGGTAAAAAAACATAATCATCTGACCATTCCAACGGCTCAAAACTTTTAAATACTTCTGAATCCGGTATGTTATCTACATTTATTATGCAACTAGAAAATGAGAAAACCGCCATAAATAGAAATATGAACTTTTGACTTTTCATCTTGAAGCCTCTTTTACTACATTTGACGTTGCAGAATAAACTTTATACTTCCATGTTTTGGACCAGAATAGAAAACCTATTGTAAAAGTTTTGTATCTGTCAAATGAACTGGAATACAAATCGTCAGGTGAAACTAAACAACCTGCAAATGTCTCTGCGTCAATATCTTCTCCGACTTTTTTCCATGCTGTATAAGCAACCTTTGAACAATATGGAAAGTCGGATTTCTCATTATGACTGGTATCCATAGAAGACATAAAATCAGGCAAAAACAATTCCCATGCCGGTATACAATATTTTTCTTTCGCATCGTAAAAAATCTTTTTTGCATAATTTACAGCTGCTTTTCCTTTTCCTATTGAATAATTTTTGGGTAAGATTGCGGCCATTCTTTTTTGTTTCGTGTACATATAAATTGTATCAAGACATGTATAACCTGGTCTGTCAGGAATTACATCTGAGGGACCATTCTTTGCATCATCAGGCTGTGCTGTATATACACAATAAGACTTATCACCTTCATTTATATCATACAATTCTCTGGAGAATATTCCTGCATGCGTCCAATTTCCTGCAATGATAAATGCTTTTTTCTTTCCTGCTGTCAATAAAACTGTTCCGTCATTTAAAGTAGCTCCGAAATTATCTGCCAATGAAGTTAAATAAAAATCTGTTACTAAAGCTGCTCTTGACGCGTTAGATAGATTTCGCTCTGAATCAAGTTCTTTGATTTTTTCATATTCTTTTTTAATCATTGAAACAGAAATATCAGAACCTAATTCATTCAGTATTTTTTTTATTATATTCCAGTTTTCATTATATGAGAGATTTTCAATAACATTTGCCAACAAAATATTTTCAAATATTTCATTTTTTTCAACTATTGGAAAAAAATCTTCCGGTAATAAATCTATCGAAATTACCGTATTTCCAAACCAATCTTTTAAATGTTCCGAAAAACTGAAATTCGCTGCTAAAAAATCAAGTTCATTGGTGTTCCCGTTTAACACACTTTTTGAAATTTCGTTTTCTATGGGGACTTCCAATCCCGATTCAATTTGAAGATATATTTCACCCGAATTTTCAATTAATTGCGTTTTTTCTTCTTCTGACAAATCCTGCCACATTAAAGAAAACAAATCTTCATTCGTTAAATGTTTATCATTTTCCATACTTCGAAAATTATTTTTTTGTGTTTCTGTAAGGTTTAAAAAGTTTTTAAATTCATTTGTAGAATCTTTTTTGTAATAAACTTTTTCAATAGAATTTTCTGTGATATTAATTTCATTATTTTCAAAATTCTCAAAGTTTTTACAACTAAAAAAACATAGACTAAATAGAATAAAGCTGACTAACTTTTTCATGCAAATCTCCTATAAAACAATTTATTATATTCTATTAGTAATCTTTAGATTTGTCAAATACAAATTAGCTTCGTGAAGAGAACTTAACCTTCTTTTAGAAAACTTTGTGCCAAAGGGAGTGATCCTTTGAATCACGGGGCGGGACTGCAGTAAGGAACGTATTTCAGGACAACTCTATTTGAGTTGTCCTGAAATAACGTTCCTTAAGTATTGTCTTTTTAAAAGCAGCGTCTTCCCACGCGGACGTTGCGTTAACAGACAGCGTAATTACAAAAAGGTCCGCGTGGTAAGACGCAATTTGTTTAAATAAGTGTCAGCGATAGGTTAAAATGCTCCCAGTCGTCCGTTGAATCACGAAACCGGGCCATAAGGCCCTTGATGTGATTTTTGCGTAGAAACTATCGTATGTCGCTTCGCGACAACTAAAAATCAAATCATTTCGCGCTCCCCCGTCCTCCTTCGCGCATTTCAACGTTCGTTAAGGAGTATCTAACTCGAGAGACGTCTTCCCGCGCGGACGTTGCGGTCCTACAATTCCAGACACCTGCCGTCACCACTGTAACTTAAGACCACAAATTCTTCTTTTGCGCCTTCAGAGACAGTTCTGTAGACAATTCTGTTTCCCCACGGATTATTGCGCGATAAGTTTACCGCGTACGGCCCCTTCCAATTCTGCGGAACCGGATCCAGAACGGGTTTACTGAAAAGAGCTTCGATTCCCTGCTGTGACGTAGGAAACGACCCGCAGTCTGCACTGTACCGTACAAATGCATTTTTGAATTCAACAAGCTGCTGTTCAGCTTTTTTTTCAAGCAACTGCTCATGATACGGAATCCAGATACAGACAAAGATACACGCGGCACAGAACAGCAACGCCATAAGTGTGCGTTCGACGGCTGTGCATTTCTTTTCTGACTGCACATAAAAACAAGTTCTTCCTCTAAACTTCGAGACATAATTCATTTTCTCCACTTTCCTTTTTTTTGATTTTCTAAAATATATATATGCCGCGTTTTTCAGATTAAGCAAAAAAAAGTAAATTTTCTTGAAAAAAAATGCTTAATTCAATAGAATTGAATCAAAAAGTTAGCAATGCATGCTTTCTAATTTTGAGAGGTAATAATGTTTGCAAAAAGACTCGAAAATCTGCATCCTTATGTTCCTGGTGAACAACCCAAGGACAGGGACTATATAAAACTCAACGCAAATGAAAATCCATTCCCGCCGCATGAAAGTGTCGCCGCTGCAATAAAAACTGCAGTCACAGAAAAAATAGAAAAGCTGGGCCTTTATCCCGACCCCGATTCCACCGAACTCAGAAAAGCAATTGCAGACATGCTTAACGAAACAGGCGGCGTTCTTAATACAGCAAAAGTTTCGGGAAACAAATGCAGCCCTTCCGAAGAAAATAAAATTCCATTCAGCGTAACGCCTGACATGATTTTCTGCGGTAACGGTAGCGATGAAGTTTTGAGTTTTGTTTTCTACACATTCTTTGACTCGGACCGCCCGCTTGTTCTGCCTGAATTCACATACAGTTTTTATCCCGTTTACTGCGGTTACTACAATATTCCGATGAATCCCATAAAACTCCGCAAAGACTGGACACTGGACACAGAAAAAATGCTTTCTGAAGCAAACAGAACAGACAGCTGTACAATTTTTGCAAATCCCAACGCCCCGACCGGAATAGAAATAAAACGCGAAGATGTTGCCGCAATGATTCGCCGCGCTCCCAAAGACAGAATTTTTATTGTAGACGAAGCATACGCAGACTTTGGAAAAGAAAGCTGCATTCCACTTTTAAAAGAATTCGACAATCTTGTAATTGTGCGCACGTTCAGCAAAAGTCTTTCGTTTGCCGGAATGAGACTCGGCTATGTTGTCTCAAGTCCCGACCTTATAAAGTCAATTTTTACAGTAAAGAATTCATTCAACCATTTTCCTGTAGATTTTCTTGCACAGACAGCCGGAACAGCCTCCTGCAAGGCAGCAGCATATTATGCGAAAAACGCTGCGGCAGTTGTTCAGGAGCGCGACAAACTTACGGCATTTCTAAGAAAAAACGGATGGTTTGTAATTGACAGCCGCACAAATTTCGTGTTTGCAAAAAAAGACGGCCACTCCGGTGAAGAAATTTATGAAACTGTAAAAAAAGCGGGAATTCTGATACGCCATTTTGCCACAAAGGGAATTGAAGACTTTGTAAGAATTACAATAGGCACACCCGAACAGATGAAAAAACTTTCAGAAGTTCTGGGAACGCTTTAAAATTTAACACAAAAATCAATTGGAGAAAAAAATGAAATTTTTAGTAATATCTGACTTACACGGAAATCTCGAAGTTCTTGACAAAATGGACGATTTGTTCAAAAAAGCAGACGCAGTTTTGTTTGCCGGTGACTTTGCAAAATTTGAACACGAAGAAACAGGACTTCCTGCACTCGAAAAATTGTGTGCAAAGCATGAACAGATTTTTTCTGTACTTGGAAACTGCGACAATCCGGACTTTATTTCTGAAACAGAAAAACGCGATGTTTCGGTTCAGGGCGGTCTGGTAATGAGCGCAGGACTTGCTTTTGCAGGAAGCGGCGGCGGAAGTAAATTTACGGGAACTACACCGAATGAAAGAAGCGACGAAGATCTTGTTTCTGACTTTTCGATAATTACAAACCAGGGTGAACAGGAATGGAACAATCTCATTGCAATAATGCACAATCCGCCGAAAGATACAAAGTGTGACACTATTCCCGGCGGAATTCATGTAGGAAGCCAGTTGCTCAGGGAATTTATAGAAAAGTACAAGCCGCTTGCTGTCATTACCGGCCACATTCATGAAAGTGCAGGAATTGACACAATCGGCAGCACTACGGTAATTAATCCCGGCGCCCTTACTGAAGGAAAATATGCCTGGCTCGAAGCAGAAAAATCAGGCGACAGCTGGTGTGTAAAGTCTGCCACCCTTGAGTCACTGTAATAGCGCGACCCGGAACCATCATTTTCTTTACGGCTATTTTGAAGTGCAAAATCTGAACCCAAAGTAACTGTAACATTCGTTGGGGTCAAAAGAATATCTGTCGCCGGCGGCAATAAACAAAGTATACATGTTCCAGCTGCCGCCGCGCATTACACGTTCTGCACCGTATTCGGGACCGCTGTAACGCTTTTTCTCGGGACATTCACTGTAATCTTCCTGCCAGTCCCAGCACCATTCAAGAACATTTCCGCTCATGTCAAAAATGCCGGCTCCGTTTGGGTTGCCACTTGCCGGTGAAGGAGGCGCACTTGCTTTGAAAGGAGTACCAGCTGTTCCTACACGGCGTGTTTCAGAAGCGTTTTCGTAGTACCAGGCAACTTCACCTGCAGGAATTGAAGCATCGTCTTTACCGGAATAATCAACCTGTCCGCTGGCAAGGCTTCCGCTCTGTAAACCTGACACTGTCTTTCTTGCAGCGTATTCCCATTCAGCCTCTGAAGGAAGTCTGTAACCGTCTGCCTCCCAGTCACAAACTGCAAGATCACACGCCGCACTGTCCGCGGAATCTTTAAGAACAGCACCTTCATAAGTATAGCATGGTGAAAGTCCGCTTTTTTCGCTGAAGGCATTGCACCAGACAATAACATCGTACCAGCTAACCATCGTGACAGGTTCATAACATCCTGCCTGTGAAGGGGCTTTTCCGCGGGCTCCGTCTGAGCCTTCCTGACCGGGATTTGCAAAGTTGTAGCCGTTCTGCTGGGCCCATATTCTTACTTCATACCAGAGACGGTAAGTTGTTTCATAACGATTAAGTCTGAACGGAAAGACATATCTTTTTGCTGTATATGTTTGCGACCCCGAACCGATCTCGTAAGAAACAAAGCCGTTTTTCTGTTCTGAAGCATCTGTTCCGAAAGTTCCAAAGTCTACAAAATCAACTTCGTTAAAGAAATCCTGTACCACAGAAGGAATGCCAACCGTATTTTTCTGGCCAACCGCCACGGCAACAAAAACTGCATTTACTGCAACCATCGCAAGGCCTGCAAATATACTTTTTTTCATTTCATACGCTCCGCTAATTTTTCCTGGCGTTTAAGGTATCTTCTCTGTTTGCGTTCTGCACGCCTTATTTTGAAGGATGTGTGCTTTCTTGTTTCTGCAGAAGGAGTAAGATTGCGTTTCATAAAGAAAACATATCCCATAGCGGCCGTAAGAACACACATTCCGGCTATGGCAACAGCACCAACCCATTTTGACTCTGCCCACGGAAGTGGAACATTTATTCCAAAATAGCTGGTAACAAAAGTAGGCAGCATAAGCACAAGATTCCAGGCCGTCATTGTTTTCATAACTATATTCAGGTTGTTTGACAAAACCGACGCAAAGGCATCGTTCATTCCTGTCATAATGTTTGTGTAAGTGTCGGCCATTTCAAGAGCCTGGCGGTTATCTATTTCGACGTCATCAATCCAGTCCTGGTCTTCTTCATCAAGTTTGATAATCTTTGTCTTGCGAAGTTTTTCGAGCAGCATCTGGTTGCTTTTAAGGGACGTTGTAAAGAAAACCAGCGACTTCTGTATGTTCAAAAGCTGAATAAGCTCATGATTCTGTACCGAACGCAGCATTTCATTCTGAATCGTAGTTGACCGGCGGTTAAGTTCCTTGAGGTACCTGAGGAATGTAATATCTGCGCGCGCCATAAACCTGATTGTAAAAGCCGGAAAATCGTTAAGTGAAAGTTCGCGAATGCGGTTTGCGGCAAAATCCTTCAAAACCTCGCAGTCTGTCCAACAGATTGTAATGAAAAACTTGTCAAAGGTAATAATTCCCAGCGGTGCCGTAAAATAGCTGACATCATCGGCAGGAGAAAAAACCGGCAGTCTTATAATCGTAAGCGTGTAACCGACTTCATCATTGTGTTCAATTCGGGAAAGTTCGTCGGGGTCAAGAATATCAAGAATGTTTTCGGGGTCTATTTTGTAAAGTTCTTCGAGCGTGCGTATGTCATCCCTTGTAACCGAACGTGCATCTACCCAGGTGTTTTTTGAAGTGTCGAGTTCGTTGTCATCCTTACGGACAAGTTTTCCTTCTTCCTGCTGCCAAAATGTGATCATAATTTTTCCTTAATCAAAAAACTGAAGGGATTCCAGTAAATCAGGAAACCCAAAAAATTATGCCTGGGGAACAGAGCCGAAAAAACTAAACTACTGTACCGGAGGCCCGCACTGCGTAAGAAACATACGCGCGTTGATGATAAGCGGAACTACTACTTCCACCGTCCATATGCGCCTCCAGTAAAAAGATAGTCATGCTTGACAAGCGACAGGGTTATTTTAGCAAAAAATCAAGTTTTTTACAATCAAAAGAAAATTTTTAACGGCAATTAAACATTACGGAATATTCTTTACGAGTTTGACAAGATAAAGTTCTGTGTAACGCTTTAAAGCCGGGTGATTCTTTATCTTGATCATTGACGGTGAATCTACAAGTGACTGTGCAAGACTCGAAACACGCTCTGCAGAAAAAGATTCCGTCTTGAGTGAGCGCAGAACCTTCCTTAAATAATCGCGTATGAGTGAATTTATATCTTCTGTAAGATTATCGTAATTCTGCTTGCCAAGCCTGTCATTCCACTCGTGGAGGTAACCTTTGAGTTCGCGGTCCAAAGTGCTTGACTCAGGAACAAGTTTTTTTTCTATCTCGGCAGCTGACTTTCTGAGTTCCTGTTTTCTTGAAAGTTTGGGGTCAATTGAGTCTGCTTCATTGCGCTTTCTAAGTTTTTCTGCCTCGGCGGCTTTTTGTTCAGCCATAAGTTTTTCTGTTGCTGTAGTAGAAGAAGACTGGCGCTGCGAAGAATTCTTTGGCTTTCTGAAAATAAGTCCCAGAATCCACGAAAGGACAGGAATGAAATACCAGAACGGCAGTTTTATTTTTGCATCAGAAAGAATTTCCTGACGGCTTATCATAAGAAGTTCGCTGTAAGGAAGAATATTGCCGTTTCTGAAAAGTGAAATGCGCCCCGGAGTTTTGTCTTCGTAAGCAACAACCGGCAGAAACGTTGAATTCAATATAGCATAAAGTATGGGATCTGCCGAACGTACTTCGCGTTCAAGACAGCGCTCAAAGGCAGAAGCTTCCTTCATCTCGGGAAGTGTTTCGTAATCGAGCAGATACTTGTACCAGAGCTTTACGAGGCTTTCTCGTACAACAAGACGTGCATCATTTGCAAGCCTGATTATGAGGGGCATTACCTTTTCTTTTTTTATATAGAAACCTTCATCATCATTTACCTTGAAGACAAGAAGTTCAGGCATTTGGTTTCCTACAGTTTCCTGCGTAAGTGCGTAAAGATGCTCCTTGAGTTCCTTTTCGCTGTACTGGCCCAAAAGCGGAACACCGTTCTGGTCTTTCATCTTAAGGACATCGGCCAGACTGTAATAATACGGCGGGTTAAGCATAAGATTGTCGAGTGTTTTGAAAGCCGTCTCTTTCTGCATGCGTTCCGACGTTTTTGTCTTGTAATATGAAGTTGCAACTTCAATTACGGCAACAGACTGAAGAATTGTAATATCTTCGGGAGTAAAATCCTTTACCTTTGTATAATCCTGCTTAAGGAAATAACAGAGTTGGCTCCAGTAATAAAAAGTTTCACCGGTATTTTTAAGAACATCCAGAGCCGCAAGCGGATTTGACACAAACTGGGCAAAAAAGTTTTTGATTGAAAGTTCCTTACCCGGATTTGAAATTGAAAGTTTTTTAAGAAAATAATCGTGAGTTTCTTCTTTATGAAGCAGATCCTGGATTTTTCTGAGAGCACAGTTTACAAGTTCTGCCATGCATGTAAGAGACGGGAACAAAAGCGACGGAAGATTTTTTGAAAAAACAATTGCATACAGCGTTTTGTCGTTAAGTTCTTCTTTGTCCAGAAGCCTGTAAATTATATCTGCGGCAGGCTGTCTTGTTACAATATCCATCGGAACACTCTTCGGGATATCAGTAATGCTCGGGAAAGGAATTGAGATGTTCGTTTCTATCTGCTTGTAGGTTTCTGCAAATTTTTCTACAAAAACCGAAATTACAAAAATATAGTCTTTGTTTGAAACAGGTGCAACAACAACGCTTCGTGAAGAAACAAGCTGTGATATTTCGGCATCGAGTGCGTCCGTATAGCTTGCACCGCAAAAAGAAACCAGCTCTGAATTTTCGTCAAGATGGTGCTGTGCATAGCGGTGAAGATAGTCGCCGAATTCCCTGTATTCTATAATAGGGCTTTTCTGCTTTGATGCATAAAATTTAAGAAGTGTAAGAATATTCGCAGTTGTTGCCATACTTCCATTATATTCAAGGAAGGAATAAAAGTCTAGACAAATGTCGGGGTAAAAAACACGGTAGTTTTCAAAGGAGTTTTTCATCTGGAACAGTGGTTTTCAGGAATTTCAACTTTTTTTAAAATTTTTGCATTTTTTTTGTCTGAATGAAAAATCAGCGCATATATAAATAGCAGAAGGGTTTTTAAATTTAACCTGAACAAAACTATGCGGAGGAAATTAATGAACGCACTCAACCAAATTATCATCGAAGGCAATGTAGTGAGACAGCCCGAAAAAAAGGAATTCCAAAACGGAATAAAAGTCTGTACCATCCCAATTGCGGTTAACCGTTACTACAAAACGCAGAACGGTCAGAGCGCAGAAGAAGTTTCATTCTTTGACATTTCAACGTTCGGTCAGCTGGCAGATGCCTGCGAGAAATGGTGCCCCAAAGGAAGGGGAATCCGCGTCGTAGGAAGACTAAAGCAGGACTCTTGGAAAAACGAAGAAGGAAAGACGCGCAGTAAGATTTCGATTATTGCCGAGCATGTAGAATTCAAACCGTTCTTTAAGAAAAATGACAGCGGTTCAGAAGAGAGTGCAGGTGGCCCCGGAAGTGCAGACAGAGAAAAGGCATCTCCTTCAAAAAAACAGAAACTGGCCATGCTTGCCGAAGCCGCAGAAGCTGCCCAGCATGAAAGCGAGGATGAAATAGAATTCTAAACAAAAAATCCGGTAAGTGCACACATGTTTTGCAAAACACCTGCGTACAAACTTACCGGATTTTTAAAGGCCGGAAAATACCACGCCTATGAAAAAGTCAGCTGCTGAACGGCTTATTTTGGTCGGTGTTTTTTTACGGCACCTTTTGCTCCGGCATTTTTTGCACCAGCTGCCTGGTAAGCTTCTATCTTTTCGGGATCGTAAAAACCATCCTTCCAGTTAAAGCGGGAAGAACCGGGTATTACTGAATGACTCTGTATAAGCATCATGAGTTTTCTGATGTCCCCCTTAACTACCTTTGTTCTTGAAAAATCAAGAAGAAGATGCTTCCAGCCCCTGTTCTTGAGCGCGTCAATTTTGTCTATAATACTGAACGGTGCTTCAGGCATGACATAAGAGCCGTCTTTTGTTGACAGGACTTTAAAACTCATATTCTCTTTGTCGTTAAAGTATGTAAACTCGTACTCTGCAGGAAGAGAAAATCTCATTCTGAACAGAGCCGGATATGCAAACACAGACAGAAGAACTCTTGAACGTTCAGACATATTTTCAAAAGTTGCATCAAGATTCTTTTCTGAATTTTCTACAGGAGTCTGCAAAGCCATAATGTTCTGGTTTTCAAGGAAACTTACGGCCCATCTGTTGAAGGTGTAAAGATAAGGTCCCGCTATCATATGAACATCTTTCTTTGTTTTAAGAAGATTTATATGAGCCAGATTGTTTACGACAAAAGTCTGGTAACCGTTCTGCACAAGTTTGTCCAGTGTTTCAGAAAGGCGTGCAATACTTCCTTCTGCAATAAAAGGATCAAGCGAAATAATTACCATTTTTTTACTGTACGGAAGAAGCGGCTTGTCACTCTTGTCCTTGTTTAAAAAGTCATATTCTGTTTCTGAATTGAGTTCGATGATGATTCTTACCGGTTTGAATCCCTGGGCAGCATAAGCATCTGCTATTGTAGAAACCTGCACGTATGTTCCTTCTGGAAACCACCGCAGCTCATTCTTTTCTGAAGGAGTAAGGTCCAGTACAGGAAGTCTTTCGGGACCGGGCTGGCGGCGAAAGCGTGAAAGATCAGGCGGAAGAACGCGCTTGTATCTTTTTGACATTGCCTTTGTCTGAAGAAGATATACACTGTCACCGCGTGAAAATCCCTTTGGAACATCTATCCAGCGGATGTTTTTTTCATCCACAGAAACAACGCGCACTTTGTGGCTTACGCGGCCTGTATCATCGCTTTTGTGAAGCCTTATGCTGTCTCCGGGATCGGGTTCATAATCGCCGCCCGAAATTACAGCCATCTGTATTTCTGAAGAAGCATCTGACTCTGCAGAAGTCTTTGTTGCCGCCAGAAAATCAGAGCGTTCAGACTCATTGGCAGACCTTACAGAACTTATGCGTCCAAGATAAATTCCTGTTCCGCCGGCCTGCTTAGGATTAAGTATTTTGGCTCCGGCATCTGCGATTCCTTCGGGAATAGTTTTGAAGCCGTACCAGTAATCTGTTTTGGAACGGGCAAAATCTGTACTGAGTATGCGTTTTCCTTCGGCAATGGCTCCCTTGCGGTCATTTTCCCAGTGGTCCATCACGTAACGGTAGGCGGCAGTAACGGCACCGACATATTCGGCACTTTTCATGCGGCCTTCTATCTTAAAGCTGTCTACACCGGCCTGCATAAGATCGGGTACATGTTCTATAAGCTGCAGATCACATGGAGAAAAGTAATATCCCTGTTCTTCACTGCCGCCGTTGTCTGCTGTGTAAAAGCGCCGGCATGCCTGAGTACACATACCGCGGTTTGCAGACTTTCCGCCAAGGTAACTCGAAAAGAGACAAAGGCCGCTTTCACTTACACAAAGCGCACCGTGAACGAACATTTCGAGTTCTGCATTTGTATTTGCCTTAATGGACTTTATTTCATCAAGACCAAGTTCTCTTGCCACAACAACGCGCTTTACACCCTGACGGCACAGAAGATTCGCTGCGGCCGCACTTTCTACATTCATCTGTGTAGAAGCGTGAAGTTCAAGTTTTGGGAAGAACTCCTGACACATTCTTATGACACCAAAATCCTGGACAATAATTCCGTCAGGACCAACGTTATTCAAATATGAAAGAAAACGGTAAAGACGTTCGGTTTCGCTTTCTTCGCTGACCGTATTGACCGTTACATAAATTTTTTTTCCGAGTTTATGCACGCTTTGGACTGCGGCCTCAAACTGATTCCATGCAAAATTCGAAGAGCGCAAACGGGCATTAAAACTCTTGAGTCCAAGATAAACTGCGTCTGCTCCCTCGCCTATTGCTGCATCGAGAGCCTCTATGTTTCCTGCTGGTGCTAATAATTCTGTCATATCAAAAGTATAGCATTTTTGCGGGATATTGCACAATAATTATTCTCATGCTATACAAATAGAATGTACTTTTCAAGACTTAATTCAAACGGAACAGAAAACTACAGGTTCACAATCGTAAAAATTGCACTTCCAATAATACTTAGTTCCCTGATTTCGCAGGTTCAGATGCTTATAGACAGAATTTTTCTGGGCAAACTTGGACGTTATTTACATGAGTGCCGTAGGAAACGCAACTGCACCTATGTGGACTACAATTTCTGCCATTTTTGCACTTACAACCGGAACAACAATTCTTGCAAGCCAGGCAATCGGAAAGGAAGACAATACAAAAGCCCTCGAATTCATGGCGTCGCTATTCAAATACAACAATTTTCTTTCTATTATATTGTTTATTTTCTGGGCATTGTGTCCAAAACTTGTCTATACAGCAATGGGCGTCTCTCCTGAAGTAATGGTATATGCTGTCCAGTACACCGTAATTTATTCCCCAGTCTTTGTCGTAACAGGAATAGGCGCCGGAATTAATTCTTTGCTTCAGGTATGTTCCTATACAAAACCGCTGGTCGTTACAGGAATAATCCGTTCACTGCTCAACGTGGTTTTAGACTGGCTGCTTATATTCGGGAACTGCGGCTTTCCGGCGATGGGTGTTGCCGGAGCGGCTCTTGCGACAACAATTGCAGAATTTGCCGGCGGAACAGTACTTATTTTAATCGTAGTAAAATCAAAAAGGCTCAAACACAGACCGTCAATTGCACAGATTTGTTCGGCCAAATTAAGGCCTTTTGTTGACGCAATAAAAATGGGGTTCCCGTCAGCAGCAGAAGATTTTGCATGGAATATAGGAAATCTTCTTTTGATAAGAATACTCAATTTCATAAGCCCGGTTGCTGCAGGTGTCTACACGATTGTATTCGGAATAGAAGTTATTCCGGTTGCAATATTCGGTTCGCTGGGAAATGCAACGCTAACTTTAACAGGACGTGAGACCGGGAAAAAAGATTTTGTTCAGCTTCACAAAATTGTTCACACTGTAATGGCATGGGCAATAATTGTATCTTTTGCAAATCTGGCGCTTTATGTTCTTTTCCCCAAGCCGATAATGGGTCTGTTCACAAAAGATGCTTCAATAATTTCAATGGCTCTGGTCTATATTACCATAATCGGAATAGATTTGTTCCCCAAGTCACTTAACATAATTGTCGGGTCGGGAATACGAGGCTTTGGCGACACAAAATGGATGCTTTACACCCAGCTTTTCGGAACAGTTTTTGTTGTTGCAGTAGCGTCACTTCTGGTCTTTGTTCTTAAACTGGGAATTGCAGGTGTATTCGCCGCCGTTGTCTGTGATGAAGCCGTGCGCTGTGTAATCAATTCGTTAAGGTTCAAAAGAATAGGAAAAGTTGAGCCTGAAAAAAGTAAATAAACCGGTTTTCTCCCGACAGCAGGATTTTCGGAATGCGGCCTGTTGAGCAGAAAACCTATTCAATAAATAAGATTATTATGTTACTATCAATAGTATGATTTCAGGAATCTTAATTGAAGGCTTAATCTACGGAATAATGGTGCTGGGACTCTTTACGACGTTCCGTGTTTTGAATTTCTGCGACATGACGGTCGACGGCTCTTTTCCTATGGGAGCATGTGTTCTGGCCGCCTGTCTGGGTGCGGGACTTCCTGTTGCTGTTGCGCTGCTCATTTCTTTTGTGGCAGGACTTGCGGCAGGACTTATAACAAGTCTTATTTACACAAAGTTGCGTATTCCGGATCTTCTGGCCGGAATTCTTACGATGACAATGCTTTATTCCGTTAACTTAAGAATTATGTCAAACAGGGCAAATGTTTCTTTTTTAAGAACACCAACACTTTTTTCAAAAATTATTGACGGCATGTACGAACTGTTCCCGGCAGTAGAAAATCCTGACTGGGGAATTGTTGTTTTTCTGATTCTGTTTGTTGCCGCTCTTAAAATTCTTCTGGACATTTTTTTTCATACAGACATGGGACTTACAATGGGCGCGCTCGGTTCCAATCCGCAGCTGGTAATTTCGCAGGGAGTAAATCCTGATGTTCTGCGCACAATCGGAATATGTTTCGGAAACGGACTTGCAGCCCTTGCAGGTTCTTTTGCCGCAATGTACAACGGTTTTGCCGATGTGGGAATGGGAACAGGAACTGTTGTAAGCGGACTTGCTTCACTTATGCTGGGTGAATTTGTTCTGCGTTCAAACAGAATAGGACTGCAGACATTCAGGGTTCTGATAGGTTCGTGCATTTACCGTGCGCTTATGATTCTTGCAAGAACATACGGCCACTACATTAATCTTACGCCAAACGACCTTAAGCTGGTTACCGGAATATTGATTATTCTGTGTCTCATCACAACGAAACTTAAGATTAAAAAAAGATCAACAGAGGAAAAGTAACATGATGGACCTCAAAAACATAGGCATAACTTTTAACGCAGGAACACCCGATGAAAACCGTGCGCTTCACGACATAAATCTTACAATAAACAAAGGCGACTTTATTACGGTCATAGGTTCAAACGGCGCCGGAAAGTCAACACTTTACAATTTGATTTCGGGAACGTACTTTCCAACCTGCGGAACAATTACGCTCGACACAGAAACAGGCAAAAAAGACATCACGCATGAAAAAGAATACCGCAGGGCAAAATACATAGGACGCATTTTCCAAAATCCGCTTTTGGGAACAGCCGGAAAAATGTCCCTTGAAGACAACATGGTAATTGCTTCAAAAAAAGGATTCAAAGGACTTTCCATAAGCCTTAACAACAAAATGCGCGAACACTTTAAGGAACAGCTTTCAATTCTGAACATGGGACTTGAAAACAGACTGAATGACAACGTGGAACAGTTTTCGGGCGGTCAGCGTCAGGCCCTGACTTTACTTATGGCAGTAATGTCGCGGCCGTCACTTTTGCTTTTGGACGAACACACGGCAGCACTTGACCCGACAAACGCCGCAATTATAATGGAACTTACAAAAAAATTTGCAGCAGAATACAATCTTACCGTCATGATGGTAACCCACAACATGCAGCATGCGCTCGAATACGGAACACGTCTTTTGATGATGGATGGCGGCGAAATAATTCTGGACATAGGAAGCGAAGAAAAAAAATCACTTACCATGGACGGAATCGTAGAAAAGTTCAGACAGATAAAAAACAAATCCCTTACGAGCGACCGCATTCTTTTGCAATAAAAGCTGAACCGCGAATCTTTTTTACACGGACTGCGGCACTTACAGAAATTACCAGAGGCTCATCAGAAGCGGTGGTTGCAAGATAAAGTTCTGCGCCGCCGCTTATTTTATTTAAATGAACGGGCCGTCCTATAAGCGGAACAGGAGAATCTTCCAGTTCTATTTCCAAAAGACTGCCTCCCTGAACAGCACTTTCAATGACATGAATTTTACCTGTGTAGTCCATTCCGCCGGCTTCAAGAACTTCAAAGCGCACACTTTCTGCACGCAACTGAACAGGGTTTACAATAACCCGGCGTTCTATGCGCTCAAGGAGGCACTCTTTTTGCTCTGCGCTCATTTTCATGGAAGACAGAACTTCTTTAAGCTGCTCTATCACCAAAGCAGCAGAATTTTCAGAAGAAGTCTGCGGTGCTTTTTGGGCAGAAAAAATATCCGTGTACGAACCACCGCAATAAATTTCACTGAAACCTGCCGGATCTTGTTTTTGAGATTCAGATTTTATTCCTGAAACAAAATCAAGTCCTGCTTTCTGAATAATTCTGCATGCTGTTTCATCGCAGTCAAAATCAAGAAGAATAATTCCGGGCGCTATTGTTTCCCTTACAAAAGGCGCAAAATTGGGATTTTTAAGAACAGCTTTTTCACTTTCAGGCGGAATGCGCAGAATGTACCCTTTGTAAAGTCCCGCTGAATTAAAGGACGAATACCATTCTTCTACAGAAACGCAAAGATTCTGCGGAACAGGATAAGGAGACATTTTTTGCAGAACAGAAATTATTTTTTCTGCATTCATTCCAAGACCAAAGCCGCGCATGACAGAAGAACGTGAAACGGTAAATGCACTCACCGTGTCAAACTGAACTGCATCGGCAAATTTTACAAGTTCAAGAAGTTGCGTAAGGGAAGCACCGGGCATTACAGAAACAGAAAATGCAGCATCTACACTAAGCGGCTGTACGCTTTCGCCTTCGGACTGCTGCGGATTTACAAACTGTTCCGACACTTTAAAAAGATCCTCACCCTGTTCATTTTTACCGGCAACTTCAAGGACACCAAATTTCACGGCATTGTCTATAACCAAATCGGAAATTCCGCTGTCAGAAAGAGATGTGTCGTCCTGCAAAGACTGCGCACGCCGCAGGAGTTCTGAAACACGCCCCGCGCCAAACAGTTCATGACCGCCCGTTTTTTCTTTGAGAACAAAAATAATTTTTTTTAAATCAGCGCGTGAAACATATTTTTTCTGAACAGAATACAAGGCATCTGTCAAAAGCTGGGCATACATTATGAGCGTGCGTCTGGAAAACCTTGTTACAGCCGCACAAAGATACGCAATTCTGTTCTGAAAAGAAAGTCCGGCAAACTGACTCAGAACATTCCATTTTATTTCCAGTCCCGAATTTGAATCTGCCAGAAGAGAAAGATTTGTCATGCTCCTGACAAGTGTTTCTATCACCGCCGTTCTGTCAGAGCCAAAAATATTTTTAAGTTCTTCTGCCGAATGTTTTTTAAGCGCACCGTCTGAACGGCACAATTTTTTGTTTGTAACAAGATATGAAACAAGCACTGCAAAAAATTCATTACTGAGTGAAAAAGAAACAGACTCCAATTCCGAAGGAGTAAAATTTTCCGAAGAAGAAACAAGCGCATTCATTCCAAGCATGGAAGACAATTCATCTTCCAAAAGAGGATTTATTTTAATCTGAACTTTCCCGCTTTTCTTATCTGCAACACGGTAAAGTACAAGACGTTCCGAAAGATTTGCTACACGTTCGTAAACTTCCGCAAGTGAAAACTGCGGTTCCAGAAAAGATTCCAGTTTTTTTTCATCACACGAAGGAAGCAGCCAAACAGCCGAAAGCAGTTTTATATCGCTGCTGTCCAAAAGCGCAATTATGTTCCGACGGTTTTCATCTTTGCGTATAAAAGCACCCAGTTCTTCAATGAGCTTCTGCTTGTTGTAGGGAGTCTTTACTTCGCCAAGATACATTCTGACAATTTCAAAAAAATAATCATCGGGAAGAATAGAAAAACTTTCGCGCCAGTCAATTATTTTCTGAACCTTCGGTGAAATATTCACATGCAGCCTCCGTATTCAAGAGATTGTTCATCAAGTTCTTCAAGACTCTGAGGATTGATATAACGCAGTATTCTGTAAGAGTATCCCTGTTCGGCAAGAAATTTCTGGCGGTTGCTTCCAAAATCTTCTTCGACAGTGTTGCGCGTAATAAGTGTAAAAAACCGCGACGTGCGTTCCTTTGGCCGCAGAATTCTTCCAAGACGCTGTGCTTCTTCCTGACGCGAACCGAATGTTCCGCTTACCTGAATTGCAATACTGGCATCAGGCAAATCTATGGCAAAATTTGCAACCTTGCTTACAACAAGAACACGTATTGTTCCGTTGCGGAATTCTGAATAAATTCTGTCGCGTTCGGCATTCGGAGTTTTTCCAGTAATTATGGGAGCATTAAGTTCCTGCGACAATTTCTGCAGCTGGTCAATATACTGGCCTATGACAAGAATTTTATCTTCACTGTATTTTGTTACAAGTTCGCGCACGACTTCTGTTTTTACAGGATTTTCACTTGCGATTCTGTGCTTTATTCTTGAACCGGCAACGGCATATTCAATTTCTTTTGACGAGTCCAGATCAAGTCTTACTTCGACACATTCTGCAGAGGCAATCCATTTGTCGCGCTCAAGTTCTTTCCACGGAACATCATAACGCTTTGGTCCTACAAGAGAAAATACGTGTCCCTCGCAGCCGTCTTCGCGAACAAGAGTTGCAGTAAGTCCAACGCGGCGTACAGCTTGAAGTTCTGCCGCAACTCTGAATACCGGAGCCGGAAGCATGTGTACTTCATCATAAATTACAAGTCCCCAGCCTTTTTTTCTGAAAAGCGAAAAATGCGGGTAAGGTCCGGTCTTTTCGGGACGCCATGTTAAAATCTGGTAAGTGGCAACCGTAACAGGACAAATTGTTTTTGACTCACCGGTATATTCCGAAATCTGCTCTTTTGTAAGTGTTGTCTTGTCAAGAAGTTCAGAAATCCACTGGTGCACGGCAGAAATATTTGTTGTCACAATCAGAGTATTTGTCCTAAGCATATCCATTATTGTGATTCCAACAATAGTTTTTCCTGCACCACACGGAAGCACTATTGTTCCAAAACCAGTTCCCGGTCCGCGGTCACCTACAATTGACTGCGCTGCTTCACTCTGGTATCTGCGGATTTCAAACTTCTTTCCCGAAAGTGTTGTTTTTCTGAGAGAAAATTCAAGCGGTTCACCGTCCACAAGCGGAACATCATCTTTTACAGGCCAGCCAAGTTTAAGAAGATTCTGCTTTATTGTTCCGCGGTCGGTAAGAAGAAGCTTAAAGCAATAGCGCATTTCATTCTGCGTAACATTCTTAAGCGCGTTTTCAGGTGCAATGTACTCACACGGAACAAGCATTTTTTTTGCCGCAGGGTTTGCTTCTATTTCTTTGTAAACATAAGGCGATTCCGAAACAAGATACAGAAATTCTTCGTCTTCTCCTGTCTGAAAATTTTTCTCTGAAGGAGCCGGAACAAGCCTGAGTTTTCCAAAACGGCCGGCAGATTCCTTAATCCACATAATGACTGACTGCGGAATATCATAGCGTGAATATTTTTCAAGAACAGCAACCGCATCTTCACCCGAAAAGCCCGCTCCGGCAGCGTTCCACAGCGAGAGAGGCGTAATCTGGTAAGTATGAAGATGCTCCGGTGAACTAACAAGTTCTGCAAAGGGAATAAGCGCATTTCTGCACTCTTCTGAAAGAGGCGCGTGAACATCCAAAAGGAGTGTTCTGTTTGACTGAACTATTAAAGGATTATCTGTTCTTGGCATAGCAGAATATTATACACCGAACAGAAAATGCACGCAACAGCAACGGTTTGACACGGCAGAGACTTTATTTAACTTTTATAAAAAATAACCGGCTCGCCAACGACGCAACCGGTTATAATGAGGAGAACCTATTTATGAAAATAAAAGGTACTTTCTATGATAATCCCCCTGTATGTATTTGTCAAATTTTATTTGGTTTAAATTCTGATTAAAAAGATTGAGCCAATGTTTTAATCTGTAATTGAAAATCCGTCGAGATTGCCCAGTTTGGAAAGATCGTCTACGAGTGACGAAAAATCTTCTTCACGGGGAGCCTTTACTGAATAAAACAATTCGGTGCGTCTGTCAAAAAAATTGCGGCTCATATTCAAATCGGTAACAATGAAACCGTGTGTTTCAATTACTTTTTTGATTGCCTTCATATCAAGGCTTTCGTTATTGAACTGAATGTGGAGTTTTTTGCTTCTACCTGCAGGGAACAGCCTCTCTTCTACCCGTTCAAGCAAAAGCAACAGAAGAACAACCGCAGCAAGCACAACACCGGTCGGAATATAAAGTCCCGCACCGATTGCAAGTCCAAGCGACGCCGCAGTCCAGATAATAGCTGCAGATGTAAGTCCCTTGATATTCATTCCCTGACGCATAATTGCGCCGCCGCCAAGAAAACCGATTCCGCTTATAACTCCGGCCGTAATTCTTGAAGGGTCGCCGTTAATGCCTGTTCCGTTTTTTGCACCGTCAGTTACAAAACCCGAAAGTATCGAAAGCAAAGTAGAAGAAACGCAGATAAGAATAAGAGTTCGCATTCCGATTACGTGGTTATGGCTTTTGCGTTCTATTCCAAGAACAAATCCGCATACGATTCCGGCTGTAATTTTTATTACTGTTTCCAAAAGAAAGTCAAAGTTAAAATACACGTTTACCGCCTGAACAAAGAGAACGGAGACTGCACAAATTTTGCACCGCTTTTAATCCATTGAACACTATGCCGCACATTTTTCTTTTCGCAAAGTTCATCCATGTACGAACACAGCCAGCGGCTTAACTGGTCATCATGTCCTGAAACATCAGAGTCCGGGTCTGATCTTACAAGAAGAATATTTACAAAACGGCTGTCTGCATAAAGGGCTGCAATATTTTCTGCAAAAGATGCAAACGAAGCTGCCGCTGCTGCAACTAAAGGAGAAGCAATTGCATTCACACCTGTTTTTAAAGCTGGAACTTTCATCACGTCCAGAGTACAGGGGCCTTCCTTTAACATAAACACAAGTGTTGCCGGCTGTTCCGCAGAATTTGCGCGTTCAAATTTGGAAATAAGTTCAAGTGCAAGATACTGAAATCCTACAGTCATATAATCAGAAACGCGGGCAATTTCTTCTGCATCCATTTTTTCTGCCGAAGAAGCAAACCACTCTTCGTCAAACAAAAGCACCGCTTCATCTATTCTGCCATAAATTGATTCAGCTTCAAGAACAAAAGAACGTGCAGAAAGAGGCGATGAGCGGTTCCATTCAATGGTACAGATTCCTGCTTTTGCTTCTATACTGCGGGCTTCTTCATAAGCTGCAACTTCTGCCCTGCGTTCGGCTATTGTTCTTCTTCTTGAATCATCTGCATCGGGTTCGGCACCGGAAATTGCAACAAGACGGCCACTTACAGAACAACCTTCTGCAAAAGAGCCTCCGTCCACCATATCCTTGCCGGCAATTAGAATATTCTTTTCCATATATATAAAATTATAGCATATAAAATTCACTTTGCAAACAACCGTCTAACTGATATAATTACGGAATGAGAATCTGGTTAAAATATCTTATAGCTATGGTCATCGGCGCGGCCTCTGCTGTTTTTCTTCCGCCGGAAAGTGCGGGCGCCCAGGCTTTACTTGATTTTGTAGTTGAACTTGTAATGCGTTTCGGAAGGTACACTCTTCTTCCCGTTTTGTTCTTTTCCATTGCAACAGCATGCTTCAAGCTTCGCGATGAAAAGCTTATGCTCAAAACCGGAGTCTGGACTTTCGGAACAATTCTGGTCTCTTCCTTTGCACTGATGCTTCTTGGACTTCTTTCGGCACTTATAATAAGGCTTCCAAGAATTCCTATTACAATAGAAAAAGTAAGTGAAGTTCCTGTCTTTAACTGGCATTCGCTTCTTACAAAAATTTTCCCCTATTCCGGATTTGAAGCACTTATTGACGGTGCATACCTTCTGCCGTGTTTCGTGTTTGCAGGATTGGCAGGAGCAGGAGCGGCAAGTGACAAAGCTTCTTCAAAACCGACTGTAACTTTGTTTGATTCACTCAGCCAGACCTGTTACATAGTCATGAGTTTCTTTACCGAAATTCTCACTGTAGGAATGATTGCTGTAATGACAAGATGGACGCTCAATTTTATGACAGTCATGAAATCAGGCGTTTACAATTATCTCATACTTATGCTTACCGCAGACCTTCTTCTTGTAGCATTTGTAATTTACCCGCTTGTCTTGAGATTTTTATGCCACGATTTGCATCCGTACAGGGTACTTTACGCAAGCATTACCCCGTTCCTTGTTGCATTCTTCAGCGGAGACACAAATCTTACACTGGCATTGAACCTGCGCCACGGAAAAGAAAGCCTTGGCATTCACAGAAGAGTCAATGCTGTTTCCTATCCGCTTTTTTCTATATTCGGAAGAGGCGGAGCGGCTTTAGTCCAGGCCGTATGTTTTGTTCTTATTCTGCGCTCGTATTCCAGTCTTGGAATTTCTGCCACCGATGTTTTCTGGATTGCAGGAATGTCTTTTGTACTTTCATTTGCTTTGGGTGATATTCCGTGCGGCGGACCATTCTTTGCAATAACAACAATGTGCATAATTTACGGAAGACGCTTTGAAGCAGGTTATCTTCTTCTAAAAGATGCTGCCCCGATAATCTGCGCCTTTGCTGCAGGAATTGACGCACTCACAGCAATGTTCGGAAGTTACATCGTTGCAGTAAAAACAAAAATGATAACCCACCAGGACATTCATAAATTTATCTGAGAAAAATCTTTTTCAAAATTATTTGTCCGCAAACGAAATTCTGAATTCAGAATCGTAGGCGGACAATTTTTTTTTGAGCGAGCGTGAAGCAACAGCCCTGTTGTCAGGAAGAATAAAAATCACGCCTTCAAATTCAACTGAAGAAGTACCCATTCTTCTGAAAAACTCATTCTGTCCCATAAGAAAAGAAATTGTACTGAGCGCATCTGCAGCCATTGAAGAAGATGCAATTATTGTTGAAGAAAGAATTCCGCTTTGGGAAGGACGGCCCGTTCTGGGATTCAATATATGATGATAGCGTACATCGTTTTTTATAAAAAATCTTTCGTAAACACCGCTTGTAACAACTGTAGCAGGAGTTTTTGTTTCATACAAAAGTGCCGGAATATCACTGGTTCGGTCGGGATTTTTTATTCCGATTCTCCATGGTGAATAATCACTTTTGTTTCCAAAGGCATAAATGTTTCCGCCAAGATCTATAATTGCACCAGGAATATTGTGTTCAGAAAGAATACGCGCAAGTTCGTCAGCGGCATAACCTTTTGCTATTCCGCCAAGGTCAAGTGCCATGCCTTCCTCTGCGAGCATTACAGTAGAAGAATCTTTTTTTTCATTCTTATTCAGTCTGATTTTTTTGTAGTCAACTTTTGCAACTGCAGTTTCTATTTCGTTCTGCGAAGGAACTTTTTCGTGCCCGGTTCCTATTCCCCAGAGTTTGACAAGCGGTCCGATTGTAGGGTCAAAAAGTCCGCCCGAAACTGAAGCATATTTTACCGCGGACTCTATTACAAAATAAACATCGTCATGGACAGCAACGGCTTTTTTTCCTGCTGCGGAATTTATTCTGCTTATGTCTGAAGACGCACTGTTTGCAGAAAAGCGCGCGTCTATTTCTTTAAGGCGGGAAAACAGTTCACCGTACAAATCTTTTGTTCCGTTTTCAAAAGCATCTACGGTGCAGACTGTTCCCAATATTTGTTCTGTACGCGCGCCCGTTTTTTTTGAACAGGAGCAGACCAGCATTACGGCAAGAATGACAAATACCGGTTTTATTCCTGCACAAAAATTCGGGGCACGGAACATTTACTCACCTTCTCTTTCTGTACAAACTATGTGAAGATCCTTGAGCTGGGCATCATCAACATAACTCGGGCAGTCATCCATCGGGCTTTGTGCAAGAGTATTTTTGGGGAATGCAATTACTTCCTTAATTGAATCTTCGTGACACATAAGCATAACAAGACGGTCGAGTCCCGGTGCAATTCCCCCGTGTGGCGGCGCTCCGAACTTGAATGCATTTACAAGGAAGCCGAATGCTTTGTCTGCGCGTTCACGTGAGTAACCGACTATTTCAAAAATTCTTTCCTGAAGAGCCGGATCATTTATACGCATTGAACCCGATGCAATTTCGTAACCGTTCATTACGAGGTCGTACAAATCTCCCTTTACACTGCCGGGATCGCTTTCGAGAGTGTCCCAGTATTTTTTCTGCGGAAGTGTAAACATGTGGTGTTCTGTTTCCCAGTGGTTTTCTTCTTCGTTCCATGCAAAATACGGGAAGTCAATAATCCATGCAAAGTGGAATTCATCGGCCGGATTGTAAAGATTAAGATCCTTTCCGAGCTGCTTACGTACTGCACCCAGGGCAACACAGGCAACCTGCCATTTTTCATCGCTTACAAAAAGAAGCAGGTCATTTTTGTGCGCATTAAGTTTTGAACAGATTTCATCTTCTTTTCCTGCATAGAACTTGCTGATTCCGCCTTCGAATTTTCCGGCAGCGTCAATCTTCATCCAGGCAAGTCCCTTTGCTTTGTAAGTTTTTGCAACTGCTTCAAGGGCTTCAATATTCTTTCTGCTGAATTTGTCTGCAACATTTTTTACGACAAGAGCTTTGAGTCCGCTTCTCTTGTGACGCTCAATTGTTTTTGAAGCATTTGCAGCACCGGCCTTGAATGCATTGAAGTCAGCAAGATCTGCCATAAATGCGGCATCCTGCATCTTCATGTCAAAACGCAGATCGGGCTTGTCGCTTCCATAAAGATCAAAAGCATCATCCCAGGAAATTCTGTCAAAATGAACAGGCAGTTCGTAACCGAGTGTTTCCTTAAAGACATGTCCAAGCATACCTTCGGTTACGGTAAGAACTTCATCGCGGTCGGTAAAGCTCATTTCCATATCTATCTGTGTAAATTCGGGCTGGCGGTCTCCGCGTGCATCTTCATCACGGTAGCAGCGTGCAATCTGGAAATACTTGTCGAATCCGCTTACCATAAGAAGCTGTTTGTAAAGCTGCGGGCTCTGCGGAAGAGAATAGAATTTTCCGGGATGAACACGGCTCGGAACAAGATAGTCTCTGGCTCCTTCCGGTGTTGATTTTATAAAAGTCGGTGTTTCTATTTCAAGGAAGCCAAGCTTTGTAAGATACTCGCGTACAGCAAATGTTACCTTTGAGCGCAGGATAATATGGTTCTGCATAGGTGCACGGCGCAAATCAAGATAGCGGTACTTAAGACGCAGATCTTCATTCGGAAGAACAACTGTTCCGTCCTTCTGGCGCACTTCATCAATCTGGAACGGAAGAGTCTGTGCAGTGGTAAAGACTTCAATTTCCTGTGCTTCTACTTCGATTGCTCCGGTTGACATTTCTTTATTGATGTCTTTTTCGTTACGTGCCGCAACAACGCCTTTTACCGCAATGCAGTACTCGCTCTTAAGCTGGGCTGCAATCTTCTTTACATCATCGGCGGCTTTGTCACCAACAACGACCTGCGTAATTCCGTAACGGTCGCGAAGAAGAATAAATGTAAGTCCGCCAAGCTCGCGTGTACGGTGAACCCATCCGTTTAATATAACTGTTTTTCCTGCATCGGCAGCAGTAAGCTGACCGCAAGTACAGGTTCTCTTAGAATTTTCCATAAACTGCATTTTACCGCAAACAACAGTTTTGTACAATCGCAGAAATAGATATGCAGCGAGAATAATAATTCAAAAGCGATTTTGTCCAAAAAATTTATTCAGCAAGCTGTCAGGCACAAAATCAACCTGCAAGAACATTTTCGCACGGGTAATCTGTAACGAAATTGCGTGTAGTTTTTTTTGAATTTTCCTGCTGCACGAAACAAAAAATACAGTAACAGTCGCGGACTCGAATTTTAAATTCATGCCTTTATTATAGAATAAAAATGCATATTATGAAATCGGCACCGCGACCTGGGTAATATAGTCGGCCGAATTTGTACCACGCTGCGGCGGACCTTCAAGATAAATTGAGCGAAATTTATCCTGTGCCTTTATGTTGTTTTTTTCTATATAATTCTTGAGTTCATTTATTGCAGTTCCAATCTGTTCGTATGGCCCGCGGAAATAAATGCATAGAGCTTTTGTTGCGGCAAATTCAACGCGTTCGGAACCGTAAAAGGAATCTTCTACCGGAATACACATAAGAAGATCATTAGGGCTGCTATCTTCTGTTCCATGGCGAACGGTAAACATTTTGTTCACTTTTGAAATGTTCGTGCACTTTGAAGCGGCTATGTAGGTTTCCCTTAATTTTATAGTTGCATCTTTTGTATCCGCACATTTATATCTTCTGCAAAAATATACCCCGCGTGCAAGCAGAACTGTGTGAACAGCCCAATTGCCGTCCATGGCTGCGCGAATCTGAAGGTTTTGAATATTTCTGTCAAGAGTCTCACGCAATTTCATAAGACGGTGCAGGTGTTTTTCAATATTGCTTTTGTCGTAATAATATTCCTTGCATTCCTTAAGTGAAAGCCCGAATGATTGAAGTGTGCGTATTGACTTTATCTGAAGAACATTGTCTGCGGAATAATACCTGTAGCCTGAATTGGGATCCTTTTCTGCAGGAATCAGAAGCCCCAGATCCTCGTAATTCAGAATAATGCGGCGTGTAACTCCTTCTCCGACAATGTTAATTACTTCGCCAATCTGGTACAAATTCGGATTTTTTTTCACTTTCCCCCCCCCCCTTATAACATAATTTTAATAAAAAACTCTTGAGTCGTACATCAATGTACGGTATACAATGTTTCTAACAAATATTACCAAAGACTATAAAAAAAAACAATGTCTTGGTAGCAAAACCATAGGAGGTTTTTTATGAAAAAGAGATTTCTTGCACTTGTAGGATTGCTCGTAGTAGCAGGAACAGCACAGCTTTTTGCTTGGGGAATTGGTGTTCAGGGTGGAGCAAGCGTTGGCGGAGCAGGTGGAGCAGCTGTCACATTCAAGCTTGACGAATCACCTCTCGTATTCGCTGTAGATGCTTCTTTCTATTCAAACTACATTGGAATCGGTGCAACAGCTGACTACTGGATTCAGAATCCAGAGGTCATGGATGTTTCTTTCGGAAGCTGGAAATGGTACTACGGTGTTGGTCTTGCTGCCGGAGTTGGACTTGGCGATAACTATTTTAACTTCAGCGTAGCCCCGCGCGCACTTGTCGGAACAAACCTTTTCATTATGGACAACTTCCTTGAGTTCTATACTCAGCTTGCATATCAGCCAACACTCAGCATTGGAGACGCTGGTGGATTCGCACTCATTAACTTCCCGATTGTCGGCGGTGTACGCTTCTGGTTCTAATTCAAACCCTTAGTTTATCAGTTTGAATGGCTTTCCCAGAATTTCTTCTGAAGTTCTGGGATTTTTTTTTGTTAAAAAAAGAGGACCGCGATTATAAAATGCACGGTCCTGAACAGGGTTTAATTTAAATTTTATTTTTTAGCAAGTTCGGCCGCTGTTGTTACAAGTCCCGAAAGATTCTGCAAGTCTGACGGAATAATTATTTTTGTAGACTGACCGTCGGCTGCCTTTTCCAAAGCTTCAAGGCTGCGCAGTTTAATTACGGCAGCGTCGGCTTTTGCCTCCCTGAGCATTGCAATACCCTGTGCTTTTGCCTGCTGGACTTCGCGTATAGCCTGTGCTTCGCCTAGCGCTTTCTGAACAGCAGCTTCTTTCTGTGCTTCTGCTTCAAGAATAAGCGACTGTTTTTTTCCTTCTGCTACAAGAATTGCGCTCTGCTTCTGTCCTTCTGCAATAAGAATTGCCTCGCGTCTTTCACGTTCAGCACGCATCTGTTTTTCCATAGCTTCTTTTATTGCTTCCGGCGGAATAATATTTTTTACTTCAACGCGGTTTACTTTTATTCCCCACGGGTCTGTTGCCTCGTCAAGAATACTGCGCATCTTTGTATTTATTACATCACGGCTGGTAAGCGTCTGGTCAAGTTCAAGATCGCCGATTATGTTTCTGAGCGTTGTGGCCGAAAGATTTTCCAGAGCGTTAATCGGTTTTTCTACCCCGTAAGTATAAAGCTTTGGATCCGTAATCTGAAAATAAACGACAGTGTCTATCATCATTGTAACATTGTCTTTTGTAATTACAGGCTGCGGCGGAAAGTCCAGAACTTTTTCTTTCATGGAAATTTTGTTTGCAATTCTGTCAATAAACGGAACCTTTACATGAAGCCCTACTTCCCAGGTTTTGCAGTAAGCACCAAGCCGTTCAATAACAGCAGCATGTGACTGCGGAATAATTCTGATGTTTGCAGCAACAAGCACTGCTACAATCACAACCAGTACAATAAAAATGTAAATCATTTTTTCTCCCATTAAATCTATAAAAGTTCGCAACGCAAACTTATTTTACAAAAAGTGTGTTTCCTTCTATGTGGTCAACAACGCATCTTTTTCCCTCTTCGAGCACGCTGTTGTCTGCAGAAGCGGCAGTCCAGATAACCCCGCCGCGTGCCTTTACTTCACCGCGGTCAAATTCAGATATCTGTTTGACAACAAGAACTTCCTGCCCCACAAGAGTACCGCTGTTGGTTTTATTGCGGCCAATCTTAAGTTTTTTTACTGCAAATGGTCTTGTAAAAACAATGAGCGCGGCGCAAATCACAACGAACAAAAGCACCTGCCACCTTAAAGGAAGCTGAGTGCGTGCAATAAAAATCATGGGAAGAGCAGCAATTGCACTCCATATTGTAGTAAGCGACATTGTAACTGCTTCTATTAAAAGACTCAGAACAAGAACACCAACCCAAATCCATGAAATATTATCCAGAATAAAATTCATCATATTTTCATGGTAGCAGATTTCACAAAAATGCGCTACACTAAAACCATTATGCAGCCAATCATCAACTTAAAAGAAATTCCATGCTTCGGAGTTGCCGGAAACTTTACAGGACATCTTGAACAGGCCGGTGAAGCCTCTGATTTTACAAAAATAATTGCAGACGGAAAGAATGCGCCCAAAGCAATTTTTCCTACATATATTCCGGGAGCAAAAGAAAATGTTCCGCAGTTTCTGGGGACATTCCCGTTCGACAGTGACAAAATAATTTTTCCGCAGGGAGAACAAAAACTTCAGATAGAACCGGAATGTGCGCTGATTTGCGACGTAACCTGGAGCGAAAATAAAATTACAGATCTGGTGCCCGTTCTGTTCGGTGCCTCAAATGACTGTTCCATCAGAAAAGAGGGCGCAAAAAAAATAAGCCTCAAAAAAAACTGGGGAAACTCAAGCAAGGGTCTTTCTCAGAATTTAATTCCGATAGACAAATTTACATGTGGCGGAATTCTTGACCGTTACAGAATTGCAAGTTTTCTTGTAAGACAGGGCGAAATTTTTGCTTACGGTGAAGACAGTGCCGTACGCGACTACAGTTACATTTATGAAAAATTAATTGAGTGGAGCATAAAAAAACTGAACACACAGCAGGATGAAGGACCTGCAGAAAACATAGGCCTCTACCTTAATTCCTGCACACGCCCTTTAAAAATACTTCTTTCCATAGGAGCAACCAGATACACGCAGTTTGGTGAAACGAATTTTCTTAAAGAAGGTGACAAGTCTGTTGTAGTTCTTTACCCGGAACAAAAATACCGGCCGGAACAGATTGCACAGAAATTAAAGGACGGAAATCTTAAAGAAGACAAAGAAATTTCTGTTCTGTCCCAGACAGTTTTCTTACACTGAACTAAGACACTGCAAGGGAAGAGCCGACTTTTTTTGCAGAAGGAGATGCAGCAAGTCCTCCAAGACCTGTTTCTTTTAGGGAACTGTCCATTTTTATTCCGACTGCACGCATTGCATCAATCACTTCATCAGCCGGAATTCTGGGTTCAATGCCTGCAAGTGCCATATCTGCGCATGAACAGGCATTGACTGCGCCAACAACATTTCTCTTTACGCACGGAATTTCTACAAGACCTGCAACCGGGTCACATACAAGACCAAGAAGATTCTGCAGCGAAAATCCTGCCGCACTTGCAATCTGCCGGGCACTTCCGCCGTAAAGGTACACGAGTGTTCCTGCTGCCATTGCAGAAGCAGACCCAATCTCTGCCTGACAGCCGCCTTCTGCCCCGGAAATGGACGCGCGGTTTGCAATGACCTGACCGATTCCGGCGCTTACAAAAAGCGACTTAACAATCTTGTCTTCTTCAAATTTATTTTCTTCAAAAAGTGGAACCAGAACTGCAGGAAGAACACCGCACGAGCCGGCTGTAGGAGAAGCAACAATTCTTTTCATACAGGCATTTGATTCAGCCATTTTAAGGGCATTCGTAATTACATTCAGAATAAAAGGACCGCAGATTGTTTTTTGTGAAGAAGCATATTTTTTGAACCTGCCGCCGTCGCCTCCTGTAAGTCCGCTTCGTGAAAGAAGATTGTCTTCGTAAGAATGTGCTGCTTCAAGCATGGCCTTCCACATCGCACGCATTTTTTCTTTCACGCACTCACAGTCCGTTCCCGAAGAGCGCATTTCGTTTTCTATAACAACATCGGCAAAATCTTTTGTTCCGCCGGAATTTTCGCACTGTTCAACTATTGAATTCAAACTTTCAAACATTATTACCTCTTATAAGAAAAGTCGCAGCGCATACTTTCCTGCACCGCATACTTTCTTAAACATTAACGTAAGTAACTTTTATAATTCCGGGAAAATGTTCAATCTGTGAAACAATTTCTGCAGGTATTCTCTCGTCGGACTCAATTACCATAACTGCGTAACCACCGCGCTCGTTTCTGTAAAGCTGCATGGTTGCAATATTTATTTTATTGTAAAAAAGAAGTGAAGTTACCGCGGCTACGTGTCCAGGCTCGTCCGAATTGTGAACGATAAGAGTAGGCATTTCTGCATTAAAATTTACTTCAATGCCGTCAAGCTTGTTTATCATAATTCTTCCGCCGCCGACAGAAGACGCCTGAACAGAAATTTTTCTTCCGCCTTTTCCCTGAAGATTCAGAATTGCCGTATTGGGGTGCGCGTCCTGAAGCTGAACTGTAGAAAAGAAAAATTTTATCCCAGAGCTTTCTGCAATTTTCATACTGTCGGGAATGCGTATGTCATCGGGCTGCATACCAAGAAGGCCTGCAATAAGTGCGCAGTCAGTTCCGTGACCGTGATAAGTTGCCGCAAAAGACCCGTGAAGCTGAATGTCTGCAAAGACAACTTCATCTTCCAAAAGTATACGCGAAACGAAACCTATTCTTACAGCCCCCGCTGTATGTGAACTGGAAGGACCTACCATAACCGGCCCCAGAATATCAAAAATACTGCTCATAATATTTATGTTATTCTAGCACCAGTATCAAAAATAAAAGTGTAAAAAACGGAACTATAAGTTCAATTAAAAAAATCAGTTTTAAGTTGAACTTACCTGATTCTCCTGAACAGTTTTCTTATAAGTCCGATTTTTCCGAATGTAAGCCAGTAAATTAACATTGCAAAAAGAATTACCGGCACGCCAAAAATAACGATGTACAAAGCAACAAATGCAAAGTTTGCAAAAAAGTTTACCACATTGCCAAGAAATTTGCGCGCACCTGTTTTTGTGTCTGGCAGAATAAAACCTGTTTCACTCTGGTTTACAGGAAGGGACGCATAGACGTTTATTCTTGAATAGTCTATCTGGTTTTTGAGCCTGTTCATCTGGCCTTCCATGCGCTCAAGTTCCGAAGTAATGTCATTTATCTTGGTTTCTATCTGAAGCATTTCTTTCATGTCTTTTGCTTCAGACAAATATTTTTCAAGGCGTTCCAGAAGAATGTGTCTGGTAGAAAGTCTTGTTTCGAGGTCATAATAATTGTCGGTAACATCATTTGAGTAAATGTTCTTTGACTTGAGTTTTCCTATCTGACCGCCTTCATTCATTGCATTGTGGAATTCTGCGGAAGGAATATTTGTCGTAAAACTTACCGAAGTTGAACTTTCAGAAGAATTTGAAATATAACCGCCGAATTTTTTTACCCAGGCTTCGACTGCCTGCTTTGATTCTGCAAGGCTTGAAACTTCAAGATTGATGTCGCCGCTGTAAATTAACTTGCGCTCCTGGACAACCCCTGAATCCGGCGCACTTTCTTCGTAAACCGCATCATTTGATTCCATGACAGACATTTCCGTTGCAGCCATTGAATCTGCAGCAAAAGCCGCAGGAGCCATTTTTTTTGCAGACATCATGCGCGCAGAACCGTTAACCGCACCCTTGCCGGCCGTCTTTGAACACGAAGGCAAAAATACCAGCGACACCAGAACCGCCGCTGTAAGTATAATTCTATAAAATTTGCTCTTTAACATTTTAATCAAGCCTCCAAATATTTTCTTTACAAATTATACTATAAAACCCTTCGGCCGGTTACTGGTTACAGAAACTGTGGTCGTTACCGCCGTGCAGTTCCACAAGACGCGGCTCCAGATTTTTTGTCCAGCAGTCATCACTTATCTTTAAGCCGCCCGAAGAAAAGCCGATGTGTCTGTCTGCACGTACTTTTTCACCATGAAAATCACTTCCGCCGGTAACAAAAAAACCAAGCTTTTCGGCCATGTCACGAAGCCGCTCTGCCTCAGAAACACGCGCTCCGGGATGCCACGCTTCTATTCCCAGTACACCGCGCTCCCTTACTGAACGAAGCGTTTCTTCCATTCTTCCCCACGAAACATACATAGAAAGAGGATGAGCCTGAACAGGAAGACCTCCGCTCGAAAGGATTGCATCTACAGCCATTTCAAGATCGGCTCCTTCCCGGTCAACAAAACACGGCCGTCCTTTTGCAAAATAATTGTCAAAAGCCTGCTGACGGCACTTAACAAAACCTTTTTCTTTCATATATTCTGCAAAGTGGGGACGCCCCAGAGTCTTTTCTCCAAAACGCGCTGCAAGTTCCTCGTACGAAATGTTAATTCCGTTTTCCTTAAGTTTCTGCGCCATTTTTCTGTTGCGGAATTCACGCTCCCTTCCCAAAAAAGCAATCATGTCCTTAAGTTCCGGCGAAACGCGCTTGAGTCCCAGTCCCAGAAGATGGAATTCACCTGTAGGCCACTGAATATTCAACTCTATACCCGGAATAAAATTAATTCCTTTTTCAAAAGCGGCTGCCTGTGCTTCAACAAGACCGTCAGTCGTATCGTGGTCGGTCAGTGCAAGCGTTTCAATTTTCTTTGAGGCGGCAAAATTTACCAGTTCAGAAGGTGAAAATGTACCGTCAGAAGCGCTCGAATGAGTGTGCAAATCTATCATAATCAGCCGGAATGATAGCACATTTATTCATTTTATGATATAATACGAAACTGTTGCAATTTTTAAAAGTGTACGGGTGTTAAAATGCCAAAATCAGTTTCGTTCTCTAAGGGTTCAATTATTTTTTTTAAGGGCGACAAGGATGAATTCATTTATATTCTCCAGTCCGGCGGTATAATGCTCAAGGGAACAAACCTCGAAACCGGTGCCGAAGAAATAGAAGCCCTTCATTCCGGCGAGTTTTTTGGCGTTAAGAGTGCCCTTTCAAAAATGCCTTCTTCGGTAACAGCAGTTGCAGCCATGGATTCTGTAGTAATTCAGCTTACAGTTACCGAATTTGAACAGGTTTTCAGCTCAAAAACGGCCGTTACAGAAAAAATGCTGAGGGTTTTCAGCAAAAATCTCAAGTCAATTCACCGCCAGATGGAAGAATTCCTTAACAACGCCCCTGAAGAAATAACCCCCGACGAAGGAATGACGCTGGTTGCAAAAGCCTTTTTTAACGAAGGCGAATATGTTTCATGCAGAAGCATCTTAAAAAGACTTTTGTCAAAGATTCCGTACGTTGCAAACCACGATGAACTCGAAAAACTTGACCAGGAAGCAGCAAAAAAGCATAACGAAACCCCTGCCTTTCCAAATGAAGAACCGGAACAGGAATCCGAACAGAAACTGAGTACGCCGAATCAGTTTAACCTTCCCATTTTTGACCGTTTTACAAAAAAATATGCAAACGGCGAAGTCATAATAAGCGAATTTGAACCGGGCGAAACTTTCTATCTCATTAAATCAGGTCAGGTTCAGATTGTAAAATGCATAGGCGACAAAATCAAAAGTCTTGACATCCTTAAACAGGGCGAACTTTTTGGCGAAATGGCCATTCTGGACAATTCACAGCGAAGCGCAACCTGTCTTGCAAAAGGCCCCGTTTCATGTCTTGAATTCAACAAGGAAAACTTCAAGGCACTGGTTCTGGCAAACCCGCAAATTGTAATGAACCTGCTTAAACTTCTTTGCAAAAGAATCTGCGACCAGGAACGCCGTTTCAGGATTATTCTTATAAAAGATATACGCGCGCGCATTGCAGATATTTTTCTTATGTACAACGAAATTTACTTTGGCTCAATGAAAGACGAAAGGAATTCACAGAGATCGTTTTTTATGACAGCTTCAGATATTGCCGGATGGGCTGCCTGTCCTATTAATCAGGTCAAGGATGAACTCAACAAACTGATTTCAAAAAATAAAATCCAGATGTTTGATGACAGAATTGTGGTTATCAACATTCACGATATGAAGCGCATTGTTGACACTTACTACAATAATATTAATTCAGACTTAAAGACTACGGCCGGCAAACCTTTAGGAAAAGCACCGGCCGCAAGAGAAAGACCTGCTACTTTATCAGATACTCAACAGTCGTAACAACGCGTACATTCTTTTTTTCTTCAAGTCCCACAGCAAGATTATCTATGCTGAACAGTCCCTGTGTGGCTCTCTTTATTTTGCCTACTTTACTGCCTGAATCACGTGCAAACTGTTCTGCCGCAAGACGTGCATTCTGCGTGGCTTCTGCTATCATCGCGGGCTTTATTTCGTTGAGCCCCGTAAATTCATAGGAAATTTTGCTGTCATAATCCTGACTAACCGCGATTCCGTCTCCCATAAGCTTAAGGGAATCTGCGTGGGCGGCCTTAACCTTGTCTACCTTTGACGAACGCACCAGAATAACGTTCTTTGCAAGATAAGTATAACGGTCTGCATTTCTGTCTATGTATGGATTCACCGAATTGTCTGTAATACTCGGTGCCTGGACAGTATAATCAGAACCGTCAAGCCCGTATTCCGCAAGATATGCCTTTACTGAATCTACAGCCGTCATTACATTTTTCTGCAGAACAGCAAGATCGTTCCCGCCAAGAGTAAAAGAAAGCGGCCATACAGCAATGTCGGCATCAACTTCTTTTTCTGCAAGTCCGCGGACGGTAACGGTTCTGTCAGGTCTTGCCACTGTAGACAGCCCAAACGCCAATATACATGCAGAGGCAATAACAGAAACTGCCGCTGCAATCACGATTGTTTTGATTTCTTTCATAATACAAAAATCCCCCGTAGATTTATTCTCTTTTAAATAAACATTTAAGCTGTCTTAAGTGTAACACATTTTTCACATTATTCCCACATCATATCCGTATTGAAAATTAACGGCGCGGCCATTATAGTTTAGGCATGAAAACCCTTGTAATCCAGCCGCCGCTTGTTCAGCTTAACACAGCCTATCCTTCGGGAGCATATCTTGTCTCTTTTTTCAGATCCCTTTCAGTTGAATCAAAGTGGTTCGATTTGAGTATTGAACTCTTTCACAGAATATTCTGTGCTGAAGGACTCAAGCGGCTCTTTGAACTTACCGCTGACCGTGCCCTGCAGCTTGCAGACAAAGCGCTGGATGAAGGAAATGAGGCTGCGGCAGAAAACTTGCGGCGCTATATTTCACAAAAAGACGCGTGGATAGAATGGATTGACACAATCACCTCTGTTCTTGCCGACGGTTCACCGCGCTCTTCGAGGGAAGCGTGCCATAAATTTGTTTTTTCACCGCACGTACCCCGAGGAATGAGAACCGAGCGCCGCCTTTCACAACTGGACAGAATGCCTTCCACAGATGATGCGCGTTTTCTTGCCAGCATGGAACTTGCAGACCTTGCAGACTATATAACTGCAGTTTTTGACAGCGGATTTTCTCTCGTAAGATACGGGGAGTCCGTTACAATAAGTGAAGCCGCCTTTGACAGTATAGAAAAGGGAGCAGATGCACCGGTCCTCAAGGAATTTTACGCGCCTCTTCTCAAAGAAAAATTCGGGCCGCAGTCTTCTGTATATGAAAAAATCAGAAACTCAGAAGAAAAATGTCTTGTCTGCATAAGCGTCCCTTTCGCAGGAACATTCGCGGCGGCTCTCCATACAGGACGTTTCGTTAAGGACACGTTCGGTGACAAAGTGTTTGTTTTTTTTGGCGGCGGCTTTGTAAACACAGAACTGCGTGACTGCCGCGAAAAAGCTCTTTTACGCTATACAGACGCAATCTGCTACGACCGCGGCTACGGTTCCTACAAGGCTTTTATTGACGCGGGATTCTGCAGCAGGGATTATGACAAAACGCCCCTTTACAAAATACGTTTTTTTGCAAAAGGAAAAGACGGCACGACGTCAGTAATTGACCCGGTTGAACACGACACAAAAGCAGAACAGTACGAAAACGAAATGACAGCATCGGTTATGCCAGACTTTTCTGACATAAACACTTCAAATTATCCGAGAATGATAGATGACGTTAACCCCATGCAAAGAATGTGGTCAGACGGAACCTGGCTCAAGGCATATATGGCTCACGGCTGTTACTGGCACAAATGTGCTTTCTGCGACGTAAACCTGGACTATGTTTCGGGCTACAGAATGACCTGCACCGACCGCCTGTTTGACTCACTCAATACACAGGCCCAAAAGCACGGCGTTTACGGAATACATTTTGTAGACGAAGCCATGCCGCCGGTTTCTATGAAAAGATTTGCACATCTTAACGCGGCTCAAGGGAACAGTCTGTCCTGGTGGGGAAACGTGCGCTTTGAAAAAGTATACAACCGCGACACAGCAGACTTTCTTTCATTCGGAGGGCTTACGGGTGTTTCGGGCGGCATAGAAATTGCTACGGGAAAGGGCCTGGATCATATTCACAAAGGAACAGACATTGACTCAATTGTAGGTGCATGCTGTGCCTTCAAGGAAGCAGGAATTCTTGTTCACGCCTACATGATTTACGGTTACTGGCAGGAAAGTGACCAGGATACAATAGATTCCATGGAAACCCTGCGTCAGTTCTTTGAAGCCGGCCTTCTGGATTCCTGTTTCTGGCATAAATTCACTCTTACAAGACATTCGCGCATTTACAGTGAATACAAACAGGGGCTTTACCCCGAACTTAAGGTAATTGAAGACAAATCAGCCGGAATCTTCGCCAGAAACGGCCTTCACTTCAGGGGAGAAAAAAATTCAGAAAAGTTCCGCGGCGCACTTAACTTTGCACTGGAAAGCTGGATGCACGGTGAAGGGCTCGAAAAGCGCGTAAACAAATGGTTTGACTTTGCGACACCAAAGCCGACAGTTCCGCTGGACTACATAAAAAAAGCAATAGAACGTTACGAACAAAAGCGTGATGCAGCTTACAATGCGCCGCTAAATCCACAAAAGAACTTCTGGCTCGGAGGAACCATAACGCCCTGCTGCCACAACAGATATCTTGAATGGTACTACATGGGGGAACCCTTCAGAATTGAATGCACTGCATTAAAAGAATTCGGAACAGTACAGAAACTCAACGGTCTGCTTTGTTCCCTGAGTCCGCGCAACAAAAATGATGAATCTGTAAAAGAACTTCAGGAAGCAATAAAAAACCCAGCCGCAAAAAGACTCATGCAGTCACTGCGCGGGCGGGGTCTCGTTCAGATTTAAGGCTGTTCCGGTTATTTTTTAATGCAAACCATTGCGCCAAGAATAATCAAATGCTGTGCAAAGGAATACAGCCACCTGAGGAAGTGGTTTGCACCGCCATTCAGGATTCCGTTTGAACCAAGGAAGTCGCTCAGTACAATTGCTACAATCCACACTATCATTACGATAAGCATAAGAATTGTATCCAGTGTACCGAATCTGTCACCAATAAAAAGTTCCAGAAGAAGGAAGATTCCGGCAAGAATTTCAATTACTGAAAATACGATGACAAGAATTTTGGCGACATCACCGTTAAAAATATTGCGGATAGCATCGATTGCAGCATCACCGCCGCCCTGCAGTCCCCAGATTCCACCCACAGCGAGCATAACACCCACCGCAATGTGAAGAAGAAGCCTGCCCAAAGAAAAAGAAGAAACCTTACCCATTTTTCAAAATCTCCTTAATGGTAAAATAGTCTGCAAACTGAATTTGCAAACCCAATTTATCTTTTAATCAAAATTAAAAGCCCTGTAATAAAGAAAACCAGCGGAACAACCTCAAAAAGCGCTTGCGGAACAGAAATTCCCAAAAGCACTACATTCTGCAAACCAAGGATTCCGAAATCAACAAGCAATCTGTAAATACTGCCTGCAAACTGAACAATAATGCCGGCCGCAATACTAATCCACGCCCCGTCACCGGTTTTGTTCCAGAGTATCATTGCCAGAAAAGCCGCAGCTCCGCCAAGCAGAAGCTTAAGAACAAACATCACAATCTGCGCTGTAATCATATTTTTTCCACTACAAAAGGTTTTTTCTTCAATGTCGAAAACACCCCGGGATCTGCACCAAAAGGAACAATACCCGGAACATCATAAAACGGGCTCACCACGACCGCGCAGTCAAGACAGTGTTCTGCAAATTCACGGTATTTTTCTTTGGGAACTTTGGGATAAAGATAAGGTCCGCGACGCTCCCAGTATTTTGTAAGAACAGTATCGTAAATGAACCAGTCCTTTTCACTTTTTGACTGGACAGCAAGAATTATATCATAAATTGAACGTGCACAGGCAGCTTCGACAGCAGCAGAAATCCTGACAGAAGAAAGAGCGAGTCCTGCAAGTGCCGCTTCGTTTTTTTCGTTGTCCAGAACTGCCAGAATAAAAATTCCTGGAGTCCAGGCAAGAGGCGGCTCTACAATAACACAGTCAGCACTACTCCACACAACGCCTTCGGGGCTCCACGGCTTCCAAAAAAAAGTTCCTTCAGAAGAAATTACAACCGCTGCAGACAAAGCCTTCTGCCTGTCATTGAAAACAAATATTTTTCTTTTTGAATCAAGTAAAGTTTCTACAGCTTTCAAAAGCCTTCCCGAAAAACATGTGGGAAAACTTCCGGTAAGTCCGCGCGAAAGAACATTCTTAAACATGGTAAAGGCGCCTGTTCCGCCCCAGCCCAAAACTGCGCGGCCTGCATCCCTGTACAAATCGGTAAGGCGCACACCTTTCTGCGTATATAAAAAAGGACCGCGTGCACGCCTGACAAAACCAAAGCGTTCCGCAATCGCGTCGTTAAGAAAATCAACTTCACTCATATTAGTAAATTATAGCAGAATTCAAGGCTCTCGTAAATGTCATTTTTTTTCAGCCTGAGCGCCGTCTGTTTTTTGCCCGCTGTTCTGGTCAGAAGCATTCTGCTCTTTTGCACCGGAATTATCTGTTCCCGCTGCAGCCGGTGCCGGTGTACTTTTCTTTGCTTTTCTGAGCTTCGGAGGACGCTTTTTGTATCTTACGACATAATTTGCCGTACAGACAAAAACAAGCATAAGTACCGTAATAAAAATTACGCGCCAGTCCTTAAGCACTTCAAGACACAGATTCAAAAGTTGCATAAAATCCATACTGTAAATATCGGAACAACACCCGCGTTTTCGGATTATTTTTTTTAACTTATGTTGACACCGTCCGCGCCTGTTGGTAGAATTCCCGCATGACAGGTATAGTAGATTATAATGCAGGCAATATAAAAAGTGTTGAACATGCACTGGAATCCCTCAAAACTCCGTACATTCTTTCAGGAAACCCGCGTGACCTTGAAAATGCAGACAGACTTATTTTCCCCGGGGTTGGAGACGCGGCCTATGCAATGAAACAGCTTAAACTTACAGGCTTTGACTCTTTTCTTAAAGACTGGGTTGCAGCAAAAAAACCACTGGCAGGAATTTGTCTTGGCTCGCAGATTGTCTTTGACTGGTCAGAAGAAGGTGATACACAGTGCCTTGGACTTCTTGAAGGAAAAATCGTGCGCTTTTCAAACCTTATTTCCCCGGAACTTGCAGAAAAAGAAGGAATAAAAATTCCGCACATGGGATGGAATGACGTAAAATACTGCAACGGAGGCTCAAAACTTCTAGAAGGAATTCCCGACGGAACAGACTTTTACTTTGTACACTCGTACGTAATTCAGCCGCAGGACGAATCTGTAATAAAAGGCTATGCAGACTACGGAATCAAAGTTCCCGCGGTTGTAGAAAAAGACAACATAACAGTATTCCAGTTCCACCCCGAAAAATCAGGAAAACCGGGACTTCAGATACTCAAAAATTTTGTAGAAAAAACCAGCCGGAGCGAATAATGCTTAAAAAAAGAATAATAATCTGTCTTGATGTAAAAGACGGAAGAACAACAAAGGGAATCAAATTCAAAAACAACATAGACATTGGCGATCCTGTAGAAATGGCCGCAGAATACTACAGACAGGGCGTGGATGAACTGGTATTTTACGACATAATGGCCAGTGCTCGCGGAAGGGGCCCCATTCTTGACCTTATAGCACGCGTTGCTTCACAGGTATTCATTCCTTTTTGTGTAGGCGGCGGAATAGGAACACTTGACGACATTCGCTCAACAATACTTGCAGGAGCTGAAAAAGTTTCACTCAACTCGCAGGCTGTAAAAAACCCGGAACTCATTAAAAGCGGCGCCCGTGTTTTTGGAAACCAGTGCATTGTTCTTGGAATGGATGCTGCAAGGGATGCTTCCATGCCAAGCGGTTACAGGGTTTACATAAACGGCGGCCGTGTTGCAACAGAACTTGACGCACGCGAATGGGCACAAAAAGCCGTCTCACTTGGAGCGGGCGAAATTGTACTCAATTCAATAGACGCAGACGGAACCCGCGACGGTTACGAACTAAATCTTACGCGCATGATAAGTGAAGCCGTTGAAGTTCCGGTAATAGCATCTGGCGGCGGCGGAACACCTGCACACCTGACAGACGTTCTTACCAAAGGAAAGGCCGATGCAGCTCTTGTAGCAAGCATGGTACATTCCGGAGACTACACGGTGGGATCAATCAAAAAATCCCTTGCGCATTCCGGAATTCCCGTAAGGCTTACCGACTAGACGATAGCACCTTCGTAAACAAGTCCCTGTTCGCCGTCTATAGAAATTGAAAGATTGTCTTCCAGAATCTTAACGGCGTCAGGTACATTCTGTATATAAACAAGCGATTTGTTTACCAACCGCAGGTTTTCTTCAGAAATATCGCTTCCTGTTTCGGACACAACACCGTCAACTATCCTTAAAACAGGAATCATTTCTTCGGTAATTCTGTCGCAGACAAGTATAGTCTTGTGGCTGAGTCTGAGAGTTTCTTTCAACTCCAAAAAATTCTGGACATGAATAACACGGCCGCATACTTTTTGCTTTGCACTGTCTGAATAACCGAAGACTGTTCCGCGGGCAATAATGTTTCCAACAACAAGAACACGTATTGTATTTGCCATAAGAGGGCTCGAAAGCGGAATTCCTGCGCACATTACAACCCTGTCAGAAAGTTTTACAAGACCGTTGTCTATTGCAAGTTTTACCGCATTTTGAATCATCATGTCAGAGTCGCCCGCAATTCTGCACAAAACAGGAGTAACGCCCCACTGTATCATAAGCTGGCGCTGCACTTTTTTATCAGGCGTTACGGCAATAACTATCTGCTCTGGTCTGAAACTACCAATCATGCGGGCTGTGTTTCCGTGAAGCGTCGGTATTATTATGGCGCGGGCTTTTATGTTTTTTGAAAGCTTGTATGCACTGTGAGCAACCATGTGTCCTACTTCAACTCCGGGAACATAAGCAGAGTCAACGTAGCGCATGTGCTCCTTATACTCAGCTGAATCTTCTGTCGTGCGTGCAATAAGAGCCATGGTTCTTACAGACTCAACAGGATATTTACCGCCGGCAGTTTCTCCCGAAAGCATTACGGCATCTGTTCCGTCAAAGACAGCATTTGCAACATCGGTAAGTTCTGCGCGGGTTGGCCTTGGGTTTACAATCATGGAGTCAAGCATCTGTGTTGCGGTAATTACAGGCTTACCGGCGGCACGGCAGCAGCGTATAATTGCTTTCTGTGCCAAAGGAATTTTTTCTGTAGGAAGCTGAACCCCCAGATCTCCGCGTGCAACCATAATTCCGTCTGACTCACGGGTAATTGCTTCTATATTGTTAAGACCTTCTTCGTTTTCTATTTTGGAAATTACGCGTGCATTTGCTCCAAGCGACTTCAGATATTCCTTAATCTGAACAACTTCTTCGGGGAAACTCACAAAACTTGCGGCAACAAAGTCAATGTCCTGTGAAGCACCGAATTTAAGGTCTTCGCGGTCCTTTTCGCTCATAATGGGAAGACCGGCATGAACTCCTATAAGGTTTACGTTTTTGCGGCTTCCGAAAGTTCCTGCATTTGAAGCCGTACAAAATATTTCGCCGCCTTTTACACAATCAACAACAAGTTCAATAAGGCCGTCGGCTATAAGAATCTTCATTCCGCTTTTGAGTTTTTGCGGTGCTTCTTTCCACGAAACAGAAATATGACACGGAGTTGCCCCCTGCGCATTTGTACAAAGAGAATCATCTGCGGTAATAGTCACTTTGTCACCTGCAGAAACAGAAATTATTTTGTTATCTTCTGTCAGTCCTGTGCGGATTTCAGGACCTTTTGTATCAAGAAGGATTGCAACAGGAATATCAAGTTCTACCGAAACCCTGCGGACTCTTTCCATTGCCTGCTTGTGCCAGTCATAGGTTCCGTGCGAAAAATTAAAGCGGGCAATATTCATTCCAGCCTGAATCATCTGACGTATGGTTTCGTCATTGTCGCAGGCCGGACCAATGGAGCATACAATTTTTGTCTTACGTGTCTGCATATTTTCCTCGTTTAATTTTATTCAGCGATATAGCGTGCCCTGTTTGTATCGGTTTCAAAAACATCAACTGCATAAAGATGAACATCGCTTTTGGCATCCAAAGCCAGCGACGGGATTTGCTGCACAATTGCCCTGTAAATGTAAACGGCAATGCGTTCGGCACTAGGGTTCTGGTCAAATTCTTCTATATCATTCAGATTTGTGTGGTCCAAGGAACCGCATACAGCACGCAGCGCTTTCTTTAATTCCGTAAAATCAAGAAGCATTCCGCCGCCGTCAAGGGATTTTCCTCTGGCGTGTGCATAAACTTTGTAATTATGGCCGTGAAGGCTTTCGCATTTTCCGTGATAATTTTTTAAATAATGAGCCGCACAAAAACCGGCTTCTACTCTGACTTCAAACATAAGCAGAGTATACCATTTTTTTCACTTTGTTTCCATTAAGAGAATATAAAAAGAAGGCTGCCCGTTTTTTTTGGACAGCCTTCTCTTTTGCTAAGGGCGCAGATTATTTTTCAAGAATAAATTCTACGCGGCGGTTTTTCCAGTTAACGTTTTTGTCCTTGCGGTCGGCAACCGGTTCGGAACCACCCTTTCCGTCAACAGAAAGTCTTGAAGATGAAACACCAAGTTTGACCAGCTGGTCCTTAACGTACTGTGCGCGTTTCTGTGACAGCGGTTTAAGAGCCGGACCCCATCTGTTTGGATTGTCCACTTCCTCTTCTTCCATTGTTCCGGTAACGCTGTTTGCATGGCCCACAACAGTAACCTTGTAGTCACCGAACTTCTTGAGAATATCTGCAATTCTCTTGAGAACGCGCTCGTTATTGTCTGCCTGCTCCTGTGTAATTCCGGCTTTGGTAACTTTTCCGTCTGCGCCAAGAACCTGCACTCCAAAGTCTGCATTGTCACTTCTGAAAATAATTGAAGGAACCTGCATCTTGAGTTTGTTTCCGTCGCGTACAACAAGAACATCAATGCTTATCTTTCCTTCTACCGAATTCTTCATTCCAAGATCATCAGAAGCAGAGAAAACATAAGTGTAGTCTTCTGCAGACTGAACAAGTTCGCCGTTGTTACCGCGTCCATCCCAGATAATGCGCTCTGTAATCGTAGACTTTCCGCTTGTCTTCCAGAACTGGTTGCCGTTTCTGTCATTAATTACAAACGACCAGTTTTTAAGATTTGCAAGTGTCTGGCAGCCGAGTCTTATAAACAGATCATCATCGTTGCCGTCATTGTCCGGACTAAAGTAGCGCGGGGCTGTTCTTACGGTAAGGTTCGGCTTTTCTGCAGTACAGATAAATGCCGAAGACGTTGCGTCAACAGTATTTCCCTTTTCATATTCAATGTGAAGTTTTCCTGTAAATGTTCCGTTTGCTACAGAACCATCGTCGCAGTCTCCTGCCCATACAATAGAAGCCGGCAGATTCTTCTGGTCTTTGTCAGAGAAGCGCTTTACAGTCTTTCCGTCAGAAGAAACCATGTCAAAAGTCCATGCCGAGATTCCCTCAGAAAGTGAAGTCTTTACGCTGAACTTCTGTGTGTCAAGAACACCGTCGCCGTTCGGAGAGAAGCCCTCATATTCGTTGGTAACATAGGCGCTTACAGCACGTGCATCAACGCGTATTCCCTTTATGGAAGCAGATGCTCTGTTACCGGCCGCGTCCTTTGTCCAGACTGTAAGTTCATACTGGCCGTCGGGTACTTTGTTTCCGCTTTCGTCGGTTCCGTCCCATGCAAAGTCAGTTACTTTTCCGTTCTGCCATGTAAATGTCCTTACGGCAGCTTTTTTTGCAGAAGACTTGATTTCTGCAGTCCAGCGTACTTCAGATGAACAGTTTGCAACACTAACAGGAATTGTCTGTCTTGAGCTTATTCCGTCCGGAGAGAAAACCGTGTACGGAGCGGCAATTTCTATAACAGGAACCTGTGTATCCAGAACAAATGTCTGGCTTGAAGCAGAAGCTTCTGTTCCGCTTTTTGCAACAGTCTTAATCTGCGCAGAATAAATTCCGTCAGAACTTCTTGTACCGCTTTCGGTCATTCCATCCCAGACAACAGAAGACGGCAAGTTGCCCGAACCTGAATATGTTTTTACAACAGTGCCGTTTGAATCAGCAATATCAATTATATAAGACTCAATTCCGCTAGAAGCCTTTGCTTTAGGGAACAGCGTAAGCGTATCCTGAGAGCCGTCACCGTTCGGAGAGAAAGCTGCCGGTGTAACAGAAAGCACAAGTTCAGTCTTGCTTGTGTCAAGAATAACAGGTTCACCGGCTGAAAATACAGCCCTGTTTCCTGTATTTTCTGAAACTTCAACTTCGTAAATATATTCACCGTCTGCAACAAGCTGGCCAGCAGCATCGGTTCCGTTCCATTCAACACTTTCGGGAAGAGCCGTACCAAAGTCAAATTCTTTTACAACAGACTTGTCGGCAGCAATAATTCTTCCCTTCCAGAGTTTGTCTCCTGTCCATGAAGGTTCAACCATACTCTGCTGGAAAAAGCTTATGCTGTCAGAACCGTTAAACACTTTTTTCTGCGGAAGAGCAATTGTAGCGCGAGGAACAGTATTGTCCAGAACAAATACCGGTGAAAGCAAAGGTTCGGGTTCGTAACCGTTAGAATAGCGTGCGGTAACTTTTGCACGGTACTCACCTTCTTCCAGTGCCGAACCGTCATCCCCGTTACCGTCAAATTCAATAACAGACTTGGGATCGTTCTTTCCGGAATAAGTACGCACGACACTTCCGTCATTCTTTCTTACAATTTCAACCTTCCATTCAGAAAGTTCATTTACTTTTGAAGTAGGAGCCGGAATAACTACATTGAACTTCATTACCTTTGTTCCGACAGAAGCAGCCGGTGCAAAAAATCTTGAACCGTCAATTGCAATCTGTGTCTGCGGCTTTTCTGAAGAATAAATTATGTTTGTAATGACAGCCTTGTCAGACACATTACCTGCAGCATCGGTAGAAGAAATCTCATAATTGTAGATTCCGTCGGCAACAACAGAACCAGAATTATCAGTTCCGTCCCAGTCAATTGTAAGCGGCTCTGAATTTTCAAAACTGAATGAACGAACGGTTTTTCCGTCTGCATCAGTTATTTTTGCGGACCAGAGATTTTCCAGAGAACCGCTCTGTTTTATTCTGAGCTTTGACTTGGCACCTTCGCCGAAAGTTTTGTCACCGGCCGGAATCTGCGCAAGTTCAATAAAAGGTGCTGTATTGTCTACAATAACCTGCAGTTTTGAAGTTGTTGCACTGTTACCGTTGTCATCAGCAGCACTGAACTGATAGTAATAAACTCCGTCGGGTGCAATTGAACCGTCATCAAAAAATCCGTTCCAGATAATCTTTGAAGGAACCTCAACGCCCTGTTTCGGAGTAATGAGCGACTTAAAGAAAGTTTTGAAAGTAATGCGCTCGGGAAGCTTAACCTTATTTCCTATTGTACGGACAATTTCGCCCTTTTCGTTCGAGATGGTAAAGCTCCATTCGTTAACGTAACGCCTTTCTTTTATTCTAAGCGGAACTTCAAGCGAATCCTGGATTCCGTCGTTGTTGGGCGAAATATAAACCGGTGCACGTTCTGCAAAAACAGGAACGGCTATAAACATTCCCGAAAGAATCAGGACTTTTCTAACTATATTATTTATTTTTTTCATCGAAACTCACCTTATTCCTCGTCCCAAAGATAAATTTCAGGAGCATCGGTATCTTCCATTCCAAGATCCATTTTGGCGCCGGCACTCACGGCATGAATTCCTCCGTAAAGATTCTGCCATGCAAACGAAGGGGAAATTTCGCTTTTTGCCCAGTTGTCATTCTTTTTGGAAATTCCGCTGGAATTAATTGCAAACTTGAACGAAAGTCCCACGCTCGGACAGCTTACACCGCGGGAACCGCCTGCCGCCATTTCACGAACATTTGCCTGCCATGAAACAGAAAGTTCCGCGATTTTTGCATAACTCAAGCCAAAACCAAAGTCAAAAACCGCATTCTGGAATGTAGGAACGCTCAAATCTACACTAAAGCCGCCCGTAAGTTTTTTTACATCAAAAAGGGTTGCGGCAAAAGAAACACGCGGTGTTACAATTCCTGGAAATCCTGAACTTTCTGCATCAACGTCAATTCCAATAACATCATATCCGACTGCAGGTTTGCCAAGATTAAGGAACGCAACGCCAAGCCGCGGTGACTTAAGGAATTTAATGTCATCAAAGACATAAAGCGCGCCCAAATCTGCACCCACGGCAAAGTCCGAACCTTCACCGATGTAAAAGCCCGTATACATGTTCATTCCTACAGAAAGTTTTTCGTTCACTTCCTTTGATACGCCGAATCTGAGCGTAAGAACATCGCGCACGTTAAGACCGTTGATGTCAGAAAAAATTCCGTGAACATCACCGCTAAACACAACCCACTTTGAAGGCACAATCAGTCCAACCTGAAAAGCACCGCCAACACTTGAGTCCGCGGACTGTTCCAGATCATTTTTATTTGTGTTGAAAAGCATTGTTCCGCTAAGGTCAAGATTAATGCGCTGGCTCAATGCGGTAAGTGCCGGGTTATAAGCAGAAGAAAGAGCCGTTACACTGAACAATGGTCCGCCCGAAGCCGAAGCTGCCCCTGTCATAAGATCAGGACTTGCCAGGCGGTATAAATCTTCACCGGCAAACGGCGGGTTGTACGCAAAAAGACTTGAAGCCGTAAGTGCGGCAACAAATGCAAATATAATTCTTTTCATTAATTCCTCCTGATAATGAATAAGATTATTCAAACATTTTGTTATAGTACATAGAATTCAAACAACTAGTCAAGACAAAAGTTTCTGTTCGACTGCATCAATAACCTGGTCCGGTGTACTGGCGCCAGCTGTAATTGCAACAGTCTCCAGATCAAAAAAACCGGGCGGAATCTCATCCTGGTTTTCTATAAGGGCTGCATTTTTACAGATAGACGCGGCCGTTTCAAAAAGCCTGCGCGTGTTTGCAGAATTTTTTCCGCCAATAACAAGTATTCCGTCTGCCTTACCCTGCAAATCCCTGAGTGCATTCTGCCGTTCCATTGTAGCAGAACAGATAGAATTAAAAACCTGAATATCAGCATTTTTTTCCTTTAGAATTTGCGCTATTGCAGAAAATTCATCCGGGCTGAACGTAGTCTGGGCAATAAGAACCGACTTTTGCGGAATCTCAAGTGCAAGCGCTTCGCGTGTGTTTTCTATGACAATCGCCTTTCCGTCAGCATAAGCACTTATACTCACAACTTCGCCGTGGTTTCTGTCACCGGCCACAATAACCGTAAAACCACGCGCGGCCCATTCTGCAGCTCTTTTCTGGCTCAGATGAACGCGGGGGCATGTTGCATCAAGAACAATCTGTGCCCGGTCTTCCAAATCTTTCATAACTGCAGGAGTAGTACCGTGCGCGCGAACAACAACCACACTGTTTTTGTCCACAACAGACAAATCGCGCGCGTCAAGAACACTCATTCCGCGATTTTCCAAAACACCCAATACCGACGGATTGTGAATAAGCGGCCCCAGGGTAAAAACTTTTTTATCTGTACCGGCATTTTCATCAAGAGCCCTGAACGCAGTTTCTACAGCGCGTCTTACGCCCATACAGTAACCCAGAATTCTTGCACGAATTACTTTCATTGAATATCTCCGGCGCATTTTCCTTAACAAAAAAACCGCGCCGTAACATAAAGTCATTGGCGCGGTCAGTATAGCAGATGAACGTCCCTTACTGAGCGTCCGTCATTGTCAGAACATTTTTGTTTGGTTCTGACTTTTTCTTGTTTTCTCCATTCCAGTTGCGGCGTACAAATTCAATGAATCCCGAACTGATAAAGATAGAAGAATAACAGCCCGAAACAAGACCTACAGTAAGAACTTCGGCAAATGTCTTGATTGAACCTTTTGTAAATACAAGAAGCGCAATTGCAGCAAACAAAGTAGTTACTGTTGTAATTATAGAACGTGTCATTGTTTCAGAGATAGATATGTTTAGAATATCACTGAAATTCTTTGTATCCAGAGTCTTCGTATTCTCACGGAGGCGGTCAAGAATAACAACAGTTGCGTTGATTGAATAACCGAAAATCGTAAGAATAGCAGCCAGTGTTGTAGTAGAGAATTCAATCTGTGTCCAAGTTATGAAAGTAAACATAATAAGACAGTCATGAACAAGCGCTATAATTGAACCAAGTGCAAAGTCCCAGTGAAAGCGGATTGTTGCATAAAGCCAGATCAAAAGCAGTGTAACAAATGCAAGAACAATAGACTTTACAGCAAGTGAACTTGACATCTGTGAACCGACAAAATCTGTCTTTACAGTAGCAACATTATCTGCACCGAATTTCTCGCGCAGGGTAACAACTATAGAATCCTGAAGTTCCTTTACAGAAGCTTCTGTTTCGGGCATAGCTGCACGAATCTGGAAACTGGGGTTTGACTTGTCACCAAGAGCCTTGACTTCTACATTCTTTCCTTCAAGGGCGTCGCGTACAGAGTCAATGTTTACAGAAGAATTTTCTTCAGGAACATAAAGGCGGTAAACGCTGTCAGAAGTAAGACGTGCAGAAACAGCACTGTCAGTATAAATTCCGTAAGAATCTGCATTTGCAGAAGCAACAACTTTTGCAATGACCCCCTCTACAGTAGAAAGGGCATTGGCCATATCCTGAATTGTAGGATTCTGTCCGTAAGTAAAGGTTCTTGTTTCATTTTCTGCACCAGTTCCACTTATAACAAGTGAAAGTCCTGTGTTTGTAGTTTCTACAGAAACAGTAGCAGATCCCTTATAAGAAAGTTCCATTACTGCAGGAGCAATGCGCACTTCTTCTACAAGACCTGGAACGAAATCAATACCAAAATTAATTCCGCGAACAAAAAACCCTATGATACCAAATAAAATAACAGCGCAGCTAAGAATCGCGCAGACCGGAAAAGCCTTGTTAAATTTCTTTACCGTTTTCATTACTTAATCCTCCAGCCGATGCTGATATTTTTCTTATGAATAACTTCTGTCTGGAAGTCGAACATAAGGCGTGATACGACAAGAGCTGTAAATACTGTCGAAACAACACCTATCGCAAGGCTGACCGCAAAGCCCTGGATTGCTCCCGAGCCAAGCTGAGACATGAAGATAGCAGCTATGAACGTAGTGATGTTTGAGTCCATAATAGCCCAGAACGCGTTGTCAAATCCCATTGAGATAGAAGCAGCACGGTCTTTTCCAAGCCTGCGTTCTTCCTTGATTCTCTCAAAGATAATTACGTTTGCATCTACAGCCATACCGATTGTAAGAATCATACCGGCGATTGTAGGAAGTGTAATCGTAAGGTTGAATGCGCTCAAAATACTGAACATGATATAAAGGTTAAGAATCTGAACAACACATGCGTTGACTCCGGCTCCCTTGTACCAGATGAGCATAAAAATCATTATTGAAGCAAGACCTACAGCAATTGCAAGAAGTCCCTGACGAATGGCCTGGTCTCCGAGAGAAGCACCGATAACTTGCTGGCTCTCTACAGAAAGAGGAACATCAAGCCATGCAGTCTGCAAAACCTTGCGCAGATTCTGTGCTTCCTGCTGACCGAATCCGTCTATGGCAACCTGACCGCCGGTAATAGCTGTCTTGATTCTTGCGTTTGACTTGATTTTATTGTCGCTTACGATACAAAGATTTTCACCCACATGGGCACCTGTAAATGTACCGAAAATTTCGGCTCCTTCGGAGTCAAGTGTAAAGTTAACCTGCGGCTTTCCGAATTCATCAGAACCGACTTCAGCAGATTTGATGTGCTTTCCGTCAAGTGCAATTTCTTTCTTTACAACAATGAACCCCTGGCGCTGGTCAAGACCGTAGGCATCTGTTGTATAGAATCCCATTACTTCGGTATCTGCCGGAATAATGGAAGGATCTATAAGATTTCCCCTTGAGTCAAATGTTGAATCCATGTGGTTGTAATAGTAATTGTTGAACGCACTTGTTGCTTCCATATCTGCGAGGCGAAAGTTAAGAATTCCACGTCCCTGGATAATAGAATTTATCTGGTCTGCTTCTGCTGAACCCGGAAGTTCAATGTAAATTCTGTCTTCCCCCTGCTGGCGGATTGTAGGAGAAGAAAGACCAAAGCGGTCAATGCGACTTGTAAGTGTATCTACAGCCTGTGTCATTGCATCTGCTTTGAGTGTTTCTTTATCTGTAGAAGCTGAATCACCTGTATTTGCTACAACAGCGTCAAGGTCGGCCTTTACGATAACATTCATACCGCCGCTCAAATCAAGTCCGAGCTTAACGGAGTTCTTGTAATAATTCTTGACCTTAAGGATTCGGTCGCGGTAACGTCCTTCAATAAAGTTTACAAGTTCAAGCTGTGAGCCAAAAGAAGAAAGTGCATCCTTAAGTGTAAGAGGAGACGGCACTTCCTGCTCTGCAAGCTTAAAGTTCTTTGCAGCCTGTTTTGCAAGCCAGTTCTGGTCTTCAGAAACGAGTACTGAAGGATCAGCCTTAACGGCATTTACAAGGTCGCGCATATCACTTGCAGCTTTTGCGCTTGAATAGTCTTTAATGCTCTCGAGTGAACCAAGTGCAAGTGCCTGCTCTTCCTTCGGAGTGCGTACGTACCAGCTCAGTGAAGGCCAAAGGAACGCAAAGCACATCGCAAGGACGGCAAGAATAAAAATAAAACGGGATTTTTTACTCATCTTTCTTTTCTCCGGATTCTGCAGTCGGTTCCGCAGTTTCCTCGGGTTTATTTTCAGAAGTTACTGCTTCAGCTACCGGCTCTTCTTTCTTTGCCTTTTTTCCGAACAGTGATTTCTTTTCGGCAGGTTTTGCCGGTTCTGCAGGTTTGTCTGCGATAACTGTAGCAATTGCAGTACGGTTGAATTCTACTTCGGCACCGCTTTGTACCTTTACAATAACAGTACGTTCTTTTGTTGAAGAAATAACTCCGTGGATTCCACCGATAGTAACAACCTTATCTCCCTTTTTGAGAGCATCAATCATCTTCTGTGTTTCCTTCTGCTTCTTGTTCTGGGGACGAATCATGAAAAAGTACATGATAAGCACAATAAGAATAAGGGGAAGCATCATTCCGAATCCGCCGCCGGCAACACCGGTTGCAGGAGCAGCTGTCTGAAGTAAAAATGGAACAAATGACATATTGATTTCCTTCCTTTTTTAAAGATAGTAGTAGCGTTTAGAATAACACTAATTTTTGTAGATGACAAGTGTCGAAGTTGAATTCTACTTTCCCAAAAGGGAATTTAATTCTGAATTAAGGCGCAGAACTTCTGTATTGAGAGGATCAAGGGCTACAACCTGCTTGAGATAGTATTGGGCGCGCCTCCAGTCCTTTTTTGCATAGTAAATTTTATACAGCCGGAACAAAGCGTCCCTGTTTCTTGGGTTTGCAGTAAGGCTTGAACGCAGGTCACCAAGAATTTCATCCTCTGTGGCACCAAAAAAACTCCTCTGGTAGTACAAAAAACTTTTCATACGCGCCCCGGAACCGTCCATAAGCGATGCTATCATCTGTTTTGCAAGGGAACGCTGGCCTGTTGCAACAAGAACCTTTATGTAAGCCTGCTGTGCCGCCTCACTTTGCGGGGCATTTTTGTACATTCTGTCGGCACATTCCGTTGCTTCGGTAAATTTTGACAGGGCAAGACAAATATCTATGTGGTTGCTGATAATTTCAGAATCAGAAGAGCGGCCCATAATTCCAAGACTCATTGTGTATGCCTTCTGCCACTCACCTTTTCTTATAAGTTCCGAAATGCAAATTTTTGCAGCAGAAAGACTGGATGGGTCCTGTTCAAGAACTTTCTGTGCAATTTCAAGGGCATCCATTCCATTTATGGAAGTATTTGCAGAAGACGCAATCTGGGCTGCCAGAAGAAGCACTTCACTGTCCCCGGGGTAAAGGTTCATTGCAGACGCAATTGTTTCGGAAGCCGCCGTATTGTTTTTGTTCCAGTCACGCTGAAGCCTTGCGCGAAGAACAAGATAATTCTTTGAACTTACATCGTTTCTTGCATAGGCGTCCAGAAGTGAAGCGGCCCTTATAAAATCACCCTTTTCCATGAGAATTCTTGCTCTGAACAGAACATAGCGCAGGTTTTCGGGTTCAAGGGACAAAACCCTTACGACATAGGACTCTGATTTTTCCATTTTGCCCAATGCAAAAGAAGATTCTGCACAAATTTCCAAAAGCTGTACATTCTGCGGATAAGAAGAAAGCAGTTCTTCTGAAATGGCAAGGGAGCGGCTCATGTCACCGCAGAGAAAAAGCGTTTCTGCAAGGGCAAATTTTACCTCAAAGACTTCGGCGGCATACTTCCGGCACTGTTCAAAGTAAGAAAAAGCCGCATCATAGTCTTTGCGCGCCGACTTGAGTTTTCCCAAAAGATAATTTGCAAGAACAGAATCGGGGCGCATGGAAAGAGCCTGACTGAGTGACTGTTCTGAAACATCGTAGTAATCACTGCGGTCTACCCCTGAAAGAAGTACCAGCGAAGGCAGCAGTATTGTAAGAAAGTCTGAATTCCCGGTACTTGAGTCATAGATTCCACGGCGGGCACTGTCAATTGCGCCCATATAGGGATTAACGGTATCTGACTGCGGAACATCCCAGGTTACCTGCTCTGACGGCCACACAATGTGCATTATTTCGGCGCAAACTGCCAGCAAAACACGTTCGTTGGTTTCGTATTCTTCCTGAGCGCTCTTGTGAAGAAGTGATGCCGCCTGCCTGAGCGTCTTGGGGGAACCAATTTCGACAAGTTCCATTACGCGGCTGCTTATTGACGAAAAATAAGCACGTGATTCTTTTCTTGAAGAAGGAATTGTTACGGTAACAACGCTGTCATCAGACGGAATTTTTGATGTTCCGTCCGGCTTTGGCGTACTTGCGCAAGAGAAAAATAGCAAAGGTACCGCAAAAAGAGCAGAAAAAGTTATTCTGCCTTTCCCTCTTGACATCAGATTTGTGCCTCTCCCTGGGAATCATCCTGCATGTAGGGAAAATCCTTGTTGTGTCTTTTCTGGACAATAAAAATGAGTATGAGCCCTATGCCCAGAAAAACAAGAATAAGCGGCCAGCACTGTGAAATAAAACGCCTGAATGAAAACGGAACAACTCCCATCGAAAACAGAAGGAATATTGCCCCAAGACCAATGAACATAAACGCAGGGAACAAAAATACCGTACGAAGGCGACCATACCTGATAAAATCAGCCGGAATAAGCATAATTCCGAATACAAGAAGAGAAAACGGCCACATCTGTTTAATACTAAGGCTTATTACACCGATGTCCATAAGAAAAGCAAGCACTGCAGAAACAACAGCAGTAAGTCCCAGCGAAACACAGAGACTGCTTTTTGTAAAGGCAATGGCAATAAAAAAACAGATTTCACCGAAAGCAAGAAGAACAACGGGTCTTATAATTGAAATATTGCTTCCTTCAAATATTTTTTTAAGTGAAAGGGCAATTCCCGCAAGAAGCAGAACAAAACCTACTGCAAGAATTATATTGGAACGTACGGTTTCCTTTGTCTGGGGAATCACAAAGAATTTTCTTTTACCGCCGGAATTTTTACTGTCTGTCATATATTTCACCCTACGAAACTACTAGAAAATAGGCTATGCGCCACTATAAGAATACAATAACTTTGGGTTCTTGCCAATAACTTTAACGTTTGCTACAATTAAGTTATGTTCCAAAAAGCAATTACAGCAGTTACCGCGGCCGTTCTCTGCGCGCTGCTCTGCTCCTGTTCACCCAAAGCCCCTTCAGCAAGGGAAACCGGAATAAAAAATTTCAAAAACACACAGAAAAAACTCAATGAACTTCTTCTGATAAACGATCTCTCAAAAGAAACGCGGTATGCAGTGGTAAACAGAATTGCAAACAACATGCTTTCTGTAAAAGACTATACAAACCTGATAGTTTTTCTGACTGAATGGGCCGAAGACCACCCCGACGACCCGTACAATGCCTACTGGCTTCTGATGACCGCATATGCATATCTTGAAAATGATGCAGAGCCGATTGCAGAATATTATTTTGAACGCATAATCAACAACTACAGCGACCTTAAAATTCAGGGTAAGTCAATTCACTTTCTGTGTCTGCAGCACCTTATCCAGATAAGCAAAAGTTCTGCAAATAAAATATCATATTTTAACCAGCTTATTTCTCGCTTTCCGAACAACGTAAGCATAACCGAACTTTACTACCGACTTGCCATCGAATACGAAAATGAAGGTGAATGGAACCAGGCAATCAGAACATACACACTTTTCCTTGACCAGGACGATGCTTCCACGATTCAGATTGCGGGGGTTCCGAACGCATTTCTTAAGGCAAAACAGCTTATCGACTTCAACAATTCTTCAAAAGACTGGACCTTTGAGTCGCTGGATGCCCTTGTTACAGCAGTAAAACGCGCAATCTCGAACTACAATTACAAGGCACTGGATCGCTACAAGTCAAAGGTAAACTTTTTTGCCATGTCATGGCGGCAGGATGAAACCGACACGAATGCCCAGGAAAACTTTTCAATGCGTTCGTTTATGCGCGGAAACAGAATACGCTACAGTGCCGAACTCGACAGTACTTCTTCACCGACAGAAGCATACTTAAGGACAACAGGCTGGAGCAATTACGTTAACGTCTGGTACCTTTACTTCAGAAAAGTAAACTTCCCTGCAGACCCCGAAATTCACGGAAGATGGGAATGGGCTGGAATCTACTTTGGTGAGAAGCTCTGATGCTGCACAAAAAGCGCTGCATTTTTTTTCTGTGCCTGATTGCCTTTTCCACGCTTTTTGCAGAAGGACCGCGCAGAAAAAAACTGGAACTTCCCGGCGCAGACAGTCCGCTTACAAAAAAGTACCGCGATAACTATCTTACCGACGCAGGTCGCAAGTGGCTCAGAGAAGTGTTGTACAATTCTGCACCGTACCGCCCTTACATAAGAGCGCAGTTAAAAAAGCGCAGACTTCCCATGATTCTGCAGTATCTTCCCATAGTAGAGTCGGACTATAAAGTACATGCCGTGTCAAAATCGGGTGCGGCCGGAATGTGGCAGTTTATGGAAAACAGTATGAGCCCTTATCTGAAGAAAAATTACTGGTACGACGAACGGTTTGACCCGTGGAAGGAAACTGACGCTGCACTTTCAAAACTTGCAGACAATTACAAAATGTTCGGAGACTGGTCATTTGCACTTGCGGCATACAACATGGGAGCCGGCGCAATATCACGCACAATAAAGGAACATCCAGGTAAAACCTACTGGAATCTTGCAGAAAACGGTGACATAAGAAGCCAGACCGCAATGTATGTTCCAAAACTTCTGGCCGTAGCAGACATAATAGAAAACGCAGAATATTACGGCCTTATAGACATTGGCGCGATAGACAAAATGATAGAGGGAAAAGCCCCTGAACAATACTCTTACCTTCGCATAACAGGAAAAATCAGCCTTTCAGAAATAGCCGCCGCAACAGGAATAGATTTGGAAACACTTATCTTCCTGAACCCTGCCCTTTTGCATGAATGCACACCTTCCAAAGAAACATACAGGCTCAGGCTGCCATACGGAAGCGCAAAAAAAGCGGCCGAAGACTTAAAAAGGCGCTGACAAAACAGAATATTGTGCCAGCGCCTTTATATTGAACACAAAACTTTTTTAGAAAAGAATCAGACCTTGAACTGGTCCAGCTTCTGTTCAATAGAATTGATATTTGAACGGGTTTCTGTTGCAAGGTCCGAAACACTCTGTGCTGCAGTGCTGATCTGCTGTGCTCCGGCTGCCATTTCGTCCATACTTCCTAGAATTGTCATGGAAATCTGCTGTACACTTACAATATTGTTCGTAACATTAACAATATTGCTGTTCATTTCACCCGACTTTGAAGCGACTTCACTGGCCTGGTCACGCATTTTTGCAAGAGATTCAAAAATATTGCGTGAAGCACTTTCCTGCTCGCCCATTGCACTTCCTATTTCACGTATTACGCCGTCTGTGTAGTCAAGGCTCTGGACAATGGCACCAAAAGCCGACTGGGAATCCTTTGAAAGCGAAACAACGTTCTTTATGGAAGAAGTTATGCCGCTGAGTTCCGCATGGATATTCTTTGACTGCTTTGAACAGTTTTCTGCAAGTTTTCGTATTTCATTGGCAACAACAGAAAATCCTTCGCCTGCCTTACCTGCATGGGCCGCTTCAATTGCAGCATTCATGGCAAGAAGGTTTGTTTCTGAAGCAATCTGTGCAATAATGGCGTTTGCCTGAACAAGGCTCTTTGACTCCTCTGAAATTTCATTAACCTTGTGGTCAACGTCTACCAGTTTTGTCTTTCCTGTCATAACAGTAGACGAAAGTTCCTTGAAGCTGTCTGTCATTTTCTGTACAGAATTGGAAACCGACGTAATGTTGCCGAGCATTTCTTCGATTGCGGCAGAAGATTCGTTGATGTCGTTGGACTGAAGGCCTATAAGATCTGCAAGTTGCTTGAGTCCTACTGCACTTGAAGAAATAACGTCAGATGTATTTGTAACGGCATTTGACTGGTTTTCTGACTGCTTTCTTACGCCTTCAATATTGGCCATAATCTGGGCTGTTGCACTTGCTGACTCCTGGGAATTTGAACTGAGGTTTTCGCCGATTGCAGTAAGGGATTCCTGAGCAGCCTTTATTTCGCGCACAATTCCCTGCAGAAGTTCAATAAAATTGTTTACATAGTTAGAAAGGCGTGAAAATTCGTTGTTTCCGCGTACAGGAAGTCTAAAGGTAAGGTCGGCTTCTCCCGACGAAAGATTTTTTACTGCAGACTCTACTTTGCGCAGAGGATTGAATGCAACCTTGTCCAAAAGCATTACAAATACAAAAATCATTAAACTTGCGCAGATAAATGCAACAAGAATAAGAGGTGCAAAAATGTGAATGGAAACATCAAATACAACATCAATCTGCTTTCCCATAAACATTGTTGTAAGGAAGTTGCCTTCAGAATCTTCTACAGGAAAATAGTAGCCCAGATAACCGCGGCCGTTTATTTTTGCGGTCATCAAAGTTGAATCGCCCTCTTTTGCGGCAAGAACAGGCGCGTTGTTTTCAAGAATAGTGTCTGTCATTCCTTCTATTGAAGAATAGGCACGGCGGTCTCCGTCAAAAACAGTCACGTCGTTTCCTGTACAGTCGCTTATAAATTCAACCAGGTCGTAATCTGCTGCCGCCTTTTTAATTACAATAGCACCGACAATAACGCCGCGGTTGCGTACAGGAACTGCACTTACTGCATAAATATTTGTTCCAAGTTTAATAAGTTCAGAAGAGACTGTTCCATGTACGCCAGACTCATACAAATCGTTTCCGGAATCGGCATGAGATCCTTCAGACAAAATTATGGCTCCATTTTTGTCCAGAAGGGTAATACATTCAAGATTGTAAGCTGAAACGGCATTTTCAAAGAGTTTTGAGGCGTAAACATCATCGTCTGATTCCCATGCCCCCGAGGCTTCGTATTCAAACTTAACAAAACTTGCAGTATTTTCGAGTTCGCCCTTCATTGTATTCATTTCGTCTGACACAATATAGGACTGTGTTACAAGTTCGTCAGAAAAATAAGACTTAAGGCCGGTTTCTAGCCTTAAATAAACCAAAACGAACAGAATTACCGAAAAAAGTGTAATTCCAAGAATAAGACCAACACGGATTACTCTGACAATGGACTTTGCCTTTTTTGACGGTACTTTTTTAGAAGGCGCAATTTTTGCTGCTGAATTATTATTCATAATGCTCCCTGAAAGGTGAATTTAATTTTATTTTCAAACTCCGACTTACTGTTATGGAAGGCTATAAAAATTGCAATTTCTAGAGCCAACTCTGAAACTGCGATGCTCCAAGTTGCAATAATATAGCGACATGGAACTCGCCGTAAAATCAAGAAAGTTGGTTTACCTACTTTTTTGATTTTACTATATTATAGCAGATATTTTAAAAGGCTCAAGTTTATTAAATATAATTTCCGATAATAAGAAAAAGCGGCCTGTAAAAACTATACCGAGGCTGTTCTGTTTATTCAGGGTTTTCAATGAAAAAAATACATTTTCTTTCTATTATGTTGTTCATTTTCTCATCAGTCTGTCAGGCACAGATTGAACAACGCGCCGCGGTTTCTGAAGAAGATGCCGTTATGTTTTCGAGCAGCTCTGTAGACTGGACAAAAGGCACATTTTCTTCTGACGTGTCATTTGATGTAGAAAAAGCCGGAATTCCCATGCCCAGCGGAAAAACTTCTTCAATAAACAAAATAAAGCAGAATCTGTCTTCCCTCGTAAAAGATCCTTTTCTTTCACTTTATGTAGATGACCGCAATACTTTGGGCGACCTTATACTCAACAATACAATTACCCTCGAAACAGTCACAAGAATGATAGACACCGGAAAGCAGACACCGGCTTTTTTTGCAGACGCGACAAACCTTCTCAAGACAAAACATTCAATCAATCTGAATGACGTGGGCGCAGTTCTGGTAAAGCATAAAATTCCGTATACGCAGACTCTTCCAATAGATGAAGTTGCAACAAGAAAATATACCGGTATTGTAATAGACGCACGCGGTTCCCTTCCTGTTCACGGAGAATTCATGCACAGCAAAGTGTTCCCCTGTCTTTTTCCAAAAATTCTTAACGAAAACATGGACATTGTTTATGAAAGAAATATGGTAGAGCCGCAGACTGCAAAGCAAAGCGGAATTGTTCTTTATTCAGCCAGCGAATTTCTTAAAGACTACAACGGGCGTGCCGGAAGCGATCCCTTGTGGATAAAAGCGCAGAAAGTTTTTGGAATAAACAGATGCGACCCGGTCATTGCAAAGAGGGATTATCTTGCCATAACTTCAGAGCCGCAGAATCTTGAGCTTCTCAAAAGCGGAAAAGTCGTAATTATTCTTGATGATGACGTTCTTATACATGCAGTTGGCGCCCCGGAAAAGAACAGAAGATACTACACTGCGTACAATAACATCAAAAAATATTTCTATGAAAACAAAGTTCCTGACGTAATTCTTGATGACGGACCGAAGGGAATTCAGATAAGCATGCAAAATCTGCGCTTTATTGCAGACTCCCCAGAACTTTTGCCCGAAGAAAAGCCACGCATTCACCAGATTGCCCAGTCGCTCAAAAAGATAACAGACTCGGGTGAATTCAGCATACTGGTAGAAGGACACACTGCCGACGTAAACAAACCCAACGGCCAGTTAACGCTCAGTATACAGAGAACACAGACAATAATTGATATTCTGATTGAACAGGGTGTCAATAAAGATATATTTACTTACAGAGGTTACGGCGGAACCAAACCCGTTGCCGACAACTCGACTCCTGAAGGAAGGGCAAGGAACCGCCGCGTAGAAATAACTGTTATGCCGAAAGCAAGTTATGTTCAGCGTGAATAGCCAAGAAGTTTTGCAAGAAGACAGACGCCTTCTACCATGGCTTCGTGTTCATGTGGTGCAATTCTTGCGTAAAGCGAGTCTGGAGTGTCTCCTTCCATAACAGGAACTTTCTTTTGTACAAGAATTTTTCCCGTGTCACAGCCTGAATCCACCAGGTGAACAGTACAGCCGCTTTCTTTTTCATGCGCTGCAAGAACTGCTTCGTGAACATTGTGTCCCCACATTCCGACTCCGCCGAATTTTGGCAAAAGAGCCGGGTGCAGGTTTACAATTTTGCCGGCATACTCATCAATGATTGTTCCGCCAAGAACAGAAAGATAACCGGCCAGAACAATTGCATTTACCTTATACTCACGGCATACTTCAAGCACTGCATCAGAAACAGCAATTCTTTTTGTGTCACGGTCTGCTTTTTCTGCGACTTCCTTTCCCATAACAGAATACGGGCTTTTTACAAAAGACGGAATTCCGGCAAGGGAAGCACGTTCAAGGGCATAAGCGCTTTTTGTATTTGAAATTACAACTGCTATGTGGTACGGACATTCAGACACAGACTTTTCGTAGTCAATAAGAGCCTGAAGGTTCGTACCGCCGCCGCTAACAAGGACGGCAATATTCATAACCGACATATCAGTCTACAAACCTGGTGAGTTCTTTGTTTCCTTTGAATTCACCCTTGATTACTTTGTCTGTGTGTCCGACGTATCCGATTTCGTAAGCCTTCATGTCAGGAATTCCCTTTACGGCGAATTTCTTTGCATGGCTGTTGAACATCTTGAGGATTGCAGGTGCATCTTTTTTGCTTACTGCGAGTACAAAGCCGATTCCCATGTTGAATGTGCTGTATACTTTCTTTGGGTCGGCACCGCGGCGCACAAGTTCGTCAAAAATTGCAGGAACTTCCCAAGAGCCCTTTTTGATTACGGAACAAAGCTGTTTCTTTCCTTCTGCTGCGTGAGGATACATGCGCGGAATATTTTCATAGAATCCTCCGCCTGTTACGTGAACCATTCCGTGTACAGAAGAACGATATTTCTTTAGAACGTCCATTACCGGGCGTACATAAATGCGTGTAGGTGTAAGAAGAACTTCGCCGATTGATTTCTTTGAAGGCTTACCGTCAACGACAAACGGTTCGTTAAAATCTGTAACAAGTTTGCGGATAAGTGAAAATCCGTTTGAGTGGGGGCCTGTTGATGAAAGACCGATAAGAACATCACCTTCCTTTATTTTGGCTCCGGTAATCATTTCGCTCTTTTCACCGATTCCTACCCCGAATCCGGCAAGGTCGTATTTTCCTTCATCGTAGAAATCCGGCATTTCTGCAGTTTCACCGCCAAGAAGTGCACAGCCTGCATCTACACAACCGTCTGTTACACCCTTAACAAGCTCACCGGCAATTTTAGAATCAAGACTTCCGCAGGCAATGTAGTCCAGGAAGAAACTTGTCTTAACGCCGCTGCACAGAATGTCGTTTACACTCATGGCAACGCAGTCAATTCCGACTGTATCATATTTTCCAAGCTTGAACGCAATGTCGAGTTTTGTGCCTACACCGTCGGTTCCGCTTACCATAACAGGATTCTTGAGTCCCTTTGGAACAGCGAACATTCCGTTAAAAGCTCCGATGTCTGTAAGCTGGCCGGGAATTCTTGCACGCTCGGACTGCTTTCTGTACTTGTCCACTGCGCGATAGCCTTCTTTTACATCAACACCTGCTTTCTTGTAATCGACTACATCTGCCATAAATTATACTCCACTAAAATATATTTTTCCAAACGGAACTAATTACAATTATTTGTAACTGTCTTAACTGAAACGGCGGCCGTTAAGTTCTCCGGGAACAGACATCGGGTATTCGCCGGTAAAGCATCCCTTGCAAAAACCGTACTGTTCAGGATTGCATGCCCTGCACGCTTCCATCATTCCTTCTGCGCTTATAAATGCAAGTGTATCTGCACCGATTTCTTTGCATATTTCATCTTCGCTGTGCTGGCTTGAAATAAGTTCGTTTCTTGTAGGCGTGTTTATTCCAAAATAGCACGGGAATTTTACCGGCGGTGAAGAAATTCTGAAGTGAACTTCCTTTGCACCGGCGCGGCGAAGAATCTGTACAAGACGGCGGCTGGTTGTTCCGCGGACGATAGAATCATCAATGACAACAACGCGCTTTCCGTCTACAACAGACTTGACTGCATTCAGCTTTACGAACACCATGTTTTCCCTTTCTTTCTGGGTGGGGGCAATAAATGTTCTTCCAATATATTTGTTCTTTACGATACCTGATGCATAGGGAATTCCGGCTTCACGCGCATACCCTTGGGCTGCACCGAGTCCGCTGTCAGGAACACCGATTACGACGTCTGCAGGAACTCCGCTTTCACGGGCAAGACAGGCTCCCATTCTTTCGCGGGCTTCTGTTACAGGAATTCCGTCTATGATGCTGTCAGGGCGGGCAAAGTAAACGTACTCGAAAATGCATGTACGCTTTGCAGTACGCTCGCCAAATTCAAAGGAAAGAACACCGTCTTCGTTGATTATTACGATTTCTCCGGGCTGAATGTCGCGCACGAAAGTTCCGTTAACGGCATCTATTGCACAGCTTTCACTTGCCAAAATCCATCCGTTTTCTACTTTTCCAAGACAAAGCGGGCGGATTCCGTTGGGGTCACGCGCTCCGATAAGACATTTTTCTGTACTTACAACAAGTGCGAACGATCCTTTTATCATCTGGATTGTGTCTGTTAAGGCGCGCTCAAGTCCTTTTTTATATGACTTTGCGATAAGTTTTACAATTACTTCGGTATCGCTTGTAGAAGCAAAAGTACTGCCTGCTTCTTCGAGCATTTCACGGAGCTGCTCGTAATTTACAAGCTGACCGTTGTGTGCTACAGCAACACCTCCAAGTCTTGACTGTAAAAGAATAGGCTGGGCGTTTTCCAAAGAAGCACTGCCGGCGGTTGCATAACGGACGTGACCGCACGCAATATGTCCTGCAAGTCCCATAAGATGTTCGGGCTTAAAGACTTCGGCGATTGTTCCCATTGCCTTGTGCATCTGAATGGACTCTCCGTTGCTTACAGCGATTCCGGCACTGTCCTGACCGCGGTGCTGAAGCGAATACAGTGCGTAATAGGCCTGTGTTGCTGCATTGAAGTCTGCTGCAGAATAGGCTTCGTATTCGCGTTCAGAAGAACCGGCCTCCTGTGACTGTGGTTGGACAGGATTTAAAAATACACCGACTACACCGCATTCATCACGAAGTTTATCTTCTTCTTCTTCGACCAGTTCATATCCTTTTTGCATATTATTCCTCATTTTAGAATTCAAAACCGCTGCCGCCGTTTGCTTCTGCATCTGCGGTCATCTTTTTGCGGAAAGCAAGAAGCTTTTCTTTAATTTCGGGATATTTTATTCCAAGTATCTGAAGTGCAAGATAAGCGGCATTTTTTGCATTGCCGATCCCAACTGTCGCAACAGGAATCTGAGGCGGCATCTGCACTATTGAAAGAAGAGCGTCCATTCCTGCAAGACCGTTTGATTTTCCGGGATTAATGCATTCAAGCGGAACGCCTATTACAGGAAGAACTGTTCTTGAAGCAATCACTCCGGGAAGAGCTGCACTAAGCCCCGCACCGGCTATGATTACTTCACATCCGTCGTCTTCTACTTTGGCGATTGTTTTTACGAGCAAGTCTCCCGCACGATGGGCGGAAAGAATGTAGGCCTTATAGTCAACACCGAATTCTGCAAGAACATCGGCGGCCTTTTTCATGGTTTCAGAATCTGATTTAGAACCTAAAAAGATTGCAACTTTCATGCCTTAAATTATCATAATGGAAGAAAGTTTGCAATACAGATTCTAGGACTGTGACTGTATTTGTTCAGTGCTGCCGGCCTTTGTAAGATTTACAAGCCATCTTTCTTTTTTAAGCCAGATCCAGGCGATAACGGATTTCGGAACATCGCTGACTTTTACAATCGCGTACATTGCAACCGGTCCAAGTTTTGTGAGGAAAGCAAGCAGGAACATTCCGGCAAGAAACAGTGCGTTTCCTACAGTGTCGCAGATTACGCCCATTACCGTATCGCCACCTGTACGCGAAATAGAATACTGCGCGTTTATAAAGGCCCAAAGCGGAAGATAAGCGGCAGCCACAATCACAAGTTCTTTTGCCGTATCCTGTGCTGCCGGAGTAAGATTTTTGAACACAATCGGAATAAGAATCGTTGTGCAGCAACCCAATACAGCAAATACACATCCGAAGACAGTTGCGCCCGAAAGGATCCAGTTTTTGTATTTGCGGCTTTCTTCTATGTGGCCGGCACCAAGTTCCTGACCGACAATTACTGAAGACGATGTAACAATTCCGCTGAAGCAGATAAAGAAAAGATTTGCAATTGCAAAACCCGCTGCCATTCCCGAAACAATTTCTGCGCCGCCGCGTGTATTGTAAAGAGCATTTGAGACAGTTTCTGAAATTGCCCAGAATAATTCGGAATAAAGTATCATTGCCGATTTTCTTACAAGAGTTGCAAAAAGTTTCCAGTTGATTCTGAATGCATCAAATATTCCAAAAACAAAACCCGGCTTTTTAACTGCGATGTAAACAATAAACAAAATAAGTTCTACGGAACGGGCAATAACTGTAGCATAAGCGGCACCTGCAACTTCAAGTCTGGGCGCGCCGAAGTTTCCATAAATAAGAATATAATTGAATACAGTGTTAACGACAGTCGCAATAATAGAAATTACAAGCGGCGGTTTTACTTTTTCTATCTCGCGCAAAGAAGAACCGATGCTTTGAGACACGCACATCAAGATCCACGAAACGGCAACTGCCCTTGAATAAATTACGCTCTGGTCGACAATCGCAGACGCATCTTTGTTTACAGTAACCATGAGGTTAAAAAGATTGCGAGGTGCAATAAACGAAACGAACATGTAAGCAATGCCGAAAATTCCCGTAAGAAAAATTTTGAATTTAAAGGACTGGCGCATTCCTTCTTTATCGCCGGCTCCCTTAAACTGACTCATAAAAATTCCGCCTGACATGCAGATTGTGTTTATAAGAATCATGAAAATAAAATTAATCTGACCGGAAACATTTACACCGCTCATTTTAATGTCACCCAAACCGGCTACCATAAAATTGTCAATAAGGGAAACAAAATTCTGAATAAGAAGTTGTGCCATTACAGGAAGCGCAATGGACAATGCACGTTTGTAAAAAGAAGATGTTCCGAAATACTTGTTATTCATAAGGTAAACTCCAGGAACGCAAATACTATTCCTTTTTGAATTCTTTTGCAAGAATGAAATTCACCCAAAATACAATTTAATTCACATTTAATACTTAATGAGGGAACCATGCTTGAAAAAAAATTGTAATTTGTGCAATCTAAAAGCTAAAAAACAACAAGGGGCATTTGAATTGAACAAGGCACTTTTTATAATTGACATGCAGAATGATTTTGTTCTGCCACAGGGAGTTCTTTGCGTTAAGGGAGCGTCCGCTACAATTCCCGTAATTAAAAAACTGCTGGAACACGCACGTGCAGAAAACTGGACAATTGTTCATGTAATACGCGAGCATGACAAAGACGGAATAAATGCAGACAAACCCAGACGCCGGCTTTTTGAAAACGCAGGACACGGCTATTGCGTTGCTGATTCTTTCGGAGCACAAATTGTCAAAGAACTTGAGCCTTTGGAAAATGAAACTATATTGAAGAAAACACGCAATTCTGCTTTTTTTGAAACAAACCTGGATTTGATTTTAAGGCGGCTTGATGTAAAAAGAATTTATGTTTGCGGAACACAGTACCCTAACTGCATTCGAGCTACGGCAAATGATGCAATGAGTTATGACTACGACGTTACTGTTGTAACGGACTGCTGCAGCGCACAAAGCGAAGATGTTGCACGCGCAAATATTTTTGACATGAAAAACATGGGAATCGAGTGTCTTTCACTCAACGAAATTATCTGATAGAATAATTCCATTGATTTTTATGGGAATAAATTTTATGAACATGTTTATTAAATTCTGGAATAAAACTTCACTGATTGTTAAAATTGTTATAGGACTTTTGATTGGTACTGTTCTTGGACTGTTTTGTCCAAAGTTAACACCGGTTGCATATCTTGGTTCAATTTTTACAGGCGCATTAAAAGGAATTGCTCCTGTTCTTGTTCTTATACTTGTAAGTGCTTCCTTAATAAACGCAAATGAAAATATTGGTTCAAGATTCAGGACTGTAATTGTACTTTATCTTGGAACAACTTTTCTTGGATCTGCAGTAGCCGTATGCGCAAGTTTTATTTTTCCTCTTACTGTACAGCTTCCTGCTTCTACTGCACAACTGAGTTCGCCTTCAGGACTTTTTGATGTGATAAAGAATCTTCTGCTTTCTATAATTGAAAATCCTGTCAAAGCAATTGCCGGCGGTAACTTTATCGGAATTCTTTTCTGGTCAGTCATGCTTAGTCTTACACTAAAAAAACGTGCAGGCGACGGACTTAAAAATTCAATACGTGAACTTGCAGATGCTGTAAATGATATTGTAAGAATTATTATTCAGTTTGCGCCTTTTGGTGTACTGGGACTTGTTTTTGAAGCAGTTTCACAAAACGGACTTTCTATTTTTTACGACTACGGAAAACTCATTCTTCTTCTCGTCGGAACAATGCTTTTTGTTGCGCTTGTAGTTAACCCTTTTATTGTTGCACTTGCACTCAGAAAAAATCCATACCCTCTTGTTTTCAGATGCATCAGGGAAAGCGCAGTTACTGCATTTTTTACACGGAGTTCTGCCGCAAATATTCCCGCCAATATGAAACTTTGTGAAGATCTTGGACTGGACAAAAATATTTATTCAGTTTCAATTCCGCTGGGCGCTACAATAAACATGGACGGAGCCGCTGTTGTAATTACAATTATGTCTTTGGTCTGCGCGCGTACTTTGGGAATTGAAGTTTCGTTTCCTGTAGCCATGCTTGTAAGCCTTGTAGGAACACTTGGTGCATGCGGAAGTTCAGGCGTTGCGGGCGGCTCCCTTCTTTTAATTCCGCTTGCATGTTCTGTACTGGGGATTCCGAATGAAGCTTCAATGCAGATGGTTTCTGTTGGTTTTATTATAAATGTAATTCAGGATTCTTTTGAAACTGCACTAAATTCTTCGGGCGACGTTCTTCTTACAGCAACAGCAGAATACAGAGAATGGAAAAAACAGGGCAAAGAAATTCCGCTGGGGTGAATGGAAAATCAACAACCCTGTTCAATCAGATTAGACAAAGTTATTATTGCCTCTTTGTCGCGGGGAATATGCCGGAACATCAACTGCTTTATATCGAGAAGAATTCCGTGGATTTTGGAATAGGAACTAATGGGTTCTGACCATAGACTATAAACTGATTACCTTTGGTGAATGAGTACTAAAAGTATCATTTCCGTTTATTGAATCAATATCTTGCATAGCAACCGATTGACTTTTAATCAGCTCTGTAACTTTTACTTCAACAAGATAATAAAAATCCGCAGAATGATTATTAACATCTGTAGAATATCCTATTTCTTTCAGTTTTTTCGTAAGATCTTCTTTTGAAACAAGAAATGAATTTTCAATTTTACATAAATAAGGTTCTATTTCATAAGTGTTAGTTTTACGGATTCGGTTTGTGTAGAACTTAAAATATTTTGCTTTTGAAATGTCTTTATGATGTGAATATACAAATCCATCTTTTATTGCATAATAATAAAAATAAAATTTCATCCCAACTTGTAATAATCCATTTATCTTGAGAAAACTGAAATAATCAGAATTTCCATCATTTCTTATATAACCAAGCACACAGAGTGTTTTCCGTTGTGTCTTTGATCTCTGCTTTTTTATTGCAGCTTTATTTTTTACAGATGGCTCTTGCAAAATAGTATTAGTAAAATAATGCATTCTGTTCAGGCGTGAACAATTCATGCTCTTGGCTTCAATTAATTGTTCAATAAAACTTTTCAGTTCATTTTCACTGGATTTTTTTATACTCGGTCTGATTGCAAAAGCACCGACTCCAGGGAGAATTTCTTCATAAAGACAAAATGGCTTTGTAGATTCGTCACCAGGGTAAAGAACATAACTTCCGATGGTCCGGCGTATTGCATCATTATAAGTATGCATTTTCAATAGGTCGCCGCGTTTATATGTGTTTGTAATTGAATCCAACTTTTCCTGGTCAATTTCTTCAATTTCTTCTTCCGTTGACTCATCTTTATTGATAAATGCCGTTAAGTCGGTAATTCTATATTTTGCATCAAAATGGATATAGCTGACTTCACCGTCTTTTACAGCATCACTTTCATTTTCAAAATTCGATGAAAAAACTGCAAGCGTATAATCCGGGCGGAAGGGTCTTGAATAAGAGCCTTCGTAACTTGTTGTTGAAAATTCCTTAGGTGAAAAAATGCGGTTATAGTACAAATTTATTTTTGTATTATATTTGTTCAAATCAAAATGCTGACAGGATTTTTCACCCTCTTTTAAGGAAATTATCAAACCGTCATCTTTTGATATGCAGAATGCATTTCCGCTATATTTTGCCTGTTCCTTACTTTCATATTCTGAAAGCTGTGTTTTTTGAATTGAATTGATAATATTGTACAGTTCAAAGAACAGCCAGTATTCATAGAGAAGTGCTGTATTTTTTGCTTCACCATTGTAAACTGAATCTTTTCCTTTCCAGTCAAGTTGCAAAGCCATATTAATCATAGTGAAGGCATTAAAAATCTGCGCATAACCTTCGCGTTTTTGAAGAACCTGATTATTGTCTGGCATAATATCTAAATCAGTAACATCATCAAAAAATGAATCCTGCAAAATTGTTTCCAGATGGCAGCAGATTTTCTTTGCTTCAATATAACATTCAGTCTGTCTGTTATTTGCATTTGAACTGGAATCCAATTGCTCTGCAAGTTTACGGCAGATTTCATAAAAAAATGTAAATGCAAACTTGATAAAAGAATTTGCAGGAGTATTCAAACTGTCACACTTCTGCGTTACAGATATTTCCGAAGGCAAATAACTGTCTGATTCAGAAACCTGATTCCAATTACGGCTGTAAGAAAACGGGTTTGAATAAAACTTGGAAGACGGAGCACCTTGTCCGAACGGTTTTAGAATTTCCTCTTGCACCAGAAGACGGTCAGGGTTCCGCTTGATTGACTCAAAAAGGCTTTCAATATTATCAGAATAACAAAACTGGCGCAAAAAAATAAACTGTTCAAGAAGACTACTTTCACTGTCCTGCTTCTGTGAAAAACTGCTGTATGTTACGCCAGAATAATCAAGCATCAGTTCAGAGCATTTTTCGGCAAGAGATTCCGTAAGAGCAATGTAGTCTTCTTCATAATTCATTTTTGCAGGAACAACTTCAAAAGGCAACTCTATATCAGTTCCGATTTTTAAGTGTGCCAATCCAAGATAGTTTATAAATGAAAAACTGTAATATTCGTTTCCGATATATGAATACTTTAGGAATTTGTTGGCTTCTTGATTCGTGATAGAAAAATTATCCTCGCCACAAGATGATTTACAAATATATCTGAACGTTTCTTTTAGCCTTAAAGTATAAAATCCATCGTCCGATTCTTTAATCTCAAATGGAGATTTTTTCCCGTCAGAAGTATCGTCTGAGTAATCTGCGTATTCCATTTTACAACAGAACGTTTTACTGGAAATTCTGACAGGCAGAAAAATCGATTTATTAAAACTTATAGATTCTGCATTTTTGGATTCTTGAGAAATAGTTATAAATTTATTTTCGGGTAGTAATAATTGTACGGAAAGAATCATTATTTATTCCTTTACAATCCATTTGCCGCCATTATCACCACCGAATCTTTCAATTTTCTTTGATTCACGCAACTTTTGAACTTGTTTTTCTATAGCTCGTTTTGAAAGCTCAAGTTTTGATGCAATTTCATCAAGGGTAATTTCTGGATTATCTTTCATCATCTGGAGAATTTTCACAGAACTTTTCTGTCCTGTCGGGATTTAGTTTTTCAATGTATTCTGGTGCTGTATTAATATCGAACAACTTTCTAAACCTCCGGCATTAAATGAAACTTGCGTACTGATACTTTTCAAGTTTGTCCTGCATCTGTGCAATTTTTGCATTGCTGATTGGATAGCTTTCTACGTTGCAACAAGTTTTAAGATCTTCCAATAATTTTCCAATCTGTTTTCTGTTTCCGTGAATTTTTGGCAAAATCTTCTGAGCAATCTGTTCGTCCAATGCACTTTCAATGTTAAAGTTTTTCTTATCATCTGCAAGTTCGTAAGATGCAATTATGTATCGGCGGATTTCTTTTACAGTACGAAATGCAAATTCAAAACCAGATTGCGCAAGTTTTTCGTAAAGCAACTGAAGTACTGTTTTTGCACTCTCAAAGCTAACAGCTGAATAATCAGCAGGATTTGCTTTACACATTTTTTTTGCCAAAAGTAAAAATGCTTCTGCAACTCCAGATTCTGCTATTTTAATATAATCATCAGTTGAATCTGTCGAAAGAAGGTTAAGAACATCGTCCATTTCCGGCTTAAATTCAATAACATTAGCACGGTCAAGAACTTTAGGACTGAACATATATGTTGTTTCGTCAATATTTACAGTTCCTGTTACAAAAATATTTTGAGGTAAAACAATACTTTCGGGAATATCAGAGGAAGATTCATTTTCCTTTTTATAAAGTGGAATTTCCTCACCAGATTCCATGGCACTCAAAAAGTCCGAAAAATACCGTTCTACATGGCTTAAGTTCATTTCGTCCAAAATCAGAAAGAACGGAATATCAGGATTGTTTTTCGCATTAAGAATAAAATCCAGTGTTTTTGTTGACTGATATTTATGCGTTATCGGATTATAAAAACCGAGCAGTTTTGTATTATCCGTCCAGTCCGCGCCAACAGGAATCAGCAGACTGTTTTTACCTTTACCGTCAGAAGACAATTTTTCCAGATATTTTGCCAGCCGCAACGCAATGCGTGTTTTTCCTGTACCGCTGTTTCCTGTTAGAATTGTGAACGGCTTGGAAAGCAGAGCGCGGATATAACGGAGAGTGGTGGGATTTTGCAAATCTTTTGTAAGCGTGAAAGTCTTTGCAGGAGATAGAGGAAAGATTGAAGTTAGAGTAATTTCATTACCCTTGCTTTCATGTTTAAATAAAGAATCATAAAGTCCTGTTGATAGTTCTTTGTATATATTCATGCCTTTACTTATCTCTGTAGCATAAGAATCATTCAGTCCTGCCGATTTAACAATAGAAGCAGGAGAATAATTTTTATCAAGAATCACTTTTGCATATTTAATACCGAAGATATGAATTGACGATACTTTCCCTTTTTCAGGAGCATTGTCTTACATTTTTTTTAATTCTGCACCAAGTTCTTCTATAGAAACAAATCCATATTCTTTAATAATTCCCAATTCATGAACCTGAGAAGATGAGTCTATTATATGTTTGCGTTTGTTCACCTTTGTATAAAAGATAGTCGGTGTAAGGCATAACAAAGACTCTATTATTGATCTTGTATTACCTGAACTTCCAAGAAGTTTTTCAATATCTAGCGGTTCGTCTTTTTTTAAGTTTTGTAAAATCGTTTTTATTTGTTGAATTGAAACTGATACTTCAGAATCATCCCTTATAACTTTAATATTGTCTTCTGCCACAGATTCTAAGCGATATGTTTTTTTTCCTGAAGATGTAGAAGAGGGAACATATTGATATTCTTCTCCTAAATGCAAATTGCTTACATTCTTTATAAATTCTTGATATGTCATAGATTCTCCAAATAATGCTTTATTGTTGCAGCAATTCCGTAAGCTGCAAGATAAGGAACTCCATTTCCTACTGTTTTAAATTTATCAGTCAAAGTCATTTCTTCTGGTAAAGAAAATTCTTTTGGCAATGATTGTATAGCAAGAGTTTCTGCAACAGATAAACGACGTATTTTGTATGGATGCAAATGAACTTCATTGTTCCCGTAAGCGGCTGTTGGCGAATAACGCCATCTATTTAGACGTTTGTAACATTTTTTACTAACATCGCCTTCTTGAATGACTTTCATTTTTTCCAATCCAGCTTTAGGTGTAAAAAAATCAGCTCCATTAGGATGATTTAAAACATCATTTTTTCTAAACCAGTATTCAACTGTTAATTCTGGTATGATATTTTCAGGCTGTACAATAACACTATTTTCTTGAAAAATATTAGTAGATGGCCACTGACAGTTATTAATATCATTCATATTGTAAAGAACATTTTCAAACCAAGGGAAATTAATAATTTCTTCGTTTTTATACGAATCTTTGCTCAATAGATTTTTGCAAACCCCAAATAATAGAATTCTTTCTCTATCTTGAGGTGCTCCATATTCTAATGCATTAATTAATCTGTTTGTTGTACAATATCCAGCGGCATGAAGCATGTTTTTCAATTCTTCGAAATATGCTCTGTGTTTTTCGGTTTTCCATAAACCTTTAACATTTTCAAATAAGAAAAAATCAGGTTTAAATGAAATAATAGAATTTATATAAGAAAGTGATAATTTTCCATTATCACCTTCACGACCTTTGTTCTTTCCTGCTACCGAAAAATCAGGACAAGGAGGACCACCTATAAAACCTGTCAACGTTTCCGCTTTAGAACTTTTAACATAGGAATTTATTTCATTTTGTCGTGATGCTAAAAAATCATTAATATCATTGTTTTGATAACCAAATTCAGGTTGTGTCATTCCCATCATTCTTCGAGAATAACTATATGCTTTCATAAAAGATGGAGAAAACTCATTTACCAATTTTATAGAAAAATTATTCATCTCAAAACCCAAATCTAGAAAACCGGAACCTGAAAAAAAAGAAAAGAGATTTATATTCATACCTTATTTACCCTTTAATCGAAGCCATTCAAACTGATCAATTCCTACTCTGCTAAAATTTGCCGAAAAATTATTTGCTATCTTCTGAGCAATCATAGGTTTTAAACAAGCAATATAGTCTAGTTCTTCTTTTTCTATTTTAATGGACTTAATACCATTTTTTTCTTCCTTACTAGTTGTAATATGGTAATATTTTCTATTTATGTTTTCAACAACACCATTTTCATTTCCAGAAAATGAGAATATTTTTATTTTTTTGTAAATAAATGCATATCCTTTTCCATTTATATATAAGTCAATACCTGATTTTTTAAGTTGTAATTCTATAAACAAAAAATTGACTGGTTCTTTTTCACCTTTTTCAATTTCATTTAATGTCGGTAATCTTTCAGAATCACATGGGGGTTGTAAGCATATAAGCATAATATCGTTTGCTTTTACTATACAACCTAAATGAAGTGTTGGTAGAACATCTTGTGAAATAAAGGATGAATATTCACTAAACTGTTTTAAGAATTTTTTATCACCAGGTAGAATCCAATCTAACTTAGATCCTTTTGATATAGCACTTATATTCTCAGAGTTATGATAAAAATATTTGAAACCATTTGTTAATAAATATTTAATTTCATTATCTTTTAGATTTCTCTTTTTTTGTGTTGCTTCATCCATAATAGAGAAATATAATTTTTCAGTTTCGATATACTTCTGAATCGAATTTGAATTACAATAAAATGACTCTGGTTTTAATTGACATATATATGATACTATTTCATCTTGAATTAAGTCTATAACAAAATCGATACTTTTTTCAGGGTTATCTAATAAGCATTTATGATAGATTAGTGCTTTATCGTAATCTTTTATTACTTTATTTAACATCTTTGAAGAAGAACTCCTTATCTTATATAAGGCCTCTATTAATGCTCCAGATAACAAACCTGCTTTCTTACTCAAATAATTATTACAAATAAAATTTGATAGTTCTTCATAGTTTATGCTATCTTTCCCTGTCTTTGTTTTTACACATATATCTATATTAGTAAAATCAAAGAAACCTTTTTGTCTTATATCATTCTCAACATCTTCTTTAATGTCAGCGGTATAAATTATTATATAATGGTATCTATCGTCTTTTGACAAGGCTTGAATTATTTTATTTGATAATTCGTCATTTGACAAATCTGGAAAATCTGCAAGCTCTCTATCTAAAATAATTACATCTGCTTTTTGAGCTAATATAGTTATATTGGTAATTAGACTAGAAATATCCCTAGAAGTAAAATCTTTTGGATTCAAAGGAGTAACTAATAATTGTTTCTCACAAAAACACTTGATCAGTTCATTTACACGAATAGTTCTTGAATTATCTTCATCAGTTATTTCAGTTTTATCCTCATCTACAACTTGTGCTCCAGGAATAACAGAATTTAAAGTAGATGGACTTACATTTTCATAATTAAATTGATCATCTATACAAAGAACTGTAGACAGATATTTATTCACAGTCGGCTGAAAACAATCTTCTGAAAATTTATTACTCATCGATATCTCTCTCCTCTAATTGAGTGATTTTATAACTTGCACCTTTCCCTAGTATTGGTTCTATAATATTTATATCAAAATGCTCTTGATTCAGAACTTGTTTAGAAATAAATAGTCCTAAACCTCTTCCACCTGGTTTTGTAGAAAAACCTCTCTCAAATATAAGCTTTTCTGTTAGATTACTAAATCCGGGACCATTGTCATAAACAAGAATCTCATTTTTGCTATTTACATCAAAAATAATTTTCCGGTTCTGTTCAACTGGTGTTTTTGTAAGCCAAAATACAGCATTATCCACAAGGTTAATAAAAACTGGAAGAATAACTGATATATCAATATGAATAAATGCTTTTTTAAATGCACTAGTTGCTTCTATCGTTATTTTATCTTTTTGACACTTACTTTGAAAAATATCATTTATATATTTTTCTATTTCACTACCAGAAACATCTGTTACTTTTACCTTTTTTCGTTTTGCAAGCGGCGTAAACAATTTCAAATAATTATCAAGATGATTATATGATGCGCTCAATTGCTTATATAGAGGAATCAAAGGAGGATTTGCATTTGCCCATACGCCCAAATCTGTAATTGCATGTTTCAGTGTTTCGGTTGTTTGACCAAATTCATGATGTATAATGGATATTGCGGTTCCTAGTTGAAATAGCTCAGTTTCATTTTCAAGTTGCTTTTTTAATTCAGTCAAAGACTCTCCTTGAGCCACCAGAGCTTCTTTTGATGAATAAGAGCATTGATTATTAACATCCACACTTGTTAAATCAACAATATCATCAAGAATAAAGGAAAAGAACTTATCTGTACTTTTCTTCATTTCTTGTAATAAGGACTCACTCTCCTTGATTGCATTTGCAACTTCTTCAAAATTCTTGATTGGCCGTTGAACAGTCGAAACAATTCCATCGATACTAAAAATATACTTTTCTTGGAAAGATTTACACCACCCATCAGAAGTTTGTTGTAAAGAAGTTATGCCATTCTGAAATTGTTTTTTCTTGTCACTTATATATGAAATAATTTCTGCTTTATAATTATCTATTCGAACTTGAAATTTTCTATCTTGCTCTAATTTGTTTCCTTCACTAAGAAGAGTTTTTTCAATCTTATGTATATATTCATCTCTCTTTTGAAACAGCGTATTTTTTAAATATTCATTACATTCGTCATTATACTGTTCATAACGTAAATAGACTTCACTTCCCAAAGAAGTAGTTGGCTTTGGTAAAAAGAGCTGCTCTTCTATAATCCTAGAACTTTGTATAAGGTTATCTTTTAATTCCTCAAGAGAAGAAATTTTCTTCTGCACATCATTAATCAGCGAATTCGAGATTTCATTGTCTATTTTAGCTAGCAACATCTCAAAATCTTTAGAACTACTTTGAGTTTTTAATCTTTTGTAATATTCGTCAAGTTTTGATAAGAACTGATTTCTTAATTTTGAAGTCTTTTCATCTTCAATCTTTTGAATCTCATACTGTTTTCTCAATTCAAGTTTTGTTTCGAGATAAACTTCAGACTTACGTTCTGTTGACTTTTCACGTAAAAAATCAATAAGGATACTTTCTAAGAAATCTTGTAAAACAGAAACAAAATCAAAATAAGCTTGATTTTTGGCAAATCCTTCACGTCCTGCTTTCTCTCTTAACTCTGTATTCGTTTTTCCTGACAATAAAATCGCACCAATAAATCTGCGTAGTGAAAATAAATAGTAACCTGCATTAAGGGTTCTAAGTTTTTCGAGTTTTAAAAAATCATAATCATTATCACCATATGGTAAAATTCGTACATTATCTTTGTACACATATAAACCGCCAACCCGATCAAGTTTTTCCCTTATATATACGAAATCTGTATCATTAAGTAAAGATTCACCCTTTTTTCCTTGAAAATATGCCAGTTTTATTTTAAATGAACCGCATTTGGGATTCCTTCCAGAGGAATTACGCCAAGAAGTTTCATAAGGTATTTTTTTACCATATATTGATACAAAGCCTCTAAAAAAACCTTTTTCATCAAATTCTCCCTCAAAATGGTGATCTCCTTTTTCGTAATCATCTGTCGAAAAAAATTCATTTGAACCTATTACATTGTATTCAGGAAAAAGTTCATCTTTTCTATAAATCCAAAAAGATGTTTCCATCTCTTTTTTATAATCTGCAATAAATTCTGGGGAAAAACCAAGCAATTGTTTTCTGAGATCGTTCAAGTCTTTTTCATATAGAGAATTCTTTTTTAGTAATTCTGACAGAATAGAATCAACTGGTGTAATGAAAAAATGAGTTCCGCTCAAATTATTCTCTAAATTTAGTGATTCATTTTTTTTATTATCCTCTGTTGATATATATTGTAGTGCTAATTTTTTTGGAGAAAACTTCTTAATATTTAACGAGTTTGTGATATGTATATCAAGTTCCTTTGAAATTGAATATTGTTCAGTTTTTTTTAGGCTTTCATAAAACGTTTTAACTTCTTCAATTAAACAAACAACCTGTGCTTCTTCTGGAACCTGTTCTGTTTCAATAACTGGAATTGGTATTTTATCAATACTAATTCCTGGTATTTCAAAAAGTGACCAACATACAAAACTGCATACAATTTTATGAATTTGTCCATCGCGGTTAGCTCTAGTTACTATAAATACAGATGGTCCAATTGTAGCAATAGAAAGTCGTCCAATACCTTTTTCACCAAAGATACATCGTTTACCATTTACGGGTTTATAATTATTACCTTCGATTGTTTTGCTGTCCGTACCAAGAGTTAGCCATCTATTCTCAAAGTCATCTTTTGTCATTCCAAATCCATTATCTCTAATAAACAGAATATCTTCATCCTCGAGATAATCTACGCGAACATCTTTTGCATATGCATCATAGGCATTTTTGAATATTTCATTTATAGCATTGGGAATACCTGCTATTTGTTGTCGCCCTAGCATATCTACCGAACGAGCACTTGCTTTAAAATAAGCCATTATTCTTCTCCTAAAATCACTTTTCCGATTCTTCGCCCATATTCTGGAGGAACCGCATTCCCGATAAGTTTTGAAGCTATTGTTATACTATCAGTTTTAAACTCATAATCATCAGGAAAAGACTGCAATGTAGCTCCTTCACGAACAGAAAGACCTCTGTCCTGTTCAGGGTGTCCGAAACGACCGTTTGAAATACTAAGGAACTTTGTAGTTATTGTTGATGAAGGCTTATCCCAATAAAGCCGACCATACACATCTCTAAAACAATTATCTTTCCCTTCATAGCATGGAAGTTGAAGCTCTTTATCGTTGCTCCAATCTCGTCGTGTTCCTCCATTATGATGTACTCTATGAATTCGTGTAATATTTATTTCAGACAGTTTTCTTGTTGAATGATATCGAACTGCATCAGCATCTGAATATCCTGCTGGAATAACTGGAAATTTTGACACATCCCCAATAGCTTCTCTTACGGTAATTTGAGTTAGTTCTTTTTGTGGCAAATTAACTTCTTTATTTAATCGTGTTGCTATTAAAGAAAATCTTCTTCTATTCTGTGGAATTCCATAATCTTTCATGTTGACTACATCATATTTAATCTGATTATTATTCAAAGAGCCATATCCAAGTTGTTTTATCTTTTCCAGAAACTCATATAGAACAGTATCTTTATTGGTCATAATTCCAGGAACATTTTCTACAAGAATATAGCCCGGTTTATAGTACTCCACAAAGTTTCCAAAACGTAGAAGAAGGTCTTTTGTTTTGAGTGACTTTACTTTTGATGAACGGATAATACTGTAATACTGGCAAGGACTGCATCCGACAAAAATCATATTATCATCATTTTTTTTGATATTGAATTCTGTTTTGAAATAGTCCAGTGGAAGTTCATTTATATCAGCATGAACAAATTTTGAGCCTTTATTGTTATATTCGTATGTTTCTTTTGCCGCAATATCAAAGTCAACACCGACAATAGAGCTAAGCCCTTTGTCCAGACATTTTGTCTGAAAAATAACGAATTTTATG